>Ga0074195_1001579_pt1 | contig 30907 bp, 29 predicted proteins | sample EPASupsiteHSE623_FD_64525 | JGI IMG/M metagenome (GOLD analysis project Ga0074195, IMG submission 64525) | Bioremediated contaminated groundwater from EPA Superfund site, New Mexico - Sample HSE6-23 | ecosystem: Environmental > Aquatic > Deep subsurface > Groundwater > Contaminated ... | reverse complement strand
GGCGGAATCTCAATCGGCAACCACTCCCGCACGTTGTGCAGGCGGATCTACCCCAAGGGTACCGCCATCTCTAGGCGCTAAAGCGCCAAGAGTTGCCATGGTAGGCCGATTGGTGATTCAAGCCCCGCTACGGAAACATTAATACCCGTGCTTTCGTTTTTTAATTTGTCAACAGCTCCAAAAGAGGCAGCCCTCTTTTTAGTTGACTACTTTTTCCTCTTCCGCCTCACTTTTCGCAAGATCATCCTCGGGCTCGGCCGGGGGCGTTTCTGCCATATTAATATCGGGCAGAACCTCTTCATTTTCGATTTCCACTTCGCCGGTAATATCTAAATTAGGGTTGGGTTCGGCGCATGCTTTGCCGTTACTTGGTTCCGCCGCATCCTTTTTTTCATATCTGTCCTTTATGCTTTTACTTATTTCTTTTGTCCGCTGAACGGTGGTTTCCCAAATGTTAGAAGTGCTTTCTTTGAGGCTGTTAATTGTTTCCTGGAGTCCTCCGTCCACTTTTTCCAATTTTGACGGGGCATCTGCCGTTACCACTATCACGTCTGAACCCATGGTGACCACATTTTCTATGGCCAGCAGGGCTTTACCCTTATAAAGGCTTTCCAGGAGCTTGCCGCTTATTTCGAAGCAGAGAATTTTTCCTGTACTTTCTTCTATGTAATATTCATCCACCAGGCCGAGCACGCCTCCGCTTTTGGTCATTACCCTGGTCCCGATGGGGTTTGCCCTTTCTTTCATCAGCTTAAGAATACCCGGCAAGCTGACAGTTTTCTGCACATTGGAGGATTCGTCGATGGTGATGGCATCGTTACCGATACTCTTGACCTTTGCATAGGGGATTATTTTCTGCTCTCTGAACCAACCGCGCTGGTCAATAACCAAAGCGGCTATGTCCATTGAGGCCGGGTCTACAACCAGGCTACGGACAGTTCCGATCTGGATTCCTTCCTTCAGGCTGATAATGGGCATGGAAATATATTTACGGCTTTTCCTCATGAAAAACCCCCCCTAATCTGTTTATTACCATATTATTCATGAACCATGTTTGTTATTCCATATTACGGGAAATACTAAAGGTAATATTAACAAAATATCCGGGGAAAATTTATCCGATGGCTAACCGCCACTAAGACTCCCACCCAGCACTTAAGTTTAAGTGCTGGGTGGGAGATAAGTGGCGCTAAGCCCCTGGATAAGTCAACTAAACTTCAGGTGGGGTTTAAAACCCCACCTGAAGTAAGTTTCCTTTATGAATTATTTAGGGGGGAAAACCATGGCTGAGGTAAAAATCAACGCCAGAATAAGACCAGGTAAATCTAAGCATGCTAAACAACTGCTGCGGGGCAGCGGCAGGATTCCTGCCGTAGTATACGGCAAAGGTATTTCCAGCGAGTCGATCGAAATCTACGCCAAGGACCTGGAAACTGCCATCCGCATGAAAGGACGCAATGCGCTCATCGACCTTGTGGTAAAGGGGCAGCAGAAAGACAAGAATTATATGGTTATGGTCAAGGAAGTCCAGAGAGAGGCAATTCGCGGGAACATTATGCACGCGGATCTTTACAAAGTATCGTTAAAAGACAAGATTCATACTGCGGTTCCCGTAGCCATCAGGGGTGAGGCGCCTGGAGTTGCTAACGGCGGCATCATCCAGTCCGGCCAGCGGGAAATCGAAATCGAATGTATGCCGACAAAAATTCCTGAGAGTATCGCGGTCGACATTTCATCGCTGGAAATCGGCGGTCACCTGTCAGTCAGCGACCTTCCGGAATCGCCTGATTACAAGATACTGACAGAACCCGAAGCTATACTGGTAACCATTTTGGCTCCGCGCATGGCCGAACAGCCGGAAACCACCGGAATAGAAGGCCCGGCAGTAGCTCCTGCGGCCGGAACCAGGGCGGCCGAAGCTGAGGATAAACAAGAGAAACAAGAGAAACAAGAGGGCGAATAGTTCGCCCTCTTTTTAATAAAACTACCCATCGGTGATTGGAAGGAAAAGAGGTTGCTTTCTAGAATAGAGAAGGGGATAAGAAGGAGGGAAGGTACGTGAAGCTTATTGTAGGGTTGGGCAACCCGGGTCGGCAGCATTCCCTGACAAGGCATAATATCGGTTTTATCGTCATAGACTACCTGGCCGGAAAGCTCGGCATCAACGTTGACAAAATTAAATTTAAAAGTCTCGTTGGGGAAGGCTGTCTCGGTATGGAGAGAGTAGTCCTGGTCAAACCCCAGACCTATATGAATCTTAGTGGTGAGGCTGTCCTGGATATGGTCCGGTGGTACAAGCTGGAACCGTCAGATATGCTTGTTATTTACGATGATATGGACCTTCCCGCCGGTAAGCTGAGGTTAAGGATAAAAGGCAGCGCCGGGGGCCATAACGGGATGAAGTCGATCATCTACCTGGTCGGGTCTGATGAAATTCCGCGGCTGCGGGTTGGGATCGGCCGGCCAATCAATGAGCACATGGAATCGGTTGATTTTGTACTGGGGAAATTTTCCGAAGAGGAAATAAAGATAATGTCAACCGCAGTTGAAAAGGCGGTCGAGGCAGTTATAGCCGTAATTGAACACGGCGGCGAGCGCGCTATGAATACAATAAATGCAGATAACAGTATAGAAAATGAATGATAGAGCCTGCAGTTAACGAATAATTATTTAACATGACCAGGGGTATAGGTATTACAGCGGTCGACTTTACAGCAAAGTTTTAAAGAATCTGCGAACGAAGTGAGCTAGATTCTTTTAAACTTTGCTGTGTAGGAGACCGCTGTAATACCTATACCCCTGATTATCTTTCAATAACAGCAAGCCTATACTCACTTTTCTTTACGTATATCAAGCATTCTGTATAAAAAGCCGCGCAAGTGTTCAATCTAGAGAAGAATATTGCTTATTGGAGGGACAACATGCGGTTTCTCATTGCCGGGGCGCTGGCTGCAGGTGTATCCTGGACCGGGAACAGGGCAGCCTTAAAACTTATCGGTACCAAAGGTATCGTCGTGCTGACGCCTCTAATCGAGGAATCAGCCAAAACGGGCTCGGCTTTTCTGATAGGAAGCCCGCTGTTATTGACCCATGCCGCATTTGGCATGGTAGAAGGGGTATATGATTCATGGGAGGCCGGTATGAAGGGAATTACAGCCGGGCTCACCAGCCTGCTGGGCCATTCATTTTACGGGTATGTCGCAAACCTTGCATGGAACAGATACGGGGAATTCCCTGCTGCTGTACTGGCGGGATATGTGGCGCACATGATGTGGAATATGGCCGTGATGAAATTTGTAGTTGCGAAAAGGAGGAAAATCAGGTGAAGGTAAAGTATATATGCGACTGCTGTGACAGCATTTTTGAAGAACTGGATTTTCCCGACGGGGAACTGCTTGAAGGATTGACGGCCAATACCGGGAGGGATATAATATTGGAAGATGCTCAGGGTTCAACCTTGATTGTTACTGCAACTTGTGATGAATGCAGCGCGACCCTGGGTATAGACGACGAAGACGAATTTGTATTTTATCGTCCGCCTATCATCAATTAAACTCCCGGCAGTAAAGCCTTCATGGAGCCACCGGAATCAAAAGCCGGTGTTTTTGGCATGTCTGTGAGAGAGGGAATAAATAATGCACGGTTTCTATAAACCTTTACTCCAAAGTACGGAATACAAGTCGCTGGTCAAAGGCCTGCAAAAAACGCCCGGGTACCATATGGTTTACGGCCTGGCATCATCACAGGTCAGTTATCTAAGCGCCGCCATGGCTGATACCTGTCGGCTTCCGGTTTTATACCTGACCTCCGGGACTCAGGCGGCCAAAAAAAAGGTCGGTGACCTCAGATCTCTGTTGCCTGAAAGGGAAGTACTGCTTTATCCGGACCTTGACCCCGTTCCTTTCGGAGCCATTGCCCAGAGCCGGGAGGTTATGGCCCAGAGGCTCAGAGCCCTGCAGGCCATACTTTGTTCCGGAGATTTACTGGTGGTAGCTCCTGTTGAATCACTTTTAAAGAAGCTGATTCCTCCCCAGGTTTTTCAAAACCACTGCTGGGAAATATCGGTCGGGCAGAGGGTGGATTTGCCGGAAACCGTTAAACGGCTTATAGAACAGGGTTACGAGAGGGTAGATATGGTAGAAGGTCCTGGGCATTTCAGCTTAAGGGGGGGCATACTGGACATCTTCCCACCCACCTTCGATAACCCCGTGAGAACAGAGTTTTTTGATGATGAAATTGATTCCATCAGGGATTTCACCGTGGAAACCCAGCGTTCCCTTGAAAAACGCAACCGGATTATGGTGGTTCCTGCCAGGGAAACGGTTTTTCCATCCGAGCGGGTTGCCGACGCTATTCCTGTGATTGAAAAGGAGTCAACGTCACAGAAAACCCTGCTTTTAAAAGCCGCCAAAAAAGAAGCTTATAAAAGACTTAATGAACGAATGGGAGAAGCCCTGGAAAAATTGGCAGCGGGTATTTTGCCCGAAGGGGCAGAAGCCCTCTTTTCCTTTTTCTATCCTGATACGGCAACCCTTCTTGATTATTTCCCGCCCGCCTCTTTGATATTCATTGAGGAACCTTCCAGGCAGCAGGAACTGCTCCGGAACCGGGTGCGGGAGCAGGCCGAAATCCATACAAACCTGTTGGAACAGGGGTTAGTTCTACCTACCCAGCTAAAAAGTATTACTACCTATGAGGAGTTGGAAAAAATCTTGTCCCGTTTTTCCAGGGTCGGTTTTTCCCTGCTGCCCAAACAGGCTGAGGCCAGACCCAGGACTATCGTAAATTTCAGCGCCAAATCCATGCATATGTTTAAAGGCCAGACCGACTTACTGCTGGAGGAAATCAGAACCCTTAAAGAAAATGGTTTCACAGTGGTAGTGTTCGCAGGTACCTCCTCCCGGGTTGAAAAAACAAACGAATTGTTTAAGGAGCATAACGTTTTTGCCAGAGTAGAAACAGGTCTTCCCGGCAGCCTGATACCGGGGGAAGTGGTCATCACGTGCGCCGGCCTGGAAGCCGGTTTCGAACTTACCCCTGTCAAACTTGCGGTAATTACCGACTGGGAAATATACGGTCAGCCCAAAAAAGCCAGGGTTATACGCGCCGCGGCCCAGCAGGGGGTCAAAATCAGTCATTTTACCGACCTGCGCCCGGGCGATTATGTGGTTCACGTCAATCACGGAATAGGGAAATATATTGGCATCAAACAACTGGAAGTAGGTGGGGTAAGAAAGGACTATCTCTTTGTCCAGTACGCCGGAGAAGATAAACTTTATGTGCCCACCGACCAGATCGGGCTTATACAGAAATACCTCGGGGCTGAGGCGGTGATGCCAAAACTGTATAAGCTGGGCGGGACTGAGTGGCAGAGGGTTAAGCAGAAGGTCAGGGAGTCGGTCAAGGACCTGGCCAACGAACTCATTGCCCTGTATGCTGCAAGGCAGAAGGTTTCCGGGTTCAGTTTTGCGCCTGATACAGTATGGCAGAGGGAATTTGAGGATACTTTTTCTTATGAGGAAACTCCGGATCAGCTTAAAGCGGTTGAAGAAATCAAGAAGGATATGGAAACTGCGAGACCTATGGACCGCCTCCTTTGCGGCGATGTGGGTTACGGTAAGACAGAAGTTGCCGTCAGGGCAGCCTTTAAGACCGTTATGGATAATAAACAGGTTGCTGTTCTGGTGCCCACCACAATCCTGGCTCAACAGCATTATAATACTTTTACGGAGAGATTTTCCGGATATCCCGTCCAGGTTCAGATGCTCAGCAGGTTTAAAAGCGCCGGGGAACAAAAAGATATAATTGGCAGGGTCAAAAAAGGAATGGTTGATGTCATTATCGGTACCCATCGTCTTCTCCAGAAAGACATCCACTTCAAGGAACTGGGGCTTGTGATTGTAGATGAGGAGCAGCGGTTCGGGGTCATCCATAAGGAAAGGCTGAAGCAGCTGAGGCATTCCGTCGATGTCCTGACACTTACGGCAACTCCTATTCCCAGAACTCTGCACATGGCCCTCACCGGTGTAAGGGATATGAGTATTTTGGAATCTCCACCGGAAGACAGATACCCTGTTCAGACTTATGTACTGGAGTTCAATCTTGAGATAACCGCGGATGCCATCCGCCGGGAAATCGACCGGGGAGGCCAGGTTTATTTTGTTCATAACCGGGTAATGGATATCGATAAAGCTGCACACCTGGTTCAGGCCGTGGTCCCTGAAGCCCGTATTGTGGTGGCCCACGGACAGATGCGGGAGGACCAGCTGGAGCGCCGGATGCTTGAATTCATTGCCGGTAAATACGATGTCCTGGTATGCACTACCATCATCGAAACGGGGCTTGACATCCCCAATGTAAATACTCTTATTGTTGACGAAGCCGAAAAAATGGGGCTTTCCCAGTTGCACCAGCTGAGAGGCCGGGTCGGTCGCTCCCACAGGCTGGCGTATGCCTATTTTACCTATAGAAAGGATAAAAGTCTTACCGAGATCGCGGAAAAGCGGCTGCAGGCAATCAGGGAATTTACAGAGTTCGGAGCGGGATTTAAAATTGCCATGAGAGACATGGAAATCAGGGGGGCAGGTAACATCCTCGGTCCGGAACAGCACGGTCACTTGATGGCTGTGGGGTTTGATATGTACTGCAGGCTGTTGGACGAAGCTGTCCATGAACTCCGGGGCGCTGTCGTGGAGCAGCTGCCCGAGCCAACTATCGACTTAAATCTCAATGCCTTCATTGGTAATCAGTATATAACCGACCCGGGGGTCAAAATAGAAATTTATAAAAAGATTATGCATATTGAAGACCGGGACGATGCCTTGAGTATGGTGGAAGAACTGGTTGACCGTTTTGGCGATATGCCGGAGCCCGTCCGCAACCTGATAGCCATTGCCCACATCAAAGCCCTGGCTTTCCATGCCGGCGTGCAGGGGATTGTTCAACATAAAGACAAGATCAGCATCAGATTGCACGAGGATTCCGGTATTAAAGCAGAGCAGCTGGCTCCTGTTACGGAATATTTTGGAAGAAGGGTATCATATGAGGCTGCTCCGAGCCTGCAGATTAATTTGAGTGTTAGGGGTTACAGTGGTTCTGATATGTTAAAAAACCTGGAATTACTGTTGGTTAAATTGACAGGTGAGGTAAAATAAACTGCTTGAATATTAAAATACCGCAAAGTATAATAGGGATATGATTGTAAAAGGGAGGGTAATTGATGAGAAATATTAGAAAAATCGTTGCCGTAGTACTTGTACTCTTTTTCGCAATTTCTATAGTCGGATGCGGAAGCAAATCGGTAGCTTCAGTTAACGGCGAAAAAATCACCAAGACCGATTTGGATCAAAGAATGAAAAAAGTCAAAATGAGTATGGAGCAGCAGGGTGTATCATTCAGTGGATCCCAAGGTCAGATGATGCTTGAAGCCATGGAGCGGCAGACACTTGACGACATGATTACCGAGCTTCTGATCATCCAGGCAGCCAAAAAGGAAAAGGTTTATCCCTCCAAGAGCGAGGTTAAGAAGTCTATCGACGAAATTATAGCCCAGGTCGGGGGCGAAAAGAAGTTTAATGAAGCACTTAAAAGCTACAATTTTACGCTGAAAGAAGTCGAAGAACTTAAAACCTTCGATATCGCCCGTAACAAGCTAATTGACAAGATAACCGCCGACGTGAAGATTTCCGATGACGATATTAGTAAGTGGTATGACAACAACAAGGAAACTTATAAAGAACCGATAAAAATCAAGGCCAAGGCCATCCTAATTAAGTATGATAACCCCGACCAGAAGGAAATTATGGGCCAGCCGGCTCCGAAAGTGGGGCGTACAGAAGAAGAAGCCAAGAAGTTGGCTGAAGATATCATCAAACAACTTAACGGTGGGGCTGACTTTGCCAAACTGGCCAAGGAAAAATCTGACGATGATATGACCAAGGCCGACGGAGGCCAGATTAAGGATATGGCCGGTAACACGACCTATGCCAAGGGCACTCTGATGCCTAAGGATTTTGACGATGCCGCTGTTGCCCTGAAAGTCGGTGCTTATTCAAAGGAACCTGTTAAAACAAGCCAGGGTTACTATATCATCAAACTGGAAGAACTCAAACCGGAAAAACAGCTGACCTTTGAAGAAGCGAAACCAAGGATCCAGCAGGAACTCCCCGCTACTCTTAAGCAGCAAAGGTTCACAGATTACCTGACCAACCTGCGCAACAATGCCAAGATCCAAAACAAATTAGAAAAGAAAACTCCCGAACAGAGCGCTCCCGGCGGACAGGAACTGCCTCCGGGACACCCGCCGACATCCGGAGCAGAACAGAAATAAAAACGTATCTTATTGAACGCCACTTAAAACGCCTTGAGCAATTGTCTCAAGGCGTTTTTGTATTAAAAGCTAAATCAACCGGGCATAAAAAATGTGAAAAAAAGCCTGTAAATACCTGATATGACTGGTTTGATTAAATTCTCAAATCAATGGAAAAAAATGAATAATTACATTAGGTGTGTTATATACTATCAGTGAAAAGTTACTGCTAAATAATGCAGAAAAGGAGGGAAGACAACCTAATGAAGGCAACCGGTATCGTACGCAGAATAGACGATTTAGGACGTGTAGTAATTCCCAAGGAAATCAGAAGAACCCTAAGGATCCGCGAAGGGGACCCTCTTGAAATTTTTGTTGATAGAGATGGAGAGGTTATCCTCAAAAAATACTCACCAATCGGTGAGCTGGGTGACTTTGCCAAAGAGTACGCCGACTCTCTTTACGAGGCAATCGGCCATATAGCATGTATTGCCGACCGGGATACCATTATTGCAGTGTCGGGCGCACCCAAAAAAGAGTTCCTTAATAAGTCAATCGGCCCTGCAGTGGAAAAGGTTATGGAGGAACGTAAAGCAGTACTTATTAATGACTGTGGGACCAACGCCAACTGCAAAGAATGCCCCATCCTGGAAGGAGATGAGGACGAACCCTGCAAATTTACGGCAGAAGTTATTGCTCCCATTATTGCCGAAGGCGATCCTATCGGTGCAGTAATTCTTCTCTCTAAAGAAGAAGGAGTTCAAATGGGCGAAATGGAACAGAAGCTTGCCGAGACCGCGGCAGGTTTTTTGGCCAAACAAATGGAACAGTAAAGTTTTAGAAGAAGAGGCAGTAAACCAGATAAAACCAAAACTCCGCTAGGGTCGTGACAACGGTAAAAGGCGGAAGAAAAATCGGCTTCATCGCCGACAGGGCGTCTCCCCGCAAGGGGGACGCCGGAGCTGTAAGGTGCTAAAGCACCAACAGCTCCGCAGCATGCCCTGTCGGCGAGCGCGGTACATCCGTGTACCGCGGCCGATTTTTCTAACCACCTTTTACCGGCCACGACTCCTAGCTGCGTTAACGGTTTTCTCCGGTTAACTGCCTCTCCCCTATTAATAAATTCCCTTCTCCCCAAATATACATTACTGAAACGGGTTTGGGGAGGATGGAAACCAATTGAAAGCCCAGTCTTTTATGCGGGGAGCGGTAATACTTACAACTGCAGGGCTGATCAGCAAACTCCTGGGGGCAGCATACCGCATCCCGTTTTTCCGGGTGGTCGGTTCCGAAGGGATGGGTCTATACCAGATGGCCTATCCCCTTTATACTATGCTTTTGGCGGTATCAAGCGCCGGAATACCTGTTGCAGTTTCTAAGCTGGTGGCAGAAAAACTGGCTTACAGAAATTTGGCTCAAGCCAATAGGGTTTTTCGTATATCCCTGATTTTTATTGCCCTGGTTTCCGGGGCAGCTTCGATTATATTATATATAGGCGCGCCTTACCTTGCAGAACGGGTGCTGCATGATTCCAGGGCTTATTACAGCATCGCCGCCATTTCACCGGCTGTATTTCTAGTGGGCATAATGTCTGTATTCAGGGGGTACTTTCAGGGGTTTCAGGAAATGGGACCCACCGCATGTTCACAGGTGCTGGAGCAATTCTTCCGTGTTGGTACGGTACTGGCCGGGGCTTATATTTTTCTGCCCCGGGGAGTTGAGTTTGCGGCGGCTGCCGCCACGTTCGGGGCGGTCACCGGCGCTATGGCGGGCGTAATATTTGTAGCCGGTCTTTATTATATAAGACCTAATTATCGTTCATCATCCCCGGGACCTGGCTGGGGATTTTCGGGCAATTCCCCTGGTACAATCCCGATTTTATATAGGGTAATCGTCCTGGCTCTGCCGATATCCCTGGGCAGCATGGTGATGCCGGTGATGCAGACCCTCGATGCTCTTACGGTACCCGGCCGCCTCCAGCTGGCCGGTTATTCAGTCTCCCGGGCCACTCAGCTTTATGGGGAGCTAACCGGCGGCGCAGTAACGCTAATAAACCTTCCCACCGTTATTACCATCTCCCTGGCTGCATCTCTGGTTCCGGCCATCTCCGGTCTATTCGAACGAAAAAACTACTTTGACCTGCGGGGGCAGGCGAAAGCGGCCATAGACATAACGCTGGTGGTTTGCCTGCCGGCCGCGGCGGGCCTGGCTGTTCTGGCCGCCCCCATTTCCGATCTCCTTTTTAAATGCCCGGAAGCAGGGCTGCCTCTTCGTTATCTGGCCCCTGCGGCAGTTTTCCTCGGGCTTCACCAGACAACTTCAGGGGTTCTACAGGGAATGGGGAGGACGTTCATACCGGTGATGAACCTGGTAATCGGGGCGGTCATCAAGTTCGGGGCTAACTATTTGCTGACTCCCATACCCCACATAGGTATAGTAGGTGCGGCACTCGGAACCGTATCCGGCTTCATGACATCTTCATTTTTAAATTACCTGTTTATCCGCCGGTTTATCGGGTGGCAGCCAAATTACCATATAATGTTGCTTAAGCCGCTGGCAGCTGCTACAATAATGGCAGCGGCCGTATATTTCATTTATGGGCATACAAAAATAGTTACAGGCGGTTCTCTGGCTACCGTTATCTCCATATTTACAGGTATCCTGCTCTACGCGGCTGTTTTGTCATGGTCGGGAGCCTTTCGGGACCTCGGGGTCCCCGGTCCGGTTCGGATTTTACGCCGGATAATCAGAATCAGATGAGACTTATAATAAATGAAAGTGGTGATCTTAGTTGGAAGCAGACCTGACTATCGTGGGGCTTGGTCCCGGGGGAGCGGGTACCATGACTGTGGCTGCTCTTGAACTGCTTAAAAGAGCCCCGAGAGTCATAATTCGCACCGGTAAGCACCCGGCTGTCGAGGAGCTGGGTAAAATAGGCGTGAGATTCAGTACTTTGGACCGGTTTTACGAACAGTTCAGCGATTTCGGAGAGGTATATGAGCACATAACGTCAGCCGTGATGGAGGAAGCCAGGGCGGGTCCGGTAGTATATGCTGTTCCCGGCCACCCGCTGGTAGGGGAAGAATCGGTGGCGAAACTTATTGTGAGCGCGGAGAGAGCCGGTTTATCGTATAAGATACTTCCTGCCATGAGTTTCCTCGACCCGGTTCTGGCTGTGCTGCGGATAGATATTTCCGACGGACTCAAAATTATTGACGGGATGGGCCTCATTGAAGGCGCAGGTCGCCCGGAGTGCCTGCCCGACCCCATGGTGGCGAACTTGGTTATGCAGGTGTACAGCCCGATGGTGGCTTCAGAAGTTAAACTGTCACTGATGGATTTTTACCCTGATGAATACAGGGTTACGGTAATCCGGGCGGCCGGCATACCGGGAGAGGAACGTAAAGAAGAAATACCGCTTTTTGAACTGGACAGGCTTAACTGGGTTGACCATCTAACCTGTATTTACATTCCCCCGCATCACGATACAAAGGTGATGGTGAGTAGATTTTCTCTCGATCGGCTGGTGGACATACTTGACGGGCTGCGGGACATCAACGGCTGCCCCTGGGACAAGGAACAGACTCATTTCACGTTAAAAAAGTACCTGCTTGAGGAAACTTATGAAGTACTTGATGCAATAGATGAAGGAAATATGTATAAAGTTTGCGAAGAATTGGGAGACTTATTATTGCAGATAGCCTTCCATGCCCAAATAGCAAGGGAATGCGGGTTTTTTGACATGAACGATGTGGTTGCCTCCATATCGGAAAAACTTGTCAGAAGACACCCCCATGTTTTTGGCGCAACAACTGCCCGCACCAGTGCAGAGGTATCTGCCAACTGGGAAGAAATCAAAAAAGGCGAACTGGAAGAGAAAGGTGAAACCAGGCAGTCTCTGTTAGACGGAATACCCCAAAGTATGCCGGCTTTAATGAAAGCTGACAAGATCCAGCGAAAAGCGGCCAAAGTAGGTTTTGACTGGCCTGATTATTCCGGGGCTTTGGACAAGGTCACAGAAGAAACTGCTGAAATTAAACAAGCGATTACCGAGGATAACCCGGGCCGGGTGCAGGACGAAATCGGCGATCTTCTTTTTGCGTCAGTCAACCTGGCGCGGCTGTTAAAGGTTAATCCCGAAGAGGCCCTGATAATGGCTGTCAGGAAGTTCACAGAACGTTTTAAGTACATGGAAAGCTTGGCGGCTCAAACCCGTTCTAACCTTAAGGAAATGGACCTCAATGCGCTTGACAGGTTATGGGAGGAGGCTAAGAACCGGTTAAACAGTAAAAAAACATAGAGTTTCTAAGAAAAAATTAGGTCTAAAGCAGGAGTTTCAAGGGATTTAGCGAATAGCAATAAGTGGAATTCTATAGACTCACTTATAAATTCACTATTAGGAGGGGTTTTCGTGAATAAACAAGAGCTTGTTTCCAGTGTTGCAGAAAAATCAGGTCTAACCAAAAAAGATTCCGAAAAGGCTGTAAATGCCGTATTTGCCAGCATTGAGCAGGCATTGGCGAAAGGTGAAAAAGTCCAGTTGGTAGGCTTCGGAACCTTCGAGGTTCGTAAGCGCGCAGCCAGAAAGGGCCGCAACCCGCAGACCGGGGCAGAAATTAAGATTGCTGCTGCCAAGGTTCCCGCATTTAAAGCAGGGAAGGCGCTAAAAGATTCTGTTTCTTAATTAGATAATACAAAATCAGGTTCACCAAAACCATCAGGTTCGGTTAGAACCTGATTTTTTTCTACTGCAGGAAAGTATATTGACTTTATGTCCGGTGGGAAAGGAGGAATACATTGCGACTGGACAAATTTTTAAAGGTTGCCAGAGTCATTAAGAGGAGGACCATGGCCAAGGAGGTCTGTGACGTAGGCCGGGTATCAGTAAATGGCAGGGTGGCCAAACCCGGCGCCGAAATCAAAACGGGTGATATATTGGAACTGGATTTCGGCACGAAACGAATTAAGATAGAAGTTCTGGATACACCTGCAACCGTACCGGCTAACCAGGCCAAAGACCTTTACCGGGTTATCGAGGAAACAAAAATTCTCCTCTAATTTCCACTTATAGACGGTGTTCCCTCTGGAAAATACTATCTTCAGTATTGGGGATTAATAAAAAGCCTCATAATGAAGATTATTTGAAGGGGGAATTTTCATGAGACAAAGTTTCAAATTCAGGGTGGCTATACTGCTGACGGCAGCCATATTATTTGCCGCCATTGGCGGCTGTGCGCCGGCAAAAAAACCTGTCCCTCAAAAAATGAGGTCGGAACCGACCATCAGTCTTTACGTAAACGAAACCGGTCAGGTTAAGCGCTTAAAGATGGAGAATTATATCCAGGGAGTTGTGGCAGCCGAGATGGATACCAAATGGCCGGTCAATGCCCTTGCTGCCCAGGCCATACTGGCAAGGACTTATACCTTAAAGCAGATGAAGGACAAGGGCGGAGTACCCCAGCATAAAACAGATGCATCCACCAGTATAGAGGAGTTCCAGGCGTACGACCCTTCCAGGATCAACGATAATGTGCGCAAGGCTGTGCAGGCAACCCGAGGGGAAGTAGTCAAGTATAACGGTGACTATATCAATGCCTGGTTCAGCGCATGTGACGGCGGTAAAGAAGCATCAGCCGCAGAAGGGCTGGCTTTTAAGAAAGAACCTACACCGTATATCAAGTCCGGTGTAAAAGACAATTGCCTCACCATAACGGTTCCGGAAAACAAACACTGGAGGGCTTCCTTTCCTGTCAACACCGTTAGGGCGGCTGTGAAAAAGACGATGGGCAGTGACCCGGGACCCATCACTGCGGGCAATGTCTCCATCGCCAAGCGGGGGTCCACCGGAAGAGCCGAAACCATCCGCATCGGCAAAGTAACGGTAGGATCGGCCGCATTAAGACTCGCCCTTGGCAGTGACAAGATGCGGTCTATATACCTAAATAGCATTGCTGTACGTAACGGCCAGGTCATCATGAGCGGTAAGGGGTATGGGCACGGAGTCGGTATGTGCCAGTGGGGAGCCAAGAAGATGGCTGCAGAGGGTAAATCTCCCGAAGATATAATCAGGTTCTATTTTAAGGGAGTGACAATCGATAAGTTGTGGAAGTAGGGACATAAAAGGGACATGACTCCATGTCCCTTTTAATTTGGCTATTTTATTTGACATATTATGTTTGATTCCGGAATATCTATGAAAAGAGTAAATCTGTATCCTGAAAAAGTCTGTAAGGAGGGAACGGTACCGTGACCGGGGTGAATGAATCCAAGGAATACAAGATTATAATGACCAACAGGCAGAACACCCTGATTGAGGGTGTTGAAAACGTCGAGAGTTTTGACGATGAGGAAATAGTACTGGAGACTAAAATGGGAGTACTCATCCTCAAAGGACAGAATCTGCATATTACCCACCTCAATCTTGATGAAGGAGTGCTGGTGGCCGAAGGACACTGCAGGACTCTCGACTTCACCGAAGATAAGAGTGCTAAGGGTTTCAAGGGTAAAGGTAAGGGGATTATTCAGCGCATTTTGAAATAGTGAGGGGAGGGGACTGATGCAGTCTCTGGCATCCCAGTTTTACGCCTTTATTGTCACTGTGCTGATAGGCGTTACCATAGGCGTAATATTTGATATATACAGGGTGACCAAGGGGATAATCCGCCCGCGCAAGGTCTTTGTGTGCCTAGGGGATTTGTTGTTTTGGGTTATTTCAACTTTTATTGTTTTTTTTATGCTCCTGCTCGGCAACTGGGGAGAAATCAGGCTATATGTTCTGGTAGGTATGGCGACCGGTGCCCTGATCTACATTAAAACGGCAAGCCGCCTGGTAATCAGGTTTTTACTCGGGCTGTTTAACCTGATAAAAAAAGCTTTTGCTTTAGTTCTAAGAATATTGAGATTGGTATGGTTTGTGGTAACTTATCCGGTAATTTTAGTCAGAAATATTATTATTATACCTATCGGTTACCTGGGTACGGCCTGTACCAGAGCATCTGGTTTTCTGGGGCGGTTGGCAGGACGTTTGATAATAGGACCCGTTAAATGTAACATTGATTCGTTGAAGAACCGGGTTAAAAGGAGGTTAAACGCTCTAATTAAAAAGTAAGAAGAGATTTTTTTATTCTGAAAGCAGGAATTATTTATGAAATGCAGAATCAATATTTGTACTAAAATTGTACACATATTGTGGATAATATGTGGATAGCTTGGGTAAGCCCGGCAGGTGGGGGCAATGAAAATAGAAATCAGAGGCGCTGAGAAACTCAGTTTCAGGGAACGCCAGGTGGTAACCCTAAAAGAAATGGGTTATTCCAGTGAGAACATTGCGAAGAAACTAGGGCTGACCGGCAGTACGGTTGCTACTCTGTTCAGTCGTGCCCGCAGCAAGGGATACGAGGTTGTTATTATTATACCGGGCAATGCTCTCGGATTGTTTGGACCGCACGAAGAGGAGGGTGAATCCTGATGGTTTTGTCGGCAAAAGTAAAAAAACCGGATAAGGTTATGGGCTTGCCAACAGCCAGGAAGGAAGCGCCGCGCAAAAAGGCCGGATTCAAGCTGAAGGGTCCCGGAGTTATTCTCATGATTTTACTTGGGTTTATTTTTTACTCTTTTGGTGGACAGGTTATCGAGATCTATAACGTGCAGCACGAAGTGAAACAGCTGCAGAAGCAGATGGACGACCTCCGTGTTAAAAATACCGACCTTCGCAAGCAGATTGAACAGCTGAACTCTGATGCTTTTATTGAAAGAGAGGCAAGGGAAAAGCTGGGGCTGGTAAAACCGGGCGAAAAGATTATTCTTGAGGCCAAACCAGGCGCCAAAGACAGCACTGGTCCCGGAACCGGAACTAAATCGGGGAAACCAGAGATACACTAGCAATAATCGATATCTTGACACCCTAAAACCATTTCGGGTATAATTTGATTGACGTAAAACGATATATGTTTCCATGTTAAGGGGGATTTTCAGGATTTATGTCAATTGAAATAGGGAGTATAGTTGAGGGTGTGGTTACGGGTATCACTAATTTCGGCGCCTTTGTTGAACTGCCTGACGGCAAAACGGGGCTTGTTCATATTTCCGAAGTAGCTGATGCCTATGTCAGAGACGTTAAGGATTACCTCAAGGACAAAGACCGCGTCAAGGTTAAGGTTATAGCAATTGACAAGGGTAAAATCGGCTTATCTATCAAACAGGCCAACCCTGCTCCGCCGCGTAACCCTCAGCCAGTACGTTCACACTCCCATGCCCCGGGAAGAGGCGACGGATTTGAGAGAAAAGAGCCGCCCGGGTTTGAGGATAAACTGGCAAAATATTTAAAAGAAAGTGACGAAAAGTGGTCCGAAGTCCGCCGTAGTACTGATGCCAAGAGAGGCGGCAGGGGATCAAAACGTTCTTACTGAAAAAGCATTAAAGCACCGGAAACGGTGCTTTAATATTTTATACTGCAGGAGGTATACAGCAATTGAAGATCGCCGTTGTTGATATCGGTACAAATTCAATCAGGCTGCTGATTTCCGAAATCAGCACCGGAACAATAGCCGGGCCTGTACACAATGTTGTGGTAACCGGCCTTGTTAGCACCAGGCTGGGCGAGGGGATCGGAAAGAATGCCTATCTGCTCAGGCCTGCCATGGAACGGACTTTCGATGCCCTGACAGGTTTCAGGGAGTTGACAGAACAACATGGCGCGGAGCGGGTTATTGCTGCAGCCACCAGCGCAGTACGGGATGCGGCCAACAGGCAGGAGTTCCTGGAACTGGTCAGGGAGAGGACCGGGTGGGATGTCCGCGTTCTATCAGGATTAGAAGAAGCGGAGATGAGTTACCTCGGGGTTATCCACGGTTTGAAGAAAAGTGTGGACGCCCCGGTTGTTATTGATATCGGCGGGGGGAGCACCGAGTTTATCTGGCCTGCCGCAGGGAGTGTTAAATGTATCAGTCTCCGGCTTGGTGCTGTCAGGATGACGGAACAGGACGCAAAAATTTCCGATATCAGAGAAATATTGGATGAAACACTTAGCTCCATCGCTTCTGCAGGAGGGAAAAACCTGATCGGGGTTGGGGGAACCATAACAACACTGGCGGCCATTGACCTGCAAATGGCTGTATACGACCGTTCCAGAGTACACGGTTACTGCCTGAAAAAGGAAACGATTGCGGGCATCCTACGAGACCTTGAGGGGATGACTGTCCGACAGAGACAACAAATCCCCGGCCTACAGCCGGAGAGAGCAGATATTGTTGTGGCCGGCGCCAGGATTGCGCTGACGGCTGTTGAAGGTTTGCAGACGCCCGGGATCACGGTGAGTGAGACAGATATCATGTATGGGCTGCTGTACCGGGAGTGGGAAAAATTTAAGAAAACTCCGTAAAAAGTGAAAATTTTTGTTAAGAATCAGCAGACAAAAGCATATATTTATTAAAGAAATATGTCCGGGAAAAGGAGGTTTGGCATGGGCCGACATACAGAAACGGAATCCCGTCGGTATATTGCAGTCCTCCGAGAAGATAAAAGGAATTATGCTATTACCGCTACCAGGCGCCCAAGAGGTAAGGCGGTTATCGAAATCAGCGGAAATAACGGTTTGTTAAAATGCAAGGTCAAAAACCTGGTTCCGCCCCGTAAACTTGGTGGAAACACCATTTACGGAGTGTGGCTGTTGAGTGAAGATTCCGGTGTACCGGCCTCAGTGCAGGCTGGGACTATTAAAATCAGCGAGGAGGGGTTAGGGGAAAGCAGTTGGGCTTTTGATGTTAACAGCTTAAGAAGTGCAGGGTTGGATGTAGATTCTTCCATCCTATTGGAAGTCCGGGCCAGTACCACGAATAAAAGAACACCCGTTGACAGGGTTCTGATGGGGCAGTTGGAACTGGAAGAGGTTAACCTCCCCGAGGAACCTAAAATGGAGAAGGTTACGCCCTTTGGCGTGGGAATGCCTTATTCCCAGTGGTGGAAATTTTACCCGGGTTTTCTTAATGACTGGATGTATAATCCATCCAATCCCGGCAGCACACCGGCCCAAAGGCCAACGAGCCAGGCGAAAGATCTGAAATCTTGTTTGGAAGAGGTCAGTGCTTTTCAGACAGGGCCTGTTTTTCAGGGTCACCAGCTAGTCGGCCTACAATATGACGAAAAGGGTGCCGTAAAATACTTAGTACATGGGATTCCCGGTAGGTTCTGCCTACGGGATCAACCTTACGGGGGGGCAACCGGTTATCTTTACTGGCATCCTCTGCCGGGTCAGCAGTACAGGGCCGGAGAATACGGCTACTGGTTAATCCAAGTGGACCCCAAAACAGGGGAGGTGGTTTTTCCGCAGAAAGCAACCAGTCCACCGGATTGTGACCACTGTGACAAAATAGACAAATGAAGTTAATATAAAATTTAAAAAGCTTCGGGGGCTGCCTTAAAGGGCAGCCCTTTGGCTTTTTAAATTTTATATGATGTCCTCCCGGCGCAATGTAACGGAAGCGGTGAGATATTAATATACTGTAAAAGACGACAAGAATTCTATTAGAAGGGAAGGTAGGTAATGGAAGTTTCCAGAGAACCGGAATACGGTTTTTATAAAGCGTACCTTTATCCTCCCCGGGTTTTGGGCAGGGTCCGCCGACCGTCGGGCGCTGCTGAAATTGTAGTAATCGGGAACAGGGGACGGTTAAGGTGTCAAACCAACGGAAATCCGGGTCAGCTTTTGGAACATAATCCCCGGGACGGCTTTTTGGTAAAACTGGTCAGAGCCGGTAACGATGAGAACATTGTTATCGGACGCCTGGTCATTGAGCCGTCCGGCTGCGGGGTCTGCACGTGGCAATTTAACAGCGGCACCCCGGGTAAGCAAGAAGAGCATCCGGTTTCTTACAGGTTATTGATCAACGGTACAACCGGGGAACAGCCGGAAAGGGGGAAAGCCGATGCGGTTTTGCTTGAAGGGAGGTTTACACTTCAGGCTGTAGCCAGGGACAATAGAGTGGTGGGTTTTAAAAAGGAGGCGAAAGCAACAGTAAAAAGCTGTCAGGCAGCTGAAACCAACCCTCTTTTCCAAAGAGTAGAACCGTTTTATCCTCCCCTCCCCAACTGTATATGGTGGCAGATCAGCATTCAGCCCGACTTTAGGAATGCCGACCTGCGGGCTGATTTTTGCCCGCGCCGGAAAATGTATAAATCCGATTTTAAGGAGGGGTGTCAGTGATTGAAGAAATTCCAAGAGGTTTTCTCTTTCCAAGAATTCCCTTAAGTTTTACACTGCCGGATAGTTATCCTGATGTCGAATGTATTTCCAACATATCAGTTATTCCAAAAATAAGGAATTTTCGCCTGGGGCGTGACGAAATGGAAATTTCGGGTTCTTACGAGACAACGGTATCTTATTTCAAGGTTCCGACCGGTTCCGGGAACGAAGTCCGGGAAAACAGGTATAATCCCAAGGAACTGTATACTGCAAGCTTTTCAAGACCTTTTCACACCTTTGTTGATCTGGAGTCAATCAACAGTTCCAAGCCCTTCAGGCCACTGATAGTAGTAGACCGGATTGACCTTGAACCGGCGAAAGGACGCGGTTTTAAAGGGGAACTGGTACTTGAACTGATCAACAGAGGGAGAAGAAAGTCCCAAATATAGTGTTAATCAAAAGCGTATGAGTCTTATACGCTTTTTTGTTACCCACGGTACATTTTAATAGAATTTCGTCGAAACATTTTTTTGGGATTCTACCAATCCTGACAAGGATTTCCGAGACAATATAATATAATAGGAGGAAACAGGAAACAGGCGGTGCATTCCATGAATGAAAAGGCGGGTGTCTACCCATACCACCGGTTGGGTGGCCGCAGGAAGAATTCAAAGTTTACTTGGCTCTCTTTTCCAGATCAGGGCCTGCGCAATTTTCTACTGCGGGCGGCTTCCTGGGAAACCGGTTTTTTAATGGTACTGTCATTTTTTGCCGGACGGGCGATATTAGCAGGGGACCTGGTACCGTTTCCGGCGGCGCTGCTGGCTGCAGTAATGGTTATAATGCCTGAAAAGGGTCTCTGGGTGCTGGCTGCGGCTGCCTTGGGCCTGACTACTGTTTTTTCGGGTTACAACCTTACGGCGAACATAATATCCCTGGTTCTCCTGCTCCTGATTCTGGGACAGGCCCGGGACCAGTTTCGCCAGCGGTGGTATGGGGTGCCTATCCTGGTAGCCGGCTTGATGACGGGGGTGAAAGTGGGCTCATCCGCATTCTATGCCCCAGAACTCTATAATTATATTGTCGCCATATTTGAGGCCGTTTTGGCCGGCTGTATATCTTACCTGCTGGTACGCGCCCTGCCGGCGCTAAGAAAAAAAGCCGGTCCGGGGTCTCTGAGAAAAGAAGAAATTCTCGGCGGCGCCGTCCTTGTGGTGGCGCTGCTGACGGGGTTATCCGAACTCCGTGTTATGGGCATCGAGATTAAGAACATCGTTGGCCGGACTCTTGTCCTCCTGGCAGCCTTCACTGGTGGCAGCGGATTTGGCGCCGCCATGGGAACCTTGGTGGGTATGGTTCCAAGTATAACCACGGCGATCGCGCCCGGAACGGTGGCGGTATATTCATTTACCGGGCTGCTGGCGGGGATGTTTCGGGGTTTTGGGCGGATCGGAATATGTATAGGATTTATTCTGGGCAATGTACTGCTTTCAATCTACCTCGACAGCTATCCCAAGCTGGTAACTTCTTTTACGGAAACAGCCCTGGCGGTGCTGCTTTTTATGCTTATTCCGCCCAAGCGCCTGTTTGCGCTTAGGACGGTGGTTAAAAACAGTTTCTTCAGTTTTAATTCCAGACCATTAGACGAAAAGAAAATCCGGGAACTGACCGCCGGTAAGATTCGCGATTACGGGCGTATATTCCGTGAACTTTCCCGGACCTTCGGGGAAATTGCCTGTGACGTCAAAGTTTATGAAGAAAATAACCTGCAGAGCCTCTTTAACGGAATCGCCTGCAAGGTCTGCAAGGGTTGTTCCCTATACCGTATTTGCTGGGACAAAGAGTTTTACAAAACTTACAGAAATATAATGGACATTCTTACCTACATAGAATTGAACGGAAGGATTACGGAGGATGAAATACCCCACGATATCTCAAAGCGATGTGCCCGACTCAAAGAAATGGCTGTTACCGTCAACTGCCTATATGAAACTTATAAACAGGCCCAGATATGGCAGCGTAAGCTGACCGAAGGCAGGGATATCGTAGCCGGCCAGCTCAAGGGCATAGCCTCAATTATGAATAACCTGGCCAATGAGGTCAAGATAAACCTCCGCATGCAGGAGGACATTGAAGTTATCCTGCGGTCTGAACTGGCCAAAGCCGGGTATAATATTTTAGCCCTGAATGTGGTCGGAGAAGGTAATGAGCAGATGGAGGTAACTATTTCATGCCCCTCCTGCGGCGGCAAGATGGAATGCACAAACGGGATCAATCCCCTTGTTTCCCGGATTCTGTCCCAGTCGCTGTCGGTTCTGAATTCCAACTACTGTACAAAGAAAACCGGAGAACCGGTCTGCGAGTTTAAACTTGTCCCATCCCGGGCCTATACCGTAGAAATCAGCTCTGCGTCTGCGGCGAAAGACTGCAGCCTGATTTCGGGGGACAGTTGTTCGACACTTGACTTAAAGGACGGGAAATTTGCCGTGGTGATTAGTGACGGCATGGGGATTGGTCCGAAGGCAGCCGTGGAGAGCAAGGCGACCATCACTCTACTGGAGAAACTGCTGGAAACGGGATTTGACAAGAACCTGGCCGTAAAAACCGTTAATTCTATCCTGGTGCTCAGCTCGCCGGAAGAAACCTTTGCCACGGTTGACCTGGCGGTAATTGACCTGATGAACGGACAGGCGGATTTTGTAAAAATTGGCTCAGCACCCAGCTTTGTTAAACGGGGCGGGCAGATTGGCATGATCCGGGCCAACAGCCTGCCTATAGGTATTCTCAATAACATAGAGGTTGACACAATTCAGCAGCCAATAGGCCATGATGATGTGCTTGTGATGGTATCCGACGGGATTCTTGTGTCAGAAAACGACGAAGAGGCGGAAACATGGATAATGGATGCACTGCAGAATATCATCACCACCGACCCGCAGAATATTGCCGATATGATATTGAACAAAGCCCGGCTGAAGACCGGAGGCGCAATCAATGACGATATGACGGTGATTGCCGTCAGACTGGTTTCCACCGGCAGAAGGGCCGGCAGATGAACCTGTTAACCGGCATCTTTGTGGCCGCAGCTACCCTGTATAACCCAGCCATATTATGGGAAAGAATACCCCTAAGGGGGTATTTTTATGTTTTTTTGGGAACACAGGGCGGATGGGAAGAGTTATATGAGTATGCCGGTAATGCCTGTATTAAAGCGAGGCCATTTGATATGCGGCTGGTGGGAAAGAAACATATACCGGGTAGAGCGGGTCCTCGGCCGGGGTGGAACGGCTCATGTTTATCTGGTAAGAGACACAAGAGGCGCTCTAAAGGCCATGAAGATTTCACCGGACCGAGTGGGAGTGACTCATGAACACCGCATCTTGCGTTTACTGAACCAGGCCGAAGGGGGCACAAAACAATCAGTAGTTCCGCAGGTTTACGAACTTGACGACGTCTTCATAGAAAATACGGTATATCATTATATTATTACGCAGTTCTGTCCGGGGACCGACCTGGCAAAATGCCTGGGAAGGCTTGCTATTCCTGATGTCCTGGCGATAGGGGTCCAAATAGCCCGTTTTTTGAGCTGTCTGCATAGTTCCGGCTTTGTTTACGGGGACCTCAAGCCGGGAAATGTAGTCTATGATCCAAGGGCTAAGACTGTACATATCGTCGATTATGGGAGTGTAAGTATCAAGGGTAACGGTTTGCATCAGTATACCCCGGGTTACGACCGGGCCAGCTGGCAGGCAGGGACACGCATGGCTGATGAGAAGTTTGATATATTTTCCCTGGGCATGCTTCTGGCCTTACTGATAATGGGAAAGGTTAGCCGCCGGGACAATGGAGGGCTGGCCGGTCTGACGGCACGGGTGTCACGAAGAATAAGGCCCGGCCCCCTGAGGCACATAATACTGGGGGCTTTCCGGCAGGATATCAGCGACTGCCTGGAGATTGCCCTGAAGCTTGAACTTCTTATGAAAGAAACGGACGATTATTTTCGGACCGGCTTACTATTACCAGTAAAAAATGTTCCGGAACCGTAACTGCCGGGGGCAGGAAAAGGTAAGTCAATGTCGAATTGGAAATGGTAACCAACGGGAGAGAGGTTGCTGCTATGCTGGCACAGGTCCGGGCAACAATTAGAAAATACTCCATGCTGGCAGCGGGAGACCGGATTCTTGCAGGGGTTTCCGGGGGTCCCGACTCTGTGGTCATGGTGCATATTCTCCAGCGCCTGGCCGGTGAGCTGCAGCTGGAAATATTGGTCGCCCACCTGGATCATGGTTTCCGAGGCCGGGAATCCCAAGTGGATGCCGAGTTTGTCAGAGATCTGGCCGGGAAACTGGGGCTTCAATCAGTAATCAGACAAGTGGATGCGGCCGGTTATGCCAGGAAAAAGAACCTATCTGCCCAGATGGCGGCCAGGGAGCTGCGCTACCTCTTTTTTGAGGAAGCAGCCCGTGAGTTCAATTGCGTTAAACTGGCCACCGGGCATAATGCCAATGATCAGGCGGAAACGGTTCTTTTTAATTTTCTGAGGGGAAGCGGGGTCGCCGGTTTGGGTGGTATTCCTCCTGTCAGGGACGGTTGGGTAATCAGGCCGCTGATTGAAATCAGCAGGTCGGATATTGAGGAATACTGCCGGCAAAACGACCTGGTTCCCAGGATTGACAGGAGCAACCTGAAGAGTATTTATACCCGAAACAGAATCAGGTTGGAACTAATCCCCCTGCTGGAACGGGAATATAATCCCAACATGGTGGAAACCCTTGTAAGGACCGGGGAAATACTAAGAGAAGATGAACGCTGTCTGGAAAAGGCGGCCCGAGGGTGCTGGGACCAGGTATATATTGGGAAAGACTGCAAATCACTCGTTTTTGACCAGGCCCGTTTTGGCGAACTGGACCCCGCACTGCAGAGGAGGGTTATCCGCAGGGCGTGGGAAGAACTGACCGGACCCGGACACAGCCTGGAATTTGTCCATCTCCAGCAGATAATGAAAACCGCGGTGGAAGGGCAGACCGGGGCAGTTCTTAATCTGCCCGGGGGAATAATTTTTATCAAGTCTTACGGGACATTCAGTCTGGCCAGGGAAACCGCGGGACCGGCAGCCAGTTTCACGTATGAACTGAAAGTTCCCGGGGAAACCCCAATTCCGGAGGTAGGGGCAGTCATTTCCGCTGAACTTATAGACGTAACTGGCGATATCCCCACTAAATCCGATGAAATTGCAGTTGACCTGGAAAAGGTTGCGCTGCCATTGCGAGTTCGTTGCCGCAGGCCGGGGGATTGGTTTGAGCCCCTGGGCTTGAACGGTTCAAAGAAACTAAAGAAGTACCTCATTGATAAGAAGATTCCCAGGAGGGACCGCGAAAACCTGCCCATCGTGGTTACCGCGGATGACCAGATCATATGGGTAGCAGGCCTGAGGGCCGACGGCAGGTGGCAGGCAGGCCCTAAAACGAGAAGAGTCTTAAGGCTTAAAATAATTAGGAATATCTAAAAACAAAATTGAAAACCATTTTATTTTATGATACAATTACGAAGCATATGAAAAATTATTAAATCCTTTGCTCTAAGAGGGGTGGACTGGTTGAACCGCGTTTTTAAAAATCTTAGTATATACCTGCTGATTGTTGTTCTGGCAGTAGCCATAATTAAGTATACTTCCCCAACCCAACAGCAGGTGGCAGAGCTTAAAATTAACGAAATTTACACCGCCATAGAAAGAAAAGAGATCAAAGACGTAGTCATTCAACCTGATGACCAGGTTGCCCATATTACAGGCAAATTTAAGGGCAAGGATTTTACGTCGGTTAGCTCTGTCCACGAAATAAGCGATCTGGGCAACAAACTTCGGGAGAACAAAATCGATTACAAGTACCAGCCCCAGCCGAAACCACCCTGGTGGACAAACCTGTTTATCAACTTCCTGCCCATCCTACTGTTAATAGGGATCGTATTCTTTATGCTGAACCAGACCCAGGGCGGCGGCAGTAGGGTCATGTCCTTCGGTAAAAGCAGGGCCCGCTTGCATTCTGACGATAAAAAACGGGTTACGTTCGAGGACGTTGCCGGCGCCGACGAAGTAAAAGAGGAACTCGAGGAAGTCGTCGAATTTCTCAAGCATCCCAAAAAATTTAACGAACTGGGAGCCAAAATCCCCAAGGGGGTTCTCCTGTATGGTCCTCCCGGTACGGGCAAAACCCTGCTGGCCAGAGCCGTTGCCGGCGAAGCAGGCGTTCCTTTCTTTAGTATAAGCGGTTCAGACTTTGTGGAAATGTTTGTCGGGGTTGGCGCTTCACGGGTCCGCGACCTGTTTGAACAGGCCAAGAAAAACCCCCCTTGCATAGTCTTCATCGACGAAATTGATGCGGTGGGACGCCAGCGTGGGGCAGGTCTTGGTGGCGGCCATGACGAACGCGAGCAGACTCTTAATCAGCTGCTGGTGGAGATGGACGGCTTTAGCCCCAACGAAGGTATTATTATCATAGCTGCCACTAACCGGCCGGATATTCTTGATCCTGCTCTGCTGAGGCCGGGGCGATTCGACAGGCAGATAGTTGTTGACGTCCCGGATATTACCGGGCGGAAGGAGATCCTACAGGTACATATAAAAGGAAAACCGCTGGCCAACGATGTTGACCTGGGCGTCCTGGCACGTAGATCCCCCGGTTTTACCGGAGCGGACCTGGCCAACATGGTAAATGAGGCAGCGCTTCTTGCTGCGCGGCATAATAAAAAGCAGATCGGCATGATAGAGCTGGAAGATGCTATAGAGCGGGTAGTGGCGGGGCCGGAGAAAAAGTCTAAGGTTATCAGCGACAAAGAGAAAAAACTTGTATCGTATCATGAAGCTGGCCATGCTCTGGTGGGCACCCTTCTGCCGGATAATGATCCGGTCCATAAGGTTTCCATCATTCCCAGAGGCCGGGCCGGCGGGTATACGCTGATTCTGCCTACAGAGGACCGGTACTACCGTACCAAGTCAATGCTGCTTGATGAAATCGTTGTCCTGATGGGCGGCCGGGTTGCCGAAAGCCTCGTGCTCGGCGATGTCAGCACCGGAGCCCAGAATGACCTGGAGCGGGCTACCAGTATAGCCCGCAGGATGATTATGGAATATGGCATGAGTGAGGAGATTGGGCCTCTGACTCTCGGCAAAAAGACCGAACAGGTTTTTCTCGGTCGTGATATCGCACGGGACCGTAACTATAGTGAAGAGGTAGCTTATGCTATTGATATGGAAGTGCGCAAAATTATTGAGGACAGCTATAAAAACGCCGAACGGCTGCTTAAGGAAAATATTGATAAGCTCCACCTTGTTGCCAACACCCTGATGGATAAAGAGACCCTTGATTCCGATGAATTTACCGCTCTGATTGAGAATCGCACAATTGAAGAGGTAAAAAGGGAGAGGCTGGCTAAAGAGGAAAAGTCCATGAAAGAAATGGAGAAAATAGAAATGCCGGCTCAGCAGCCCGGTGATACCAAAAAGGCAGAAGGTCCCGAAGTCACCTTTAACCACAAACCCGGACCCGATAATAATGAACCGGATCATAAATAAGGATTTAATATACCAGGAGGCGAACCAAATGGAAAGAACTTATGTCATGATCAAACCTGACGGGGTGCAAAGAAACCTTGTGGGAGAAATCATCTCCCGGTTCGAGAAAAAAGGGTTCAAGATTATCGGTCTTAAAATACTGCAACTGGATAGAGCAATGGCCGAAAAGCACTATGCTGAACATATAGGCAAACCGTTTTTTGCAGCCCTTGCTTCGTATATAACCTCCGGACCGGTCGTGGCCATGGTTCTTGAAGGAAAGAACGTTGTGGCCACAATACGCGCCATGAACGGCGCTACCAACCCCACCAATGCCGGTCCCGGGACCATCAGGGGGGACTTTGCTATCGAGGTTGGCAGAAACGTCATTCACGGTTCAGATTCAGTTGAAAGCGCTAACAGGGAGATTGCCATTTACTTTGCAGATAAGGAACTCTGTGAATACAAAAAAGTGCTTGACGATTGGATTTACGAATAGAATAAGGCATTAGTCGGAATTAAAAAATTATTTTCGTTGCGAAAGGCAGAATATTGATGAAATAAGTAGCAGCAGGCTTAAATACCTGCTGTTTTCTTTTTAAAAAATAGAAATAAACGGCTTAGAAAAGTGTAGTAATAAGTCGTATTGTAAAGTAATTTGTACAATTAGATTGACAGTTTGTTGTAAAGCGTGAAATCTTAGGATTATAAACTAATTTATCCTTATTGGAAGGATTTCTTGCGGCAATACCGAATGTTTACTAAAAATCTAAATTTAAATGGGGGTGTAATAATGGAACTGTCTCTAAAAACCGGACTGTTGGGAGAATCCAGGACCGTGGTATCTGAAACTAACAGTGCAATTACCCACGGTAGCGGGAGTATTCCCGTTTTCGCAACCCCGGTTATGATAGCCCTCATGGAAAACGCCGCCCTCAACTCGGTGCAGCCTTATCTTGAGGAAGGGCAAACCACAGTGGGAATTAAGATAAGTTCTTCCCATATTGCGGCAACACCCATGGGGATGGAAGTCATAGCAAAGTCAGAGCTTACTGAAACAGACGGCAAGCGGCTGATTTTTAAGGTTGAGGCTTTTGATGCTACAGAAAAGATCGGTGAAGGTATTCATGAAAGGTTTATTATAAATATAGAAAAGTTCATGAAGAAAAACGAAGAAAAAAAGAATCGAAAGTAATATTAAATATGTGGAAGCATATGTATTATATGGTGGTCAAGTCCCCTATTCCCTAGGCAAGAAAGATTATTAATTTTTTAAATATTTTGTCTTTATTGGCAGGAGATTTGGCAAAAGTCGCGAATATTTATAGGGCTAAGCAAATATCTGCCCTAATTTGCTATGAAGAAGGGTGGAGATTGTGAATCTTTTCATTAGCAGTCCAGAGGCAACTGCCGTGGTGAATATCCGGGAATATCGGTAACGGTAAATTTGCGGTTGCCGGAAGAGATATAGTTTATTAATTTGGTTAAAGGGGGGGTTAATGGTTTAAAGCACGGAGGAGAAAATTCTTTCATGTCCAAAAAATCAAACCAAACTCTTAATGAATCGAAGGGAGAGATTAACGAATGCCTTATAATCCGAGAACAATGGATCCAAGCAAAAATAAAGACTGGCAAATAGCCGCAGAGGCTGAAAAGTTTCTACCTGCTCCTGAGGAATGGGTAGAAAAACTGGGGCTGCAAAAGGGAGAGGTTATTCCTTTCGGCAAAACTCCAAAGCTCGACTTCCTCAAGATCATGAACCGTTTAAAGGATAAGCCAGACGGCAAATATGTTGAAGTTACCGCTATCACTCCGACCCCGTTTGGAGAAGGTAAAACTACTGTTGCCATGGGTCTTATTCAAGGACTTGGTGTAAAGGGACAAAACGTTGGTGGAGCATTACGCCAGCCTTCTGGTGGCCCCACAATGAACGTTAAAGGGACCGCAGCAGGTGGCGGTAACGCCCTGCTTATCCCGATGACCGAATTTTCCTTAGGCCTTACCGGTGATATTAACGATATCATGAATGCTCATAACCTCGCCATGGTAGCCCTAACCTCCAGGTATCAGCACGAGTGTAACTATACCGACGAAGAGCTGACCAAACGTGGTTTAAGGCGTCTTGATATAGACCCCAAAAACGTTGAAATGGGTTGGGTATTAGACTTCTGTGCCCAATCGTTACGTAATATTATGATTGGTATGGGTGGCAAGAAGGACGGCTACCCGATGGCATCCAGGTTCGGTATTGCTGTCGGTTCCGAGTTAATGGCTATCCTCGCTGTTTCCCGAGACCTGGCAGACCTAAGGGATCGTCTTGGCAAGATTATCGTTGCTTATGACCGGACCGGCAAGCCGGTTACCACTTCCGATTTGGATGTTGCTGGGGCTATGTGCGCATGGATGCGTAACACTATCAACCCGACCCTCTGCTACTCAGTAGAAGGTCAGCCGGTTCTGATTCATGCCGGGCCGTTTGCCAACATCGCTATCGGCCAGAACTCCGTTATCTCTGACCGCTTAGGGATGAAACTGTTTGACTACACCGTAACCGAGAGTGGTTTTGCCGCAGATATCGGTTTCGAGAAGTTCTGGAACGTAAAATGCCGCTTAAGTGGCAATATCCCCAACGTTTCCGTTATTGTTGCTACCATCAGGGCTCTCAAGATGCACGGTGGCGGCCCGACCGTTGCCCCCGGACGTCCCCTGCCCCCCGAATATACCCAGGAAAACCTCGACCTGGTCGACAAAGGCTGCGAGAACCTGTTCCATATGGTCAATGTGGTTAAGAAGTCCGGCATTGTTCCGGTTGTCTGCATAAACAGCTTCTACACCGATACCGATGCCGAAATTAACCTGATCAGGAAGAAGTGCGCTGAGTTCGGTGTCCGCTGTGCCAGGTCCGACCACTGGATGTACGGCGGTGAGGGTGCTGCTGAGCTGGCTGACGTTGTTATGGATGCCTGCAACGAGAAGTCCAACTACAAGCCTCTCTATCCGCTCGAAATGCCTCTCCGCCAGCGTGTTGATATGATTGCCAAGGAAGTTTACGGTGCTGATGGCGTTATCTGGTCTCCGATTGCCGAAGCTAAAGCTAAGAGATTTGAAGCTGATCCTCACTACGCAGACTTCCAGACTATGATGGTTAAGACCCACTTAAGTCTTACCCATGACCCCACATTGAAGGGTGTACCCAAGAACTGGATGCTGCCGATCCGCGACGTTTTAGTTTACGGTGGAGCCAAGTTCCTCTGCCCATGCGCCGGGGAAATTTCCCTCATGCCTGGTACTGCTTCAGACCCGGCCTACAGGAAGGTCGACGTGAATGTAGAAACCGGCGAAGTAAGCGGATTGTTCTAAAACAGGAAATGTTTCAGAAGGCAGGTTTTCGAACCTGCCTTCTTTGTTATTTCTCCGCCAATAGTGCAGGGTCAGGTGTTATATAAGGGTTTTCCTTGCACTGGCGTCGTATTCATCTTGGCACAAAACCGCCAACAGGAAGGTAGGGAAGCGCCCTTTGTCCGAAGACGACGGAGACCGCCGGGAAGTTTCTCTGCTTTACTAGCGCCTATCAGGCAACGTTGACCTTGTTTTATATGGGACTTAGCGGGGGAATGGTATAATAAGCGAGTGACATTGCGCAGCAAGGTAGTCCTGCTTATACGAACGCCTGTGGATAAAGGTCTGGCCGCTCCCGATACTGCTACTATAATATGCGGAACAGATCTTTATCCACAGGATGAGTATTAGCAGGACTACGCAGCGGAGCATTGGTCACGAGCGTTTATACCATTCCCCCGCGAAACGGTAAAAAGCAAGGTCAACATTACCAGTAGGGACACTAAGACTTCACTAAAAAATTCAACAACAT
>Ga0074195_1001577_pt1 | contig 30956 bp, 26 predicted proteins | sample EPASupsiteHSE623_FD_64525 | JGI IMG/M metagenome (GOLD analysis project Ga0074195, IMG submission 64525) | Bioremediated contaminated groundwater from EPA Superfund site, New Mexico - Sample HSE6-23 | ecosystem: Environmental > Aquatic > Deep subsurface > Groundwater > Contaminated ... | reverse complement strand
TCGACATCCGCAAGGTTTGCTATGATCTTTCGGGCCTCCCGGTCTTTAAAATAGATCGGGTAGGGTAAATGATCGATCAGGGTACGAAGTAACCTGCGTTCATTTTTAATATCTTCCTCTTCCTGCTTGCGGGCTGTAATGTCACGCGCTACCGCGATCAGGTATTTTCTTCGGCCGATGACCGCCATTTTGATATTTACTTCAACCGGGAAGGTTGATCCGTCCTTGCGCAAATGGACGCCTTCCCGGGTTTTGTTATCCTCTGCAGAAATTTCCGCTGTTATTTGCTTTAACAAGGAAGGATTAATCATCGGATCAATATCGAAAACACTCAATTTTAGAAATTCTTCACGACTGTAACCAAGATCCCGGCAGCCTCTTTCATTCACATAGAGGAATCTTCCTGTTTCAGGATCGATGACCTCAATCGAATCGTTTGCCCTGTCAATCAGGTTGCGAAGCAAATTAAGATCATCGTTACTTCCCTGGTCATCATTATTGTCATTTGTCCTTTTCCTCCCCAGGAATTCAGCAATGTATTTTTTAAGAATATTCAAGACCATAATGCCATTACTTATTTTGTCAGACAAATTAGTCGGCATGACTCACTCATTGCTTTTCATCGAGCCTTCCCCGAGCTTATATTCCTTTTCTTTCAGGTTTCGATCCTTAATTTTTCACATTCGGAATCATGATATAAAATGTACTTCCTTTTTCCGGTTCGCTTTCCACCCTGATTGTTCCGCCATGCTTTTCTGTAAGTTCCTTGCACAGGATCAGCCCCAAACCGGTTCCCTGTTCATTCTGAGTGCCTGGGGTTGAACAACTTTCATCAATGCGGAACAGCTTTTCCTTTATTTCCTGTTTTATTCCGACACCATTGTCCTTTACTGTAACGGTGGTCCATTCAATGTCCTGAACAGCCGAAATGATGATCCGGCCGCCGGGGTTGCTGAATTTGACGGCATTGGAGATCAGGTTCCGTAAAATGGTACTAATCATGTCTTTGTCTGCAAAAACAACCAAGGCCGGTGAAACTTCCTTTTGAATTATTATCGATTTTTGTTGCGCCGGCGAATTCAGTAAGGCTGTTACCTCATCAACAAGTGGTTCAATTTCAGTGAATGTTGGGTTAAATTTCATCTTGCCGGTTTGGGAACGAGACCACTCCAACAGGTTCTTGAGCAGGTTCATTACCTGCTCTGACGAGTGCCGGATGATGCCCGCATATTCTTTAATTCCTTCATAATCTTTCTTTTGAGTCATCTCTTCCAGAAGATCACTCAATCCGGCAATGGCGTTGAAAGGGCTTTTCAGGTCATGGGCTACAATGGAGAAAAACTTGTCTTTCGTTGCATTGAGTTCCGTCAGCCTGGCTTCGCTTTCCTTTAGGGCTTCTTCCGTTCGCTTTCGGTCGGTAATATCCTGGATAATACCAAATACGATTTTCTTTTCCTTATCGAATTCAGCCACAGAATGAATATCCTTGATTTCACCGGTATTAGCCATCCTTATTTTGAATTCAATGTCATAAGGCAAGCCACGCTCAATTAAACCGGCTAATGCCCCATCCAGCAATGTACGGTACTGTGGCAGCGGAATATCCCTGATCTCATTATAGTCCAAAGTTTCTTTACCAAGGCCATATATTTTAACAGCCCCCTCAGAAGCAATTATCTCTCCCGAACGGAGGAGAAGTTCCCAATGCCCCGATTTTGAGGCAAGTTCGGCTCGCCGTAACCGGGTTTCATTCATGCGGATCGTTTCCTCTGCCAGTTTCTGTTCGGTAATATCGCGGGAAACACCGACAACCGAAATCAATTCTCCTTTCTTCCCAATTACAGGAGAGACGGCGGCAGCGTGCCAGTGCCAGGTGTTGTCGGCGTGGAGTACCTGGTACCCCGGGAAAGACATGGATGATTGGGTCTGAATGATCTGTTGAATAGATTGCGGGAAAGAAGAAAAAAAGTCAGGATGAACAATTTTTTGGAACGATGTACCGATAACAGCGGATGGCGGGTAACCGGTTATCCGCTCCCATGAAGGCGAGACATAAGTAAATACACCTTGCAAATCCAGGTTCCAGATCAGGTCGGAGGAGTGTTCAATGAGCAGCCGGTATTTCGACTCGCTTTCCTGCAATGCTTCTTCTGCCCGTTTCCGTTCAGCATTATTTCCGAAACCGATTTCGCTCGTTCCCTTTTTTACCGTATGTTTCTTTTGCATACAGACTACCGTTTTTTTAGTTTGGCGAACTTAGCTCTTTTACGGGAATAAGCCCGATGCAAGGTGATATGTCAAAAAGTATAACCGTTAATCATTTATGAACTTTCCAACCAGGCAGGTATTCCACACATAAATGTAGAATAAATTCCGGCTATTTAAAAGACATACTTTCTTCATGGATACAATAAATGCTTTTACCAGTTTGTAAGCTTCCAGCCGGCAGCGGTGTACCAGGCCGACAATTGAAATGAACTGTTGCGTGAGGCGTTTTCCTGTTGCGGGATATAACAACCAATGCCGCCGAAGCTGACCGGTGTGATGAGCGAAACAGATCCCTGTGCGTTCACGGTGGTGATGGTTGGGGTGCAGGCGTAGTAAATGACGGTCCGTTCCAGTTGTGCTGCCAATCCGGTGTATTCAGGTGTTGCGGCAAAGGCGGATGTGAAATGGGCGAAATCATAAAACAGATGGGGTGAATAGCTGTCAAGGTATTGTACCTGTGAAGCGTCGAACGCATTCAGGGCGGGCAGTGAAACGCTGAAAAGGGCCCGGGTAGCCGTTGCCAGGTTCTCCATTTCGGAGAGCTTCACACAGCTTACCGCTGCTGACCGCAACTTGCCGGTTTGCCCGTTATACCAGTTAAAATAGGTGGAGGCCAACTGCATGCTGTTGGTTTCGCCGCTCCCGAACAAGTAGGGCGTGAGCGCGCTGTAAGGAAAACCCTGGGCCAGGACTTCGGCCGGTGAGGCCACCAGATAATCCGCATAGCTCCGCAGTTCACAGGCCACTTCAACGCCTGCCATAAAGCACGCATCGAACAGGATGTAATCGAACTTCGGGACGGTAGCCAGCGCCGCGGCCAGATCAGCGATATCCATGTAATTGGAGCCGTCCTGCCCGAACCAGCGGGTAGCGATGGTTTTGGTATTACCCGGCCCGGGCAGCCAGCCATAACCATGCGACCACAGCACCAACCCGTAACTTTGGGCCGGGTAAAGGGTGGTCATATCGTTCAGCACCGAAGCCATTACCGCAGGTGAAACTGAATTCTGCTCGGCATAGGTTTTTACCGTTTCGTTGCTTGCCACGCCTGCTGCGTTGCGGGAAAGACGAAGCAGTTGGGGGAGTCCCTGAGCATTGTCGAGGTAAACCAGCAGATTGCCGTCTGTGCCGTAACGGGCAACGCCTGCCAGCAGGCTGTCGAGGTTGGTTTCGGCATTGGATGAAAGGTTGTTGTCGGCCACCATGTAAACCAGCACGGTTTTGGCCGGCAGAACAACAGCAGGATCATCATCATGTTCGCACGAAACGAGCAGCAGGAGGACAGCAAGGGGACAGATAAGTTTGTTCAAGCGTGTGAGATGTAAAATGTGAGTGCTAGTTGGTTTTGGTTCGTGCAAGCTTGTCATCATGATTTATTAAATAGTCTTCAACAGCCTGGGCTGAGGCATCTTTTAAAATGACGACCTTGTTTTCATCGAGCAGGTAAAGCGTGGGGATGGCTTTCAGGTCGTACAGTTCGCCCTTTCTGATCATGCCACCCTTGTCGCAGGCATTGATCCAGGAAGCCGGCAGATCGGGAGCGGCAGCCTGCCATTCCGTAAGATCTTCGTCGGGATAAACCGAAAGGATCTTCAGGGTGCCGCTTTGCAGCAACCGGGTGATTATGGGACTTGCTGCAAGGGTATTCTTTACAGTTTCGCAGGCGTGGCAGCCGGGGTTATTGAAATAAAGCAGCAGGTAAGGAGAACGGATGGCCTGCATCCTGCTTTTTTTCCCGGAGGCAGTTGTATAGCTGAAATCGGCGGCCCGGGTTTCCGGACGGTTTTTACTGCACATGTCGAGCAGATAGCGGTACCGGGTTTTAACGGTCTGGTCCACTTTGTCAGAGGTAAGCGCTGCTTTCAGCGCCTCGGCAAACAGCAGTTCGTTGCGCAGTTGCGAATTGGGATCGTAAAAATACGTTTCGCACAGATCCATGAAACAGGCAACCATCAGACTGTCGGTTCCGGCGGCATGCATCATTTTCCGGACCCCGGTACGGGCAGGGCCCGACGGTACCTGCGTAAGCAAGGTTGCGAACCCCGAAAAGATCTGTCCGGTTTCTCCGCCGGTCACAGCTCTTGTTCGATCTCCAAAATCAAATTCTGTCCAGAAGTGTTCAACGAGGTATGCTTTCCGCGAGCTGTCGGCCCAAATGAGCGAGGGGATTTCGGGCAGTTTGAAGGTTTTCTTTGCCGGAATAAGCGGTTCCGCTCTGCTCTTTACCCCCGTCCGGCATCCTCCTGCCAGCAGGGCAAGCGTTGCTAAAATAAGAATTGGTTTCTGTGTCATGTGCGTATGATTCGTCGTAAGGTTACTTTCGTTTGGCGGCAGGTGCTGCTTATGGCGTATTGAACGCCAGGAGCAGGCCAATTGCTGCCGAAGCAATCATGATGCAACAGGACAAAATAATGACCGTCAGAAACAGGATCCGTTCAAAAGTTGTGGTCTCCCAAAAGTAAATCGATTTGTTTTTCATCCGTTTGCGAAATTAGATTGCTATTCTTTGTTTTTGCTTTTCATGGCGGCGGAGAAAAATTCACCGGGCATAAGGCCCGGTGAAATAACAATTCCGAAAAAGTTCATTACCACTCTTTAACACAACGAACAGGCATAGCATAGGATCGATAACCAAAGTTAGAAGTTTTGTTAACTGTACTGGAATTGGAATCAATATATAATGCCGGGCCACCGCTGGTTGTTACTGCTGCATCCGAAATACAAACCCTGCTGCTCATGGAAAGAAACCCTCCACTGTTATCGCGATAGCCTCCGTAGGGGAAGTACATGCTTCCAATACTTGGGGTACAGGGAAAGGATCCGCCTGAGTAAGTTGCATTTGTCCATGCATCATAAGCAGAAGTCCATGTCGTGCTGTTCTTTTTTGCGGAATTTACCCTCCATCCGGCAGGGCAGGGATCATAGACCGATTTGGGCTGGCCGTATTCACCTCCCCACGAATAGGCACCTCCGGCCTGGGTATAAGCAGCGGCTTCAGTTGCTGTACTTCCTGCCCAGGTTGTCAGATAGGTCATGGGATATCTCACCGATGATACGAGATTGTTTGCATAACTTTCTACATAATATCTTGAGTAGGGATCGCCGGTCATGGTTGATCCGGAAGGATGATTGGTAATACTGTTGTTGTAAATTGATATGGTGCTTGTTGAGTTGCCGTTAGGCGGCAGGAAAGGGTCCTTGCGCCCCCACTGGTAATACATACCGGTAGTAAAAGCATACGAAATGGTAGAATAATTATTGGCTATTTCTGTCGCTCCCAGATTGTAGTGCATAAAAATAGTTCCACCGTATGTAGCCGTATTCGAGAGGCCGCTTTGCAGGTCACTGGCGTAAGGCGTTACCCAGATGTGCCAGCTCCAGAGTACATCGCCGGCTGTATTTTTGACCACGACCTGTGCATTTCCTTTAGCAGAGCCCGAAGGAGCAGTTACTTTAAACATCCCGAACGAACGATCGGTTTCTGATGTGCTTACGGTTACCAGCCCGTTGACCGTTTCCCAGTTGAGCGAGGCCGTCCAGTCGGAAGAGCTTACATCGGCGATCTGGATGCCCAGGGCCGAATCATTGGCCCGTTTTACCGGGATCAGCACGCTGCGGCCGGGAGCTACCATGTAGCAGTTGGCCCTGTCGAGGCGGATCACCCGCAGATCGGTAGGCGATACCCCTTTAATGGCCGAAGTGACGGCGTACTGCGTATTACGCTCAATGTTGTAATCGTTCAGGTTGTCAGCGCCCGGATAGATGCGGTACGACACTTCATCGCCACCCTGGGTGCCCTTCGTATACCCCACCAGTTCAATATAGGTGGAATAACCGAACGGCCCTTTCAACCGTGGATCGCTTCCGGTGTTGGTTCCTGTGCCACGGCGGTTATCGGGCAGAAAGAACGTGAGCGTACCCCCTGCGTTGCTTACGATCCCCTCGTCGGTGTATTCGAAACTTTGTATGGAGGTATGGTCGGGCGATACAGGAAAGAGGGCGGTTTGCGGCGTGTAATACTGCATGTTCTTCGGCACGTTGCATACCCGTACTTTTTTTAATTCGAAGGTGGCATCCAGTGCCGGATCGAAGGTGTAGGTGAGGTCGATCCGCGCCAGAATACGCGTAAGGGTTACGGTGAGCCCTTCCATATAACCTGAAGAAGGGACTGTTTGATCTGGCAGCTCTCCGTACATCGGAATACTTTTCAGGCCGGTGGCAGCTGTTAACAGCAACCCGTCTTCGGTGGTGATGGCCTTGGCAGTTGTTTTGAAAGCGGCTTCGCTGGCCGGATTGTCAGTAAAAGCGGTGGCGCCGGCGTTGGCTACAAAATAAATATTACTGGCCCCGGGAACAAGGCCCACCTCGAAGTTAGCCGTGTTCACGTTATCGTAAAAATAGGCGCTCCTTCTGAAAACGCCGGACTGGAACTGCAGCACCCAAATGTCCTTGATCTGGGTATCGTCTACTGTGGCGGGATCGGTGGCCCGCGTGGTCACATCGCCTTTCATTGCAGCCATCGCAAATGAGATACGGGCCGTCGTTACGGGGCCTTCATATTCCCCAGAAGCCGGATCCAGATCGTCCTTACACGAAGCCAGCATCAGACAGGCTGCTAAAAGCAGGTATAAAAGTTTCATAATTTTTTTCTTTAAATTTTTGAATCACTTAACCGCTTCGCGCGGTGCATCAATTTATTCGGCTCCCATATCGGTACTTCCGGATGAGCATTGGGTCCAGCCGGTTATGCCAATAGATGTAAGATTGGAACCCATGTCATCCGAAAAAGAAGGATTAGCCGTCCAGCCATTCACCGTGACAGCAGGCGACTGGTCAATTCCCATTTGTGATCCAGGACTCGTACTGCTTACCCATCCGTCTACCCCGATGACGGGCGACTGGTCAATCCCCATTTGTGAGCCTGGGATTGTGATCACTGTCCATTCGCCTACAGTGATGGTGCCTCCGCCAAATCCCATCTCATCGGATGTAGCGTCGGTCAAATCCCATTCCCGGACTCCGATAACAGGCGACTCGTCGATTCCCATCTGCGATCCGGGACTCATACGCAGCGTCCATTCACCCACGGTGATGGTGCCCCCGCCGGCCCCTAATTCGTCTGATGTGGCGCTGGCCATACTCCAGCCGGCAACAGTAAGGACAAGTTTGGCATCCTGGATATTCACATGAAAGGTATAATACACTCCCGGCACAAATGGCATATGCGGAATGACAGCTGTAGCTGTGTTTCGAATGCCGTTCAGGTACAGGTCCAGGCTCAGACTGAACGGACCATCCGCTTTTGGCAGTACCAGGGATCCGCCCAAATAGGTATTATCAGGGCTGACTGTGGTAAATTCCGATTGCGGAATGGTACAGGCTCCGTCAAGTGGCACATCGGTCAGTTTAATATCGCCGTCTCCCAGGGTATAGTCAACAGGTGAGTGGGTGATGCCGCTTATGGTAATCCCGTTCTCACCAATTGACGCGCTGGTGATGGTGACGTTATCGGGATCGCGGTCGATCAAAAACTCAGTAAACGAACATTTGCGAGACATGGCAGGTAGCGTAATTGTTTGCGAGGTCCCTCCCATAACAGCCTGAACATGGGCGATTTTGAAATCCGTTCCGGAAGTAATGCTGATTGTTTTGGAGCTCCCGTCATTAAACGGCAGCGCAGGTGAATAGGCGTAAAACATATATTCCGAATTGCTGAAAAGATCCATGTTTTGGCCATTCGCGGGCACAATGGAACCCAGCGCATCCGAAACGGTAAACTGCTTGAGGCGTGAGTATGCCTCAGATTCTGTACCTGCCGACACGGAATAAGCCGAAACCATGAGCTCGCTTCCCTGGGCCAGCGGAGTGGCAGCCCGGGTAGCAGGAATATCCACGAAGGCAGAAGTAAAGGTCACCGAACAGATCTCCCTGCCGGCATCTCCGCTGTAAGACAGCTCTTCCTGAGAACAGCCGAATGCCAGCGCCATCAAGATGAAAGCCGGAAACAACTGCTTCATGCGAGAGGTCATTTGTTTTTGAATTGCCATATGGATTTCGTTTTATTTTTTTAGTAAAATCCCGGAAAGCTGCCGGAACCGTACTCCCGGTTCCGGCATACTTGCTATTACCTTATACAGGAGAGGGAACCGGGACCACATCGTTGGCCACTGTTTCCGGTATCCAGTTGGTCACCGTTACGCTGTTCACAATAAGTGCGGTACCTTTTATACTCACATTAATAAGATAATTCGTTCCCCTGATAAGCTCGTTAATACCACCAGCGGCCGGAGTTGCAACCGGCAATGAAGCTGTCAGATCAATCCCGTCGACAGTAAACCTGACGGTCGTGGCAGTAATGAAATTAGCGGTGGCGGAAGGGATCATCAGCACGCTGCTTGGAACCGGTATACCGGTTGTCATTTCCGTAATGGCAGGATTGTACTGAACAGGACCTGCCGTACCGAAAGTAATAGCCGGATCGGGAATAACAGTCAAATCGGCTGCGGCTGTCGGGAAAATTGCGTCTGCGTTTTCGATTGCAATATTGGTAATAGCGCCTGTACCCGAGTAAGTCACGTCTTTGTTGATGGTGAAGCTAAGCCGTGCGTAAACATGATCCATGATGAAATCCACTGCCGGAACCGAGTTCACTGCAGTTACCGGACCTCTGGAGACACACAGATCCTTTGCCTCGTCATACAGCTGTGCGGTCAGAGAGGCGGCGAGGTAATCAACTCCGGAGGTAAACGGGGCGATAGCCAGCAAAGTTGCTGCATTATTATTCAGGTAAATTGCGGTGCCTGCAGGCTTCCATTCAGCGGCTATATTATCATAGGTATACTGTACATTGTAATCATTTACGGTTGAATATCCTGTTCCTGAAATGACAGATACTCCTATGTTCCCGTCGGTCGTGAGGGAACCACCGGTATCATACGCTCCCCTGGTGGTCATGGCCTGAACCGAGGCGGAAGCAACAGACAAAGCCACTTCGCCTTCAGTACCGGTCTGAGGTTCATCTTCATTAGAGCAGCCTGCCAGCAATGCGGCAGCAATAACTGCGTAAGCATAAATTTTTTTCATGTGATAATAATTTTTTTTATTGTCAGGTGGAGTCCCACCATTTACATTGATATTAAACTGCCTTTTTAGTCGATCTGAACAGGATTCGGTTCCAATGGATTGAGAATCGTTTCGTCTATCCAGTCGGTAACAGAAACACTGTTTACAATGAGCGAGGTACCTTTAATAGTCACCGTAAACTTATAATTGGTTCCGGCAGCAAGAGCTGTGAGATCTTCAAAAGGTGTCACTGTGGGGGCAATTGTGCACCTCATGGTCTTCCCGTCAACGGTGAATTCAAACTGCATGGTGCTGGCGGCGTTAAAAGTTGCAGGAATCATGAAAAAGCTTTGCGTGGCAACCGGGCTATCCCCTGATGCAAGCGCTGCTATATTCAGTCCTGTAAACGGAAGGGTGACGCTTCCGGCACCGTTCGTGTAGGCCGGTGTTCCTGTTGTGATGTTAAGTGCAGCATTCTCATAAATTTCGGTTCCGGTCATGCTTATGGCAGTAACCAGGCCTGTACCGGTATAGGTTGCATCTTTTTCGATCGCGAATGTAATCTGCGCGTAAGCATGAATCATGGCGGGAAAATCAACCCTGTTATCCACATTATTGACTGTGGTAACCAAGCCCGAATAACTTAAATCTTTATCCGGATCATACACCTGTGGCGTAAGTTCAATAGCTGCTGGATTAGCGTTCAGTACATCATAGGGCGTGCAGGCGCATACCGTGGCGTCGTTGTTGTTCAGGTAGATATTGTCTGCCGTATTCCTGATCGTCCATGCGGGCGTGGTTGCAGTTCCATCATAATAAAACTCCGAATAAGCCTGGGCATATCCGTTCAGGGCAAGCCTGTAAACGCCAATGGTGGCGCCGTCGGTAACAATCGTGGTTGATGTTTTTGTAACAACCGTTTCAAGCGATGCACTTGAAACACCAAGAGCAACACCATCTGCCTGCAGTTGAGGCTCATCTTCGTTCGAACAGCTTGCCAGCATGCCGGCAGCAATTGCAAAAGCTAAAATTTTTTTCATCCGTAAATAATTTGTTTCTAATTTGTCGGATGGAACTCGCATGTTCTTATTTTCATGCAAGTTTGCGTATCCGTTAATACATGCTCGTTTCATAATTTCTATAGATTGATAAAAATGAAAAATGGTTACAGGGTTGCAAGGTCACAGGGTTGTAAGGTGAAAGCTTATTTATGCTTCCTGTTTTATCTTGTTACCTTATTACCCTGCTACCTTGTTTCCTTATTATTACTCACTACTTCTTTAGTTTACTTCGGCATTTCCGCCAATAACATCAATCCAGTCAACAACCGAAACGGTATTGACGATCAGTTCTGTACCCTTCACAGTAACGGTATAGGTATAGTTTTTACCTGGTTCCCAGACGTCGGCCGGAGCGACTGCAGGCAGGGCAACAGCCATGGCTTTGCCGTCGACAATAATTTCGAGGGTGATACCGGCTGTGGCATCTACAGCAACAATAGGAGCTGCCAGACCGAAAGCTGTAACATCTGTGGAAGGAGTCGTCTCATTGTATTCGTTAATGGTGGCTGTACCGGTAAAGCTGATTTCGTCTGCACCGCCCATGGAAAAGAGGCCGTCTTTTACCATCATTGCGCCTGCACCGGCATAAAATCCACCTGTTTTACTCAGCTTGATTGAGGATAGCGTTCCTGTTCCGGAATAAGAGTCGGCTTTGTTTATGACAAACGAAAGCTTACTGGCGGCATGGTGCAGGTACAAGTCTACCGACGGCAGGCTGTTGGTTGCCGTTGCAATGGGGTAAACAGCTCCCGAAATGGCTGCGGTGGCATACAGGTAATCGGTTTGTCCGGCAGCGTTAAAACTGTTTTCCGGGTAAGTAAATGTTGTTTCAATGTTGTTGAGGTCATTGTTTTCAGGTGAACCTGAACCTGGATTCATTAGGGCATCTGACGGATAGTACCCGTACACTGAAGCCGTTTCGTTCGACAGATAGATCTTGTCTGCTGCGTCTGCAGGCGATGTCCATGGCGTAGTTCCATCGACATACGTGTACGCGGCCACCTTTGGGGTATAGCCTGTTCCTGTGACGAACACCGCTATCTTGTCGCCTGCACTAAAGCCTGTTACCAGGGCACGGGTCGATACAGAACCTGTTACTGTGGCCGATACGCCAAGTTCGCCGTTTGCCAGAGAACCGGCTGGCTCATCTTCGTTCGAACAACTTGCCAGCAATGTTGCGGCAATAACTGCAAATCCTAAAACTTTTTTCATACTTCATTAAATTAAATGGTGACTAAGTAAATTGTTAATAGAAACTGTTTAATGGTATTGATTTATAATGGTTTAATTGTTTTTTTCTATTGAATAGGAATAGTTTCGGATACGGTAGTCCAATCGCGGAGCGTACCTGTGATCGCCAACGGGGCAACCGTCCCATTTACCGTAACCGTGTACCGGTATGACATCCCGGCAACAAAGGTTTCGGTGATCGTTCCGTTGAATTCCTTTCCCTGGTGGGTTACTTTAACCACCAGCGACATCTGGTCTGTGCCCGGAATAAAACAGGTTGGCGGAATGGCCAGCTCCATAGCCCCGGGGGCGCCTATGCCGGAGCTGCTCAAGGAGGCTGTGGCTGCACCCGTAGGTGTGAGATTTCCGGTAATCAGATCAAGTGTGGCAACAGGATAAAATCCGGCTACTTCGATGGTTGAGGCAGATGTGATCTGCTTATCTGTCAAATTATAGTCGTCCGCAAAAATCACACTGAAGTCAATCTGTGCAGCACGGTGTTCGAAATTCAGAATGGCTGTACGGTTATCGGCTGTTACTCCGGTAACGGTTGATTTTGGCGCGTAAATGACATCGTTGCCATGCGTGAATGCAATCGCAGCGGGATCGGTCACGATCGTCCGGAAGGGACCGTAGGCATAAATGTCGTAACTCATTCCCACGGTGAGATCGATCACCGTGGACGAGGAAGCTTGAAGTATGCCCGATTCTCCCGCCGTATAACACGCGTTGTTAAAGTAAGCGGTCGAAATGTCCTTCTCTTTTTCGGGTACGTAAATTCCCGTCGTTGAGCCCTGCGGCAATTCGGGAAGAGAGGTTCTGGTTTCCAGCGCTGACTGTGTGCCAGAAAGCAACAGCGAAACTGTTTCGGGAGTCGATGGCAATTCGCCCGAAGGATCATGGGAACAACCCGTCAGTAATAAAACAGCGATAAGCAACAGTCCCGGAATTTTATTCTTCATATTTTGTTTTTTATCGGATTAACCCTCTACTGAAATATTTCCGCCCGAAACGGGCGTCCAGTCGACCAGATGACCGGTTACCCCTAACACGGCATCGTTCTTATTCAGTGTAAGGGTATAGGTGTATGATTCTGAAGCCACAAATCCACCGCTGCGGGTGATGGTCCCGGAATACTCGCGGTTGTCGGCGGTCGTTACCCTGACCGCGAGGGTAAGGGACCCGGGGACAAAACAGATGCTGTTTGATATTTCTGTTACAGAAGCGCCCGAACCAGCTACCGCGGTTAAAATGCCTGTGCCCAGATCGAGACTGGCGTATTCGCTGAACCCGGTAACCTGAAGTAAAGCGCCTGTAAGATCGGGAGTTCCTGCCCCCGAGGCCAGGGTAAAGGTAATCTGGCTCATTTTGTGCTCGAACAGCAAGTTGGCTGTGGCAGTTGCCGAGGCGATGGTCACTCCGGTCAAAGGCGCATAGAGCAGATCGGTTCCATGGTTAAACCTGACTGCGGAAGCATTTGCCGGTTCTGTTCCCAAACGCGGCGCATAAGCCAGCACGTTGTAACTGTTTGCAATGTCGAGCGCTGCCGGATTCGGTGAGCTCAGGATCCCGTTACTCCCGGTTGCCGTGTACAGGATATTCCGGTAGCGTGTGCTTTCGCGGGTCGCCCCGGTTTGCAGGACATATACGCCAATTTCTGTTGAGGGGGGAAGTTGTACGCCGGAACCACGTGTGATAATCAGTTCCCGGCTGTCGCCGGTGAGTGATAAGGAAACCTTCCCATCGTACTGGTCCGGATTGTTTTCCAGTGAACAGCCAGCCAGCAAGACCGGTATAACAGCAAATATCCATGTTCGTTTCATATCTTTTTTCATCATTTTAAGGTTATCCCGACTATTGTTTTACCGTAACGCTTTTGTCTGTGTAGCTCCAGTCTTTAAGCGTAGCCTGAAATTCGCCCGCAACACTGCCGGAAATCTCAATGTTGGCATTCACTTCGATGGGAATAACGGCTGTATTCACGTTCTCCAAAGCAGCAGTAATGTCGACGGTAACGGTCTGGCTGCCTCCGCCGGTAAAATTGAATATCAACGTCAGTTCATTGTTGGCTCCGGGTACTCTTCCGAAAAAAGTGACTGCAGATTCAAATCCGTTCGCGTTAGACGATGGTGTAAATGCGATGGTCCCGGTTTCTTCCTGTAATTCACCGGTCGAAATATTTACCGTTTCCACAACCCCATTCAGCGTGGCAACACAAGAGGCGACTGCTGACTGCTCACCTGTCAGAATAATCTTAAGCACGGCTTTCCTTACAAATGAAACCGGCGTTATGGTGGCGCTTGCCTCGCTTTCGCCGGTTATGGTCAGGGTCCCCTGTAATCCAATTCCGTAAGCATGCAATGGCTGTAAAAGATAGGTAGCTTTGGTTTCGGAGGTGGCATAGGCCTGGGCCCCTGTATAGGTGTCCATGTTACGGTAGGCTACTCCTGTGGCATCGGTGTTATGTGCAAGGACCTGGTAAGTTCCGTTGGGAAGCGTCCCGGTGTATCCGCCGGAAGTGCAGTTTCGGGTTTCGGTCACGCCGTCGTTCCTGTAGAAATACAAGCTCATCCCCGCAGGCAGATCTTCGTCGGGGTACAAATTTTTCCAGTCAAAAGAGATGTTCACAGCTCCCTCAGTGGGTGGTATCTCTAAATCACGTCGCGTGCAGCTCATTGAAAGAATAAGAGCAACCACTACTCCAGGGCACAACAATTGGTTAATCAGATGCTTCATAATAAGCTTATTTTATTTGTTTACAGCTTTTGCCCATCCGGTAAACGATCAGCAAGCTGAACCCGGTCAGTTTAATTCCGTCTTGAGTATGAGTAGACTGGTAATAGTAGTGCAGATCCTGATAACGGTAATGGTCGCAGTCGACGGTACGATAGCCGGCCCTGACTCCTGCCTCCGCGCCCCAGCGTTGCGAAAAGGGTAGATAGTATCCCAACGAAAGGCCCCCCTCCTGAAACGTGCCGGTCTGTCCGTGGGGCGACAGATCATTTAGTTTTACATCGAAATCGCCGGTAAGCGCATATAGCCCGGCGTATAATCCTTTATAAAGATTGCTGCCTGACAACCAGATCCGGGGCTCGAGCGCCAGGGAAGATAATCCCCGGATTTCGTGATCCTCGTTGCTTTTTTCGAAATACGCATATGAAACACCCGCCTTGAGCGACCATCGCTTACCAAAATACCATGCTATTTCGGCGTTGGGAATGGCGCCCGTCCAGTCCGGTTCAGGGGTAATGCCGGCCAAGTACAGCAGATTGGTGCTTATGGCAATGAAAGGAGCTGTTTGTTTTTTTTGATATGCAGATCTGTGTTCTGTTTCTGCTCCGTTTTCCCCGTAAAAACGTTCGAGTATTTTTGACTGATCTCTGAAATAAAATATAAAGGAAGAACTGTCGCCCGGCGTATTTTCAGACCCTGATGCCTCTTGAGTCAGGCCGGGATACAACGAAAATAATGAAAAAACACGGATCGTTCTTAGGATTAATTGTATAATTCTGCCCATCGAACATAACCCAAAGCAATCGTTCTTTTCCGCCTTCATAATCATAGTGTTCAATTAGTTGATAATACCTCATAGACTGTTTTAAATAATGAGCCGTATTTGCTTTTTTCTACACGAACAAAGGAATTAAATATGTTTAGGAAAGGGAAGATTTAGGGGTGGACATTACCTGGACAGGATGATCTTATTTTTTCTGAAAGGGGCGTGGATGATGGAATTTTGACTTATTTCGCATTCATTGCTGCTGCTATTTTGGCCAACGAATAACTTTTATAACTTTTAACCGATCAATATAAAAGATGAGTTTACCGGATGAACGTCATAATGCAGAAAATACCCTTAGGGAAGTACCTGGGAACCGGGAAGAATTGAGTGATTTGAATGAAAAGACTTTTTTGTCGATGATTTCTCATGAGTTCCGGAGTCCACTTTCTACGATTATGATCACGGCTGATACTGTAGAGGCTTATTTGGAGCGGATGAGCAGCGCCGAAGTCAGGGGAAAAATGGCATTGATAAGGAATAATACGCTGTTTCTTGACGTCCTGATGCAGAAGGTTTTAAACCTTGTCCTGCTAGATTCCGGGAACCTTGATTATCTTCCGGCTGAAACCGATTTTAACGAATTTGTTTCTATTGTTATAGCGGAAATTCAGGAACGGCAGGATCTAAACCATGTGATTGATTTCCGGGAAACGAAACAACCGGTCTTTATCCGTATTGACATAGAAATGATGAAGCTGTCCCTTAAAAATCTTATTTTTAATGCTCTGAAGTATTCGCCTGAAGGATCGACCGTGACCATTGATCTTTCGGTCATCAATTCTGATCTTACTGTGCAAATTACGGACCATGGAATAGGTATCCCTGAAGAAGACGCAGCGCGTATTTATGATGTTTTTTATCGCGGATCAAATGTAAGGCACATCCGGGGAACCGGACTCGGGTTGTGCCTGGTCAGGAAATGTGTGGTGTGTCACGGGGGACGGCTCTCCTTTGTTTCCAGAGAACATGTTGGCACAACATTTACAATGACACTTCCAGGGGTAGAGAGAGAGGCCCGTTCGTTTTTCAAAGAGAATTGACTTCGGGGAGCCGGAATGAAACAGTTGTCCCTTTGCCGGGTTGGCTCGTTACATTAAATGATCCGTTGCTTAATCCGATAATCTTTCCGGAAAGGAATAGTCCAAGCCCTATTCCCTGCTGGGCGTAACGAGGCCTCTCAAATTGCATAAAGGCGTCGATCATTCTTAAATTTTCCTGTGAGATTCCTCTCCCGGCATCCTGAATGGAGAATTCAATGCCTTCACTGGCCGATCCTGAACGGATAATTACCTTGGTACCTGGTTCTGAAAATTTAAAAGCGTTATCGGTCAGTTCTGTCATGGCAAACCTGAACCATTCTGTATTTATGCTAATGCAGCAAGGAGCCAGGCCAAGTTCAACATCATTGACCCTGCCATACTTTTTCGCTGTTTCAAGAGCAATTTTACCTATAAAGTCAGCAGTATCCTGAAGGAAACTGAAGGGAACTGCATGCCCGTGAATTTCAATGTCCACGAAAAGCAAATATTTATTGATGATCTGATGCAAGGCATTTCCGCTTTCGTAGATTAATGATGCCAATTCTGAGATGTCATCGGTGGTTTGGGTCCATGCTTCTGTCTTTATGAATTCACTGAGTCCCAGGATGGCATGAAGAGGAGTTCTCATCTCATGAGGAATGGACATGAGAATATTTCTTTTTAGCTGATCTGTTTTTTTGTATATCATGTCCCTCTTTTTTAACCGGACATCGATCGTTTTCAGCAACTCTTTTCTTCTGAATGGTTTTAACAGGTAATCATCAGCGCCCATTTCCATTCCCTTGCGAAAATAACGGGGTTCAAATAGTCCCGTGATAAAAATAAAAGGGATCATTGAGGTTTCGGGTTTTTCCTTTATCCTTGTCAGGACCTCAAATCCATTAACCGGATACATTGAGATGTCGCATAAAATCAGATCAGGAACTGAACCAAACGACATGTTTATTCCTTCATCTCCGGTTGATGCCTGTAGCGCATGAAAACCTTCAGCTATTAAGATTTCCAATACTTCTTCTCTTAAGTCCTGATCGTCTTCAATTATCAAAATCTTTTCCATAAGTCAGATTTCTGAATGAAAGGAATAGATGAATTGCAAAAGATCGTCATCTTTACTCAACCCCAGTTTTTTCTTTAGCCGGTGTCTGCTTTTCCAAACACTGTCAATAGAGACATTCAGCAGATCTGCCAGGTGATTCGTATTTAGTCCGGCTACGGTTGCTGAAATTACAGCCAGGTCGTATTGCGTAAGGCATGAAAAATGTTGCAAAAGCTTTGATGTCAGGGTTGGATAAATCTTTGTAAACTTTTGCTGGAAAATGGATATTTTTCCGGGAAGCATAGCTTCGCTTTTTATTCTGGTTTTTAATGTAAGCAGAATTTTTTTTTGCAATTCAGATAGTTGTTCGTCGTGTAACTTATGATCAATTTGCGTTTCCAGATTTTTCAACAGATTATTCGTCTTAATAATGTGCATTGATTCTTTAATTATTTCATGCTCTTTATCCGTTATCTGTTGTTTGATTGTCTCAATATTTGTAATTATTTCGCCTTCCGTATTTTTGCATTGATCGATCTGTGTATGGAGATCGGAAAGTTCATTCCGCAGGTTATCTTCCCTGTTTTTTTGCTTATACCGGATATGCTGTTGCAAAACAGAAAACCGTTCAAATCTGGATGTTATAACCTGAAGCAGTTCTTTCCGGGAGAATGGTTTGCTGAGAAAATCATCAGCTCCATTCTGCATGCCACGTCTGAAGCATGCTCTTTCGTCCATGGCTGTCATATAAATAAAAGAGGTTAAACGAAATGTTTTTTCCTTTTTTAATTCCTCATGCACCTGGTATCCTGACATGCCAGGCATTTTAATGTCGCATAATATCAAATCAGGAGTTTCTTTTCTGGCAATTTGAATTCCTTCCATACCATTAGAAGCCTCTGTCGTGCAGTATCCTTTGTTCCTCAGCATTTCGATAATACCTGTCCTTAATCCGGGATTGTCATCAATGATCAAAATTTTTTTCATAGTTCAGAATGGCTTTCTACAAAAGAAAAAAAATTCCCGGATAGGGAATTCATAATAGTCAGGACATTTGCTGGACATGTGCTTTGAGGATCGGTAAAGACAAGTTTTTATCTAAAATGGCGCAACATGGTTAACTCCCGGAATGAATGGATTCAATAAATTTTAGCAGATCGTCATTTTTACCCAGGCTAAGTTTCTTTTTTAACCGATATTTGCTTTTTCTGACGCTATCGATTGAGACATTCAATAAATCTGCCAGTTGATAAGTCTTTAACCCTAATGCAGTTGCCGAGATCAGAACCAGATCATACTGCGTCAGATGTGAAAAGCGATGCATGAATTTTGATGTCAGGTTGGGAAAGGTTTGATTAAATTCTAATTGGAAGACAGAAAGTTTACACGGTAATGGACTCCCGTTTTTTATTTTACTTTTCAGATCGATAAAAATTTTTTTCTGCATCCCGGATATTAGTCTGTTCTGCAATTCATTGTCGATCTGTGCCCTGAAATTTTGTAACAACATATTTGTCTTCGTGATCTGCATTGATTCTTTGATGAATTCAAGCTCTTTCTCCCTGAGTTTCTGTTTCAGCTCTTCAATATTGATCATGGACTTGTTTACGAGGTTTTTATGATGATTGAGCTGGGCCTGCAGCGCGGATAGTTCTTTCAAGAGATTATCTTCATCTGTTTTAAACGTTTGTTGGAGATCCTGTTCCAGAACAGAAATCCGTTCAAGCCTGGATGATATTGCATGAAGAAGTTCTTTTCGTGAAAATGGTTTGCTGAGAAAATCATCTGCTCCAATCTCCATGCAATGCCTGAAACATGTTTTTTCATCCAAGGCGGTAATATAAATAAAAGAGGTGGAACTAAATGCTTTTTCTTTCCTCAGCTCTTTTAGTACCTGATATCCCGAAATGCCCTGAATTTTAATGTCACATAATATCAGATCGGGAACTTCTTTCCTGGCGATCTGCAATCCTTCGATTCCTGTGAAAGCTTCTGAAATACAATATCCTTCATACTTGAGTATTTCGGCAATGCCTGTTCTCAATTCGGTATTACCTTCAATAATCAAAATTTTTTTCATATAATATTTAACCTTAATTTCTCCATCATTTGCGTGTGTACTATGGAATTTCATTAAGTAAATTTAATATATGAATCGAACTATCGTAAATAAATGATAGAAGAGTTCATTGACGTCGGATGATCGTATGCACGGGGATCCTGATTAAAAAATTCAGGTTCAGACTACTTCCTGCCGTTTTTCTCAGGGCACGTTTCTTCTTAATAGAGCTCTTTGATCTCTCCCAACCGATGGACGATCTTGCGCCATCCTTTAAGGCTTATCGAAAATCTGTAATTTGTAAATTTCCGTAGAAACACTCATTATTGAATATTTGAAAGAGCTTTACCTGGCCATGGCCACCGCCTTCTGTTCCGGCTTCATTTTTTCAATGGCATACCGTAAAGCGGTTCGCGGCATTGCGGCTTTATTTTTCACGACATAGTCAAACACTTCATCCGGATGAGCCTGACTGGCAGCTTTCAGCATCCATCCGTATCCTTTCTGAACCATGTCGTCCTTGTCAGTCAAAAGAATGTCCGCGATTTCAAAAATATCGTTCAGGTACCTGCCTTGTCGCGCCGGTATGATCAACGATACTGCCGAGGCCCTTTTTGCCCAGCGGTTTTTCTCTCTCGCCCATTGTTTTAATCGTGTCAGGTATTCCGGGTACATGTCTGCAAAGGTGCCGACGGTATGGTTACAGAGGGTATCGCACGAGGCCCAGTTGCTGACATCATTCATCACCCACTTTTGAAAGATTTCAAAGTCGGCCGGTTCATAGTTTTTGTGCAGAGCATAAGACCAGTTGCAGGCAATAAACGATTCTTCCATATAACCGGAAGCCCAAAGCTCATCACATAACTGAAAAATTTTGGATTTGGGATAACCTTTAACCAATTTGAACTGATCTTTGGAAATCCGGCTTACAACGGCCGATTTAACTCCATACAGTTTAACTTCTTCTTTGAAGAAACGCAGGCCGCTCACTCTTGTATTTTCATCCATGTTCTCCGCAAGTTCACGGCGGATCACATCCGGAATTTTGTCCATGTCAGATGTTTTAGGTCTTTTTTCAAAGTTACACAACTTTTGTAAATCAAGACACAAGTATGAAGACAAGATAAGAGCAGGAGGGAGACCGGGGACCGGAAACCGGAGAACGAACTGAAGAAAATTTTCGGAGACACCGAAAAAGGTGAACAACGAAATGTGCGGTTATTACAGGCCGGAGAACAATTGATTGGTACGGTTCAGTACCTGTGATTTTGCAAGGAACTGATTGTCGGGATAATAAATAAACAAGCAACTGCCATCGCGGATCGTATCGATCACCTTTTTGCAGATGTCTGTCGACAGCGCCGGACAACCGAAGCTTCTTCCCAGCCGGCCGTACCTGCGGATGAAGTCATTGCCTACATAGTCGGCACCGTGCATCACAATTGCCCGTTCACGGGCCTTATCATTGAAATTTTTGTCCATCCCGTTGAGGATCAGTGACTGTCCGTGTTTTCCCTGGTAAGTGTTACCCGTCAGGTAGAAGCCAAGGGAGCTCATGTACGTACTTTGTGTGTTCGAAAATTTGCGCGCGTATAAGCCCCCTGAATTTTTGCCATGGGCGACCAGGTCGTTAAACAGGACCTTTTTATTTTTCAGGTCAATGACCCAGAGCCGTTTTTCGTTGGAAGGAAGACTGAAATCGATAATGGTCAGTATCTGCTTTTTTACAGCACCCGCGATCATGTTCAAATTGGTAAATCCTTGCAGTGCAGTTGAAAAAACCTTTTCCGCAGGCAGCTTATTCTTTTTGTCTGCTTTCAGCTCCTGATAGAGTGATTGTGAATAATTGACTGATAGTTGGATGTTGTCAGGTTCTGAATGCCGCATGGACCCGCTCAGCCTGTTCAGATTGACCTCAGTTACCCAAAAAATAACTAAAGCAAACAAGGTTAAAAAAATCTTCTTCATCATACTCACTTATCTTTCTGCAACATTCTGTTTAACTGATTCGCGAAACAAAGATAAGGATAATTTGTCAAAATCATAAACATCATCGCGGAATTGAATTTGGCCGTCCTCTCCAACCCATGCCGTTTGGGTACGTCGTAGAACGACTCCTGCAAGCCTTCCTCACCGGCGTGTTTTAGCTCTTCCAGCAGCTCTTCCCCGTTTTTGCTGATCTTTTTATCATCAACCCAAGCTGTTGCATACGCCCGTTTTTGGTAAAAACGGCGGGCATCCGGTGTCAGTATCGTTGAATCAATGAATTCACTAATCCGCAAGTCATCGGTTTCGTCCGAAAAGCTGAAAATTTCTTCGAGCGAAAACTTCTTTTTGCCGGATTGGTTAGGGGTTTTGCAGGCCTGGAACAGAAAAACGACGGTCAACAGACTGATCATTATATTATAGAGCTTCATTTATACCTCCTGTAATATTTTGATAAGATGATGGAGGAAGTACAAGCACCATGCCACAGACCATGTCCCGTCCGTCAAGGGTAACCCGGAATCGGACGTGGCTGTCTGAAACGAGCATGTTGACTGATAACGATACAACAGTGCCTTTCAATAAAGCGAAACGGGGCCAGGAGGATCCTGGCCCCGTTTACTCAAAAGTATCCGCCCTTTTGGGTGATATCGTGAACAGACTGCCCTTCGCGAACCCAACCGAAAATTTTCTTTTCGTTTTCTTTGATTTCTTCGGCCCGGATCAGCACATCATAGGCAATTGCCCGGGGGACCACCAGTACTCCGTCGATGTCGCCCAGCACCACATCACCGGGTTTAATGGTCACATCGCCAATTTTAACGGGTATTTGGTAGTGGGTGATCAGGCAGCGGCCCAGGCTTCCATTGGAGATGCGGTATTCATAGAAGACCGGGAAATCGGCTTCCAGAATCTGGTGAGTATCCCGGATCCCCCCGTCAATACAGGCTGCTTTGAGTTTTTTACCCTTGGCGGTGGCAGTCATCACACCTCCCCAGAGGGTAGCCTTGTCATCGCGGCTGGTATCCCAAACCACAAAGGCGTCCTCCTGCATGTCATCCAGCATCTGGACCCGAAATTCCATTTCTCCCTGGATTTTCACATTCGGAGCGCTTTTAACGGTAAAGGCGAATCCCGCGACCGTACGGTATTCACGTAACGGAATAATCCGGTGGGGCAGTGCCTGTTCCAGCAGGCAAAATTCCCGCAAAACATCATTCACCGCGCCGGTATAAAGCTGCTCATACCGGCTTAATAATTCTTTGTCGGGGATTGGGAACGGTTGGTTTGATATGCCTTCTCTTTCAGCGATCAGTTTCTCCAGGTTCATCATCCCGATTTCTTTTTTATATTGATCGACACTCATGATAAAAATTTACAATTTCAACAAGTACAATTTACTATTCTCTTCAAAACGATCTGCTCTGGAATGCTCTCCTTGGTTCCTCTTTTATGGAGCGGCCAGGGGAGGCATTTAAGCATTCAATCCCATTCCTCCGTCAACAAAGATGTCCTGACCGGTAATATAACGTCCTGCGTCGGAGCAGAGCAGCAGAGCCGTTGCAGCACAGTCGGCAGGTTCACCGATGAATCCGAGCGGGATTTTAGCTTCAACATTTTTCTTATAGTATTCATCCCGGAGAACTTCTTCATTACGTCCTGTAAGAATGGCTCCGGGCGCTAAATTATTAATCGTCACACCAAACGGACCGAATTGCGGAGCCAGGCTTTTGACCATACTCGTCTGCGCTACTTTTGAAGCTGCATAGGCGATCATCTGCTGATGAGGCCTGACCTGTTGCACGCTTCCAATGGTAACAATACGCCCCCAGGCTTTTTCCTGCATGGCGGGGTAGAGTTCCCGGATCAGAAACAGCGAGGCGCGCAGGTTTGTATTCATTTGCAATTCAAATTCTTCGGCTGTTACTTCATTCCAGGGTTTTCTGAACTGAACCGATGCGTTTAGCACCAGAATATCGATTTGAAGGTTGTGATCGGAAAGATAGCGGGCGATTGTTTTTGCAGAATCGGCCGAAGAAAGATCGCACGCAATCAGATGACATTCGACTCCCATGTTTACAATTTCCCTACAGGTTTCTTCTGCCAGTATATTCCCGGAACGGTAGTTAATGACGATGTTGGCGCCAAATTCAGCCAGAGCAAGTGAAATGGCTTTTCCAATCCCCTGACTTCCGCCGGTAACAAGTGCCGTTTTCCCCTTCAGATTAAATAAGTTTTTTATTTCCATCTTGTTTATTTATCACGTATCAAGACACAAGTATCGAGACATTGTTATTATCCGTAGTAAATTGGTAATCCATGGCTGGCATCAGGATAAGAAATAATCTCTCCCCTTTCTGCTTCGGTGACAACCAGTCCAAGTTTGCCCGAAGGATCAAAGGCACAACTGGTTGGCCTTGTTCCGGGACAGGGTAGGGTACTGATCATTTCGCCGCCTTTTGAATAGACGTTGATTTGGCCCTCATTAAAGATGGCTACAAACAGATTTCCATGACAGTCAAAGGCAACACCGTCGGGACCCCAGGGACCATTCCCGGCTTTGGCAAAGTGGTGCTCGCCAAGGAGTTGAAGGTTTTCCGGATCCCATTCGCCTGTCCATAACTGTTGCCGGTATGTTTCGGCGAAAATCAGTGTTTTGGCATCGGATGCCAATGCCAGCCCGTTGGTGAAGTATTTTCCGGATGAAATTACTTTGGCCCTGCTTTCACCTTTTGGCAATACGCAGATGACCGATAAGGGGCCTTCACGACCATCCGCATGATCGGAAAACAGCAGGTTTCCGGCGGCGTCAAAAATCAGATCGTTGGGTCTTACCAGGTGCTTGCCGCTGTCGGTGCTGTTGCATATCGTTTTAAACACCTGTTCTGCCGGATCAAATACCCGGATCTCTCCCCGCCCGCTGTCGCAAAACCAGATCAAACCGTTTTTGCTGATCATGGCACCGTTCGGCGTCCCATCCACGGCAAAACGAACAAGTTCTTTGCCGTCCCAGCGGGAAAGGTTCCCGCCTCTGATCTCGACGAACCAAAGATTTCCGTCAAAATCGAAGAGAGGTCCCTCAGGGAAGTTCAATCCTGATATGATCGTTCTGAATTCCATTTACAATCCTTAGATACTTCCGACAATCGGAAACCAGTCAGGGCGGTATTCATCCTGATGGAAGCGGGCATAGTAATCACCCTTCTGGTTGAAATAACGCTCGTACTTTTCCATTTTTTCCTCGTCCAGCTCAACACCGAGACCGGGTCCTGTGGGTACTTTGATACACCCGTTTTCATATTTCATCAGTCCGCCCTGAATGATGTCGTCGGTGAGATAATGATAATGTGCATCACCCGCGAAAGTCATGGTGGGAATGGTCGATGCGGTATGGATCATTGCTGCCAGTTCGATCCCAAATTCGGCGCCGCTGTGCATGGCCACTCCCAGATTGAAGGTACGGCAAACAGCCACCAGGTCTTTGACTCCTTTGGGGCCTTCCCAGTAATGCAGGTCGGTCAGTACAATATCGACAGCGCCCATGCGGATAGCCGGACCCAGATCATCAAATTTATTGGGATACATGTTCGTGGCAATGGGGATCCGGATCTGTTTTCGCACGGCCGCGTTGCCTTCAAGGCCCCATGAAGGATCTTCAAAATACTCGATATTCAGATCTTCCATGATCTTTCCCATTCTGACCGCGGTGGTCACCGACCATACACCATTGGGGTCGATCCGCATGCCGAAGTTTTCACCCAGATTTTTCCGGCAAAGTTCCAGTACCCGTACTTCTTCGCGCGGGTCCATCACTCCTGCTTTCAGTTTCATGGAATTAACCCCCAACTCCTCATGAAGCTGGGCACAAAAGTCGGCCATATCTTCAGCACACTCGTCGTGTCCGCCGCCCGGGCGGTCATAGCGCCAGAACAGATAAGCAATAAAAGGAACTTCATCCCTGAGCTTACCACCAATCAGATCGCTCATCGGGCGGTTCAGTACCTTTCCCTGAATATCCAGGCAGGCAATCTCGATGGCGGCATATAGCCGGGCATTCGACATATAGTAGATGCTTCTGAGCACCTTTTGCTTGATGGTTTCAAGATGAAACGGATCCAATCCAAGGATCCGCGGCTTCAGTTTGGCAAATGCAGCCCGCTGATCGCCGCCGCCAACTTCTCCCAGACCAACGATTCCTTCGTCGGTTACAATTTCAATAACAGTCCGGAGAAGGTATCCGGGATGTACTCCGGTATTATGCCTGAGTTGTGCATTAAGCGGAATAGCCACTGTGCGGGCTTTCAGATCAATTATCTTCATTTTTTAAATATTAAGATCCTGAATCGTTGACATGGTTATCCTGATTCAGGATATGTTCATTCAATTTTTTATTAATCAGATCTCCGGTTTTCCGAAGCTCGTCAAGCGCTTTCTCCTGCATCACGGGCGTGTACCTGGTTTCAGGCAAATAGATCCCGAGGCTGGCGATCACTTTGCCGTTTTTGTGTATCGGAATAGCTAATCCGACAATTTGTGCGATTGATACCTGCACAGCCAATTGTTTTTTTCGGATCTTATTCAACTCGGTCAGCAAATCTTCTTCGTCTTCTATTCCCGGCCAGACATCAGACGAGGGAAGTCCAAACTTCCGGATAAATTCCGTTTGTTCCTTTTCTTCCATACAGGCCAGGATCATTCTTCCCGTCGATGTCCGGTAAGCTTCTTTTTCCTTTTTATTAATGACCTGGAGCTCATGGGTGCTTTTAACCTCATAGAGCACCAGACGGACATCATCCTTAAGAACAGACAAGATACAGCTTTCATTAAGCTGGGACGAGAGCTGGTTCATTGGTTCTGTGGCTGCCTGTAAAAGCTCCTGCTTATGCGAATAGTTACCGGTAAGCAGGTACGACATCGACCCCAGGCGGTATCCGGTTTTTCGTCCTGCCTGTTCCAGGTAACCCCTGGTTACAAGTGTTTTAATAATATTGGCACAGGTACCATTGTTTAGTTTCAACTGACCTGATATTTCGCTTAGCGTATATAAACGGGAACGGTCCTGGGCGATCAGCTCCATAATATCCAATGCCCTGTGAATGACTTGTATCATATGGTAAGATTTTGTTTGATTAAATCCTTTTTATAAAAGAAGCGTACTGCTATAAAGATACAGCATGCTGCAAAAACATAAACAACTGATAATGCAGACAATCCCCAGGAAAGTCCTAATGCCGGCTTAATTTTTCCCAGAATGTAGGGCGCTGAAGCTCCTGTTACAAAAGCGAACATCAGCATTAAACCAGTTGCGGTGGATCGAAACCGGGGCTCAATGACATCATAAAGAGCTGCAAAAATATTAGAGTCGTAGATGCCCCTGAACAAGCCAAACAAGGCCAATGCGAGATAGATGACGAAAGGTGTCCCCCCTATTCCCATCAGAAGAATGAAAGGAGCTCCAAAAAGTAAACCAGCCCCCTGCACCAGTCCGCGCATGCCGGTTATTTTGCTACTGTAACGATCGGCGATCGAAGCTCCGATCAGTACGCCAAAAAAAGCAGCGATGTAGTGATAAAATGTGGCATCGAAGCCCGACCGGGCCAGGGAGAACCCAAATTTTTCGTGGAGGTAGGTCGGCATCCAGGTCATAAACCCGACATTCACGAAGATCATTCCGGCAAAAGCCATTGTAAGCAAAAGGGCCGTGGGCTTTTTGAAGAATATGCCCACTGCGCCGGCAATCGACACGCTTTTTTCGCCTGCTTTAAATATAACCGGAAATGAATTTTTCAGTCGTAGTCCAATAATCAGCGAAAGGATAATGCCGCATCCTCCAAAGACATAAAAGGCAATCCTCCATCCGAACTGATCGGCGATCCACCCTGCAAGGTAACCGCTCATGATAATCCCGGCGTAAAGGGCAGTCTGGTGGATTGACATGGCGGTGGCCCTGGTTTTGTCGTGATGTTCGCTGATCAGGGCGTTGGCCGACGGGGCATAAAAAGCTTCCCCTCCGCCGGTGGCTATACTTTGAAGGAAAATAAGATGGATCAGCAAGGTCGACATTCCGGTAAAAAGAGTGGAGCTGCTCCAGACCAGCAAACTGATCATTAAGACATATTTTTTATTCGACCGGTCGCCAATTAACCCTGCTGCCGGAACCAGGATACCATATACCAGGATTAAGATGGAGGCGATTAAGCCCATGTCCGAATCAGTCAGGTTCAGCTCAGCTCGAACAGCCGGTAACACGACATTGAATATCTGGCGGTCGGCCTGGTTAAAGAAAAACGCCAGCCAAAGCAGCAGGATCAGTTCCCATTTATAAGGGATATGGATTGTTTTTTTCACGAAAGGCTAATTTTATAATGATTTTATTTTGCAAATCTATATTTGTTAATGTAAAAAAACAAATGCAAAATTATTTTTATTTTTCACTATTGGCAAAACATCGGCCTAGTCATTATAAATACAAATAAATGTAAGTGTTATTAAATAAGTAAGATAAACGATTATGAATCATAAATTAAAACTATTAATTTTATAATATAAAATAATGTTATATAACATTTTATATTAGTGTTGTTTGAATAATATTTTTGTCTTTATTTTGCATAGACAAACCTAATAATTGAATAAATCTATGAAAAGACGCTTAAGAATAATTGTGATGTTCCAGCTACTGATTTTTCTGTCAGTCGTATGGGCAAATGCGCAGGAAATCACCATCTCAGGCAAGGTTACGGCAATGGATAATAGCTTCTTACCTGGAGTCACCATTACGGTGGTTGGTACAACCCGGGGTGTAATTACAGATAACGATGGATCTTACACGATAATGGCAAAATCCGACGATAAGCTTGTATTCTCGTTTATCGGAATGGATACTCAGATTATCAGCGTTGGTAACCAAAAGATCCTCAACGTGCAGATGAAGGAAAAGACTGAAGAAATGGATGAGGTAACAGTTGTTGCTTTTGCCAAGCAAAAAAAGGAAAGTGTTTTGGCCTCGATTACAACTGTAGATGTGGGTGATCTGAAAATACCATCCAGTAACCTGACCACTGCTCTGGCAGGCCGAATGTCGGGACTTATTTCATATCAAAGGAGCGGAGAGCCGGGTCAGGATGATGCGAGCTTTTTTGTTCGTGGAGTTACCTCTTTTTCTTATGCAAGCAGTCCTTTAATTTTAATTGACGGAGTCGAGATGTCTTCCTCCGATCTTGCCCGGCTTCAGCCTGATGATATTGCCAGCTTTTCTATCATGAAAGATGCAACGGCAACAGCTTTATATGGAGCCAGGGGTGCAAACGGAGTAATTATGGTAACAACCCGTGAGGGAAGAGAAGGTAAAGCTCAAATATCCTTCCGTTATGAAACTTCATTTTCTTCTCCAACTAAAGACATTGATCTGGCAAATGCGATAACTTACATGAAGCTGAATAATGAAGCTATTGTTACCAGAGATCCTGCCAATGGTGTTGAACTTTATTCCATGGAAAAAATTGAAAAAACTGCTTCAGGAGCCAATCCCAATGTATATCCTGCCACAAATTGGTATAAAGCGCTTTTCAAGGAAGTGACCATCAATCACAGGGCCAATTTTAATGTGAGCGGTGGCGGTAAAGTGGCCAGATATTATATTGCAGGAACGTTCAATCAGGATAATGGCGCATTAAATGTTGATAGTAAGAACAATTTCAACAATAACATTGACCTTAAACGCTACCTGTTACGCTCAAATGTGAACATTAATATCACCAATACCACTGAAGCCGTGGTTCGTTTACACGGTACTTTTGACGATTATACCGGTCCTATAGACGGAGGATCTGCCCTTTACAGTAAAGTAATGCGCACAGATCCTGTTCTTTTCCCTGCCTATTATGAAGCAGATGAACAATACAAATATACATCCCATATTCTTTTTGGAAATAGTGGGACCGGGAATTACATTAATCCCTATGCCGATATGGTAAAAGGATACAAAGAATATAGCAAATCAGTAATGCTTGCGCAATTTGAAGTTAAGCAGAAGCTTGATTTTGTTGCCAAAGGGTTATTTTTCAGGGGATTATTTAGTACGAACCGGTATTCCTATTTTGATGTTTCGAGATATTACAATCCATTCTACTATTCTATTGGATTGTATGATAAATATACAGATAAGTACAGTTTAGCCTGTCTGAATCCAACAGGAGGAACGGAATATCTGACATACGATCCGGGAGATAAAACAGTAAATACAACAACTTATCTTGAAGGTACCCTGAATTATAGTACAACAATCGCCGAAAAACACGACGTCAGCGGCCTTTTGGTATCTACCATGCGTAACTATTTAACCGGAAATGCGGAAACACTGCAGTTGTCATTGCCGCAAAGAAATTTAGGTATATCAGGACGTTTTACCTATTCGTATGATAAGCGCTATTTTACTGAATTTAATTTTGGGTATAATGGTTCTGAACGATTTGCAAAAAAAGAGCGGTTTGGATTTTTCCCGTCGGCAGGTGTTGCCTGGTTTGCTTCGAATGAACCATTCTGGAAGAACAATCTGCAAAAAGTGATAACCAAACTGAAACTGAAAGCGACATACGGACTAGTGGGAAATGATGCCATTGGCTCTTCAGCAGACCGCTTTTTCTATCTTTCAGAGGTCAACCTGAATAACAGTTCAAAGGGTTTTACATTTGGAGAAGATTTTGCTTATACGGTTAATGGCGTATCCATCTCGCGCTATGAAAATGATAAAATTTCGTGGGAGACAGCAAGAAAAATGAACCTGGGTATGGAACTTGGATTATTTGATGATCTGGAAATCCAGGCTGACTATTATACGGAATACAGGACTAATATTCTAATGAGCAGGCAGTATATTCCTGCTTCTATGGGTCTGCAGGCTACTCCGCAATCGAATGTTGGTGAAGCTTCATCCCGAGGATTAGATGTCTCTCTGGATTACCAGCATAACTTTAAGAACGGGACATGGCTTGCGGCCCGAGCCAATTTTACTTACGCAAAATCAAAATATGAAGTATATGAGGATTTGGATAATACAACTACTCCATGGCTCTCAAGAATTGGCAAACCAATCAGTCAGCAATGGGGGTATGTTGCGGAAAGGCTTTTTGTAGACGATACAGAAGTTGCAAATTCACCAACGCAGACTTTTGGCGACTATATGGGTGGAGACATCAAGTATAAGGACATAAACGGAGACGACCAGATTACATCGCTCGACAAAGTGCCGATTGGTTATCCTACGGAACCGGAAATTGTTTATGGATTCGGATTTTCAACCGGGTATAAAAATTTTGATCTTTCCTGTTTTTTCCAGGGACTGGCAAGGGAAGCGTTCTGGATCAATTCGACGACTACTGCTCCGTTTGTTGATACAGACGGGAGTTCAGGTATCATTTCAAAAAATGCCCTTCTCAATGTATATGCAGACAATCACTGGTCAGAAAAGAACCGCGATGTACATGCCCTTTGGCCCCGGTTATCTGATCATCTAATTGAAAATAATACGGTAACCAGTACCTGGTTTATGCGTGATGGGTCATTCCTTCGATTAAAATCACTGGAATTTGGATTTTCAATCCCTAAGAAAAAAGTTGAAGATATCGGGATCAAACAACTCCGGATCTATTTC
>Ga0074195_1001576_pt1 | contig 30987 bp, 26 predicted proteins | sample EPASupsiteHSE623_FD_64525 | JGI IMG/M metagenome (GOLD analysis project Ga0074195, IMG submission 64525) | Bioremediated contaminated groundwater from EPA Superfund site, New Mexico - Sample HSE6-23 | ecosystem: Environmental > Aquatic > Deep subsurface > Groundwater > Contaminated ... | reverse complement strand
TGGTCGATCTCTTAAAGGCATCGCGCGCGCGGGGGGCGCTCCTAGTGTACGACCCGAACTTCCGTCGTCCGCATCTTCCTGAACTGCCGCGGTTCCTACCGTTCGTTCGCGAGAATCTATCGCTGGCCCATATCGTCCGCGGGTCCGACGAAGACTTTCGACTGCTCTTCGGTCTCGATACGGCCGACGCGACATGGGAACTCGCGCGATCTCACGGCGTAAAGGTACTTTTCTACACCTGTTCCGACCGCGATGCCACATTTTTCACCGAACAGCATCGTATCGTGCTGCCGGTGCCGCCGGTCAGGGTGATCAGCACCGTCGGCGCGGGCGACAGTTTCAATGCCGGCGTCCTGTATGCGCTCTACCACGCGGGTGTCCACGCCGAGGGGATCGATGCGGTCGATGCCGTACTTGGGGAGCGGGCGCTCCGCACTGGTATCGCTTTCGGCAGTCATGTCTGCACCCATTCCGAAAATACGGTGACCACCGGATTCGCCGCCCTCCTTCGGTAAGGTTGTTTTTCCTTATAGATATGTTATACTAGCTGCGGTTTTTTCTGCTTGGTGGAGTATACGATGCGTCTTTTGTTCGTGAGCCTTCTTTTTCTTGGCATGGCCGTTTCTTGTTCGGGAACCAAGACCACCGCACCCGGCGATACCGACACTACGGGTTCCGATACCGCTACCGATGCCGTGACCGATACGCTGGTGACCGATGAGACAGTGACCGACGATATGCTTTTCGACGATGCGCAGAAAGATGACCCGGTGACCGATGAGGCGGAGAGTGACGACCCGAAGATCGACGATCCGGTGCTCGACGATCCGCTGACCGATACGCTGGTGACCGACGAAACCATGACCGACGAAGCGATCGTCGATGAAGAAACCATCGACGATGCGGTGATCGATGAGATCGCCGATATCTCTGATGATGTGCTACCTGATCAAACAGATGTTCTTCCCGACAATGATGTGGCCGATATCGATACGGTGGAGGCCGATGTTGTCGTGACCGACGATGCGACGATCGATGTGACGGTCGACGCCGATACGAATGTCTGTGAGACAGGCATCACCAAATGCGGCGGCGACTACATCATGACCTGTACGGGCAGTGGATGGAATGCCGGGGTCAACTGTGCCGATACCGTTCAGATATGTGACGATGCCGACGGTACCGCCGATTGCAAGACGCCGCCGGAACCCGAATGTGTCGACGGTGCGATGGAATGTGTCACCGATCGATATGTGCGATGGTGCGACGGTGGGCAATGGTTCACGGTGAAAGATTGCCAGACCGAGACCAAGATATGTGTGATGGAAGCGGATAACGCGGTTTGCAAGGGGGCCGATGACCCGGTCTGCGGTAATGATACGGTCGAAGAGGGCGAATTGTGTGACGGGACGTCGACGGACTGTGTCGACATCGGCAACTATGCCGAAGGAGTGGCTGCCTGTAACGACAACTGTGACGGTTGGGTGACGGGGACCTGCGGAAAGACGGCTCGTATCCTGACCCTAAGCGGCACCCTGACCTTGTACCATCCCAGCAATTATAATGGTTCCGATATTTCGGGGCAGCTCGGATTCGCGACCTGTACCCCCCAGCCGGAAACCGGCGCAGCCTCTCCCTACGGAACGATGACCGTTTCAATGGACCAGGTACAGGTCTTCGCGGACACCGCGAACGCTCCGCTTTATGCGACCCATTTCTTTACCGGTGATTTCGGCGAGACCACCTACGGCGATATCGACGGTGCGGCGCTGGTCATTTATCAGGAGTTCGACGGTTCATGGTATTACACCATTCAGGATTCGAATTACGACGGCGTTTCGTCGCTTCTTAACCCCATACTCATGTTCAACCTTGATGATGGGTACGAGGGCACGGTCAACCTCGCGACGACCGATGCCCATGCTTCGCTCTGGGTGATGGAATATAACCTGACGACGGGCGAGCTTGAATGCGCCCATGCCTTTGCCGCGGGAAGCGTCACGGTAGACACCGAGGTGATCGATCTGTGTCTCGCGGGAGAGAAGCGTTGCCGTGAGGATGTGTTGGAAAGCTGTAGCGCCGAAGGGATATTTGTCACCATGCAGAACTGTGCCGCTTCGGGGAAGACCTGCCGGGACGACGCCTGCGTGACCGATCCGAATGCGTCGCGTTTCGATTTCTCCGGGCCGGTCTACAACGGCGACACGCTGTTGGTGGTCAATGTCGATACCGACGGCGGCATGACCACGCCGACCGGCACCCTGCCGCTCACCCTGCCGATCGGGCAGAGCGGCATGAGCGCTCCGCTGACCGGCCGTCTGTTCGCGGACGGAAAGGTTCCGGTCCCGACGGGACTTGACAAGGCAAAGATACTTCGTCCCGGCATAAAACCGCGCCCTTATCCGACCGTCGCTCCCATCGGTACGGTCGAGAACTTCTGGGTCTATGATTTCGGTACTTCACAGAATCGGCAGACCGCCGCGACGCTTCAGTACAACGGGACCAGGTGTGAGGTCTGGGCCGAAGACCCGTTGACCCTGACGCAGGTCCGCGCCAAAACGATATGCGATGAATTCGACGCGGTCATCCATCCGCTGGTCACGACCAATTTCCATGCCGAATCGGATATCAACGGCGACGGCAAGATAGCACTTCTGTTCGCCGATCTCGGTGGATTCGCCGCCGGTTACTTCACTTCGGGTGATTACTATGACCAAAGCGAATATCAGTATTCGAACGAACGCGACATGATATATCTCGAGATCGCACAGGCCGATGCCGACTCTCTCAGTACGATAGCCCACGAGTTTGAACATCTGTGTTACTCGAACCGCAACTACCTCATCGAGGGTGATTATTACTCGGGTGACCTTGCCAACCGTTGGATAGACGAAGGACTCGCTACCGCCGCCCAACACCTCTATGAGGGGACACAGGATACATGGACCTATGTCTACAACAACGATCCCTATAATCAGCCGGTCGCCGACGGCAACGGATTCCTGCTGTGGGACTACGACGATCATAACCGCGTCTATTCCGACTACGCCCTGACTTACGCTTTTTTCCAATACTTGCGGCTTCAGGCGACGAACCAGACCGGCATTTACAAGGCGGTCATAGAGCATGTCGACAATAACTGGATGGGGGTTGAAGATATCATCAAGAGCCGTGTGGGCGCGACGAAAACGTTCACAAGCTTCATGATAGAATTCCGTCTGGCGATGCTCATGAACGATGCGACCGGCACTTACGGATTCAAGGGGGAGCCGGGAATGGGCTTCTATCCGCGTTACTACAGCGGTACCGGCAGGGATCTCGAAGGGGGCGGCGCTCTTTATCTGACGATCCCGGGCAGTTTCACCGAACCGGTCGACAAAGGAACGAATATCCGCTATGTCGGTATCGATACGCAGTAAATAGGGGGAGGCAACAATGACGAAGAATTTATTTATTATCCTGATCGGTGTGCTGTTCATCGTTTCCTGCGATGGTACGAAAACGAACAAACCGAAACAGGACAAGGATGTCATTTCGTCCGACGACGATTCGATCCTTGTGACCGACGAAGATGAGGTCGTGAGCGACGATCCGGTGACCGACGACCCGGTGGGGGACGATACTCCGACCGACGACACGGTGACCGACAATCCGCCGGTCGACACCGATGTGACGCCCCTCACCTGCGGCAACGGCGCGGTTGACGGCGGCGAGGTCTGCGACGGCAGCACCGGGATACTGGCCAACTGCGTCGATATCGACAGTACCGCGTATCAGGGAGGCAAAGCCTACTGTCTTGACAATTGTCTCGGCTGGGAGACGAGCACCTGCGAAGAGGTCCCGCACACCTGCGGCGACAATATCAAAGAAGGTCCCGAGGCATGCGACGGTGACACGGTCGCCTGCGCCGTACTCGATCCGCAGACATACCAGAGCGGCACCGCCGTCTGCAACGAGGGCTGTACCGCCTACGATCTGGCCGCCTGCGTCGAGATAGAGCCTTCCGAATGCGGTAACGGCATCCGTGAGGGGCTCGAAGTCTGCGACACCGAGGGGTTGACCAACTGCGTTGATATCGATCCGCTCCTTTTCAGCGGCGGTAAGGCTTACTGTCTGGGTGACTGTTCGGGCTACGATACCTCGACCTGTACCGAAAAACCGCTTGAGTGTGAATCAACGTTGGATATCGCTTCGAAAGATCCCTATGACTATGCCAAGGCTATCGGGCTCTGCGGTGGGGTATCCGTGGCGGAGATACTCCTTCCGAGCGGCGTGACTGGCGCGAATGCCGCCTCGAACGCTCTTCTGCCGGCGCTCGGGAACGTCATTGTGCCGCGCGGCGGCGATAAATTGCTTGCCCTTTCATCGGGGCAGGCGATGAACCCGCCGAGCAATACCAGTTTCGATCAGACCACTACCTCAACCGCCCCCGCTGACTGGTATGCCGCCAACGGTGACGCTTATCCTGCTTCGCCCGCCTGCGGCGCAGGTACCGGTACGACCGGCAATACCAATGATGGTGTTATGGTGCAATTTGAATTGGATGTGCCAGCAACCGTTCATTCTTTTTCCTTCGACATATATTTCCTGTCGGTTGAATATCCCAGCTATGTCTGTTCGCAGTTCAACGACTTTTTCGTCGCGCTGCTCAATAGCACCTTCACCACCAGCGTCGAGGCGCAGAAAAATCCCGTTGACAAGAACCTTGCGGTGTTCGAAGGTAATGCGGTGGGCGTCAATCTCGCCCCGGCGGGTCTATTTAAACAGTGTACCAACGCCAGCGGCGGCGGGACACCGCCCACGTGGAGCGTAACTTCCTGCGAAGGGACCGAAGAACTCGTTGGTACCGGTTTTGAAGGGAAAGGAGGTACCGGCTGGCTTACCGTCCGTGGTAATGTCGTCCCGGGTGAGACCATCACCTTGCGTCTTGCGATATGGGATCTCGGCGACCATATCCTTGATTCGATGGTCCTCATCGATAATTTCAAGTGGGGGACGGTCAGCGTCACCCCTGGTATGACCGAAGCACTCTAGATCACAGCTAAAAAGGGGAGGAGGGGCAAGGACGGGTTAAGGGAAAATGTAAGGCGGGAACGGGAGACTCTCCCGTGTAGATTGAACGCCATGGAGCCCTTATGCACGCATTACTGCGAATGCCCCTCGTTACCACGGCGGGTGATTTCAATTCGAGGAACTTATAGCCCAGGGCTTTTTGTTTGTCAAGAATAGTGCCGGTGATTGACTCGCTGCGTTTCCTGTGGTAAAGGAGGGCGCCCTACTGATGAGCGGAGGAGGCATGGTACGTATAACGATCCTTTTGGTGTTCTTGTTTTTTGTCGTTGCCTGCGACGATAGCGTCGCGCGGAAGGAGCAGGTCGATAGCGACGTCGACAGCACGTTGATCGCCGACGATGGAGAAACGGAAGATAACGATCCGGGCGGCATAACGGACCAGATCGCGGTTCAGGATGAGATCGTGTCCGAGATGGATCCGGTGACCGACGATACGGGTACTGGGGCCGATGAGACGGCGGCCGACGAACCGGCCGACGAAGATGTCGTCGTCGTTCCCGACGAAGATATCGACAATGCATCGAATGAGACCTGCACGGTACTCTTCGGATTGCCCAACGACAAGACGGGGCTCACCACCGAACAGTGTCAGCCGCTGTGCAACTGTGAAGGAAAGTACTTCCAGCCGCCGTTCTACAGTGAGGAAGATATCGCGGAGCTTCTGGCCATGGTGCCGGTCAACCCGCCCGCCGAGGTGACCGTCAACCCTTACGATACCCCGGAGGCGCATCAACCGGTGCCGGGGACCGTCTGCGGCCTGTTCCTCGACGATACGATAACGAACGGCTACCGGCTGGAGACCTTCGCGAGCGACACCGCGGCGAGCGCGGCGGGGGCATTCATCACCCATTGGGACGCGTGCGGCGTCTGTTCGACGCTCGTCAACCTCGTGGTGTACATGCGCAACCCCGATCTTACCGACCCGGTGCGACAGTGCGGCATCAACAATCTCGGCAACAAGGATAAGAACATCGCCTGCCTGCAGGGGCTCGGGTTCGACCTGCCGTGCGCCCAGATATGGTATTACAACACCCAGCATACCCAGTCGAAGTGCTTCACCACCTGCATGGCGGCGGTCAACGATCCTTATCACAACCCCGACGGGACGCTCAACGACTGCCTGCTGTGCGACGAGGAGAATTCGGGCGCTGTCTTCAAGTCGGTGGCGGGCCGTAACCGGCGCAACACCGGTCTTCCGTCGTCCATGTGCCGTCCCTGCGCCGAGGTCCAGCCGGTATTCCATAACTATCATTAGTTTTTCTGAAACGCCGTTTGCTTGATTGTTGTCTACGAATGGGTTAGAGTGGGAACGCCCAACGGGACGGGGGGAGCATGCAGAAGGCCACCGGGCCGGTATCGATACCGCCCTCGATGCAGAAGGAAGCGAGTTCGGAGCTGCTTTTCGCGATAGTCGCCCTGCGTAAGGGGCTTTTTTCCTCCCGTGAATTTACCGATATCTGTTCGGCGTGGGCATCGGATCAGACCAAGGGACTGCGCGAACGGTTCTGCGAACGGCTCTCGCCGAAGGAATGGCAGACGCTCGACGAAGAGGTGATGCTCCTTCTCCTCGGATGGGCCGACGACCCGAACCGGACGCTCGACCTGCCCGGGAACAGGGAGATGGTCTTCAAAACGCTCGGCGGCGCGACCCCGGCGTCCTCTTCTTCGGAAAGTTCCTGCGGATGTCCGGTCGACGAAGCGAACATCACCCCTGAGGCACCCGGCCGTTATGAGACCAAACAGGAACTGGGCCGCGGCGGCATCGGACGGGTACTGCTCGCCTTCGACGCCCATGTCGGTCGGGAGATAGCGCTCAAAGAGATCATTCCCGGCATGCTCCCCGACAAGGATTCCGGCGATAATACCCCGTCCCATCCGTCGCAGGTGGTCCGGGCGCGGTTCCTCCGCGAGGCGCGGGTGACCGGCCAGCTGGAACATCCCTCGATAGTGCCGGTCTACGAGATCGGCCGGCGTCCCGGCGGCGCCTGTTACTACACCATGCGGATGGTCAAGGGGCAGACGCTTGCCCATGCCATCGCACACTGCATCGACATCGAAGAGCGGCTGAAACTGCTCCCTCATTTCTACGATATGTGCAACGCGATCGCCTACGCCCACAGCCGCGGCGTGCTCCACCGCGACATCAAGCCCGACAATGTCATGATCGGCGAATTCGGCGAAACGGTGGTGCTCGACTGGGGACTCGCGAAGGTGAAGGGGCAGAAGGACCACAGCGCCCGCAGTCTGGAGAAGAAGATACATGTGTTCAAGGACGGCGAGTCGGGTAAGACCATGTCGGGCCGCGTGCTCGGGACCCCCGCCTATATGCCGCCCGAACAGGCTTTCGGCGATATCGAGAATGTCGACGAGCGCTCCGATCTCTATTCGCTCGGCGCGGTGCTCTACGAGATACTGACGGGCGTCCGTCCCTTCAAGGGGAGCTCTTCATACGAGATCCTCGGCAAGGTGATGAAGGAGAAACCGGGAGATATCCGGTCGCTCGAGCCGGCGGTGCCGACCGAGCTGGCCGCGATCGCCGACAAAGCGATGCAGAAGGACAAGACGGTGCGCTACCCGCAGGTGACCCAGATGACGCAGGACCTCCAGAGCTATCTTGCGGGAGGCCGCGTCACCGCCTACCGGTACAGCACGCTCGAACTGGTGGGGAAATTCCTGCGTAACCACAAGGCGTTCACGGTATCTACGGCGCTGATACTGCTGCTCCTTGTCGTGAGTACGGCGCTGGTGTACCGGGAATATCTGCGCTCCCAACGGTCACTGCAGGTCAACAGGGCGCTTCTGTACGCCGACCGTTCGCGGGAATACGAGGAGGAGAAGAACTACGGTGCGTCGCTGGTGCTCGCGGCGGCGGCGCTCCTCAATAATCCGGCGGGAGAACGCGGCCCCGCCCACATCGCGCGGGTCGAAACGATACACCCCGAGGTCATCCCGCTCTATGCCGACATCAATGCGCGCATCTACAAGACCCAGCAGAGCATGAACGCCGAGCTCACGCGGATACTCTCCGCCGATGCCGCCGTCTGGGCGCTCGCCTTTTCCCCCGACGGGAAAAAGATAGCCGCCGCCGGCGCTTCAAAGGAGGCGCCCGCCATAACCCTCTGGGATGCGGTGACCGGCGAACCGGCGGGACGGCTCACCGGATTCACGGGGAATGTCTTCTCGGTCGCCTTTTCGCCCGACGGCGCGTTCATCGCGGCCGGGACGCAGGCGGGAAGGATATCGCTGTGGGATACCGCGACGCTCACGCCGCAAAAACCACTCTACGGACACGACGGGTCGGTGTTCGGCGTCGCCTTCTCGCCCGATTCGAAACGGCTTGCCACGGCCGGCATGGATGGCACCGTCAGGATGTGGGATCTTGCCGCGGGGAAGGAACTTTTCTCTATCTCGGCTCATCGCGACGGCGCCCTGTGTGTCGCCGTTTCGCCCGACGGCAAGCTCATCGCATCGGGCGGATGGGACAAGAAGGTCGCGCTGTGGCACACGCTGACCGGCAAACCGGCGGGGGAGATGACGGGACACAGCGACGCCGTATCGGCGGTCGCCTTCTCACCCGACAGCCGCAAGGTCGCATCGGGAGGTCACGACCGCGCGGTGATCCACTGGAACCTGACCACCGGCACCCGGCAATACCTCAGCGGCCACCGCCGGATCGTCACGGCGCTCTCCTTCTCGAAGAGCGGCCGCTATCTCGCATCGGGCGGCGACGACAACGCGACGAAGATATGGGATACGCGGACCGGGACCTTGGCCCTGCATCTGGAGGGGCATCGGAAGGCGGTGACCGCGCTTGCCTTTCAGGGCGACGATATGCTTGCGACCGGCGGCAACGACAAACGGGTGCGGTTGTGGCGCATCCATCCCGGCGGGTCGGTCGTATCGTACGGCGGCCATACCGCCCGCATCGTGGCGGTGCGGACGATACCCAAAGAAAGCGTTCTGCTTTCGGCGGCGGAGGACGGGACGCTCCGTTTCTGGGACATCGTCAGCGGACTCGAGATACTGCAGCTGGAGGCGCCGACCGGCACCCGCGCGCTGGAGGTGTCGCCCGACGGCCGCTATTTCGCGGCGGCGGGGCTCGACCGGATCGTCCGTATCTGGCGGAACGGCGAACTGAAACCGTTCCTTGAACTGAAAGGACACGTCGATACCATCCGCTCGCTCGCGTTCGCTCCCGACGGCACGACCTTGCTTTCGGGCGGCGACGACCGGACGGTTCTCTTCTGGGATGTCGCGACCGGTACGCAGAGCGCGCGTCATATCGACCATCGCGCGCCGGTCGGCGCACTTGCGGTCGCCGCCGACGGGGCCCGCTACCTGACGGGCGATCACGACGGCGCGCTGGCAGTCCGTGAATGGGCGACCGGGAAGGAGATTGTCCGGTTCGATCTGCCCGGCGCCGTGAAAAGCGCGCGGTTCCTCGCAGGCGATACGGCGCTCATCGCGGGCGGCGAAGGCCCCGCGATAGCCGTCTACGACATCGCGACGGCAAAACCGCTGCGCGAGATGATGCTTCCCGACCGCGGTCTCAACGAACTGGCCGTTTCTGCGGACGGGACACTCGCGGCGGCGGTCTCGGAGGACGGGGTGACGCGGATATTCTCCCTCCAGACCGGAAAGCCGCTCCTGTACCTCGATACCACCGACGGTCGCTCGACCGTCTTTGCCCGCGAGGCGGGGATGCTCTTCGCCTCGGACGGCGACCACCTGCGGAAATATCCGCTCGACGCCGCGGCGCTCGACATCGATCCGGTGCTTTTCTTCGAAGAGGCGCAACACCGGTCGGGTCTGCGGCTCAGCGGCGCCTCGGTGGAACCGGTGGAGGAACCGTGAGGTATGCCGGAAAAGGGAGCGAACGCCATGCCTGAGATCGATATGTTGAAAAAACGGATCGCTGAATTGGAGCGGGAGAATCTCCGGCTCCGGACCGGCGCCGCAGTGACCATCGCGGCCGGCGGCGTGACCCGTTCCGATGCGACGGCGGCCAGCATGACGGTCGCCGGTATCGAAGAGATGGTCCTGCTCGTGGCGGCCGACGGCACCTTCTCGTATGTGAACGGGCCGATGGGGAAACTGCTCGGCATGACCGACCGCAAGGCGGTACTCGGTCGTCCGCTTGCTCACTGGGACCGAATACCGGGCGCTGAAGGGGTACTTTCGTCGCTGAACGACATGGCGCGCGAAGGGGAGGGATTCTTCACCATCGAACCGCCGCTCGCCGATTTTCCGCAGGACCGACTTCCCGATCCCGACGCGAAACGGCCGAACGGGCCGATCTACCTCCGTCTGACCGCCTTCAGGGCGGGGGAGAAGATACAGATATCCATTCAGGAGACGACCCGCCTGCGGTGGTTGGAAAGATCCTTTTCCCGCTATCTGCCGCAGAAGGTCATCGAACAGCTCCAATTCATGTCGCACGAGGAGATCATGCGGCCGCAACGGGCCACCCTTACCCTGCTCTTCGCCGATCTGCGCGGCTTCACCGCCGTGGCCGAACACCTCGATCCGGGGCAGGTGTCGGGGATACTCAGTTCCTTCCTCGGCGAGATGACCGCGGTGATAAACGAACTGGACGGCACCGTGTCGCAGTTCGTCGGCGACGAGGTCTTCGCCATTTTCGGTGCGCCGCAGAAACAGCCCGATCACGCTCTTCGAGCGCTCATCGCGGCGGTGCGGATGTTGGAGAGTCATGAACGGTGGCGCAGGGAACGGACGGCAAAAGGACTGCCGGCGCCGCTGGTCGGCATCGGCATCGATACGGGCGACGTGGTCATCGGCAATATCGGCACCCTTGAACGGAGCGAGTACACGGCGGTCGGCAACGCGGTCAATCTGGCATCGCGGCTCTGTTCCGGCGCTCCGGGCGGCTTCATCTACACGACCCCCGAGACCTACGAGGCGGCCTCCCGCGCCTACAACCTCTATCACGGACCGATACCGGTGCCGCGACTCAGCTTCGATCAGATGGGGGAGATGTCGTTCAAGAACGTATCGCGCCCCGTGAACGTCCTTTCCGTCCGTTGCGGGTGAGGGCAAAAAAAACGGCTCCAGCCCTTGCGAGCCGAAGCCGTTGAAATCACTGGAGCTGATGGTCGGACTTGAACCGACGCCCTGCTGATTACGAATCAGCTGCTCTACCGACTGAGCTACATCAGCGCCGGAGGGCATAGTAATCAAAAATAATTGCTTGTCAAACTTGACGTGGCGGGTCTTCGTGCTTATTATTCGGATTTGCGGGTAATATATTTGCCGTAGGGAGTCCGAATGCCCCTTGACCGCTATGTCAATACATTCAATCACTATCTGCAGGAGCGGTTCGGCGAACGGGTGGCCCGCATCAGTTTCGAGACCGGTATCCCCTGTCCGTGGGGCCGTTGCATATTCTGCGACAACAGCACCTTCGTCCCGAAGAACGCCATAGTGCCGGGCCGTCGCGGATGGCAACAGCGTCTGAACGATCAGAAAAAACGTATGATCGGACGTTACGGCGCCCACAAGTATCTGGCCTATTTCCAGAGCGGCACCTCGACCTCGGGCGATCCGCATAAGCTCTCTCGGATGTACCAGCTGGCGTCGCGGCAGGAGGATGTGGTGGGACTTATCGTCTCGACACGTCCCGACTATCTCACCGAGGATATCGTGCAGCGTATCGTTGCCGTAGCTCCCACCCCGGAGTTCGATCTGTGGATAGAGATCGGTCTGCAATCGGCTCATGAGCGGTCGCTGGAGTTCCTGCGGCGCGGTCATGATGTCGCCGCCTACGATGCGGCGGTCGAGATGATACACCGTGTCGGTGCCGGACGTGTCAAGGTGGCGGCACATCTGATTGCCGGTATTCCCGGCGAGACCACGGCCGATGCGATAGAGACGGTCCGTCATGCGACCCGTCATCCGGTCGTGCGCGGCGTGAAGATACATCATCTGCAGGTCTACCGGCGGACGCCGTTGGGGGACCGCTACGAGACGGAACCGTTCGCGTTGCCTGAGGAGGACGAATATATAGTTCTGCTCGGCGAACTCATCAAAGTGTTGCCGGCCGAGGTGGTGGCGATGCGCTTTTTCACCGAAGGGCCGTCCAGTCGGATACTTGCGCCGCAGTGGTACTCCAGCACGCAGGAGCTCCTGAAAAAACTTGAAGAGCATTGTAAAAACAATACCATTACCCAAGGCTGCGGAAGGAACGAATGAGCGAACTGACAGGAAAACAACGCAAGCACCTGCGGGGACTTGCCCATGCCCTCAAGCCGGTGGTCCTCATCGGCATGAAAGGGGTGACGCCGGAGCAGGTCAAGGCGCTCGATGCGGCACTGCTGACGCACGAACTTATAAAGGTGAAGTTCCTCGACCACAAAGAGGAAAAAAAAGAGTTGACGGCGGAACTGACGGCGGCGACCAGGAGCGAACTGGCCGGCATCATAGGTAATATCGCGATACTCTACCGTGCGCATCCCGACCCGGCGAAGCGGCGGATATCTCTTGCTGCGGCCGGAGAGGAGGAGTGATGAAGGTCTCGGTCTTCATACCGTTCTGCAATGAAGCGGGGAATCTTGAAGAGCTTATCTCCCGTGTCGAGGAAGGTATTTCGAAGGCAGGGGTCGAGGGCGAACTTATCATGGTCGACGACGGGTCACGCGACGACGGCTTTGCCATAGTGGAGCGGATCGCTCGTGAGAAGCCGTGGATACGACTTGTCCGCCATCGCGTTAACTTCGGTCTGACGCAGGCGATGCGGACCGGGTTCGCCGCTTGCACCGGCGATATCATCGTGTTCCTGCCGAGCGACCTCGAATCACATCCCGACGAAGACATCCCGAAACTGCTTGCCGGTTTCACCGATGGGGTCGAAGTGGTCTGCGGACGGCGGATCGGGCGGCGTGAGACAAAGATATTCCTGAGCAAGATCTACAACGAGATATCACAGGCGCTCTTCGGGATGGGGCTCCACGACATGAACTGGATCAAGGCGTTCCGACGTGAATGCCTGCCCGATCTGGAACTGCGCAGCGATTGGCATCGTTTCATCGCCCAGATACTTTACGCGAAGGGGTGGCGAGTGATCGAGGTGCCGGTCAACTGGTATCCGCGCAAGAGCGGCCGGAGCCATTTCGGTTTCAAGCGGATCCCGATATCATTCTTCGACGCCCTTGCGGTGAAATTCATCCTGACCTTCACCAAGGCGCCGATGCGGCTGTTCGGTTCATTCGGCGGCCTCCAGATATTGACCAGTACCGGGATCCTCACCTGGATGCTGTATGCCACGTTCATGTTGAACGATAATGTTTTTCGTAACCGTCCGCTCCTGCTTTTCACGGTGGGGATGTTCCTTTCGGGTACGATATTCTTGTTCATGGGATTCCTCGCCGAACTGGTGGTCAGTCTGAAGGATGAGATAACGAAACGCAAGTGAGGTGTGACGATGGGCCGGATATCGAACATCATAGCGGTCGTCGTTATTGTTGCGGCGGTGCCGCTTTTCATTCATGCCCGTACCAAACTTATCGAAAAGCCGAGGCCGATGGTTGAAACGATCGCAAGCTATCCCCAGTCCGACTTCGCCAAGGTGATGTTCCTCGGGTACAATGCGATGGCGGCCGATTTCATTTTCATCAAGGCGGCTTATTACTTCGGCAGCCATTATGTCACCGACCGCAACTATCCGCTTCTCGGCCGGATGATAGAGGTCGCCGCTCGCCTGCATCCCAACCTCAGCATCGCGCTGCTTTTCGGCGAATCGGCGATATCTTCGATGGGGACCCGGGAAGCGGTCGAGGAGGCGAATCGCCTGCTTGATGTCGGCCATGAACTGTATCCCGATGATTGGAATTTCGTGTTCCGCAAAGGGCTGAACTATTTCATGTATCTTAATGATATGGAAAAAGCATATCCCTTCCTTTATCGCGGTGCGCGGATGCCGGGGGCCCACACGAATGTCTATTGGTTGGTCACCAAAGCGGCGGCTAAAGGTGGAGGCTATCGGTTGGCTCACGAATATACCCTCAGTCAGCTCAAGGAGAACAAGGATAAGAATATGCAGGACCTCCTCGAGTTGCGTGTCCGTTTCTTCGAGGATCTTATAGCGCTCACCGAAGCGGCGGAACGTTACAAGACCGACACCGGCAAGGATCCCGACCGGGAAATGACGGAACTGGTGAAAAAACGGTACGTGCCGGTCATACCGAAGGAGCCTTACGGCGGCCGCTACTATTACGACGAAGAAAAAGGGCAAGTGGTCACCTCGTCTCAAAACATTCTTCGCCCAACCAACGAGAACCTGACCGATAAAAAGAAAGACAAAGAGGCACCGCAAAAGCCTATACAACCATTGTGAAGGAGAAAACCATGAGTATCAAAGGAACTGAGACTGAGAAGAACCTGCTCAAATCGTTCGCCGGTGAATCGCAGGCACGCAACCGTTACACCTACTTCGCCAGTGCGGCGCGGAAGGAAGGGTACGAGAAGATCGCCCTCATCTTTGAGGAGACCGCCAATCAGGAAAAGGAGCACGCGAAGCGCTTCTTCAGCCTTTTAGAGGGCGGCGATCTCGAGATAGCGGCGATGTTCCCGGCGGGCAAGGTCGGCACGACCAAGGACAACCTCACCGGCGCCATGATGGGCGAGCACGAGGAACACACGAAGCTCTATCCGCATTTCGCCGAAGTGGCCGAAAAGGAGGGGTTCCCGGTAGCCGCCGCGATGTGGCGTCATATTTCGAACGCCGAGAAACATCATGAGGAACGCTACCGTGCGCTTTTGGCTGAAATGGAGAAGGGGGAGACCTTCAAAAAGCCTTCGAAGACCACGTGGCGCTGTCTCAACTGCGGTTTCATTCACGAAGGGACCGACGCGCCGAAGAGCTGTCCGGCGTGCGCCCATCCGCAGGCGTGGTTCGAGGAACTGGGGAAACACTGGTAACATCACAACGGGAGGAAGAACACATGGCGAAGAACATCATGCTCGTGCTGGTCGGCAAACGGCGCGAGTCAGCGGCGCAGGTGCAGAAGCTCCTGACCGATTACGGTTGCTATATCAAGACGCGGCTCGGCCTGCACGATGCGTCGGAGGGCGTTTGTTCCGAGGACGGACTCATCATTTTGGAACTCGTCGGCGACAAGGCGAAACAGCAGGAGCTGTTCAACGCACTCAAGAACGTGCCGTGCCTTAATGTGAAGCTGGAGACGCTGTCCATCGAGAATTGTCCGAAGTAAAAAGGAGAATCCCATGACCAAGAGACTTGAAGTGTATAAGTGCGCCCTGTGCGGCAATATCGTAGAGATGGTCCACGGTTCGGCCGGGACGCTGGTCTGTTGCGGTCAGAACATGACCAAAATGGAAGAGCAGACCGCCGACTGGAAGAACGAGAAGCATGTCCCCATCGCCGAAGCGCACAAAGGCGGTACGCTCGTCAAGGTCGGCTCGACCGCCCACCCGATGGTCGATGACCACTACATCGAATGGATCGAGATCATCAACGGTGACTATGTGAACCGCAAGTATCTCAAGCCGGGCGACAAACCCGAGGCGGAGTTCTATGTTCCCTACGCCGACACCCTGATCCTGCGCGAATACTGCAACAAGCATGGTCTGTGGAAAGGCGGCAAGTAACGGAGGATACCAATGATCAATAAAAAACTCGAGAAGATGATGGTCGACCAGATCAACTACGAGGTCTATTCGGCCTATATCTACCTTGCGATGAGTGCCTATTTCGATGCGAAGAACCTCCCCGGGTTCGCCAACTGGATGAAGGTCCAGTGGCAGGAGGAGCTGTTCCACGCGAAGAAGATGTACACCTACCTGTTGGCTAAAGGCGGGCGCCCCTTCTACACCGCGATACCCGATCCGGGCAAGGAGTGGAAGAATGCGCAGGCGGCCTTCGAACACGCCCTCAAGCATGAAGGGACCGTGACGGCGCGCATCAACGCGATAAAGTCGGCGGCGATGGCGCTCGACGATCATGCGACGAGCGTTTTCTACAACTGGTTCGTCAACGAACAGGTCGAGGAAGAGAAGAACGTCACCGAGATCATCCAGAAGATAGAACTGCTCGGCAACGACGGTCAGGGTATCTACCTGCTCGACAAGGAACTCGCGATGCGCGTCTTCGTCGAACCGCCGCTGTCTCCCGTCGGCGGATAACGGGGTAGTGCGATGACCTTACATGCAATACCGATAGCTCCCAATGTCTACTGGGTGGGCGCGGTCGACTGGGGTGTACGCAATTTCCACGGCTACACGACCCACCGCGGCACCACCTATAACGCCTATCTCATACTGGATAAAAAGATCACACTCATCGACACGGTCAAGAAAGGGTTCGAACACGAACTGCTTGAACGGGTCGCATCGGTGATCGACCCGCAGAAGATCGACTATATCATCTCCAATCATTCCGAGCCCGATCATTCGGCCGGTCTGCCCGAGGTCGTCCGTGCGACGCGGCCCGAGAAGGTCTTCGCCTCGATCATGGGGCAGAAGACGCTGGCGCGCCACTTCGGCGATATCGGGTGTCCCGTCACGGCGGTCAAGGACGGCGAGACGCTGTCGCTCGGCGACCGGACGGTGGCCTTCGTCGAGACGCGGATGCTGCACTGGCCCGACAGCATGTTCAGCTACCTCGTCGAGGAACAGCTGCTCTTCAGTCAGGATGCCTTCGGGATGCACCTCGCATCGGCCGAACGGTTCGACGATGAACTGCCGTGGGACCTGCTTGAACGGCTCAGCAGCGACTACTACGCCAACATCATCACCCTCTACTCGCCGCAGGTGGCGAAACTGCTGGAGAAGGTCGCGGCGTCGGGGCTCTCGTTCAAAATGGTCGCTCCCGACCACGGGCCGGTGTGGCGCGATATGACGCGCTTCGGCCGTATGGTGGAGAACTATAAGAAATGGTCGTCGCGGAAGCTCACCCGCAAGGCGGTGGTTCTCTACGACACCATGTGGCATTCGACCGAAGAGATGGCGCGCTATATCGCCGACGGTATCGTCGCGGGCGGCGTGCGGGCCGAAGTGATGCCGCTGGCGAGCTGTTCCCGCAGCGACGTGGCGAGCATGATGATCGACGCGGCGGCGCTCGTCGCCGGAACGCCGACCCTCAACAACAACATCTATCCGTCGCTTGCCGATGCGCTGACCTATCTGCGCGGGCTCAAGTTCGGGACCCCCGTCGGCGCCGCCTTCGGCTCACACGGCTGGAGCGGTGAAGGGGTGCCGCAGCTCAGGGAATATCTCGTCTCAATGGGTTGTGAGGTGGTCGGCGAAGTGAAGACGCAGTATGTCCCCGACGATGCGACGCTGAATGCCTGCCGCGAATTGGGGCTTGCGGTCGCAGAAAAGGTGAAACAACGGGTAACCGAATAACAAGGAGGAATTCATGAAGAAGTATGTGTGTACCGTCTGCGGCTATATCTACGATCCGGCGGCGGGCGATCAGGACAGCGGCATCGCGCCCGGTACCCCGTGGGAACAGGTCCCGGCCGACTGGGTGTGCCCGGTCTGCGGTGTGGGTAAGGATAGTTTCGAGGCGGAGTAGCCTCTAGTCGTCGCTCAGCAGGTCGTCGACCTCATCCAGCGGGACGTCGCCGTCGGCCGGCTCCTCATCGGAGAGGAGCGTGTCGTCATCGGACAACAGCGTATCATCATCGTTGCCCCAGAAATCCATCTCGGACAACACCTCTTCCATGATCTCTTCGACATCGACGAACTTCGGTTCCTTGGTGCATCCGGTAAGGGCGCATACGGCCAGCACGACGAACAGTATCTTTTTCATGACGCCCTCCTAGAATGAGCCGCTGAAGTTGACGGTCACCCGGTCGCCTACGGTGTGGACCGAGACCTTCTTGTCGGAGACCGCTTCCTGTTTCTTTTCCTCTTCCGGCTTCTTTTCCTCGGTCCAGAAGAACAGCCCCACGCCCGCTGCGACGAAGATCGCGCCGCCGATGAATGAGTAATTACGCGATTTGATATGCTGATTCCCTTCGTCGTATTTAGCGGTGGTCTTTTTCAGGTATTCCGACGGGATGAAGTTCGGCTTCTTTGCCGCCGCCTCTATCGCGGAACGCGAGGCCATCTTCTTATAGCTGTCGAAACTTTCCTGTGCGAGGTAATCGAAATAGAAACCCGACGCGAAGGCCAGTAGGCCGAAGACGCCGGAGGCTATCGCGACGCCGAAATAGGGGCGCACGACCTCCTTTTTCTCTTCGGCGGCCGCTTCCTTCTTCGGTTCGGGTGCCTCCTTGGCGGCCGTGTCTATCTTCTTCTCTTCGACGGGTGCCGGTTTTTCCTCGGCCGTGGGTGCGGGCGCCGGTTCGGCGGCGGCGGGAGCCGGGGCCGGTTCGGCGGTTTGGACAGGTGCGGTGGCCGGGGCCGGTTCGGCTACCGGTGTCGGTTCGGCGGCCGGTGTCGGTTCGGTTGCCGGTGCGGGTGCTTGCCCGCCAGAGCCTTCGGCGACGGCGGGTGTCGTCTCTTCGGCGAACAGGCCGAAGGTCAGCAGGAAGACCGCGCAAAGGATGAAGATCCGTGCATACATCATGGGTGCCTCGTTATCGGTGATACTTTGTTCCGTTCAGTTGCTGTTCTTCGTTGAAAAGCGGCAGTGGCGTGTCAAGCGTCACGTCGACCGCCGAAAAGGGGTTGGCCGTTACCGCCGTCATCAGATCCGACGGTGCGACGCCGTTCTGAATGATGATGCCGTATTTCCCCGGCGCGTCGGCGGCGGAGTGTTCGACCGTTACTTCAGTGAACGATAGTCCGTCAAGCGCGGCGGTCCCTGAGCCGCCGTCGGCGATGAATCCGGCCCGGAAGTTGTCGGCAAAGGTGACGCGGGCGAGGGCGAGCGGACAGTTCTTGTCGGCCAATTCATGTCCGTAGGCGGTCAGGCCGTCACCGATGAGGGCGTCGTGCCATTGGGCGGAAAGGTTCTTTTCGATGCGGGTATCGCTGATGCTGACGCCGCAGGAACGGAACAGCGCGATGCCGGCGGCGCGGTTCCCGGTTATCGTCGAACCGGTGAGCGTCAGTTGGTCGCCGTTCGTCGGACCGTTCTGTATCCAGATGCCGGTGAGCGCGTTCCCGGCGATGGTCGCGCTACTGACGGTCGCGTGTGCGGTGCCGTCGATCAGGAGTCCTATCGAAGAACTATCGCGTATCACACCGTCGGTGATATCAAGTGCCGCGTCGTTTGTAGCGATGATGCCGCGCCCACCGTAGAGGATGTTCCCGCTTGTCGGGGTGGAGATCCCTTCAATGGCGATGTCACGCAGAGAGACCGTCGCATCGGTGATGAACAGTGCCGCGTTCTCCGTGTGAATGTCGCTCATCCCGCCGCCGGTCCACGAAAGCGATGCGCCGCCGGTGACGGTGAGTCCTTGTAAGCCGAAGCCGGTCGCCGTGACGGCCGAGAAGGTCACGGTTCCGCCCGATATGTCGCCCACGGCGGTCGCCGTGTCGGGGTCGCCGGTCAGTGTCGCGTCGGTCAGTTCCACCGAAGCGTCATGGAGCGACAGGGCGAACGAGGTCGCACCGTCCGCCGGGGGAAGGGCCGTCAGCCGAACGCCATCAAGCGTTATTCGTTCCGCCTGTGCTATGTCGAGGGCGACGGTGTCGGAAGATATCTCGATGTCGCGTAGCGTTATGTCGTCGGCGCGCAGGACGAGTCCTTTCTCTCCGGTCGGGGCGACGATGCGGCTTAAGGGGCTGCGGCCGACGAGCGTCAGCGGCTTTACGATGGTCACGGCGGCCGTTATCGTCGTGTCCTCGACACAGATGCATTTGCTTCCGGCATCGGTCGCGTTGGCGACGGCGTCGGCGAAGGTCGCGGCATCATGCGCTATCTGACAGTCACCGTTGCAGGAATCGGGGAGATGCCAGGCATCATGGTCTTCGGTGCAGGCGGCGGTGAGCGTGATAAGCAATGCCGTAACGGCGGTGGGTAGATATCTCTGTGCTCTGCAGGGGCGCATCCGTTGTCCCGAATAGTCTCGGGGACATGATACTATAGTAAAAAGAGAAAGCAAGAAGGGACACCCCGTTTCTTTTGACAATAGCAAACAATTTGTTATTATCGCCACGGACGGGTTCATAACACGAAGGAGGAGATCATGAAGAGATTGAGTATGCTTGCGCTGTTCATGTGCGTTTTCGCACTGTCGTGTGACGACAACAAGAAAACGACCGCCGACAACGAACCGATCGCCGACGACACGCAGACCGAGAATGACGTGACGGTCGAGAACGACACCGTCATCACCGACACCGCGAGCGACACGCTCATCCCCGACGAAGACGGTCTTATCCCGGGTGATACCGACACCGTCACCGACACCGACACGGTGGTCGGGGTCACTTGCGCCGACCTGAAGGAGGGCGAGAATACCCTGATCGTCAACGGTGAAGAGTCGAACGATCTTACGCGGACCTTCCTTCTGAACCTGCCGACCACCATCGACAGCAAGAAAGGCTGGCCGGTCATTTTCAATTTCCACGGGTATGGCGACACCGCCGTGAACTTCGAAGGACTTCTTTCCGGCTACGTAGACAACACCGAGATGCCCTTCATACTCGTCACTCCCGAGGATAACAACATCGCGCTTCCCTCCGGTGTCGATTGGGACATCCTAAATCTTGGCAACGGTTCGATCGAAGTGGAACTGTTCGACGCGATCCTTGCCTGCATAGAAGAACGCTGGGGTGTCGATGAGGATCATATCCACCTCGCCGGGTTCTCGGCCGGGTCGATAACCTCCGACAGCATCGGCGCCATGCGCGGCGACCAGATCGCCTCGATATTCACCTATTCGGGCGCCTACTTCAGCGACGCGAAGGCGAAGGCCGATCTCGGCTCGATGGCGGCCGGTTTCATCACCTGGCCCGAGATGACCACCACGAATAAATATGTGCAGGCGATGATGCACGGCGCCGAGGGCGATGCGAACTGCACGAGCCCCTCGCTCTGCGACAAATGGGGCGGTTCGGGCTTCTTCATCAACTTCAATCACATGGCGCGGTTCAACGCGAACTATTTGACCGGTATGGGCCACACCGTCATCATCTGCGATCACAATGGCGGTCACACCAACCTCGGTCTTTCTTCGGCGCAGATGCTGGAGTTCTTCCGGGATCATCCGCGCGGCACGACGGTATCTCCCTACGCGACCAACTGGCCGGAAAACTATCCCGAGTACTGCAAGCTGATGACCGAACCCGATCCGACCATAGAGCCGGGCTACGTTGGCTCCGACGAAGATTCACTGATGCCCGATTAATCGTTCTTCTTGTAAATCAACGGGCGCGTTCTATCAGTATCTTGGCAAGTTCACCATCAAGTCGTGAAAAGGCGAACCACTTCCGCCCAAGGTCTTTGAGTGACGCCCCGAAGTGATAGACCTCTTTCTCATCCAATATGAGAAAACGGTCATGGGCATAGGGGAACACCTCGGCGGAAAGAGGCGGAAATTGCGCATGATGTTTTTTGATGTCAAGCGATAACTCTTTGGAGATCGCTTTTGTGAGAATGCGCAGAGCCACGCCCTTTTTTCTCTTTGAAAACAGCGTCAGCACTGTGTCGTCAACATAGTTGTCTATGAGCGTGATCGATCGTTTCGCGCTTCGCACGAGGTCCGCCACGAAGCGGTAGGCATCAAACACTTCGCCCTCAAAGAAGATTCCTTGCTTGGGTTGGATATCCTTGTTTCCGAGAGCATCCAGCACTTTTTCGACCTTTGCTTCGGTTTCGATCTGCTTCAACTCAAGCGAGTCCAATCTTTTGAATACTTGCGCATGGGAGGCGATAAAATGACGCATTGCAACGAAAGCTTTCATGATCTTGATACTCATCTGCACTGCGGTTTTGCTTTTGAGTACCGTCGAAAGCATAGCGACACCCTGTTCCGTGAATGCATAGGGCAAGTTTCGTCTGCCGCCCCAACTTGAAGTCGCAAAATGCGACCGCAAGATTTCCATTTCCTGATGAGTTAACTGGAAACAAAATTCCGCCGGGAATCGCTCGCTGTTTCTCTTTACCTGTTCATTGAGTCGTTTGGTTTCGACACCAAACAGCGTGGCAAGGTCAGTGTCCAGCATGATCTGCATACCGCGAAGAGTATGGATCTTTGCTTCGATGTCCCCGCGCACCACTTGCAACGACTTGCCGGTCATGTTCTTCTCCCTTCCACACGCACAGCGCAGCCGATTTTAGTAAGCAATTTTTGAAAGTGCAAATTTTTGCCTCACAGCGCCGACGAAGATTCACTGGTGACCGATTAAAAGTCAGGCCACCTTTCTCTATTTATCTTTTACACATCGGAATCCGATATCAAAACCAGCTTGTATTTCTGGAGGAGAATCGTAACGACGAGATGTTCTTAAATCGTGACTATCTGAGGTGTTCCCATAAGAACCTCCTCTCAATCCGCGAGTAACACCCTCATCGGGACCAAACGGATCGTTGGTAGGAGAGGTTTCATAATATGTTTTGTTGAACCAATCAGAAACCCACTCCATTACATTACCCACCATATCATAAGCACCATAAGGACTTCTTCCTTTTTCCTTGCTTCCAACAGGCCAGGTACTTCCTTTGCCGCATCCGCTTATTCCGGTTCCCGCCATCCTCATTATTGCATATTCACAACCGAATCCCTCATTTCCCCATGGATACTTGCGGCCATCGGTACCCCTGGAAGCTTTTTCCCATTCTGCCTCTGTCGGTAAGCGCATCCCAGTCCATTCGCAATATGCTTTTGCGCCAAACCAACTCACACAATTCATGGGATATTTTTCTCTGCCCTCACTCATATTACAGGCATCAGGTATATATTGTGGCTCTTCGGAGTCATTGTTGTTACAGGTTCCGGCTGTAACACATTTTTTATATTCACCCGCTGTTACTTCGTACTTGCCGATTTTGAATGCCGAAACATAGATTTTATGATATGGATATTCGCCATCATAACATTGTGTGTCAACCTCCTCATTGCATCCCATCATAAATTCGCCAGCCGGGACTTCGACCATGGCGCCGATGTCATCGGGAATGATGTATTCATCGCTGGCGTCGTCGGGGTTCAGGATGTCGTCCTGAGATATGGCGTCGGTGTCTGCGGTCGTTGTGTCATCGTGAGGTGAGCTGGATTTGCCTTTGCAGGCAAAAAGAAATAGCATTACCGTAAAGATGAGAAAAAACTTCGGCATGATTATTTTCCCGCGATGAGCGCATTGAACCCCGCTTCGTCGAGGACGGGGATGCCGAGTTCTCTGGCCTTATCGAGTTTCGAGCCGGGGTCGGTTCCCGCCAGCACAAAACTCGTTTTCTTCGACACCGAGCCGGTGACGCGCCCTCCTTTCGATTCGATGAGCGCCTTGAACTCGTCGCGCGGCTTGGAAAGTTCGCCGGTGATGACGAAGATGAGTCCGGCGAGCGTCGCGTCGAACGCCACCTTCTCGGGGTAGACGATGGTGAGCCCTTCGGCGCGCATCCGTTCTATCTCGCGCCGGTTCACCTCATTGCCGAAGTAGGCGACTATCGCCTTCGCGACCACCCCGCCGACGCCGTCGATGGTCAGTAGTTCCGCCTCGGTCGCCCGCATCAGTTCATCGAGCGTGAAGCGCTTCGCCAACTCCCCAGCCATGAACTCGCCCACCTCGGGGATGCCGAGTGCGAAAAGCATGTTCTGGAACTTGACCGTCTTTGCTTTTTCTATCGCGTCGAGGAGATTGTAGACCGACTTCTCGCCCCATCCTTTCTGCCCCATCAGCCACATCGACCAGTCTTTGAGCCGGAAGATGTCGGCGACCGAACGGAGCCATCCCTTTTCATGGAAGAACTCGACCTGCTTGTCGCCGAGCCCGTCGATATTGAACCCCTTGCGCGAGGCGAAATGGATGATGCTTTCGACCACCCGGGCGGGACAGGCGATATTGGGACAGCGCAGAGCGACCTTTTCATCCTCTTTCACGAGCGGCGACTGACAGACGGGACAAACGGCGGGCGGCACTATCACGCATTCATTTGACGGACAGTGTGCCTCGGCATTGGCGGTGGAGACCACCTCCGGTATCACATCACCGGCGCGCCGCACGAAGACCTCGGCGCCGAGGTAGAGTCCTTTTCGTTCTATCTCTTCCATGTTGTGGAGCGTCGCGTTCTCGACCGTCACCCCCATGAGTTCTATCGGTTCGAGCCGCGCCACCGGCGTGACGACCCCGGTGCGGCCGACCTGCCAGTCGACTTTTTTGAGGAAGGTCGTCTTCTCCTGCGCCGGGAGTTTGTAGGCGATCGCCCAGCGCGGTGTCCGGGTGAGGAATCCGGCGACCTCCTGTTCGGCGAAGGAGTCGAGTTTTATCACGAGCCCGTCGATATCGTAGCCGAGGTTGCCGCGCGCCGCGATGGTCTTCTCGATGACCGGCGCGAGGTGGTCGATGGTGTCGACGAGGGTGAAGTCGGGGGTCGAGAAGCCGAGGCGGCGCAGGAAGTCGTGAAGCGCCGACTGAGTGGCGACCGGCGGTGCGCCGTCGATGCCGATGCCGTAGGCGAAGAACTTGAGGTCTCGCCCTGCCGTCACCTTCGGGTCGAGTTGACGCAGACTTCCGGCGGCGGCGTTGCGCGGGTTGGCGAAGGGCTGTTCTCCCGCCGCGAGCCGATCAGAATTCAGTTTCTGGAAACTCGCCTCGGGGAGGTAGACCTCGCCGCGCACCTCGAATTCGGCCGGTACCTGCGCCGCGTCAAGCATCAGCGGGATATTCTTTACCGTCGCGACATTCTGCGTCACCTCTTCGCCGATCTCGCCGTCGCCGCGGGTGGCGGCCTGCACGAACCGGCCGTCGCGGTAGCGGATGGAGACGGCGAGCCCGTCTATCTTCTGCTCGATGATGAAACCGCCGCGCAGTTCCATTTTGAGCCGCTCGAAGAAGGCGGCGACCTCGTCGGCGGTGAAGGCATCCTCAAGCGAGGTCATCCGGCGCGGGTGGGTCACCTTCTTGAACCCGTCACGCGGCTGCCAGCCGACCCGCATCGTCGGCGACCACGGCGCCGCGAGTTCGGGATGCTCCGCTTCAAGGGCGCGCAGTTCGCGCATCTTCATATCGTAGTCGGCGTCGCTCAGGAAGGGTGTGTCGTCGCGGTAGTAGGCGGCGCTTGCGCGGTTCAGCAGTGTCGCCAGCTCTTCGTAGCGTTTCTTCAGATCATCCATCACGTGTTTTTCTCGCGGTCACGCACGAGGTTCTCGAAACTGCGGTCGTAGGTCCGCTCGCCCGCCTTTGAAAAGAAGCAGGCGGGGAACTCGCCGTTCCGGTTGTGGTACGCGACGCATTCACAGCAGACGCCGTGGCGCGGACAGCCGCCGTAGGTGCAGTTGCAACTCTTCGCGTTCTTCTCCTTATTGACGCAGGACATGGATCCCTCCCGAGAACATTCGCTATGCTCCCGGATTTGTAACAGATGCGCCGTTTCAAGTCAATAATCCGGCCATCCCGAAAAAGGTGAGGGTAGATATTGAATCGCGCGCGTGTTTGGTATATAGTACCCCGATTTTGGAGAGAAACGATCATATGAAAAAAACAGCACAGAACGCCGCCGACGGTCGTCGCGGCATGGTCTTCGTGATATCGGCCCCGTCGGGGACCGGCAAGACGACGCTGGTGAACGCCGTCCGTGCCCGCTTCCCGTTCCTCGAACAGTCCATCTCCTGCACCACCCGCCGTCCCCGCGTCGGCGAGAAGAACGGCCGCGATTACTTCTTCCTGACCGACGAGGAGTTCCAGAGCCGTATCGACAACGGCTACTTCTTCGAATGGGCCGAGGTCTACGGCCACCGCTACGGGACGCCGAAAGAATGGATCGCCCAGCGGGTCGCCGCCGGGAAGTATGTTATTTGCTCCATCGATGTGCAGGGGGCGCTCTCCATCAAGGACCTGCTCCCCGATGACGCGGTCCTCATCTTCGTCCTGCCGCCGTCGATCATGGAATTGAGGAAACGGCTCACCGGCCGCGCGCTTGACGACGATGCCGTCATACAGCGGCGCCTGCAGGAGGCGCGCGACGAGATACGGCGCTACATCCATTACGATTACGTGGTGGTCAATGACGAACTGGAACATGCCGCGGCGCTTTTGGGCAGTATCCTGTCGACCGAGATACACTGCTCCAAGCGCTGGAACGCCGATATAATCGAGAAGATGATCTCCTGATGGATGTAAAACAGTTCCAGAACATCGTCAAGCGCAAACCGCACATGGACATCCTGCGGATCATCCGCCCCAACGACATCGTCAAGGCGGTCATCGAGGCGCACCCGCAGTTCACCGACGCCGAGAAGATGGCGGCGCGCGAACAACTGAACATCGCGATAGTGCTGGCGACGGCGGCCCACGACGGCATCGTCCGCAAGAGCGGCGAGCCCTACATCATGCACCCCTACGCGGTGGCATACCTGCTGGCCAAGATGCGGATGAGTCTTGAGTGCGTCATAGCGGGACTGCTCCATGATACGGTCGAGGACACCACCACCACGCTCACCGAGATAGAACAGCTCTTCGGCGACAAGGTGTCCAACCTCGTCGACGGCGTCACCAAACTGTCGGGACTGACCATCGGCAAGGAGGAGAAGCAGGCGCACGCCTTCCAGAAACTCATCACCTACGCGGCGCGCAACGGCATCTGGGTCATCTTCATCAAGCTCGCCGACCGTCTGCACAACATGATGACCATCGAATCGATGTCGCAGGAACAGCAGGAACGGATCGCCGGCGAGACACTGCGGCTCTACACGCCGCTCGCCCACCGGCTCGGCGTTTACTGGATGAAGGAGGAGTTGGAGTCGCTCAGTTTCTACTACCTCTACCGCGACCGGTGGGAACAGGTCGATGCTTACATCCGCGAACGGTTCCACAATGAACCGGCGGCGGTGCTGGAGACCCTGCAGGAAAAGGTGCGCGAGGCGATCGAGAAGAACTGTCCCTCCGTCGCCGGGAAGATCGACCGCATCTACGGCCGCATCAAAAGCTATCCGAGCATCTACAACAAGACCATCAAGCAGAATAAGGCGATCGGTTCGCTGCACGATATCATCGGCGTCCGCGTCATTCTCGACTCGCCGAGCCGCGACGAGTGTTATCTGGTCATGGCGGCGATACATTCCTTCGGCGAGTTCACGGTGATGAACGACCGTTTCAAGGACTACATCGCGCGGCCCAAACCGAACGACTATCAGTCGATCCACACGGTGGTGCGCTACCACGAATATTCGCTCGAGGTGCAGATACGGACCAAGGATATGCACCGTATCGCCGAGGAGGGGAACGCATCGCACTGGGCCTACAAGCACGAGATATCGAACAAGGACAAGGCGATGCAGTGGCTCCAGCAGGTGCTCGGCGAACTGCCCGACATGTCCAACCCGCTCGACTTCGTTCACGACATCGAATCGGCCATACCGCTGGAGAAGATATCGGTCTTCACGCCGAAGGGCGAGCTCAAGACGCTTCCCGAGGGGGCGACGGTGCTCGACTTCGCCTATTCGATACACGGCAACCTCGGCGATACCTGCGTCGGCGGAATGGTCAACGGCCGTAAGGTCCCCATCTACTATCGCCTCGGCAACAAGGACGAGGTGGCGATAGAGACCTCGAAGAAACAGTTCCCGCGCCAGGACTGGCTCACCTTCGTAGTGACCCACAAAGCGAAGACCTACATCCGCCGCCACCTGACCCAGCAGGAGCGCGAACAGCTCATCGAGGCGGGGCGCGACACGGTCAGACAACTCTTCGAAAAGGTCGGCCGCGCGCAGGATTTCAACCGGATCGAATCGCTCGACGGCTTTTCCGAAATAGCCGACAAATACTCGCTCCCCAAGGAACAGCGGTTGCCGGTGCTGTTCTACAAACTGGCGACCGGCGAATTCAAACTGCGGGTGGTGCTCAAGAACCTCTTCTCCGACGAAGAGGTCGAAAAACTCATCGCCGAGATGCCGCGCAAAGTAGGCGCACTCTTCCCGGAGCGGCGCGTCAAGCGTGACACCATCGAGGTGACCCCCGGTGCCAAGTCGGTCTACATCCGCGGCGTGGGTGAGGTCAAGGAGTACGGCGCCGCCAAATGCTGCGGACCGGAAGAGGGCGATCCGATCGTCGCCTACATCTCGCCGACGCGCGGCTACATCATTCACAAAAGCGGCTGTCCGACGCTCCAGCGTATCAATATCGAACGGGTCGAAAAGGGTGTCTACTGGTTCAACTTCGCCCTCTACAAGGTCGAACTGATCATCGAGATAAAGAACACCCCCGGCGCCCTGCTCGACGTATTGCAGGAGGTGTCGAGCGCCGGTCTCAACATCGAGAGTCTGCACCTCGATCCGCGCGACGCCACCGAAAAGACCGGCCATGTCTACCTGTCGTTCAAGGGGACCGACATCCGGCAGATCGAGCGGGTCAGTCAGGAGATGAAGAACAAGAAATCGATACTGTCCTACGACATCAGCAGCGTAGCACGCATCTAGGAGGCGGGGATGAAAGGGGTTTACACGGCGATAGTGACGCCGTTCACCAAAAGCGGCGAGATCGACTATCCGGCACTCGCGCGGCTCATCGCGTTCCAGAAAAAGGGAGGAGTGGCGGGCATCGTGGTCGGCGGTACGACCGGCGAGGCGGCGACGCTCTCGTTCGAGGAGAAAAAGGAACTCTACGCCTTCGTGAAAAAAGAGGCGGCGGGGCTCGATCTCATCGCCGGGACCGGCACCAACAACACCGCTGAGTCGGTGAAGCTGACCGAGATGGCGCAGGGACTCGGTTATACGCAGATGCTGGTCGTGACGCCGTACTACAATAAACCGACCTGCCGCGGGCTTATGACCCACTACCGCGCCATCGCCGCGACCGGCGCGCGGATCGTGCTCTACAATGTGCCGGGACGGACCGGGCTCAACCTGCCGGCGGCATGGCTCAAGGAGCTCGCCGCACTGCCGCAGATAACGGCGGTCAAGGAGGCGAGCGGCAACATGGCGCAGTTGGTCGATTATCTGGAGCTCGTCGGCGATACGCGCTTCGCGATGCTTTCGGGAGACGATTTCACCATAACGCCCTTCGTCGCGCTCGGCGGCGTCGGCGTCATATCGGTGCTGTCGAACGTGGCGCCGGCCGAGACGGTCGCGCTGACCAACGCGGCGCTTGCCGGTGAATTTGCGACGGCGCGGCGCCTGCAGCGCGAACTGAACGCCCTCAACCGCGTCCTGTTCATAGAATCGAGTCCCATCCCGGCCAAGACGGCGCTCCACCTCATGGGGTACTGCGAAGAGATACTGCGTTCACCGCTTGAGACGATGGAACCGCAAACGCGGGCGAAACTCGTCGATGTGCTGAAAGGATACCGGCTGATCTAGCCTTACAACTTGGGGCGAAGCACTTCGCCCGAGAAATCGAGCGTTGTTAAGGTATAATCGGGAAAATTATTGTCGGTCTCATAGGCGGTGATATTCACCGTGCCGGTCAGGTCGAGCTTCGTGTTACCCATCGCGTCGATCCAGCGGACATAGTTCGTGCCGCCGTCGACGGCCGCGGCGTAAGGGACATCGGCATTGCGCGGCAGAGTGAGTTGGACGATGACGCTTTCCTGTCCCGGCGCCGGATTAGAGAAGTTGCCGAAGCTGACACGCAGAATGATGCTGGTCGGGTTGGTATTGACCTTTTCGACGACGGTCGCCTCGTAGAGCTCGATCGATTCGCTCGCCGAACGCCAGAGGTGGACATAGCCGTTGATCGACGGCGGCTCTCCCGATTTGTAGCTGTAGGAGATCGTCGAATTGGGTATGGCGCTTTCGCAGGTGCCGGTCGAAGAGATATTCATCCCTGCGGCATTGGCGTTGCATTCGTCGGAATAGTCCAGACCGTCACAGCCGCAGACCGGTTCGGTGATGGGGGCGGCGAGCGGACAGGTCTCGGGCTTCAGTTCGCAGGCGCCGTTGCCGCTGTCGCAGACGCCGAGCTCCTTTTTACAGAATTCGGCATCGCCGCAGTCATCGTTGGTCAGACAGATGTTCTGACCTTCGCAGGCCCCTTCGTGAGCGATGTTCGTGCCGGCGTTGTAGGCGAAGCAGGGATGGTTGTAGGTCACTCCGTCGCAGCCGCAGACCAATATCTGAGCCGACAGGAGCTCGCAGTCGACCGGCCGCAGATCGCAGCCGCCCTCGGTCGTGTCGTCGCAGACGCCCATTTCTTTAGAACAGTATTCGGTCTCGGTGCACTGTTTGTTGGTGGTGCAGGCGATCATTGAGCCGCAGGGGCCCCAGTGGGTGATGCTGATCCCTTTGGCCTGCGCATAACAATAATTGTTATAAGTGGAGCCGTCACAGCCGCAGACGAGATCCACCGTGTCGGTACATTCGGTGTCGGGATACGGGGTGCAGGTCCCTTCGCCGCCGCACATGCCGACGTCGCTGAGGCAGTAGGTCCCCGGATCGCAGTCGGTGGTATCGACGCAGAGTTTGCCCGGCTGACATTCGCCATCGTAGGCGACATTGTGACCGCCGGCGTTCGCGGTGCATTCGTTGCTGTAGGTCATCCCGTCGCAACCGCAGACCGGCGCATAGGTCTCGTCACAGGCGGGCGGTATAAGGGTGCAGATGCCGGGGGCGTCGCAGGCTTCGATGGCCCGTTTGCAGAACATCCCTTCACTGCAGTCCCAGTGTTCGATACAGACCGCGTCGACCGTGTCGGCGTCGGGGCGCGTTGTATCGATATCCTCAGCCGTATCGGGCGTTGCGTCATCGGTATCGGTGATGACCAGCGCGTCATCGTCGGTCGCGATGGTGTCGTTGACGGCCGTGTCGGTGTCGACCATCGCGGTATCTGTGCCGGGGATCTTCGAGGTGCTGCTGTTCTCACAGGCGATGCAGAAAAAAGCGGCCATGAAAA
>Ga0074195_1001574_pt1 | contig 31020 bp, 24 predicted proteins | sample EPASupsiteHSE623_FD_64525 | JGI IMG/M metagenome (GOLD analysis project Ga0074195, IMG submission 64525) | Bioremediated contaminated groundwater from EPA Superfund site, New Mexico - Sample HSE6-23 | ecosystem: Environmental > Aquatic > Deep subsurface > Groundwater > Contaminated ... | reverse complement strand
TATTGGGAACCCTTTCTGCTGCTGGATACCTCCTCGGTTGCCTTCTATTCCGCCACTCTGGGAACCTCGGTTGGGGGGAGTGTGATCGACGAAATCGGCGGCAAGAACAACAGCTCCGATGCGGTCAATCTGGCCAACGAATCCACCTTTGCCCAGTCGCACGCCTTCCTCCTGCCCCTGATGCCCTGGATCTGTGACCGCAACGATTACGGCACCTGGTGGAGCGAGTTTGACCCGCTCTGGCAAAACGACGAACTGGCGGCCTTGCTCACCCCCGAGGTCTCCCTCTTCGCCAACAAGGCCATGGTCATGGGCTGCATGGCCGATGCCACCGCCGCCAATGCTGGCTGGCCACTGGACGCCATGCCTTGGTGTGTCGGCAGTGGTGGTTCGGCCTATCCAATGACCGGCCATGTCGATAACGACAACATCGTCCAAGCCAATGCCACCGCCGCTTACCGGATGCTCTACAAGCTCAACCGTATCGGTATGATCTGTGATCCCTACCCGCAATGCGGCTGCATGTACACCCCGGTCTGGATCAAAAGCCATTACAAGATGAACGTTGCCAGGCCCGGGATCAGGGGCGTGCATCCCATCGGTCGGGCAACGGCCCTGTATGATTCCGGGCTCAACACCCCCTTTATGGGTGCTCTGGGCTCCAACGACGAGTTCCTCTGGGTGGTCTACCGCAAGCAACGGTGCTGCACATGCTGCGAATGACTCGGAAAACACAGGTCTTTGCCCTAGTGGCTTCGCTCTTTCTTGCTCGCTCCATCGTCAAAGCAAATGAATACCAAGGTGAAAGGGAACACGTAGAAACGGTGCAAGAACAGGCTGGGAGGCTCCGCGAGACAATGACTGTGCCTGAGAATAGCCACGCCCTGGAAGGTCAGGATGCGGCCCGGAAGACAATGGAACAATTCAACTCGCCTTCTTTTCAGGAGAAGCTGCGTTGCCAGAGGCAAAGCATCCAGGGCGAAAATCCACAGCAAGAGCAAACATCGACAACACAAGAAAAAGGAACGCTTTCCACTCAGGAGTCGGTCTACCTCTTTCTCTCCAGTTCCGTGCCGGAGGAGATGGTGAATCGGTACCTGATTGATGTCAGCCGAACCGGTGAACAGCGGATTGTGCCGGTCCTGTTTGGTCTGCCGCAGGGATTGGAAGGCAAGCGAGTCAATGCCGACTACTTCAGCCGGGTGATGCAGGCTTATCCGGGCTGCCGGGATACACCCGAAACTCCCTGCCGGCGGCTGGAAGTGCCGCTCAAGGTCAACCCGGAGTTGTTTGCAAGGTACAACATCACCGAGGTACCGGCCCTGGTCTATGACAACGGCCAAGACTCCTGGTCGATCCATGGAGAGGCGGAACTGGCTTACCTGTTGGAAAAGGTCGGCAAGGCGGCGAACAATCCCACTTTGGACAACATCAGTGCCCGATTGCGAGGTGGTCAGTGAACGAATCGATTGAAGTGCAAGGCAAAGAAAGCAGAGTGACGGACTCCCCCGGCTACCTGGAGGTAATCGGTATAGTCCTGTTCATCGTTCTGGGTGCATTCTTCGCCTACGACCGGTTCCTGGTGCCCAAGATGAAGGTAGCGGACCTGAAAGGCTACCTGCAGGAGCAGAAGACCTTGCTCGCGGCCGGGACCATCACCGAAGAGCAGTGGAAACGCAACCTCGACACTCTGGAGCAGGCGTTCCAGGAACAGCCCCGTCACCATCTGATCATCCTCAAGGATGTGGTGCTGCATCATGACCCGGAGACTGAAATCAAGCTCAAGTAGACCATGGTGGCGGTTGAGCCGGCGGGAACAGACCGTGGTCATCGTTTTTCTTGCCTTCATCTTGGCCGGATCTTGGTTGCCGGGCCGTATTACTGTGGCCACCAGCGGTTCACTCGACCACCGGGTCTTCTTCCTGCTCCCAGCCCCCGCCAAGGTGGAACTGGATGATTATCTGGTTTTTCGCCATCAGGGCCTCTCTCAGGTGCAGCAGGGACTTCGTGCCGATCATGATCAGATGATCAAGAAGGTGGGCTGCCTTCCGGGTGATTACCTGAACATGGATGCAGCAAACCGCTTTTTCTGCAACGGCAGGCCGCTGGGGCAGGGCCTGGAAGCCGACAGCAAGGGCCAGCCCTTGCTCCTGTTTTCCTTCAAAGGCCCGGTTCCGGCGGACAAACTATTCATGGTCGGCACCCATCCTCGCAGTTATGACAGCAAATACTTTGGATTCATCGATGCACATGAGATTCTTCATCAAGCTCTGCCGCTTTGGTAGCGTAGGCTTGAGTCTGGTGCTACTGGCGGTGCCGTCCTGGGCCGAAACCTTCGTGCCTCCCGCAACCACCAGCTTCTATCAGGATAGCAAGCACGGTTGGTTCTGGTATGAGGATCCGGCGCTGGTTGTTGAGGGGGAGCAGAGGGAACCGTCCGCTGTGCCCACAATCTCCGCCACCATGCCGCGTGATGTCTCGTTGGCCCAGTATTCCACCGAAGCGCTGTGGAACATGCACCCGGATGATTTTCAGCAGCTCCTCAATGGTCTGCAAAAGAAGGCGGTCCAATACCCGACCGAGCAGAACATCCTGGAATACCTCTCCATCCAGGACATCGCCCGGCGCAAGGCCCTGGCCTATGCCAATGCCACCCAGTATGTCACTCAGAAACGGGCGGACCTGTTCAACATCAACCAGGTCTATCCAACCTCCAGCCCTGGAGCGGTCGCCCGGGTGCAGATGCAGCAGGAGGAGATTGCGGGAACCATCCGCGAGGCCAAGGATGATCATGCCCTGCTGTTCTTTGCCGCAGCCGGCTGCGGCTTCTGCGAGAAGCAGGCCCAGATCCTGGCCTACTTCGTCGACAAGTACGGCTGGCAGGTCAAGCCGGTGGATATGGAACGTGAACCGAATATCGCCCTGCGCTTCAACATCACCACCACCCCGACCTTGTTGCTGATCAGGCAGGACCAGGAGGCCTCCATGCCCATTGCCACCGGCGTGGCTACCCTGCCGGAGATCGAGCGCAACCTCTACCAGGCAATTCGCTCCATGCGGGGGGATACTTCCATGGAATCCTTCACCACCTATGATTTTCAGAAGGGCAGTGCCCTGGACCCCACCTCGATCCTGCGGATCCAGACGCCCTGGCAGGCAAACGGCCCAATCAACCCGTCATCCATGAGGCCATCACCATGAGAACAGCATTCCTTTCCGCCATTGTTGTGATGACCCTATCCGCCCAAACGGTGCAGGCTGGTTGGGTCGACGACTGGCTGGTGCAGCATGCCGGCAGCACACCCAACTACTTCAGCGGCCAGCAGCGCGGCTATTACTCCGGCGGCAGTTTCTCTGGTCGCTGGCATAGTACTGCCGAATATCCGGTCACCGTGGAGGTGCCCCGGATCAAGAGCGGCTGCGGAGGTATCGATGTGTTCATGGGCGGCTTCAGCTTCATGAACACCGATTACCTGGTCAACAAGCTCCAGGCCATCCTGGCGGGCGCCCCGGCGGTAGCCTTTGACCTGGCCCTGAAGACGCTTTGCGAGCAGTGCTCCAATACCATCAAGAACTTCGAGGCCCTGGCCGACAAGCTCAACTCCATGCAGTTGGATGAATGTTCCGCCTCCAAGGAGCTGGTGGGGATCGTGGCCAATGAAAACGGCTTTCACTCCTCCGAGGTGATGCGAGAGAAACTCGGCACCGCCATCAAGGAGAACAAATTGGTCAGCGGCACCGCCGAGATGTGGGATATCCTCACCAAGCAGGACCGGGCCAACAACAATCAGCCCCAGTCGGCCGATGTCGCGGCTGTGACCAGCGGCTGCAATGCCGACATGACCAACATCTTTCTCGCCGGCGGTTCGCTGCTCGCCAATGTCGGATCAAAGATGAGCATCCCCTCCAGTCATATCGATCTGATTCGGGGACTGGTGGGGGATGTGCAGTTGGAAGGTCCTGCCAATGCCTACCGCATCTCTGCCATCCCACCTTGTCCGCAGAACAATCCGGACGACATCAAGGCCTTCACCGAAGGCGCGGTCTACATCAAGAGTACAACCAGCACTTGCAGCCAGATCAGCGATGCCAATCGTGACCTGGTCGCCCATATCAGCACCACCCTGAACAGTATTGCCGACAAGGTGGAAACCAAAGGTACGCTCACCACCGCCGAGCAGACCTTCCTGGAATCCAACCCGCTTGCCACCCTGCCGATCCTCAAGACCGCAGTGGGCACCAGCACCAGGACGACGATCATTCCCGGCCTGGCGGACATCACCGCCAAGGCCTACAGCCTGCAGATGCTCTCCGATCTCTATCTCCGAGGTGAATCCATTGCCGCCAAGGCCAAGGAGGTGTTGGAGAAGAAGGCCGGGCCCTCCACCGGCCATGGACCGGAGAAATGCGCCGCCGTGCTCTTCGCCGAACATGCCGACCAGAGTATCACCGCCATGCTGGCGCGGATTCGTGCGCTCAAGGAAGCCGCCAAGACCAGCTATGTCGCGGCGGCGAACGAGATGAACACCACGGTCGCCTATCTCAACCACATGCAGCGGATGGAGGCCCAGATGGCCGCCGAGATTACCCGGCGCTACGGCAAGGACTTGGCCGCGAGGATGCAGCTGTGAGAGGAAACACGATGAAAAAATGGACTCTGCTCCCTCTGGCCTTTGGTGTCATTTTCCTTTCGGCCGGGTCTGCCCTGGCCCTGGATATGGAGTATTACACCTACGGGGGCTTCAATCCCATTGTTCAGGCCTTCATCCGCATTGCCCTGATCTTCAGCGATGCCAGTTATCAGGGGCTCATCTTTGTGATGACCGTCATCGGTATTATGGCCGGGGCAGCGGCCTGGATTGCCCGGGCCGCTACCGGTGCCCGGATCATCCCGCTCACCTGGACCGTGCCCGTGGTCTTCGGGGCCATCGTCTATCTGGCTGTCTTCATTCCCAAGGGCAACATCACCGTCTATGACCCGGTCTTAAACCGCTTCCAGACAGTAGGCGATATCCCCGACGCCATCGTCTTCACCGCCGGCACCCTCAACCTAATTGAGCGCGGACTGGTCGACATCATCGATACCTCGGCGGCTCCCGATACCGCCTATACCCAGACCGCCGGCGGCATTGGCTTCAAGACCCTGGAGTCGGTCAAGGGTTCCTCGCCCAAGGACAACTATGCCCGCACCTCCATGATCCGCTACGTCAAGGACTGCGTCACCTTCGAGCTGATGCGGCCGGGCACCACCCTGTCCCTGGATGATCTGCGCAACACCAGCACCGATTTCCTTGTCAATCTCACCCAGGCGGTCAACCCTTCAGTCTACACCGTCTACTACGATGCCGCCAACCCGGCCGGTACCGCCATGAGCTGCACCCAGGCCTGGACCAACTTGCAGCCGATCTATGCCACCGCCGCCAACTACAGCGAGTCGATTCGCAAGGTGTGCAGCAAGGCCTATTATGACCCAGGCAGCGCCACCGAACTGGCCACCTGCCGCAACCAGATCAGCAACACCCTCAACTTCACCACCGGCACAGCGGTGACGCCGGAGCGGATCATCCAGCAGCGGCAGATTGCCGAGATCCTCTACAACTTCTATTTCCAGGATGATGTCGAGACCTCCATGCTGATGGAGAGCGACCGCAAGATTACCACCTCCGGGCTGGGCATCGGCCTGACCATGAACGAGTGGATCCCGGTTATTCGCGCAGTGATGACTGCTATCGCCATTGGTGTGATCCCATTTCTGGTGCTCTTTCTTCCCACTCCGATTGTCGGCAAGGCAGCCTCTGTGATGCTGGGCTTTTTTGTCTTCCTCTCCACTTGGGGCGTGACCGATGCGGTGATTCATGGGGCAGCCATGGATTATGCTGCTCGAAACTTCGAGGAGGTCAGGCAATCGAGCCTCGGTGTCTATGCCATGGCGGCCCTGCCTTCGGTTGCCACCAAGATGTTGGCTATGTTTGGGGTGATTCGCTCCGCCGGGATCATGCTGGCCAGCCTGTTCTCGATGATGCTGATCCGTTTCGGTGGCCATGCCCTGGCCATGCTCGCCGGTAATCTGAGCAGTCTTGTACAGGGAGCTGGCAGTCATGCCGGGGCCGTGCTCACTCCGGATGGGCTTTCGTCCGCCATGCGTCAGCAAACCAAGGCCGCCGGCCTGTTGGATGGGATGGCCGAACATCGCTTTGCCAACCTGGCTGCTGCTGAGTCTTGGGGTTTGCATAAATCGGTGGGCGGGCATACCGCTGCTATGAACGTCCGCAGGAGCTTGCAACAGTCGGGGCAGATTCCCCCCATGACCTCACAGGGTGACTTTGCCACCATGATGGCCTCGGCCAACCAGAGTGTCGGCACCGCCTCCGGGCCGGTGACCGTCTCCACCAGCCCGGATGGCACTGCGACCCGGCTGCGGTCAGAATCAGTCAATCCGGATGGTTCTTCCAGTGTCGTCACTCTTGGCCCGGGCGGGACTGGCATTCAGGAAGACATCCTTGCCGCCGGCAAGGCCTCTTACGTGGTGGATGGTGATGGAGTCAGAACCACCACTCAGGCCTTGGTTCATGGCCTTGATCCGGTCAAGGTCGGGGCCATAGCGGTGCAACAGAAAGTGGCGGGCGCCGCCAAGACTCTAGGGAGTGACAGCAACTGGGGGATGCTCTGGCAGCAGGTGCAGAGGGATAGTCTGTCCGGTGGAACTAATCAAAGCTATACCGATTCGCTGAATAATGCGCTCAGAAATAGCTGGAAACGATCAGTTAATGATCAGTCGAGTTTTATGCATACATTGGATGAGGCTACAAGAACAGAGATTCAAAGCCAATTGGGGGTTGGTAATATTAAAGGATTTCGGATGGGTGCAAATGGTCAGCTCTCAGTCGTAGGGAACGATGGAGAAGTTGTTAATTTCTCTGTTTCTGAAGACACGGCCAAAGGCTTTTCCAGGGACGAGGCTAAAGTCCGATCTGAAGCGGTCGCGCAGACGTTTAGCGATGGGCGCGGGTTGGATTACCTGGCCAATGTGGCCAAACGCATTGGAGCCACAGAGGCCTACTCCATTATTGACGAGGCCCGGTCCATCAGCAGATCGCAGGAATCCTACGGTGCAGACCTGACCACGGCCCTGGTGAAGAATTACGCCCGAGAGCGGTATGGCGAGGAAACCCCGGAGACAATCCGCAAAACCATCAGCGATTTCAATAGTTACGTTACGCAACACGGTGCAGCCGGTGTCCATAATATGCGTGACATTGTCAGTGGCTTTGTCAGCGGGCACGGATACGGCTGGGGCAGTACCCACTCAGAGGTGCAAGGAACCATCCACAACACCCGGGATCGAATCCATGACCAAGGTCTGATGAAGGGTTTTGTCGATCAGGCTGCCGGATCAGTTCGCTCCAACACCGCCGGCATCACCGAGGGAAGCATCCAGCCTCCCGAAAGCCCCCTCCCGTTACAAAAACCGGACGGGACGCGAACCATAACCGATGCTGATAACCTGCGGAGTGTCAATAGACATGAAGAATCCGGGCAAGGTCGAATCCGCAATGATATGAAAGGGATGGCCACAGAGGGGATTGGCAAGGTGTTTAAAGGGGTGGTGGACAGTCAGGGGAATCGACCGACATCAGAGGGGTACTTTCAGGCGCCACCAGAGAATAAATTAGCTCCGGGCGAAGGAAACCCCGGAGCTGTGGTAGAAATTCATAAAAGGAAATAGTTACCCTTTGTTTTTATGGAAAATATTCCCTGAAAAAAAAGAATAAACAGGGTTCTTCTGGATGTTTTCGTGAAAGTCTGCCTTGTCCTCATTGCCCCAAACTTCTCTTGTTGTTTCAAAGGAAAGGGAACCAGCAAATGAAGAAACAGCCTGCGCAAGAGAAAAAGGTCGCACCGGCACCGACTCATCCATCAATCGGGCACAGGATTGGCACATCGCGCTATCTTCGGACTCATACCCGCAATGAGGGCAGATGGTAGTCCAATTGTTCTGGTCAGACATGGCTGGTCTCTGGAGTGCTGGTTTGCGGAATGATCAGTACCGGTTCGTGTACGAGACAATACATTTCTGGCTAACCTTTATCATGTTTTCGGGAAAAGTCAAATCATCGAAAATAGCCTTACAAGTGATAGATACGAGGATTGAGGTGGATCCAAAAGAACGAAAGCCCTTTGCATTGTTTCTGCTCCTGGCCGGTTTATTGCTCTTCTTCGCGTTGAACTTTTCGTCGCCATCCACCGCCGGGGCTACCGTTGCTGCCTATATGGATGTTCAAGGGAACCTCCATTATGTGCGGGCCAAGAGCAGTCGAACGAACAGGAAAATCGCAATCAACCGACCTATCGCTCGATCAAAAAATGATTCAAGCCCTCAAACCATCAACGCCTTCATCCATGCTGCCGCCACCGAACACGGTGTTGATCCCTTGCTGATCAAGGCTATCATCAAAGCTGAATCGAATTTTGACCCCAGTGCTATTTCGCCAAAGGGTGCCCAGGGGTTGATGCAACTCATGCCGGCAACCGCCAGAGATCTTCAGGTTGCTGACCCATTAGACCCTCAAGATAATATCACCGGCGGCACTAAATATTTTCGATCCCTGCTCGACACCTATGGATGGAATTTAGAACTCAGCCTCGCGGCCTACAACGCCGGACCTGGTAAGGTGAAAGGACGCATCCCGAATATCCTTGAAACAAAGACCTACGTATTCAAGGTATTGGAAGATTATCAATCTTTCAAAAAGACAAGGTGATCCAATCACTCAGGTGATCGCCAAGTGGATTACCAAATAGCAAGCTGGGATTAAAATAATAATCAGCATTCCCAAGCAACCACCTCTCCCTTTTTGGCGGCTCTCTTCTTTCCGCATTTCTTCAAATAAAATACAGTCCAGCGCCGGGTCGTCATCAAGGAGACCTTTATATTCGTCGTCGTTGTCGCGCATTATAACGACCGGTATTTTCTTTGATAATTCAATGGAGCATATCCAAGTTTCACGCAGTAGGAGCAATACATCCTTTCCAATACCTCATCATATTCGCAGCGGGAACAAAGAATTGCATTGATTGCAGTCCATTGATTTCTTGGGGCGTCGAATGGCAAATCATTTCTGGCCTGCACGTAATTCCCGTGGTCATCATAATAACCGGGAGTGATAGCAAGTTTGTATGGAACCAGTTTTTTCATATTTATACCATGGCCAATCTTGATGCTGTGGCGAAAGAATCGGGATGAAAAAATTATCCACTATTTTTCTGGACAAGTTCAAGCACAAGCTGGATATCTGCTCTTCCTCCCAGGTCGAATCTTTCAAAACCGTCATTTTTGATCGATACCCTCAGCACGGAAAAGAGGCCGACATAAGCCCAAGCATTAGGGCTTTCTTTGAGGAAAACCGGGATAGGTGCGGATTGCTCGGCAAGTTGCAGGGCGGCCTGAATGACTCGAGGTTTGTTTCCCACAAGGATTATATGGGGCGCACCAGGATTCATCTTTTTCTTTAAACAGGCACAAACGACTCTCCCTTGCACTGTTGGCAAATAACTTTGAATGCTCCCACCTACCTGTGCATGGATCTGCGATCTTGTGTAGGCTTCACCTGCTTTGAACATGCTATGACCTCTATCAGAACAAGGACTGAAACGGATGGCGAGCGACCCATATTTAATCCTATGAAACGCCCATCCCAAAAGTGGAATTCTTCGCCGGAAACATCCGAACTCTCAACGGATTAATTTTATTTTTTCGGCAACAGCCTGCCAATCACTTTCTGCTGTCATATGGCACCAACTGATTCGAACGCAGGCATTTGCAGCATCATCTGACATGCCTATTGCCTCGATTTCGCCATGCCTTCATGCCATGCAACATGCTGAAAAAATAGCGATTAAAAAGAAACTTCTCGACTTGGAATGGGCAGGGGAAATAATGGGGCCGTGACCACGTGATAATTTTTTATTGACACGGGCGGAACCTGTTTGTATATTGGCAATGTAAAGGTGAGTATGTGATACGGAGGTTTTATGAAGGCTCAAGACTACCTAAAGGCCAGAGGGATTCAGGTCGCCCAACTGGAGAGCTCCAGCGTGGGTCGCCTGTCTATTGATGCGGAGTTTAAGTTTGCCGGAAACCGTGGAGTTGTTGTGTCTCCGAAGCGCGGCTCTGTCTCTGAGCGATACCTGTCCTTGCTTTCCGCCGATGGCGTGTCCTTTGTTGTGGCAGAAGGCGGATCAACACTATCGTTCTATGAATTACCCCAAAATGCGGGCGATCTACTTCCTGTTCGTGCATTGAAACCCACTAAAGCACGACCATTTCCATCGAAGGAGGTTTTTGAATACTTGTCAGTTCTTCTGCGGCAAGGCGTAAAAAAACGGGACTCTGAGGGTGCTGTGATATCGACCCTTTTGATCGCTCGAATTGCCGATGAGGAGGCTGACCAGGATGATGCTTGGGTGTGCTCTATCGCCGGAACCGCTGATGATTGTTCGGATTTGGTATCGAGAATCAAAGGGAACCTGAAAGATTCAGAGATCAGCACCGAAGGAGTTCTGAAGCTATCTGCTGTCCTTTCGGGTTTTAGGCTAAAACCATCTACAACTGAAGAGTCTGCTCAGTTAATCGATTGGGTGGCCGCAGCAAGCGATGATAAAAGAATTATTCATGGATTGCCCCTGGCCTTGTCTCCGGTTTTTCAGGCTATTTGTGAAAGTGTTGGTTCAGTGGCCCTTGTTACATCTGCTGTAGGTGCTCAATTTTCCGCTCTGTCCGGCTCGGGCAATGATGAGGTGGTTCTGGAAAATGGGAATCAGGAACTCCTGTCTTTGTTGCAGATTCTGTATCCCAGCACCTCTTTTATTGATGACGGATACCTTGAAATCAAGCCCGCCAAAGCAATGGATGCCGTTGTCTTGATCTCCCCATTCGGCCGATCAATTCAATTGAAAAAGGAAACCTCAATAACCAGTTCTTTTTTTAAAGGTTACCCGGCGTCAAAGAAATATCCGGCTGAATACCTGTATACAATCAAGGCAATCGACCAATGTAAGCCGGATGGCACCATCACAGTCGTATTACCGGAAGGGATTTTGTCTGGAGCAAGTCACAGGGCTTTCCGGGATTGGCTGTTGGATACCGTGCAGATCCTCGGTGTTGTCAGTTTGCCAGCCGGATTCTGTTTTTCTGGTACAGGCCTTCGGTGCTCTATTCTGTTCATGAAAAAGGCCAAACAAATTCCAGCCGATTACTCGATTTCAATGATCGAAATGCGGCAGGAGGATTTTAAAAGCGATGCAATTGCTGGAACGATTGAGACCGTTAAGGCGATCTTCAATCCGGAGGATCGCGCATGAGAAGTACCGTGATCCAGCTGAAAAATTTTCGAAGCAAAGGCAACCGCCTCGATCCCAGGTTTTACCTTGGTGAAAAGACGGTGAGGACCATTACGAACAGCAATTACGACAGCTTCATCAAGCTGGGAGACTTGCTTGACTATTTTGCCGATGGCTCACGACTGACATCATGTGAATCGGGTGTCCCGATGTTGCGCCTCAGTAACCTTGATGCATGCGATATCCATTTTTCCGGATTGAAATACGCATCAATAGATAAGGAAGCCAAGTGGACTGCGGTAAAGCCTCAGGATGTATTGTTTACTCAGGCGGCCGAGCCCTTCAGGGCGGCGGTTATGCCCGATGGCTTTGACGATATTACCGTTTCTTCCGAGATTACGGTCATGCGGCCGAAGCCTGCCGTTGTGCCCGAATATCTGGCGGCCATACTGTCCGCACCCAGCATGGGAAAGATCCTGAAGGATCTCGCTTACAGACGGTCTGCCACAGCCTTGAGACGGTTGCGTCTTAAAGATATTGCCGGGATTCCCATCCCGCTTCCAGGCCGAGAACTGCAGAACAAAATCAAGACGGCTTATGAAAAGGCGGCACGGTTGAGCCAGGAATCGGAAACAGAGCTGTCTCAGATCATACAGGCCGTATATGCGGAAATCGACCGCAAGACACAGATGCAGTCGAGCACGCGCCGGTTCAAGATTCAGAAAAAAGATCTGATTGGCAGATGGGATGTCGCGTACTGCTCAAATGAGGTGCTCCGGAAACAGCTGTTGGAAAGTGGCAGCGTAACTCCGCTTCTTCAGGTGGCCAAGCCGGTTCCATCAACTTTGAGAGGAATCGGCGAGGATGAAGCGGTTTGTGCTGTGAAGGCCGAGCATATCAACGAAAACACCATGATGGTGGAAAGCGTTGATACCTGCCGGTTATCCGATCTGTCACCCCGAATGAGACAGCCGTTGAATCCCGGGGATGTGTTGATCTGCACCACAGGTAGTGGTGAACAGGTGGCCTATCTGGATGAAAAGACGGCGGCCGAAGGCTGCAGGATTCTTGGAAGCGCAACATTTACCGCTCTGCGCTTCACTGAAACGCCAAGGTATTTCACCATTGCCATGACTCACCCTATTGTGCGGGCGCAATTGAACAGCCTTGCCACAGGGGCCGTGCAGCGTTTTATCAGCAAAAAGGATCTGGATTCGCTGCTGGTTCCCAAATTGTCGGTGATCTGGCGGGAAGATTTTGACAGTCGTGTCGCCCGGGCCTTCGAGAGAAGACGTGAAGCCTTGACCGCAAAAGCCCATGTATTGGAGTTTGCCGAGCAGTTTTTACGGGAGGAAATGAAGCAATGAGTATTGCATCCCAAATGATTGAATATCTAAACCGCGAAGGTGCTGCCATACCGGAGACCATTGCGGCTTCAATACCCGACCTGATTCAGTGCGGTGGTGCCGAACGCGCCCTGTTGTTGTTGCGGTTGAACACGAAATTTGAACGCATCGACAAGAAGGCCCCTTCACCTGCGGAACCTTGCGACGGTTTTATGGTGAAGGAAGACGAAGTCCCCTATCTGGCCAGCTCCAAATGGACCACACGCGGCAGCGGAAAGTCCGATGAGGAGGTGATTCATGATGCGGCACTCCAATATTTCAAAGCACTGGGGAAACCCGGGGTTCCGATTGCCAATGTGGTGATGGAAATAACCAAAACCACCGGGCTAAGCGCATCGGCTGTGGAGCAGACTTTACGGTCTCAGTTTATGACAATGAATACGAATATTTTTAATCGGCCCAGCCAGCAAAAGTGAGGGCAGGAGGATAAATAATAATGGCTAAGAAAAAAGAAAATGCATCCGGTAAGCTTCGGGACCAAGCCCGAGCACAGCTTGCCGAATTGGGCTACGAAAAACTTATTGAGGACTTCAAGCTTTTTGATCCGTTTGGTGACGGAAGCATGGATGCCACTGCGGATCTGGTGGCGATGGATGGTGACGAGCCGGTGATTCTCTTTGCGGCAGTTGATGCCGGCGATGCCGCACGTCCTTCCATCCAAGATGATGCCAAGTTCAAGGCCGGGCTGGGTGCGGATGAAGGCAAGCCGTTCCGTTTTGTTTGGGTTTGGGATGGTGACAACAATTTTGTTTTTGACCTGGAAAAAGACGCCCAAATTTCCGACCTGCCACGTAGAGATTTATGGCGGGAGATTGCCAAGCCGATTTCCGATTCCCGTTCCCGCCTGCTTCAGGATCTTTCCGCTGAATATCACCGTGGGGACTTCCGGGCAATCCAGCGCAAATTCGACCAGCTGCATGATGCCATCTACTCCCGGGGTGGCGTAAAACCAACCAACGCAGCCATTGATGAACTGGGTAAACTCCTGTTTCTACGTATTCACCTGGAAAAGTCACCTCGTTACAAGCTTCAGGAGGGAGCGGGCAAAGGGAAGCTCTTTACCGATATCTACTCTTCCACATATGTGAAAAAGAACGGCAAGGCCGCTGTAATCGAACTGAAGGATGCCTTCCGTGAAATTAACAACCTGGCTCAATACAAGGCGAATGATATTACCGGTGAGGAACACACCATCTTTGCCTACGACGAGCCGCTGAAACTCGAAAATCCCGAGATCCTCGCCATGGCTATCGACTCCATGGATCTGCGCGACCGCGATGGTCAGCCTATCCGCCTCTCGGTGCCGGACAAGGAGCTGGTGGGCAATGGCGAACAGGCCCGGATGATGAGAGCGCATCTCATCCATGAAGACCTTCTCGGCTGGGCCTTTGATGTATTCCTTCGCGGCAAATATGCCAGTAACGAGGGATTGGCCACCTACCTGACCCCTTCACAGGTGGTTGAGTGCATGACCCACATGGTTTTCCATGACATCACCGATGCCGAGCTCTGGGCTCGCCGGGGTGACAAGGATCAGCAGGAACGCTGGAATCCGGGGAAAGACGAAAAAGATCTGCCCGCCTTCCTCTGCGGGGATATCTGCTGTGGTACTGGCCGTTTTCTGGTGGGCGCATTGCGTGAGATTAAAAAACGGATTCTTGATGATAAGCATGTGGGCCATAGCGACGCTGACAAGCTGGCGTGGCTCAGCCAGATGAAACGCCACAGCTTCTTTGGCGCGGATCAGGCCGAAGGCAGCATCCAGAAGGCACGAATCAACATGCTGCTTTATGGAGAGGATCACAGCCAGCTACTGAAAGTCGATGACTCCATTACAGATACCCATGTGGACAAGCTGGTGGGCAAGTTTGATCTGATCCTGACCAATCCGCCTTTTGGTGCTGGAAAATATGATGATCCAAAAGGTCTCGCTAAGATGCGTAGAGAAGGACTTGGGCTTGAACTCGGCTGGAAATGGAAAGCCGGTGACAGAAGCAAAAAGAAAGCGATTGATAATGCAGATCCAGCGGCACTTTTTGTTGATCGCAACCTGCAGCTGCTGAAACCCGGGGGCAGGCTTCTGATTGTAGTTCCAGATGGAATACTTTGTAACTCGGGTGATGCCTATATACGCGAATACATCATGGGGTCGAAGGATGAAGAAACCGGGGAATTTTTAGGTGGGAAAGCCATCCTAAAAGCGGTTGTAAGTTTGCCGACTGAGACTTTTGCCATCTCGGGTACTGGCGCAAAGACCAGCTTCATTTACCTTCAAAAAAAGAAACACACATCTGAAAAGCAAGGATCTGTCTTTATGGCTGTGGCTGAACATGTTGGTTACATGAAAAAAGGAAAATCTGAAGTTCCTGACCCTGCGGGCAATGACTTGGTTTTAATAGCTTCCTTGTTTAACCAAAATGACAAAAGGGTATGATATGAGTGTTGCAACTATACTTTCAGAAAATCCGGCAGTTGTTGTAGCCAATCCATTTTTCATCTCCGATAGAATTGACCCGAATCCGTTTAAGCCCGAATACATTTATTCGGACGAAACGCTTGACCAATTTTCTATCAATGGAGGTGTTGTGACATCACTTGGCTTAATCCTCAAAAAGGGAAAAGACGGTTTATCTGGTGGGGCGACACCTCTTGGCGCAAATTACATGAATGATGGGGTCAGATTTATTAGAACTGGAGAAGTCAATGATTGTTGGATTGATGGCGATTCTTGTGTCTTTATCTCTTCTGATGATGATCAGTCTATCAAAAGATCAAAACTTCAGACTGATGATGTCCTTTTGACAATTACGGGTGCTTGCTTTGGAAAATCAGCGAAAGTTACGTCTAAACTACTTCCCGCAAATATAAGTCAGCATTCAGTGAGAATGCGGACAAAAGAATCGTTGAATCCATCGTTCCTAACGGCTTATTTGAATTCTAAAGCTGGTCAATTACAAGTATTTAAACAAACAGTTGGCTCCACTCGGCAAGCTATAGATTACATAGGTATAAGCAAAATTCGCATACCGATCCCCGACCAGCAAATCCAAACGTATATCGCTCAAAAAATAGATTTATCAGAGAAGTGCAGAGAAACAGCCACAGACTATGTTTCAGATGCCTCAAGTATTTTGGAGAGAGAACTTGGTGGTTCTTTCGTAGATATATTGGGTAGTGTCAAACAAGAAGGCATTTTCGAAAATGGTGGGTTTTCTGTTACAGTCGAGCCAGATCTAATCAGAAATCGATTAGATCCAATCGGTTATCACCCTGAACTTCTAAGCATTCAGAAAACATTCCATCTACAAAAGCCAAAGTATCGTCGACTTGGGAAATGTATAAAACTTGCGACCAATGAAAGAAGCAGAGTGAGTTCAAGTAGCTCATACTTTGTCAGCGTTCTACACGTTGAAAGTAAGGGGTATCTGGATCGTCAGGCTGCGAGCGAATACTACCCAGAATCTCCAGGCAGAGAAGCTAAGCCTGCCGATATTTTAGTGTCCTGCATTAATCCTGCGGCAAATAGAATTGCTGTATGTGATGACATGCAGGGCTCTATCGCTTGCTCTCCCGAGTTCGCAATCCTTGAGTCAAAGGAACTACCTCCACATTATTTGGCTTTTGTTCTCAGATCGGACCTTGTTTATCGCCAAATGATCCATCTCGGAAAGGGGACGTCTAGCTCAAGAAGGCGCATTGACGAAGAAGAACTCCTCGACCTTGAAATTCCCGTTGTATCCAGAGCAGATGAGATCGCCACACTGATAAAGAAACGCCAGAAGCTTATTTCTATAGCCTTTCAACTTACAGCCGAAGCCAAGTCTGATGTCGAGGCCTTGATTGAAGGCAAGCTGGACACCGACGCCATCCTGTCCGGCAAACTCAAAGCCCTGACTTGGGAGGATATTGAAAAAGAACTGGAGGGCATTTGAGATTAGCATTTTTACAATAAAAGCTTTCGTTAGGACAATAAACCAAGGAGACGACAATGAGTAAAAAACGGATATTCATCAGTTTTGCGATTGAAGACGCAAAACTCAGAGACCTGTTGGTTGGGCAAGCAAAAAATGAAAATTCGCCTTTTGAGTTTGTGGACATGTCGGTGAAAGATCCATGGGATTATGCATGGAAAACCAACTGTCGCCGCAAGATCAAGAGTTGTGACGGCATGCTGATCATCGTTACCAAAAACACAAAGAATGCCGACGGGCAGCTCTGGGAAATCAACTGCGCCGGAGAAGAAGATGTGCCGAGGCTTGGCATTTGGGGCAACTCGTCAAACAAACCAGCCACACTTCCTGCAGAATTAAAGCATGTGAAAATAGTGAACTGGACCTGGGCCAATATTTCAAACTGGCTTGATAGTCTTTAACAGGAGGTGTGTATCATGAGAAAAGCATTGATCGTCGGTATCGACAATTACGCCGGTTGCTCGCTCTCCGGCTGCGTGAATGACGCAACTGAAATGAAATCTGTTCTGGAACGGAACAGTGATGGTTCGCCCAATTTCAGTGTCAAGCTGATGACGTCAAACGATCTCACGATAACCCGCTCAAACCTGAAACAGGAAATCGAGAGCTTGTTTGATGGCGATCCTGACATTGCACTTCTTTTCTTCGCCGGACATGGAACTGTCAGCTCCTTTGGTGGGCACATTGTTACTACGGATTTCAAGAAGTACGATGAAGGTGTGTCTATGGATGACATCCTCAATCTGGCCAACAAGTCGAAGGCAAAAAACAGGATCATCATTCTGGACTGCTGCTATTCAGGCAACATGGGTTCACCTAATCTGACCGACGGTAAGTATGCAGAGCTTGCCGATGGGGTAACCGTTCTGACAGCCTGCCGTTCCACTGAAACTTCCAGCGAACAAAACGGTCAGGGCCTGTTTACCTCACTGCTGCTTGATGCGCTGCAAGGTGGTTGTTCCGATTTAACCGGCAATATCTCTCCCGGCAGTGTCTACGCCTATGTCGACCGCGCATTAGGTCCATGGGCTCAGCGGCCTGTTTTTAAAACAAATGTGTCCAGATTCGTTTCCCTAAGGAATGTAGCGCCGCCGATCGAGACAGCGATCCTCAGAAATATTACCAAGCATTTCGCTTCAGCCTACGACGATTACAAGCTTGATCCGTCATTTGAAGATACTGAGGCTAACGCTAATCCTGAAAACGTGAAAAAATTTAAAGAGCTGCAGAAGATGGAAGGCGTCGGTTTGGTGAAGCCTGTAGGTGAAGAGCACATGTATTACGCAGCATTGAACAGCAAGTCGTGCAAATTGACAGCATTGGGGATGCAATATTGGAACTTGGTCACGTCAGGAAATATTTGACTTGGGAAGATACGATATGAACCTGAGCAACCTAAAGCCAGCGCAAAACCTCATTAATCATCTCATCACGTGGGGCGAGATCACCCGCTTTGAGCTGAGCGGTATTGTCGATGCTCAGGACTGGATTACGGTCTTCGAAAAGGCAGGCGTCCTGCATGCAGCGACCCCGGATATTTGGAGCCTTTCGCCGGAGCTCTATAGCCTGCTCCGGGAAGATTCAGAAAAGGCGATTCGTACCGCTTTGTTTCAGGTTCCTGAATATCGCGGCTACCTGATTTCCATTCTTGCTGAAGGGGCCGCATCTGCAGCCAAGCAAGGATTTCATGATGAGGTCGAGAAATGGTCGGGCAATGAGCTTTTGCCGTTTCTCTCATCAATAAACCGAGTGCTGAATCAAATTGAAACCGATGGGACGCGAATCGTCGACCAGAAAGCGGACCAGATACTACTACTGTTTGCGGCTCTCCCGGAGAGGCAGAGCAACTGGGATAGTTGGAATCAATCGTTACTGGGACGGACAGCCCGACCACAGGACCTTTTCGATTTTGTACTCAAGCGTTTTGTGCCCTATGCAATACCTGGGAGGTGTGAAGCTCACGGATGCGCTCCAACTCTTCTGCCAAGAATTCCCTTATTGGATGCTGACGGCAATAGCCAGTTTATAAATCTTGGACCTGCACCGTGGAATATTCGTCGCGTCCGCATCCAGAGCGGCTTTGCTTTGTTTGACGAAAAGGGGAGCCCACTATCTGACCTGGGAACAGAAGAGAGCTCACGGACCGCGCTGCAGGATGCGCTGGTCAACCATCCTTTCTATAAAGCGGTGACCCATCTGGCGATTTATCAATACCGGGCCAAGGCGGCGCTCACCCCAAATTTTGAACTGGTTCTGAGGTCAGGTGCCCCTCTGAGCGCAGTAGAGCTGTATTACGAAACCCGAAAAATCGGTCTGCTCAAAGAGTGGCTACCGCTGCTGATTCAATGCCAAGAGTGCTTTGCCGCAAGGCCGCTGAATGATGAACAGGTCGAAAATATGATGGAGAACCTGCTGGCTTTGGAAATTCTGGATCAGTCTGATGACAACCTCCTTCTTCACCAAAATTTCCAATCAACCTTGATGGCAAGCAGGCTTCGTCCGGTTTTTCGTCCCGGAAAACTCCTGCAGGAGCGCATGATTGAAGCGGTCAGAACGCATTTACATAAAATACAACCACCGGAGGTGATTGCATGAATCAGATAGAAGGTACCTCCTCGAAGGTGGCATTACCAAAACTTTTTTTGTGGAATGATCCAACAAGGTACCAGGAATATCCTGAAGCCCTCGCCCGGGCGGAAGAAGGCCGTGTTTATTCACGACAGGAAATTGAACAGGATTTGTTCGATATCGCCCCAACTCTGACCTTTAAAAAGGATGGTAAACCTCGAGGACGTGGAACGGATGGCATTGTCAACACCATGGGCTTCGAGCGTTTCGGTCAAAGGCTCTGTGTAAATGGGCTCGATCTTATCCGAAAAACGGATGAAGGGTTTGTGGTTTCGCAGTCGGGGATTGAGTTGGGAAACGCCTATCGGGTTGATTGTACTGGAGACGGTTGGCTCCATTTATTGGCAAGAAATGTTTTGCTCCGGGAGCCGAGAACACGACTACTGGCTGGGCTCATGCTCAAAGGATGGACGCTAGAGGTTGAAGTGTTCAACAAATTCCCCAAGAGCCAGATGGCCTTCATAGGACCGGACAATGCCAGGTTGGATATCACATCCAAGGACTGCCAGCAGTTTAACAGCCTGCTTTCAGATAATGCAGAGTTAGCACTGGGTCCCCTATGGATTTCTGAGTTGTCGGAGCACGGCTTGAAGTTCCCTATTAAATGGTGCGGCATGCGTGTCGACCAACCTTCAGTCAAGGATCTCTCTTCAGCCATTAAGAAGAGCTTTGGCCTTCTCTTCTTTATCGACTTATTTCGTGAAGAAAACAATGGCTGGGTCGTTAATACCGCGCATGTTGATCGGAAGCTCGGCCATGATGTCCTTGAATCTTTCGGGGTGTCCTCCGCAGGTGATTCACAAGGCAAGTCAATGGATAACCTCTTTATCGAGGCATTACGTCAGACTATGGACAACGAAAGGTACACCATTGCCAGCGCGCTGGCGGACAAGTTTGGAGAGCTTTGTCAGACGCCTGTTGAGGAGCGGAATGCTGCTCTGGACAGGTTTGCCCGTGAAGCCATGTATGAAGACCGTCTGGTCATAGCATCCTGTCATGCTGGACAGCTACGCATGGGACGCGGCTTATTCGGTGATAGTAATTGCCGTCGGCTGAAAATTGAATTCACACCGTCCGCAAGAGGGGCGGTTATCGGAATTACAACGAATAACGACCTCGCGGAGGAATAGAACTGTGATTATGAAACCTTGGGCAGCAAAAGGCGTCGCGCTTTATCCACCCAGCTTCTGCATGGTTGGCCAAAATCAGGTATTTAACGCTCTCCACCAATTCCGGCGTTCGTTCTGGGATGGTCAGACTCATGACATCGCAGGATTTTTCGTGGCGTTTGGAGATTGGGGACTTGGCAAGACCCGGCTCGGCTACGAATTGATTGGAGAGGCGACCGGGCAGATCGATGAGTGGCTGCTGAATGAACACGAATATGTGGTCGCTCCCTACAATCGAAAAGATAAAAAGGCTCGGGTTCTTGAACCGGCGCTGTCCGATGGTGTGCTACCGGTTTACATCCGCTACAGCTCTGTATGTGACGATGAGCTTGATGCCCCGACATGGGTCGCTCGACTCACCATTGAATCTCTTCGGCAGACTCTCGAATGCGATGTGAAATCCGGAGGGGTTAAAGCGCTCTACACGGATATCACCAATGCCCTTCATGCCAAGGGCATTCCTCTTGATCAGCTGACCGCCTGCGTGAAAAACGAGGAACTGGATTATTCGGCAAGGCTCGACGCCGCAATGGAGATCCTAAAACCCAAGGGAATCAAACATCTCTGGGTAATCGTTGACGAAGTGGAAACCCCCGGCGACCTGAAGCGGGGCCTTCGGGACGACACGCCGTCCAGTATTGATGATGAATACCTGCTGATGGTCTCAGAGGTTATCAAGCACGAAAACTGGCGTAGTCAGCACCCGTATGTGAATTTCCTTCTGCTCTGTTCTCTGGGCATGAGAGACCAGATTCAGATCGGCCCGAATTTACGCCGTGCCAGCAGTGTAACCATTGAACCGAATCAGGTTACCGATGTGAGCCGGTATGTGAATCACATCAAAGAGTCGTTGGCAGATCCTAAGTCGGTTGACTATCCGGCGGGTACGCTGGAAGCGGCGTTTCTCTCCGCCAACAGAAACTTCGGCTGGCTGAACGTCATTATGTCCTCGGTGCATGAGACTTACGCCAGGCACAAAGAGCGAAACGAAGATATTAATTCGTGGGCACTGATTCGGGATTTTGCCAAAACAGATGCCCGGGCTGGTAACATTTTCAATGATAACGCCGCCATGCCTTTGATCGGCAAGATCAAGAATGTGCCCCAGGAAATCGTGGAGCGTATTGTTTACGGTCAGCTCCCTGTGGGCGTGGGTGGCACATCTTTGGCCAACATTTCTCCAGCCGTTGCTGAAACCCTGCTTGAACATGAGATCGCAGGACGGGGAAAAACATTCGCTGAGCTGAGCATGGTGCATATCGATGCGTCAACGCTCGCCAGTGAACTGATCCGACCTGAATACGGGTTTAAACCGGTGGAAGGGAAATCGGACACCTACTTCACCTCCACATGCCAATTGTCTGTGGTTGGGTTGCTGGAAGCCCTGAAAGCCTTTTCCGTCACGGCAGGAAGCAACGACTCCTCGGACATCGTCATTTACACTGACCTTGAGCAATGGGGCGAACAACTGACAGCCCTTTACCCGAGAGATGGGATTGAGTTTGCCGCAGAAGCTCTACACAGGATTTTCCTGAGCCCTGACTACAGGGTGGAAGACAGCCGCTTCATCGGAATGGCGTTCCGTTTGTGGAAGGAATTCAACAAACTACTCAATGCGAATACGGAAAGTGTTCGTTTCTTCAAAGACGGCCGCTTTGAGCAGAAGCTTGAGGAGTATGTAAAAGAGGTGTCCGCTTCAAAAAACAAACGGACTGCCGCAACCTGTCTTGGTTTGGCAAAGCTGTTGGATGAGTCCTTGGAAAACGCATCCACCGTGCAGGCATTATCTGGCATTCCTCATCAGGTGTTCTCATCTCGATTCACATCGCCATCTGTGGATGGATTCCGGGTCACTCCGGACGGCAAGCTGACAATCGTTTATTGCCTCGATTCCGATGAAACCATGAGAAAGCTGAGTACATATCTCGGCACCGAGCGAGTGCATCCAATTATCGTGCTGTTCCCCGCATCCGCAGACTATGCCGCCTTTGAAGAGCAACTCGATAAATACCCGATCCTGAAGCGATGTGTTCTGACTTCACGGTTGGTGGTTCAGGAAGAAGATTTCCTGATCAAGTATTCTGCTCGGAGCTCCGTGTTTGAACCACAGGAAGCAAGGCTAAGCAAAGTAGCCAATGGCCTGCTGAAATCCTATCAGGATGAATGGGTTTCCAAAGCCAGAAACTGGTCTAACAAAATCAGGCAGGATGGTTACCTGATCGCACCGATCTGGAGCAAGGCGAAAGGCATACCGGTGGCGGATTTTGCCAGGGGCTATCGCTATATGCTTGCCACGAAGAATTCGCTGGATGCCGCCCATGAAAACCACGGCGGCCCGTTGAGTGATGTGGAGTTTGAAAACTGCAAACAGGCTGCCAAAAAGAACACCAATCCTCCAACCGCATGGAGCTATGGGGATCTGCTGGAGATTTTAACTACGGATCACAATCCGAGAGTGCCCCGCTGTTTCTTTTCTATTCTGCGCGAGCTGAAAACCCAGACGGCAGCGAATAAACTGGCCAAGAATTTCTTTTTCATCGTGCCTGAAACCGAATTTAAGTCGGTTCAGCAGATGGAACAGATCCTTGAGCTGCTGATTGGGCTGGGTGTTGTCCGCCAGACCAGCGGAGAGCTTTTCCGGGCGATTGATCAGAATCAGTTGGAAATTCGACGTGAGGCCGCTTCCAAGTGGCTGAAGAATGAATGCAAGGAAGCTATCAAAAATTGTGAAGGGCTTTTCCCGACTCAGGCAGGTATTCTTTTGAATGCTTCGTATCCTGATGCCAGCTTGAAGCTTGAGGCAGCCGAAAAGAAAATCAAAGCGATTGATTTCAAGATCCTCACGGCACCTTCTATAAATTCACTGCAGGAGGATGCGCTAACGGACCTGGTTGCGCAAATCCTGCAAATCGAAAACCTCATCGTAAAAGTCTGCCCATTGGATATCGGCAGCAAGAATGTGGAATTCGAGTGTGTGGCGGCCCAAATCGGTCAGTTCGAGCGGAAATACAATACTCTATCGCTCTGGCAGAAGGTCTATTTCCTAAGCTGGCTTAAGAAACATTTCCTTTCCAAACGCGAGGAGCTTCTGTCCGAGATCAACCGGATCATTAAGGACAGCAATGAGCTGAAACTCGTTTCAGGTAAACCATTCCCGATTGTTCCACTGACTCTACCGCTTAAGGCTATCCAGAATGAGCTGGAAAACGCCTTAAAGGGGGTTGGTTCTCCATCCATGACGCGTATGGCAACGATTAAGGCAGGTAATTATACCCTGCTAATCGACCAGTATCTTGTGGATTCCAAATACGAGTCAGCCTGGGAACGCCTGTCCGCGTTGGGTGATCTTGTCTCACCGGATATGACCGACAGCTTCTATGCAAGGTTCGTTGCCCTGAGAAATCGCTGGGAATCGGTCATTCAGACATTTGATGCCACCAATAGCGTGTGGACTGAGCTTTCAGAATTTACCAAGGATGCACCACAGGAAGTCCTTACTGGCCTCAGTGGTATCAAGTCTGAGATCCAGAAATACAACGGGATGATTTCCGGCGGTTTGGAAAGTCAGATTCAATCCCAAAGCGATGATACCGCTGAAGATGAGCTTCTGACCTTGCTGCAAAACGAGGTTGATGCCTGCGAGTCCAAGCTCCAGCCAATGCAGCAAAAGATCTCCAATAGATTGGACACCATAAAATCCGACTTGAGGAAAATCATCCGCAGCACCCAGCTTCAAGCGCTGAACAAGCTGCTTCAGTCTGAAGGCAAGAGCATCATGGAAGAACCAAAGGCCGAGGAGACCTATCAGAAAACCAAGATGGCCTATGAGTCCTTCAATACAAAGGTAATCGCTGAAGGTGACAACGTCTTTGAGACCTCAGGCCAGCCTGTCTCCTTTGAGCTTTGGGTTGATATTTACAAGGGGCTGAGTGCCGGAACTTATAGCGAAGATGAGCACCCGGATCATGACGAGGCTATCAAGGCTCTGAAGAAGATGAAACTTGTCAAGACAAGATTGGAGCTGCGATGAAATCCCTAATCCTCGATATTCAGAAAGATTTGTTTGAGTCATCGGTACTGGAGCAATCTGCTGAAATAAAATTCGTATCAGTTGATGAAGCCCTTGGGATGAAGGGTGTTCCATGCGTTTTACTTGGCTCCAAAGGGATTGATGACTTTACAGGCACCGTGCGTAAACTGGCGCGGTCCAATTATCAGAACGGCACCGGTCTGATTATCATAAATCCTCCGACCGACATAGATATTGGCAATGTTGTAGACGCTCCGGTTTCAATCATTGTGAAAAAGCGCAAAGCATCTACTTTTTGCAAGCCGTCCGGCTTTGACGGCCGGGATGGCGAAGGCAAATATGAGATCTGGTCGGATGGCACGATTGAGTCATCACTGAGTTCAGGCGTGATGGGTGTTGACGACAACAAGGGCACCGTCCTGCTTAAATACCAGCCCAAGAACACATCTGGAGCGGTTTTTATAACCACCCTGAAGTTGCTCTCCTATAGCGGGATGACCAATGAAACCGACAGAGAGGAACTGCTTAAACAGCTTTTGACTTGGGAAAACAAGCAGTCGCTCGTCAATGAAGAACCGACTAAAGATGCTGCGTCTCAGGATGATAGCGTACTGCATGCTGTGGCCATTCTCTCTTTTTCATATGGCAGCAAGGACCCGGATAAAATTTCAGCCGCCATGCCCCGTTTTTTCACCCTTAATTACGATGCAGATACTGTACGGCAGGCTTTAGATCAACTTTCAATTTATCTGAACGCAACAAAGGATAATTGGGCCTTTAAGCTCGAAGATTACATAGATCAGGCCGGGCACTACTCCTATGCGCGGGAAATAAAGGAAATCCTGGAAGATGAGGAGGCTGATGCATGAAAAGCGTTGAAATGTCACGCGCATTGACAGCAGCCATGAGCCTGCGCCTGCCTGGCACCGCAGGCAAACTGGCCAACAAGATGCGCTATGTGGATTCCAAAGGGCCGCTGTTTCATGACGGAGGCTTGATCAGGAATATTACCCAAGGCAAGCATGAAAAAGTTTATGCCGTTGGCATTTCTTCGAAAAGCAAAAGCATGCCAGCTTTGGGTGGTTTGCTTTATGGAGCGGCCGCACTCCGGCACGATTTGGTCGTTGCGAATAATGAAGTGAGTGAAGGCCTCCAGGACAGCAGAGTCGATATCAACGACATGAATTTTCTTGGGGCGTCAGAACGTCTTGTGTGGAAAGAGTTCATTCTTGTTTACCGGCTTCTTTCGGACTTGATGAACTCTGATACTAAACCTGACATCATTTTTGTGGATATCCCTCTACTGGTTTCCCGGGCGGAGCAAAGTGTTTTTCTTGAAGAAGAGGAGGTCCAAGAAGACTGGCAGGCTCTACTGAATGTGATGGAAGAATTCTGGCAGCGTCACCTGAATGACTTTTACCCAAACAATCCTGATGGGCCGTTCCTCGTGTCCCTGCAAACCAAGCGCGATCTGAACAGTGCCGTCCTAAATGCCATTCGAGAAGAGGGGCAATCAGGAAGCCCGGAAGCCATTGATGACAAAATCGTGAACCTTATTCGTGAGGATTGGGGGCAACTTCGCAGAGTAGGCATTCTACGCTTCCTGAAAGGGACCCTGAAGGCTGGACGCAGAACTGCTGCGTTCTATTACGAGTCTCTTAGCAAATATATGAAGCGTTTCGAGCCGAAGCTTGTTTCAGAGCATGGTCTTGTCGGATTTCACCTGCAGGTTGGGCTACGCACTCCAATCTGGAAGATAGAAACAATTGGTAAGCGCGACAGCTGGTCCACAGACAGCCTCGATAAACTTGCGGGGCTGATCTCGTATTTAACCATCCATGACAATCCTAAAATGAAACCGCTTCCTCTGTGGTTTGCCGAACAGCTCGTTCGTATGCCTAAGGAAGTTCTGATTAGCTATTTGAAATCAACCCTTGCAATGCTCAGAGACAGAGAGGTTGATCAAACATGGCTTGAAGGTATCGACACAATTCAGGAAGAGGTAGAATAATGAACAGTAACCAAGAGAACTTCATCGGCAAATTGGTTGGAAACACTGGCCAACCGGACAAGTTGACCATTGCTCTCCGGAACAGCTTTTCAGCAAGGCGCGGTGAGTTCGTCAGGATCGCTCATCAGGAGCGTGAAAACGACCAGAACATGGATGTGCTGGGACGAATTGTGTCCCTTTCCAGAAACAGCATCCTGTTCAATCCTGCTCTTGGCGAAGGCATTAGTGAAGTTGAGCTTCTGCCTCACTCCAAGGTTTCAGGAGAAACGGTATATGGAACAATTGAACTGGTTGGCTACAAAGATCCATATACCGGTGAAATCAGAATCCCTCGCAGACCGCTTAATCCTGGCACTAAAGTCTACAGTGTCGATTATGACTTTTTGACCAAATTCTATGATTTCTCAGAGGATACCAGCATTCACCTTGGTAACCTTGTGGGTTACGAGAAAGGCTCAAATGTCGTTCCTGTATATCTTGATGCTAATACGCTGGTGACAGAACATTTGGCCGTGTTGGCTATGACCGGCTCAGGGAAAAGTTACACCGTTGGTCGAGTCATTGAACGCCTTGTCGCTCAGTTGAACGCATCGGTCGTGGTCTTTGATCCTCACGGGGAGTATGGGAAGGCATTGCGTGGCGGAACCCTAAACTTCAATGACCGGCTCGATTCCATCGAGGATGTTAGAGACCGGGAAAAACTCGTTGAAATTCAGAAGAGGCTTCAGGCCCTTCAGGATAAAGGTGCCGGTATAACAGCCTTCACGCCTCAAATTCGAAGCTTTACCGAAAAATATGCCGGAAAGAACCAGAACCTGGCTCTTCAGCTGGATCATTTCGATGTGGATGAATTTTCAGGAGTGTTGCCGGGCCTGACAGAACCGCAACAGCGTGTCCTTGATGTGGCACTGAGATATTGGAAAGAAAATTTCGAAGAACCTCGGGATATCCAAGAGTTGTTCTCTGTTTTGGACGACCTTGACCGCTTGAAAAATTGGGTCGCCGAATCAGGAAGCCCGGGTGAAGCCAGCGCCCTTAAAGGCGGGAGTGCCAATATTGCCGCCATCCGTTTGCGCAGGATGATTAACGAAGCACAGAGTTTTTACACCCGTGCGGCAGGCGATCCCTTTGATGTTTACAAAATGGTTGGAGATGACAACGAGCAATACGGCCGCCTATGTATTGTAGACCTTCAAGGGCTCTCGAACACTGCGAGACAGGTCATCGTTGCGTTGATATCCAGTGAATTGATGAAAGCGGCAGGCGACAAGAACCGTCCGATTAGACCCTCTTTCATCATCTATGAAGAAGGTCACAATTTCGCACCAAATGGCGAGCCCTGCATATCAAAGAACATAATCAAGCGCATTGCTGCCGAAGGTCGAAAGTTTGGAGTCGGGTTCGCCATCGTAAGTCAGCGCCCCAGCAAGCTGGACTCAGATGTAACCAGTCAGTGCAACACGATTGTGGCCATGCGTATTAAAAATCCGGACGACCAAAGATTCATACAGAAAACATCTGATTTTTTCTCAGCAGCCGACCTTGCCGAGTTGCCGACGCTTTCAACGGGAGAGGCGTTGATTTGCGGCCGGGCCATTATCGCTCCGCTGGTGGTAAAAGTTGGAACAAAGGCCCTTGTGCATGGAGGGGAATCACCGAAGGTTTGTGAGCGCTGGGGTAAACCGGAGATTTGATGAAGAGAAGCACAAACATAAGCGAAACAGTTTTTTCTGCCGTCACTGATAAGCCTCACATGGTAGAGAACTTCCCTATGCTTTTGCTTTCGGGAATCCCAGACCGTGGCGTGACGATTCATTCGCACTTTTTGACTTATTTGTCGAGCTGCGGACAAAAAGCCGGGTATTCAGCGATTACTGAATGCCCTGTGAGAATTACAGAATCATTTCAAGGCATCGGAGAAATCCGTGCTGATTCGGTGTGGTTTGACAAATCGGATTTGACTCCGAGGGTCGCTTTTGAATTTGAGCGTTTCGAAAAAGGGGATGAAAAGAAGCTCAAGCAGAAGGTCGAAAATCTGGCCATAACAGCGGCGCTCAGTGAAACCATTGAATTGGCCGTTCTTGTCTACTGGGTCAGGTCAGGTTCAATGCCCAGAAGTATGGATGGTGTGGTTGCCCCATACGGAGCCAGCTTCAGGAGAAACGGGATCGTGGTGCCCAGAGCTATAACACCGTTAATGGTAATCAAATGCGTCATGAAAAGCTCCGGAGATACGCAGGATCTTATGTTTGGAGAATTCCTTCGGGATATGCGTAATGAACGGCACCTATCTGGAGGGAATTGTTAATGGGCATTTTCTTTAGAACAAAGAAAAATGAGCTCCTTGGGGACCGGTTTCGGCTTATCGAAGAAGTCGGCAAAGGGAGTTTTGGTGAAGTATGGAGGGCCGAACGCTTATCTGACGGAAAACACGTTGCCATCAAGATTCCGAAGGACCAAGAAAAAGGCGAAGAGGTCCTAAGGAAAGAAGCAGATATCGTGAAAGGAATCATCCATCCGAATATTGTACAGGTCTACGCATTTCATAACATAAGCGAACTGTTTTTCATTGAAATGGAATTCATTGATGGGTTCAGCCTTTCAGCAATTTTACAGGGCTCTAACAATGGAACGAATCTGTCTTTCAAGCAAATGCTGGAATGGCTTGCAAATATACTTGATGGTCTTGCGGCAGTGCATCAAAGGAATATTTCACACAATGATCTCAAACCAGAAAACATTCTCATCGCTAAAGACAGCAACAAAGCGAAAATAACTGACTTCGGTGTCAGTAGAAGATTTGAGGATGCATGGGTTTGGACAAAGCGGCATGGGACAGAAGCGTATATGGCACCTGAAGTCGCTCTCGAGGGCAAGCGTACCAAGGTGTCGGATATTTATTCACTTGGTGTCTTGTTATATGAGATGACCACGGGCTCCCTCCCTTACACCAGTCCACACCAGTTATTGACCGGATTAAATATCTCAAAGCCCCGGGAAATCAACACAGATATTCCAGCCGACCTTGAACAGGTAATTTTGAAAGCCATGGAGAGGCGGCCGGAAAAACGGTATCAGAGTGTCGGTGAGCTGCGAGTTGATGTCGACCGGTGTGTGGATTCTTTGGCTGCCAGCAATGTTATGGCGGAACTGCCTTCTCGGGTCACACCCAAGCAAGAATTTCAACCGCCCTCATCGAGCCCTCTCTATTATCTTGAACTTGCCAAGAAGAAACTTTCCGATGGCGATCATCAAGGGGCTTTGGAAGCGGCTGAAGCTGCGGTTGACCGGAGTGATGAACATCCTCAGTACCTACGGATGCTCGGCGGCATTTGCATTCGTGTGGGCTACAAAAAGAAAGCCATTGCGGCTTATGAACGGTTGATGGGGATCTACGAGCGCGGATACCCGGTTGAGGATCGCCAGAAGATTGAGACCATCGAGCGTCTTGGCTCTCTATATGTGGACGATCAGCGTTATGAAAAGGCTATCCAGATTTACACCTCACTGGCAAAGATCACCTCAAGCCCTTATGCCAAATTCAAACTCGCAATTGCTTACGGATTGGATGGCGATTACCGACAGGCGATCCAGCTTCTTGAAGAGGTCAGAAATGAAAAACCGGAGGCTTTGGTCGTCTACAACAAACTGGCATGGGCTCATGCGTTGAACGGAGACGACCACCTTGCGCTCAGCTTTTATAACCAAGCGTTGGCAATAGATGCCTTTGACCTGTTCAGCCTTTTCCATCTCGGCCAGTATTACCACATCATTGGTGATCGTCGCAGATCAAACGAATATTTCCAGCGGCTTTATAACGCAGATAAGGTAGGCGACTATTCCGCCCGGGCACAGAAAATAACAGGTGATGACAGCTAAAGGAGTGCATGATGTTTCAAACAGAATCAGCATCGGAAGGGGAGTTTTCAGGCTGGGACGAACTGCATGTGTGGGTCGCTGAAGAAGAAAAATTTACCTCACGCGTCCCGATACATGGTTTGCTGAAAAATGGGGCTAAGTTTCAAGAGGATAAATATTTCGGCAGCTCAGAATACAAACTTGCTTTTACTGAAGAAGGACTAAAAGCACTTTGTTATAAACTTGGCTTCCCGCTGCTTGCCCTTGAAATGACAAAAGAAAGCGAGTTGGCATCAAAAATACTAAATGATCTCCTCAGTCAGGATAATGCGAAAGCCCAGCTTTCTAATAGTGAATTTGTGATCAATGAAAAAGATAACGACAAATCACATGGAAAAGTTTGTGGTATTGTTTCGAGTAGCTATGTTGGGTACAGCAACAATTCATTCATTCAAGATATAAAAAAATTAATAGGTGAAAATAATTTCTGATTACCATCGAACTTCAGCCAGCTTCAGTAGATGCTGCGGGACCGGCTGGGTTCGCAATGCCACATAAGTGAGCCGATTAACCATGGTGTGCAGTTGGAACCGGCGATTGAAGCGAT
>Ga0074195_1001573_pt1 | contig 31022 bp, 29 predicted proteins | sample EPASupsiteHSE623_FD_64525 | JGI IMG/M metagenome (GOLD analysis project Ga0074195, IMG submission 64525) | Bioremediated contaminated groundwater from EPA Superfund site, New Mexico - Sample HSE6-23 | ecosystem: Environmental > Aquatic > Deep subsurface > Groundwater > Contaminated ... | reverse complement strand
TGTTGTGTCGCTCGACGCACTGCCTCTGTTGTGCGGGCGCATCCGTGTAGTACTTGTCCCATAGGTCTTCCCTCCGTAGCTGGCTATAACTTACACCAGCACACCGTGGGACTAAATATCTTATTGGCATTTACCTAGCCCGCTCAGCTCTTGGAGAGCTGGCAGTTCCTAATCCCAAAAAATTATCCAGGCAGCCCCGGCTTGCAGTCGTCCCGCTTGATTTCCAACGGCAGCCCGGCGACCACCAGCGTGACGCGCTCGCAAATGGCGGCGACTTGTTGGTTCAGCCGCCCCTGCGTGTCGGCGAACAGGCGCGATAGCGCGCCCAGCGGCACGATGCCGCTGCCGACTTCGTTGGAAACGAGAATGACGCGGCCGGGTAGGCTCGGCAAGGTTTTCAGCAAGTCTGCGGTTTCGGTCTCGTACAGCGAACAGGAGAACGGCTTGCCCGCTTCGACTTGGGCCGCGCCCTTGCCCCGGTGCAGCAGGTTGGACAACCACAGCGTCAGGCAATCCACCAACAGACAACGATCCGGCGCGGCATGGGCGCGCAGGGCGGTAGCGAGATGCAGCGGTTCCTCGACCAGCTTCCAGCCTGCCGGGCGGCGCTGGCGATGATGCTCGATGCGGCTCGCCATCTCGGCATCGAGCGCCTCGCCGGTGGCAAGGTAAACCACTGACGGCCAATCGTCCGCGCCTTCAAGCGCGCGCCGTTCGGCCAGCGTGCTCTTGCCCGAGCGCGCTCCGCCGAGGATCAATTCGCGAATGCCTGTTACTTGATTCATACGGCAAGATTAGCATAGCCCGCGTGATACCATCCGCGGTTTTATCTTTCAGCGAAAGTCTCTATGCAATTCGCCATTCCTGCGCTCGACCGCGGCATCGCCGCTGCTTTGCAAACAAAAATCGATGGAAAAACCAAGCCGCCCGGCAGCCTGGGCCGTCTCGAAATGCTGGCGCTGCAAATCGGACTGGTGCAGGGAACGCTGACGCCGCGCCTGGGCAATCCGCACATACTCGTCTGCGCCGGCGACCATGGCGCGGCACGGGCTGGCGTTTCGGCCTTTCCGCAGGACGTGACCTGGCAGATGGTGGAGAACTTTCTTGCCGGCGGCGCCGCCATCAACGTGCTGGCGCGGCAGGCGGGCATGGCGCTAACGGTGGTCGATGCCGGCGTGAATCACGACTTCAGCGCGAGGCCGGGGCTGGTCGACGCCAAGATCGCGCCCGGCACGGCCAACTACATTGAAGAACCGGCGATGAGCGCGGCGCAACGCGATGCGGCGCTAGCGAGAGGCGCGGCGCTAGCGAGAGGCTTGGCGGACGAGGGCTGCAACGTGCTGGGCTTCGGCGAAATGGGCATCGGCAACACCGCCGCCGCCTCGCTGATTACCCACTGCCTGACTGATTCGCCACTGGATACCTGCATCGGCCGCGGCACGGGACTCGACGATGCAGGCCTGACACGCAAGCGCCTGCTGCTGGCGCAGGCGCTGCAACGCTGCCACGACCAGCTTGATGTGGATGACCCGCTGGCGGTGCTGGCACAGTTTGGCGGCTTCGAGATCGCCATGCTTGCCGGCGCCATGCTCGGCGCGGCCGAGCGGCGCATGTTGCTGCTGATCGACGGTTTTATCGTCACTGCCGCGCTGCTGGTGGCGGCCAGACTGAAGCCGGAGATACTCGGCTACTGCGTGTTTTCGCACCGCTCCGGCGAACCGGGCCATTCGCTCCAGCTCGATTATCTGCACCTCAAAATGGGCGCAAAATCCGCGCCATTGCTCGACCTCGGCCTGCGCCTCGGCGAAGGCACCGGTGCCGCGCTGGCCTACCCTTTGCTCAAGGCGGCGGTGGCTTTTCTCGAAGAAATGGCGAGTTTTGAGTCAGCCGGAGTGAGCGGAAAAACCGCGTAAGGCTTTGTATCAAAATGGCGGAAGCCCAAGCACACGCCATTGCTTGCTGTAGAATCGAACGGGACAAAACCTTTCCGTGCCTCCTATGCTCCGCCTCTTGCTGTCCGTCCTGCTGGTTGTCCATACGTGGGCGGTGATTGCTGCCGAGTCCAAACGCAGCCCGGGCGTAGCCCCCGGCGAGAAGCGCGTTGCCCTCATCATTGGCAACAGCGCCTACAAGGCCGCGCCATTGAAGAACCCTTCCAACGACGCCAGGGATATGGCCGCGCGACTGCGTTCCCTTGGTTTCGATGTGGTCGAGCGCACCAATCTGACGACCCGGCAGATCGCCAGCACCTTGCGCGAATTCCGTTCCAAGCTGGCGCCGGGCGCCGTGGCGGTATTCTTCTATGCCGGACATGGCCTGCAGATCAAGGGCGTCAATTATCTGCCCACGGTGGATGCCGACATTTCCAGCGAAGAAGATGTTCCGCTGCAAAGCTTCGACGTCAACAAGGTTCTGGAGTTGATGGAGGAATCGAAGACGCGCCTGAACCTCATCTTCCTCGACGCCTGCCGCAACAATCCATTCGCGCGCAGCTTCCGCTCCGCCAGCGACGGCCTGGCCAAGGTGAACGCGCCTTCGGGCACGCTGATTTCATTCGCCACGCGGCCCGGCAGCGTCGCCGCCGACGGCGAGGGGCGCAACGGTCTATATACCAGCAAGCTGCTTGCGTCCATGAACGAAACGAACCAGCCCATCGAATTGGTATTGAAACGTGTGGTGACCGGCGTCAAGGCGGCTTCCAAGGGAAAGCAGGAGCCATGGATGGAGGGGAGCATCGAGGGCGATTTCTGCTTCGGCATATGCGGCACGCTGGCCAGCGCAGCCCCGCTGGACAAGACGGATCCCAGCCCGGCGGCGATCGAGTTTTCCTACTGGGAAAGCGTCAGGGACAGCCGCGACCCGGAGGTCTACCAGACCTATCTGAACAAGTATCCCAACGGCCAGTTCGTTGATATCGCCAAAGCGAAAATCAGGGAACTCTCCCGGCAGGCCGCGCCTTCCGAGGCAACGGGCGGACAGGCCGAGGGTGTCGAAACATGGAAAGCAGGCAACGGCGAAATCTTTGAATTGAAGATCAGCGGCGACAAAGCGCGGCTGACCCGGCTCTCTGCTGGCGACGACATTCTTGTCTACAATGTGGCATTCCAGAAGTATCCTGACGCCTTCAATCTGCCCCTGGAAATCTCCGGCAGGCTGGCGGGCAACCGGTTTTCCGGCGAATACTTGCAGAAATCCGTGAGCACGGAGAAAACCAACTGCACCACGGCTGAACGCCGGGGCAAGGTTGAAGGTACGATCGACAGGGATGCGGGGCGCATCCATCTGGTCTATGACCGCGTTGCGCTGGAATACCAAGTCGAGTTCAAGTCGATCTTCTCCGATGTTTTCGTGTGCGACCTTATCGGAAAAAAAGCATTCCCCGGCTACGCGCTGGAACTGGCGCCCCACGCGGCGCGTTAAGCGGCATGCCATGATCCATCGCGAACTCGAATATTTCTTTGCCGCCCTGCGTTTTTTCACCCGGCTGCCGGTGCCAGCCTGGGTCGGCCACTCTCAGGAACAGCTTGACCACGCGTCGCGCTACTTTCCGCTGGTAGGCGTGATCGTCGCCTTTATCGGCGTGCTGGCAACCCTGCTGGCGGCGTTTGCGCTGCCGCTGACGGTGGCCGTGCTGGTCGGCATGGCGGCAACCATCCTGGCTACCGGCGCGTTCCACGAGGACGGCTTCGCCGATGCCTGCGACGGCTTCGGCGGCGGCTGGAAAGCTGGCGAGGAAGGCAAGGCGCAGGTGCTGGAAATCATGAAGGACTCGCGCATCGGCAGCTATGGCGCGGTCGGCATCTCTCTATTGTTGCTGACCAAGTTCTGCGCCCTGCTCGAACTCGCGACCGATCAGATTCCCATGCTGGTGTCGGCTTTGCTTGCCGGGCATGCCGTCTCGCGGCTTGCTTCCACGCTGCTGATCCATTGCCTCGAGTATGTTCGCAACGACACTAGCAGCAAGTCCAAACCGCTGGCGCAACGCATAAGCAATGGCGGACTGGCGCTGGCGACGGTGTGCGGACTCACGCCAACGCTGCTGCTGCCCTGGCAGGATGCGCTGGTCGCGCTTGCCTGCGTGGCTTTCACCACATGGCTTGCGGCGCGTTTTTTTGTCCGGCGCATCGGCGGCTACACCGGCGACTGTCTCGGCGCTACCCAGCAGGCGACGGAGCTGGCGTTCTACCTGGGTCTGCTGTGCAAATTTTCCTGATCCGCCATCCCCGGCCGCAGGTTGCCCCCGATGTTTGTTATGGCCGTAGCGACCTGACGCTGGCTGAGGACGCCGAAAGTTGCGCCGCCGCGCTGCGGCGGCGGCTGCCACCGGACGCTCCGCTTTATTCCAGCCCGCTAATGCGCTGCCGCCTGCTCTCGGAACGCCTACACCCGCAGCCGATTTACGACGAACGGCTACAGGAAATGCATTTCGGCGAATGGGAACTGCGTCGCTGGGAGGATATCGGACACGCGCAAATCGATGCTTGGGCTGCCGACCCGCTCAATTTCACGCCGCCCGGCGGGGAATCGGTGGGCACCATGCGACGCCGCGCAGCCGGCTTTCTTGCGGATCTGCGCAAGGCAGGACTCCCATCTACCGTAATCGTTACCCACGCAGGCATATTGCGCGCCTGCGCCGCCGAGTTGCTGGCGTTGCCGCAAAATGATTGGCTGACGCTGCCGTTCGACTACGGCACGGTTAGCCTGATCGAAAAAGTAGCCTCGCCTCATATGACTGAAGGCGAATGGCGTCTGATCTGGCACAATTGCAATCATGCCGCCTGACGCTATTTCCCTGACCAGCCTGAAACGCGCCCTGGTCATCAAACTCCGCCACCACGGCGACGTATTGCTGGCCTCGCCGGTATTCTCGGTGCTGAAGGCCCGCGCGCCACAGCTTGAGATCGACGCGCTGGTGTATGCCGACACCGCGCCGATGCTGAGCCTGCATCCGGCGATCTGCGAAGTGCATACGATAGACCGTACCTGGAAAAAGCAGGGACTTCTTGCCCAGGCGACGGCAGAAGCAAAATTGTTTTCGGCGTTGCGCCAGCGGCGTTACGGCCTCATCATCCACCTTACCGAACACCCTCGCGGCGCCTGGTTGTCGCGCCTGCTGCGGCCGCGCTATGCGGTGGCGCAGAAGCTTTCCGGCAAGGGCGATTTTTGGCGCGGTAGTTTCACTCATCTCTACGGTCAACCGCTCAATGCCCGCCGCCACACCGTTGAGCGCAACCTTGACGCGCTGCGGCGTGTCGGCATCCAGCCGGAAGCAGCAGAAAAGCGCCTGACGCTGATGCCGGGACCGGCGGCGAAAGCGCGCGCCGACGCCTTGCTGGCGCAGTATGGGTTGACGGCAGGCAACTTCATTCATATTCACCCGACATCGCGCTGGCTGTTCAAGTGCTGGACCGCCGCGAAAGTGGCAGCGCTGCTGGATGCGCTGAGCAGCATGGGATTAAAGACCGTGCTGACAGCTGCGCCAGATGCTAAGGAAAAGGAAATGCTCGCGTCGGTCCTGGCCGCAGTCGGAAACGAAACCAGAAGAGGATTGATTGACCTTGGCGGCCAGCTTACGCTCAAGGAACTGGCGGCGATCTCGGGTCGGGCGCAGATGTTTGTCGGCGTGGATTCGGCGCCAATGCACATCGCTGCCGCCATGGGCACGCCGACGGTAGCATTGTTCGGCCCTTCCGGGGAGCTTGAGTGGGGACCGTGGGGCGTAAGCAGCCGCGTCATCGCCAGCGCCAATCATCCCTGCCGCCCCTGCGGCATTGATGGCTGCGGCGGCGGCAAGCTCAGCGAATGCCTGACTTCGTTGCAGGTGGAACAAGTTCTGATTGCGGTGCGCGAGCTGCTTGAGGTGTCCTGACCTGACCGGTATGAAACTCAGCCATCTCACTGTCGCATTTCCCCTCTCCGCCCAACTCGACGGCGGCCCCGCCCCCAACCCCCCTCCCGCTCGCGGGAGAGGGGTGCGTCGTGAGTCGCTAACGCGACTTTCTCGGGAAACATGAAGCTCGCCCTGGTTCGACAAAAATACACGCCCTTTGGCGGCGCTGAGCGCTTTGTCGAACAGGCGCTGACATCTCTGACGGAGCAAGGCGGGCATAAAGATTTCTCGGTGACGCTGATTACCCGCGAATGGCCGGAGGCCAGCGATGGGCGCGCGGTGCGGCTCTGCAATCCGTTCTATATTGGCCGGCTGTGGCGCGACTGGGGCTTTGCCCGCAGCGTGCGAAAAATCATGGCTGACGCCAAATTCGATCTGGTGCAAAGCCACGAACGCATTCCCGGCTGTGCCATCTACCGCGCCGGTGACGGTGTGCATGCTACCTGGCTTGATCTGCGCGCCCGCGCGCAAGGACCGCTGACGCGGCTGGCGACGCGACTCAACCCTTGGCATCGCTATGTGCTGGCGACCGAGGCGGCGATGTTCCGTCATCCCGATCTACGCGCTGTGATTTGCAACTCGGCTATGGTCGCCAACGACATCGCGCAGCGTTTCGGCGTGGCGCCGGGAAAATTGCATGTAATTTACAACAGCGTCGATACCAGGCGTTTTCACCCCGGCCTGCGCGCCCAGCATCGCGCCCGCGTGCGGACTGAACTCGAACTAGCCGAAGACGCGCCTTTGATCCTGTTCGTCGGTTCCGGCTTCGAGCGCAAGGGCGTGCCGCAACTGTTAGCGGCATTGGCGGCAATGCGCCAACAGGATGCGCATGTCGCGATTGTCGGCAAGGATAGGCGCGAGGCAAAAATGCGCGCTTTGGCGGCGCGCCTGGGTATCGCCGGTCGCGTGCATTTTCTTGGCGGTCAACGCGATGTGTGTCCGTTTTACGGCGCTGCCGATGCCTTCGCGCTGCCCACGCTTTATGACCCTTTTCCGAACGCCGCGCTGGAGGGGCTTGCCTGCGGCCTGCCAGTAGTGACAAGCAACACCTGCGGCGTGGCCGAGCTAATCAAAGAAGGCCAGAACGGCTATGTTTGCGATGCGCTGGATATCGAGGCATTGGCCTCCGCGCTCGACAGGGCGCTTTTCGCAAAATGCGCCGAGTCCAAAACCCCGCTTGCGTCGCTCGATGAGATGGCGCAGAAACTGACGACGCTTTACCGGCAATTGCTCAGGCCCGAAGGGTAAAGTTAAGCATCTGCTAAAATCGAAACTTCTCTTGTAACCGCAACCCACCAGGATGAACCAGCCACCGCTTTCCAGCCGTGAACTTTATTTCCGGCTTCTCGGATATGTGCGCCCCTATTGGCGCATGTTCGCCCTGGCTATATTCGGAATGGTCGCGACTGCCGCAACGGAACCGGTATTCCCTGCGCTGATGAAGCCGTTGCTGGACAACAATTTCAGCGGCAAAAATCCCGATTCCCTGTACTTGATCCCGGTGTTTCTGATTGGATTGTTTTTGCTGCGCGGCGTGCTGACGTACATATCGTCCTATGCGCTCGCCTGGGTATCGAACAAGGTCGTTATGGACATGCGCAACGCCTTGTTTGCCCGCTTGGTGCAGCTGCCGACACGCTACTACGACAACCAGTCATCAGGCATGTTGATCTCGAAGATTGCCTCCGATGTCTCTGGCGTAACCATGGCTGCAACTTCCGTGCTGACCGTGGTGGTGCGCGATACCCTGACGATCGTCGGCCTGCTCGGCTGGCTGATGTACCTGAACTGGAAGCTGACGCTGATTACCTTTCTGATCATTCCGTTTATTACTTTAGCGGTAAGCGTGTTCAGCAAGCGTTTGCGTTCCATGAGCCGCGAATCGATGCGGGCGATGGGAGACATTACGCATATCCTTGAGGAAACGATCGAGTGCCACAAGGTAGTCAAGATTTTTGGCGGACAAGAATATGAGTCGAAGCGGTTTGGCCAGGCCAACGCCGCCTTGCGCGGATTCAATATGCGCCAGACCATTGCCGCTTCGGCTACCGTGCCGATCGTCCAGTTGTTTGCCGCCATCGCCTTGGCCATAGTCATCACCTTGGCGCTGATGCAGTCGGCCAGTGGCGAAACGACCGTGGGTGGCTTCGTTTCCTTCATTACCGCCATGTTGATGCTGCTTACACCGCTCAAGCACCTGACGGATATTAACTCCCCGCTGCAGCGCGGCCTGGCTTCAGCCGAGAGCGTGTTCGAGTTGCTGGACGAACCGCCCGAATCGGACGGCGGCCAGACCGACATTGGCCGCGCCCAGGGAGAGTTGCGTTTCGACAATGTCACTTTCCAGTACCCAGAAACATCGCGCCCAGCCCTGGCGCGAATAAATCTGACCATACACCCCGGAGAAACCGTCGCCCTGGTCGGCGCCTCGGGCAGCGGCAAGACGACATTGGCCAATCTGCTGCCGCACTTCTATCGGCCGGACAGCGGTTGCATCCTGGTCGATGGCCAGGATATCGAGTCGCTGACGCTGGCCAGCCTGCGCCGCAATATCGCGCTGGTGTCGCAAGACGTGGTGCTATTCAACGACACCATCGCCGCCAACATCGCCTATGGCGCCATGTGCGGCGCTGCCGAGGCCGACATCATCGCCGCTGCCGAAGCAGCGCATGCCATGGAATATATCCGCGAGATGCCGGACGGCCTGAACACCATGATCGGCGAGAACGGCGTTCGGCTTTCCGGCGGCCAGCGCCAGCGTCTGGCGATTGCGCGCGCCATACTCAAGAATACGCCGATCTTGGTCCTCGACGAGGCCACCTCGGCGCTCGACACGCATTCGGAAAAACATGTCCAGGCGGCGCTCGACAATTTGATGCAGAACCGTACCACGCTGGTGATTGCGCACCGTTTGTCGACCATCGAAAAGGCCGACCGTATCGTCGTGCTGCAAAAGGGCCGCATTGCCGAAATCGGCAATCACGCCGAATTGCTGGCGCATGATGGCATCTATGCCAATCTCTACAAGATCCAATACGCGCTCGAAGCCGACGGCTCATAATGCCATGAGAATTGTCCATACCGAATCCTCCTGCGGCTGGGGCGGACAGGAAATCAGGATACTGAGCGAAGCCGAAGGCATGCTGGCCCGTGGTCACGAAGTAACGCTGCTATGCCCGCTACAGGCGCGCATTTTTTCTGAAGCGGCGCGGCGCAACGTCCCGGCAATCGCCTTGCCGATTGCGCGCAAGCGGCCCGGCGGCATGCTCGCCCTGCGTGACTGGCTGCGCAATAATCCATCCGATGTCGTCAATACCCACAGCTCCACCGATTCCTGGCTGACTGCGCTGGCAGTTTTCGGCCTGTCGGGGGTGCCTGCGATAGTGCGCACTCGCCACATTTCCGCGACGGTGCCGAATAACGCCGCCACGCGCTGGCTTAATACGCGGGCTACCCGGCACATAGTCACCACCGGCGAGAAACTGCGACGCAGCCTGATCGAACACAATGGCTATGAGCCAGCGCGCGTCACATCCATTCCGACTGGCATCGATACCGCCGCCTATGCGCCGGTCGTGTCTTGCGAAGACAAGCAGCAGGTTCGCGCCCGGCTCGGTCTCAAGACCGATGGACTGCTGATCGGCATCGTCGCCACCTTGCGTAGCTGGAAGGGTCACCGCTACCTGCTTGAGGCTTTTTCGCGGCTGGACGACCCATCCGCCCGATTGTTGATCGTCGGCGACGGACCCGGCTGGCAGCCGCTCAAGCAGCAGGCAGCGGAACTCGGCCTCGAGCAACGGCTTTACATGCCCGGCAACCAGCGCGACGTGCGGCCCTGGTTGCAGGCCATGGACGTGTTCGCGCTGCCCTCCTACGCCAACGAAGGCGTGCCGCAGGCGCTGATGCAGGCGATGGCGAGCGGCGTGCCGGTGGTTACTACGGCAGTCGGCAGCATTCCTGAACTGGTGGCGGCTGACCGTAGCGGCCTGATCGTGCCGCCGCGCGATGTGGGTGCCTTGCTGGCTGGGCTTCGCCAGCTTGCCGGAGATACGGCCCAGCGTCAGCAATTCGCCGCAGCGGCCCGCGCCCATGTGCTCGAACACTACGGTCTGGAACGCATGCTCGACCGCATGGAGGCCGTGTTTCATGCCGTCACGACCCAAGGCGCGTGATGTCTGACTCAGCACCGGCAGCACAACGCATCCTGGCGATCATCGTCGCCAGAATCGGCGATACTCTGCTGGTCACGCCGGCATTGCGGACGCTCGGGCAGTTGGCCGCAGGCGGCAGCTTGACGGTATTGGCGCACCCCAAGCGCGTCGATTTACTGCAACATCTTCCATACATCGACCGCCTCGGCCGCATCACCAAGAATACCGCAGCATGGCGCGGCTGGCTCGATTCACGCCGCTACGATGCCGCAGTGGTATGGGGCCATGACGCAGGGTTGGTGCGCTATGCCTTGCGCGTGGCAAGAAAAGCCTATGCCTTTGACCACGATGCCCTCCCGAAAGATTCGCGACTCGTTCGCGTGCCCCCCCCGACTGTGCCGATGCACGCGGTGCGCGAGCGGATGCTTCTGGCAGAAGCAGCGGGGGCAAAAGCTGGCTGCCTGAGTCTCGATTTTTCCCTGACGCCAGTTGAGCGCAAAACGGCGCGACGCTGGCTGGCAACTCGCGTTGCAGGTACGCCACTCATCGGTCTGCAACCAGTAAGTTTTCCCACCAAGGCGCATCGCGATTGGCCAATGGAGAATTTTGTCGAGTTGTCGAAACGTTTGGCAGCATCCTGCCCAAACGCCCATTTCATCGTTCTAGGCGACAAAGCAGCCTGCTCTGCGGCATCTTCGTTGGTTGACGCGCTCGGCAAGCGGGTTACCATTGCCGCGGGTAAGTTTGGCTTGCGACTATCTGCTGCTCTGATTGCCGAGCTCGATCTCTATATCGGTGTGGATACGGGGCCAACCCATGTTGCCGGTGCGTTAGGGGTTCCCATGGTTGCGCTATATCATCACGAATACCCGGGGCGCAACTTGATGCCACTCAAGCACCCGTGTTTGCAAGCGATTGAGCATCCGATGACCGGTTGTCCGGTGACTGGTCGGGAAAGCAGCACCGATTTGAGCATGGCCGCCATACCTGTTGATTCAGTGTTTCTGGCCGCATCCGAATTGCTTGCCCGACAAGGAAAAGAGCCTTGAACCCGAATTCCGTTGAACATGCTCATAAGTTCGACCGCCAACGTGTAGCGCATCGCTTGGCCTTGCTGCCGTTTGCTTTATTCCTGATCGTGCTGCCCTTTCCCGGCACCGTTGCCCTGCGCCTGCTTTGCCTGATTGCCGCTGCCGGAGTCGCTTTCGCTTACTGGTGGCAACATCCTGAGGACCGTCCAGCCATACCCTGCAAGGCCGCTTGGGGCGCGTGGATAGTCATCGTCGTGGCTTCCCTCGCTTACAGCGTCGATCCGGCATATTCCCTGGGCGAAATCAAAAATGAGTTGGGCTACGCCATGCTGGCCTTCCTCTCGTTTTTCACTGTGGGCCGCGACAAGGAAACAATAGTGTTTCTGTCGCAGGCGCTGCTGTTGGGCTTTGCGATTATCGGTATTTGGGGGTTGCTTGCCTGGTTTGATAACGCCCGTAACTGGGTCGATGGAGGCGGGTATGGAGGCGTTGGTGTTTTCTCGACCTATATCGTCACCATCCTGCCCGTCCTGTTGTTTCTTGTGCTTCGACCGGGAACCCATATGCCAAGGCTGTTTGCGGCAGTTCTATTGGTTTTCGCATTGTTGCTGACAGGATTGGTAACGCAGCGCGCCACGTGGCTGGTTCTGCTATTGCAGGGCATCGCGGGAGTGCTTCTGCTGGCCAGAAAAAGCGACTGGCTACTCACCCGGCGGCAAATAATTCTCACGCTGCTGGCGCTCGTCGCGCTCGGAAGCGGCGCCTTTCTTGTTAGTCTTTTGCAAAGAGGCGGCGGAACCATGGATTCCGCATCCGAACATGTCATGGCAGACCCCCGCATCAGGAATTGGCCAGCGATGATCGATCGGGTGGTCGATCACCCTCTGGCCGGAGCAGGTTATGGCCGGCAAATCATGAGGAAGGCCTATCCAGACCTGGTACCCAAAGATGCAACTTCCCTCTGGCACCCGCATAACATCTTTCTCGGCTATGGTCTCGGCATGGGCTTCCCCGGCATCCTGGCTTTTGCCGCCCTGTTTTATTGCCTGGGGCGCGTCTTCTGGCAAAAATTATCTGCCGGGGGGGACAGGGAGGATCGGCTGCTCGCCATATGCGGCATCCTGCTGGTTGCAGGCGTATTGGCGCGTAACCAGTTCAATGATTTTTTTGTGCGGGATATGGCTTTGCTTTTTTGGTCGCTGGCTGGCCTTTTCCTTGGCTACGTGGCAAGAAGACAAGCTGCTCGCCCGCATCCGGTAGCATTAAACACGTGAAAATCTGCTTCTACAATGTCACCGCGAGCTTCATCCCCGGCGGGCTGGAAACCTACTGCTGGGAGATGGGACGTGCGCTTGCGCGGCGCGGCCACCATGTGGCCATCGTTGCGGGGAACCGCGGCGAGCCGCGCCACAGTGAAGTCGAGTTGGTGCGCTTCCCTTTCCGCATCGAGCAGTCCTGGCCAAATTTCGGCACGCGCTTCCGGCGGCTGATGGAGCGGCTCTCGTTTGCCTGGGGCGGCGGCCTGAAGCATCTGGTCGAGGGCAGCTACGATGCGATAATCATCAACAAGCCATTCGACTTTCCCGTGCTGTGGCTGGCGCGCAAGAGAGGCATGCAGGCGCGTACCTTGTTTCGTTCCGGAGGCACCGATTTTTTTCTCGGCGACCGGCTTTTCGCCGATGTCATCGACCACTGGGTATCGACCAGCCGCTACAATGCCGCCCAGATCGAAAATCGCTACCAGCGTAGCGTAAAGGTAATCTCCAATGGCGTAGATACCGACCTGTTTCAACCGTCAAGCGATGTTTCCACCAAGGAAAAATTCCGTCTGCCGCAGGACGCCCGATTCATCGTCAGCGTCGGCAGGCTGGTAGGCTGGAAGGGCTTGCAGGTAATCATCGCGGCCCTGGCCGGATTGCCAAAGGACGTGCATTACCTGGTCGCGGGCGAGGGACCGGAGCAGCAGCAACTGGCAACGCAGGCGCATGAACTGGGACTCGATGATCGCGTGCATTTCGTTGGCCGCGTAGCGCATGCCGATTTGCCGCGCCTGTTGAATCTGGCGACGCTGTTCGCGCAACCCTCGATCGGCGAGGAAGCCTTTGGCATCAGCCTGGTCGAAGCGATGGCCTGCGGCCTGCCGGTGCTGGCTTCGGACAATGGCGGCATGAAGGAAATCGTCGTTTCGGGAGAGACCGGCGAACTGTTGCCGGCGGGCAATGCGGCAGCTTGGCAGCGTTCGCTGACCGCGCTGCTGGAAAATAATTCACGCGCCGCCGCAATGGGCGAAGCCGCGCGCCGCCGGGCTGTGGAACACTTCACTTGGGCTGCCAATGCGGCACAGGTGGAAAAATTGCTTTTCGGAGGCTGACTCGCATGTGCGGCATACTTGGCTACGTTCGCCCTGAAGGAAATGCAGCGCCGTTCGATCTTCAGGCCAGCGTAGCGAAAATCACCCATCGCGGGCCAGACGACCATGGGACATGGACTGAAGACCCGGCTGGCCTCGGCTTCGTCCGCCTCTCGATCATCGACCTGTCACCCGCCGGTCACCAGCCGATGGCGAGTCCCTGCGGCCGCTACGTCATCGTTTTCAATGGCGAAATCTACAACTTTCCAGAACTACGTACCGAACTGGAAGCCAAGGGCGAAGCCTTCGCCGGGCATTCCGACACCGAGGTGCTGCTGCGCCTGTTCGCGAGCGATGGCCTGGAGAAATGCCTGGAACGGCTGCGCGGCATGTTCGCCTTTGCCGTCTGGGATCGCGCCACGCGCACCCTGTCGCTGGCGCGCGACCGGCTCGGCGTCAAGCCGCTGGTCTATGCGGAAACGCCGCGCGGCTTTATTTTCGGCTCGGAGATCGCCGGGTTGTTCGCCATCGACCCGGGCTTGTCGCGCGCTCCGGATTTCCAGGCGCTCGATCATTACCTGACCTACCAGTACATCCCGGCACCGATGAGCGGCTTTGCCGCCATCCGCAAGCTGCCGCCAGCGCATGCCATGACGGTGCGCGACGGCAAGGTGCTGCGCCAGTGGCGCTACTGGGACATCGATTTTTCCCGCAAATCCTCACTCTCCTTCAACGAGGCTTGCGAAGCCCTGCGCGAGCAGGTGCTCGAAGCGACCAAAATCCGGCTGATTTCCGACGTGCCGCTGGGCGCTTTTCTTTCCGGCGGCATCGACTCCTCGATCACTGTCGCCGCCATGGCGCGGCTGGCGACTGAGCCGGTTAAAACCTACGCCATCGGCTTCAAGGATGAACGCTTCAATGAACTGCCCTTTGCGCGGCAGGTGGCGCAGCATCTCGGCACTACGCACCACGAGATGATGGTGCGGCCGGACGCGGTCGATATGTTGCCGAAACTGATAGATCACCTCGGCGAACCGATGGCCGACAATTCGATCCTGCCGACTTTTTATGTCTCCCAGTTCGCCCGTAGCGATGTTACCGTCGCGCTGACCGGCGACGGCGGTGACGAGAGTTTCGGTGGCTACCGCCGTTTCTATCAGATGCGCCGCGCCGACGTCTTGCAGCAATATAAGCTGACGCCACTGTGGCGCGGCCTGCGGCGTTTCACCGTGGCCGCCGAGAACCGGCTAAAACCGCATAAGAAGCCGCGCCGCTTTCCCGCCTCGCGCGCCGACGAGATGCTGTATATGCAAGGCGTCGAGCGCTACAAGCATCTTCTGGCCTTCTATCCGGATGCAGCCAAGGAAGACTTGCTGACCGAGGCGTTCAAGGATCGCCGAGGCAAAGCCAACACTTCGGCTTGGCTCGATGCCGCCATCCGGCGCACCGGCAAGGACGAGGACGTGCTCAATCGCTGGCTCTACGCCGACCTCACCACCTATCTGCCGGAAGACATCCTGTTCAAGGTCGATATCGCCAGCATGGCAGTTTCGCTGGAATGCCGCTCGCCTTTCCTCGATCACCGCCTGATCGAATTCGCCTTCAGCCTGCCGGGGCACTACAAGCTGACTGCCGCAGGCCGCCACAAGCATATTCTCAAGGAAGCCTTCAAGGACTGGCTGCCCCAAAGTTTCATGGATCGCCCCAAACAAGGCTTTTCGGCGCCGCTGGCGCGCTGGCTAAAAGAGGACTTCGGCGATATTCTCAAGGAGCGCTTGCTAGGGCAGAGCGCGCTACGCGGCTGGTTCGACCAGAAAACCGTCGCTGCTTATGTATCCGGGCATTTGTCGGGAGAAAAATCACATAGCCAGCAGCTTTGGCCGTTGCTGGTGCTGGCAATATGGGTTGAACGCTTCAACGTGGAAACATAAGAAAAGAATGCCAGACAGACCATGAAGATCGGACTGATAGCCACCAGTATCTGGAACACCATCCACCTCGACCAGGCCAAGGCGCTGCAGCAGCTCGGCCATCGTGTCGTCATCTATACCGAGGATAACCGCGCGTCTAGCGGCATGCGATTTACCCGGCTGGAGGAGGATGGCCTCGAGTTTTACGTGATTCATGGCTTCCGCCGCAATCCGTGGACTTGGCTGCCGGATCGCCTGCTGAAACCCCTCCTGGGGCGTCGTTTCTTCACTACGCTGGTCGCCATCTGGCGGTTTGTGCGCTTGCAGCGCGACTGCGACATATTCATCGTCGAGGGTGACTGGCTTGGTTTTTTTGTCGGCATTATCGGCAAGTTCGAGCGCTTCCGATGGGTGGTTGGCATTCATGACACCGACTATCTGGATGTTCCGATCGAATTTGTTGGCCGCCCGGAAAGTCGCTGGAAGACCTGGGTCAAACGCTGGGTTTTGGAACAGGCCGAGCGAGTGCGCGCCAACTCCTTCGTCACCCGCGATTTTTTGGTTGCAGGCGGCTGCCCGGCGCAGAAGGTCGATGTGGTGCCGCTCCACTACCTGCCCAAGCGCATGCTGCCGCAATGCGATGACCTCGCGACCTTCCGGAGCGAAGCGCGACAGGAGGTTTTTGCCCGCCACCAGTTACCGCCGGATACGTTGCTATTGGTGACCATGTGTCGGCTGGTGCCGGTCAAGGGACTCGACCGGCTGATACGGGCGCTACCCAAGGTGCTCGCCGCCGAACCACGAGCGCGCGTAATGATCTGCGGCGGTGATCGCAAGGTAGCTACGCTGGGCAGTATGCGCGATTATCTGGCCAAAGTGGCGGCAGAATGCGGCGTAACGGCGCAGGTCATTTTTGCCGGCGAGGTGGAATTGCTAGAGGTCAAACGCTACCTGGCGGCGGCGAATCTCCACTTGGCGCCGTCGGTGGTGGATACCTTCAACTACGGCGTGATAGAGGCGGCGCTGGTAGGGACGTTTTCGATAACTTCGTCTACCGTTGGCGCGACCCCTTGGGCCGCACCTGCCGCGGAAGTAGTGGATTGTGCGGCTGAACCATTAGCGGCGAGTATCCTGGCGCGGCTGCATGCTCCACCAGCAGCCGCTGATTTGACCATCGCACGGCAACGTATCCTGACGGAACTGGCGCCAAAAGTCATTGCCGCGCAAGGGTTCGGGACAATCGCCACCCCGCTTTCGCCATGACTACCGTATCCGGCCAAACGGACCAGCGCCTGCCATCCCAGGTTTTCCAAATAAACCTGCAGGCAAACTTTGGCGGCGGAGAGATCTACACGCGATTTTTTTCCAATGCTCTGCTCGAACTGGGAATTAGCGCCACCCTTTTTGTTTCGCCCCGCGCCAGATACTGGGATCAATTGGGGCTCAAGGGTGTGCGTATCGTTCCCGTGGGAGATGAAAAGGAGATAGAGGCTGCGCTCGGCGACCCAGGAAAGTTTGTTGTCACCCATACGCTGGGCAACCCGGAATTTTCAGCGCGCTTGGCACAACGTCATATACTTTCCGGGTTTGCCCATATGCCGTGGTTTCAGCGAGATCCTTCCAGGTTCGGCGCATACCATCGTATTTTTGCCGTTTCGAGGCATGTGCTCGATAGCCTGGGTTCTCATGGGCTAAATGTTTACCCTCACCCCCTGTATGGCGTGGCCGATCTGCAACCACGCAGTATTGCAGATCCCGTCGAGAATGGCACCCGGATTGTGGCTAGTTCAATCTACGACTGGGATCGGCGCAAGCTGCGCGACCGGCTGCTCGGGCTAATGGAACCGATAGCCCAAACCTTGCGCAAGAAACGCGAGTTTGTGCGTCGTCCCGGACTGACGCTGGGCATTGTTTCGCGGCTGACGCCGATCAAGCAGTTCCCCTTGCTGTTCCAGCATCTCAGCCCAATTTTGCAATCATTCCCGAAGGTTAACCTGGAAATTTTCGGTAGCGGCGGCTACGCGTCCGTGCGCGATCTGAAGGCCAGCCTGACTCCGATTCAAAATAATGTCCGTTTCTGGGGACACCAGCCCGACCCCGCCGCTATTTACCCCATGCTCGACTTTGTTCTAAGCGGGCTACCGGAACGCGAGGCGCTCGGTTTGAACCTGATCGAGGCGCAATATTGCGGCACACCCGTGCTGGCGGTAGACGCGCCGCCGTTTACGGAGACTGTCGCCGATGGTGTTTCAGGCTACTTGTACTGCGATCCACGCAAGGATAATGGCGCAGGGTTTGCCGCGCTGCTTCGGCGCTTGCTAACGGAACAATCATTTCCGCGACCCAATTTGGCCGATGCGCACTTGGCGCAATTTTCCCGGGAAGCGTTCCGCCAACGTGTTGCCGAAGCGCTCGCGGCAACATGGAACCAACCGCGAACCCGAATGCAGGAATCTGTATGAAAATCCTTTTTCTTCACCCCAAGGCATGGATTGGAGAGTATGCAATCCTGAAGAAATTGGGCGAGCTTGGGCATGAAGTCTGTGTTCTTGAAGAGCGGCGCGACGGCAGCATTTCGAAACCATTGCAAACAAAAGATTTCCTTGAACCCGGTGACGGAATCGCCACCTTCTGGTACGACCCGAAACGCGGCTGGGAAAAGCTGCTGACCTGGCCCTTCGACCGGATTTTCAAAAAATCTTTTGAAGGGCGCAATCTGGCGCATCGGATGTGGATCATTCGTCGTGTCTTGCGCCATTTCCAGCCCGATATTGCGATTTGCACCGATGGTTTTACCTACGCAATTCCGGCAGCGCTGCTACGCCGGATGGGGCTGTTCCCGATACCGCTGCTGGCGAGTTATATTGGCGGCGACATCCTTGATTGCGCGTCGGCCAGCTACGGCAAGCGCCGCACGCCACTGGTGACATGGCTGATCCGGCAAGGCATAAACCAGGCTGACGGCCTGCGCGCAGTGTCGCCGCTGGTGGCGCGCCACCTTCTGGCGGAAGGCGCCGCAGCTAAAAAAATAGGGATTTGCCCCAGCCATCTGGTGTTCGATCAGTCGCTACTGGACGACATTTTCACACGCCGTAGCGAGATCGCCAGCAGGGTGCGCACTCGTTACGCCATACCCCCTGGGTCGCCGTTGATCGTCACCCTGAGCCTTAACAACAAAGGGAAGGGACTGCAAGTGTTGGCGCAAGCCTGGCCGAAAATCCTGCAAGCCCTGCCTGCGGCGCGCTGGCTGCTGTGCGGCCCACCCGATCCATGGCTGGAACAATCCGTGTGGCCTTTGCTACGGCAAGCCGGGGTAGGCGACAGCGTATGCGCCACCGGTAGCTTGCGCGGCGCGGAAGTATTTGAGCATCTCGCCACCGCAGATGTGCACATCAACCCCAGCCTGTGCGAAGGCCTTAACATGGTAACGGTCGAGGCCGCCGCCGTCGGCACCCCGACGCTGACCAGCGACGGTGCCGGCATCGCCGAATGGATAGAACGCTACACCGCCGGCCTGGTGGTGCCAGCGGGGGATGTAGAGCGTCTGGCCGATGCTACAATTGCCGCTTTACGGAATCCTGCGCAGTGCGAAATATGGAGCCGCAACGCCCGCGCCATGAGTGTGGAATTTGGCTTGGACAACGTGGCGCAGCGCTTGCTGGCGTTATTGCCTACACCCCCGAACTAAGTGCTCTTATGCTTACATATCCATGACCCACGCAACCACTTGTTCAAAACCAATCCGGGCACTTGCTGCCGCCGATCTCCACCCTGCCGTGCTGGAGTTGTTTCGCGGCGCTCCCGCTGGCCGGATTCTCGATGTGCCGGCGGGCCACGGCGCCTTCGCACAGGAATTGCTCAGGATGGGTTATGACGACATAGATTGTCTCGACATAGATGCCGTGTCCTTCGCCCTGCGCGATCCGCGAGTCAGGTTCAAGCAGCATGACGTAATCAATCCCCTGCCCTTTCCAGACAATCACTTCGACTACGTGTTCAGCATCGAAGGGATAGAGCATTTTGAGAATCCGTGGAGCTTTACCAAGGAGCTTTGCCGTGTGCTCAAACCCGGCGGACGGCTGTTCATCAGCACACCCAACACGTTGTCTGTCGATGCGCGATTGAAGTACCTGGTTTCCGGCTATTTCCCACGCTTTCGCCCCTTGATGCTGGAACCTGGGAAAGTCATGAACCAGCCGGTCGACGATGCCCATGTCAGCCCGATCTACTTCTGGCAGCTCAATTTCTTCCTGATGCAGGGAGGCGTATCAATACAGCGGGTGGGCAGCAATGCTCTAGTGCGCAAGCCGCAGTGGATCAAGCGCGTAATCGAAAACTGGATTGCGCGCATCATCCGCAACAACATCAGGAGACGCCGCTTTCCTGACCATGGCGTTAGCTCGGATGCAATGTTGTTCGGCGACTGCATCATCATCGAAGGCATTAAGTCGACTTGAGACTGCTCTACGCATTCCCTGAACCGCTGCCGCTGCCCCGCGCGCGCGGCATCCAGGTGGCCAACGCGGTTGCCAGCCTAGCTCGGACGGGAGTTGATGTCACGCTGGCCTATGTGCCTTCGGCGGAGGGCGACCCACAAAGCGCCTACGGCATGGAGCCGTCGCCGCTAACCAGTTTTCTATCGCTCAGCCGCGGCTGGCCGAAACCGCTGACGTGCATTCCGCCGTTCTCGCGCTGGCATTCGGTGCGTTTCTTCGCCAGCCGCATGGTCACTGCAGTCGCAGAATCGGGCCAGCCGGTAGATATGGTCTATGTGCGCCATCTCAAACTGGCAGGCTTGCTGCGTCGCCGCTTTCCCGGCCTGCCTTTAGTCTATGAGGCGCACGAAGTATTCGCCGATACCGTGCCGGCGCGTAAGCGCGCCAAGTTCGTAGCCTTGGAGCAGGAAGTCGTGTCGGGTGCCGCTGCCATCGTCGCCAATAGCAAGGCTACCGCTGACCGTCTTGAAGCGCTCTACGGCAGACCGAAGCATTTGCTGATATTACCAAACGGCGTCACTCGACCGGTAAGCCTGCCGGACAAACCCTGGCACGAGTGCGCGAAACATGTCATCTATGCCGGTTCGTTCTTCGGCTGGAAAGGCGTGTCCGACCTGCTTTCCGCCGCCGCCATGTTGCCGGGATTCCGCATCACTCTGATCGGCGGCGATGACGAGCAGGTTGCGCGGTTGCGCGCCGCTGCTCCGCTGCCGGAGGCGGAGCTTGAGTTCCTGCCGCGCCTGCCGCAAAAGCAGGTTATGGAGTACCTGCAAAGCGCTTGCATCGCCGTCCTGCCCAATCGCCCTGAGCTTGATAGCAGCTTTACTTCGCCGATCAAACTTTTCGAATACATGGCCGCTGGCTGCGCCGTGGTTGCCAGCGATCTGCCGCCGATCCGCGAAGTGCTCGCTGCGGATGAGGCTGCATGGTTCGTTCCCGGCGATGCGCATTCGCTGGCGCAAGCCATTCGCGCCCTGGCAAGCAATCCAGCGTACGCCAGAAACATGGGCGAACGCTTGCGCGAAAAAAGCGAAAACTACACTTGGCGCAACCGCGCCCAGCAATTGAAAGCGTTTCTGGAAGAAGCTATCGGCAGTCGATAAAAAGACTGAAAGCGCTTAATGCGCCTCTTCCCAGTTCGGTCCCGCGCCAACCTCTACCAGCAGCGGCACCTTCAACCGGACAACCTCGCCCATCAGGCCTGGCAGGCGCTCACGTACCAAGGCAAGCTCGGCCTCCGGAACTTCCAGCACCAGTTCGTCATGCACTTGCAGGATCAGCCGGGATTGCAGCTTTTCTTCGTCCAGCCAGCGCTGCACGGCGAGCATTGCCAGCTTGATCAGGTCGGCGGCAGTGCCCTGCATCGGCGCGTTGATGGCGGCGCGTTCTGCGCCCTGGCGACGATTGGCGTTGCTTGATCTGATTTCCGGCAACCACAGGCGGCGGCCGAAGACGGTTTCGACATACCCTTGCTCGCGCGCCTGCTGCCGCGTTTCTTCCATGTACCGGGCGACGCCGGGGTAGCGGGCGAAGTAGCGTTCCATGTAGGCTGCCGCTGCGCTACGCTCCAGGTCGAGTTCTCGCGCCAGGCCGAAGGCGGACATGCCGTAGATCAGGCCGAAGTTGATGACCTTGGCAGCGCGGCGTTGCGTGACAGTGATCTCGGACGGCGCGACACCAAAAATCTCGGCGGCGGTGGCGCGATGCACATCTTCGCCTTGCGCAAACGCCTCCAGCAGGCGCGGATCGTCGGAGAGGTGCGCCATGATGCGCAGTTCGATCTGCGAGTAGTCGGCGGAGACGATGACATGCCCCGGCGGGGCAATGAAGGCGGCGCGGATGCGGCGGCCTTCGGCGGTGCGAACGGGGATGTTTTGCAGGTTGGGGTCGGAACTGGCGAGCCGGCCGGTGACGGCGGTAGCCTGGGAAAAGCTGGTATGGACGCGGCCGGTGGCGGCATTCGCCATGCGCGGCAGCTTGTCGGTGTAGGTGTTCTTGAGCTTGGCCAAGCCGCGATGCTCCAGCAGCAGCTTCGGCAGTGGATAGTCGAGCGCCAGTTGCGTCAGCACTTCTTCGTCGGTGGAGGGCGTGCCGGAAGGGGTTTTCTTCACCACCGGCAGCTTGAGCTGGTCGAACAGGATTTCCTGGATCTGTTTGGGCGAATTGAGGTTGAACGGCTGCCCGGCGGCGGCGTGCGCCTGCGCTTCGAGTTCCATGAGCCGCTTGCCGAGTTCGTTGCTCTGCGACGCCAGGGCGAGGCTGTCGATCAGGATGCCGGTGCGCTCCATGCGATAGAGCACCTCTGCCACCGGCAGCTCGATGTCGCGGTAGAGCCGTTCCAGTTTAGGCACCGCTGCCAGTTGCGGCAACAACTGGCGATGCACTTGCAGCGTGATGTCGGCATCCTCGGCGGCGTATTCGGCGGCGCGTTCAAGCGCCACCTGGGCGAAGGAAATGCGCGATGCGCCCTTGCCTGTCACGTCGTCGTAGGCAATGGTCTTCAATCCAAGATGGCGGCTGGCAAGCGCGCCAAGATCGTGCGTTTTGTCGGATTCCAGCACATAGGATTCGAGCAGCGTGTCGTCGCGGATGCCACGTAGTTCAATGCCGTGGTTAGCGAAGATGTGTCGGTCGTATTTCAGGTGCTGGCCGAGCTTGGTCGGCTGTTGCGCTTCGAGCCAGGGTTTGAGTTTTTGCAATGTCTCGGCAAGCAGCAATTGATCGGGCGCGCCGGCGTAGGAGTGTCCGAGCGGTAGATAGGCGGCTTCGCCGGAAGACAGGGCGAAAGAAATGCCGACCAGCCGCGCGGCGAGCGGGTCGAGGTCGGTGGTTTCGGTGTCGAGGGAGACGAGTTCGGCAGCTTCGATCTTGTTTAGCCAGCGGTCGAGGTCGGGTTGGGTGAGGAGAGTTTCATAGCTGTGGCGGTTGGGTTCTTCCAGCAGCCCCTCACCCCTACCCCTCTCCCCGGAGGGGAGAGGGGTTCCTGTCTTTCTTGCTGAATATTGCTCCCCTCTCCCCTCCGGGGAGAGGGGTTGGGGGTGAGGGGCTGCCACCAAATCCCTCAACCACGACTTGAATTCCAGCCGCGCATACAGTTCCGCGAGCCGCTCTTTATCAGGCGCTTGCGGGACAAGGCCGGCGATATCCAGCGGCAGCGACAAGTCGCAAACCACGGTCAAGAGTTTCCTGCCAAGGGGCAAAAAATCAAGCGCGCGTCGCAGATTTTCACCGACCGCGCCACCGATTTCATTGGCACTGGCAACGATGTTGTCGAGCGAGCCGTACTGGCTCAACCATTTGACGGCGGTCTTGGGGCCAACCTTATCCACGCCGGGGACGCCATCCACGGCATCGCCGGTCAGCGCCAAATAATCGACGATCAGGCGCGACGGCACGCCAAACTTGGCTTCGACGCCGGACTCATCGAGCGTCTCGTTGCTCATGGTATTCACCAGCCGCACTAGCGGACCGACGAGTTGCGCCAAGTCCTTGTCGCCGGTGGAAATCACGCAGTCGATGCCTTGCGCAGCGGCTTGCCGCGCCAGCGTGCCGATCACATCGTCGGCCTCGACGCCTTCGATCATCAATAGCGGCCAGCCGGCGGCGCGGATGCAGTCGTGCAGCGGCGCTATTTGCGCCACCAGATCGTCGGGCATCGGCGGACGATGCGCCTTGTATGCGGGAAACCACTCCTCGCGGAAGGTCTTGCCCTTGGCATCGAAGATTACCGCGCGATAATTCACGCCATCCACTGCCTTGTAGTCGTTGGGGAGCCGGCGTAGCATGTTGAGAACGCCGTAGATTGCGCCGGTGGGTTCGCCCGCCTTGTTGCGCAAGTCGGGCATGGCGTGAAAGGCGCGGTAGAGATACGACGAGCCGTCGACAAGCAGCAGCGTGGCCATAAGTGCGATTTTTATTCCGAAATAACAAGAAACATGGATATCCCTAAATGAGCGTCAAGGATAAGCTTCCCCTGATGGCCGACCAAGAACTGGCCTCACGCACCGTTACCTCGCGCGAAGCCTGGCGAGTGCTCGGCATTATGGCAGAATTCGTCGAGGCGACAGAGCGCTTGAGCGCTATCCGTCCAGCCGTCAGCATTTTCGGCAGCGCGCGCATCCAGCCGAAATCCGAGTATTACCAGCTCACCGAAAAGATCGCGCGTCTGCTCTCGGATTCCGGCTTCAGCGTTATTTCCGGCGGCGGCCCAGGCGCGATGGAAGCCGCCAACAAAGGCGCTTACGCCGGGAAAAGCCCCAGTGTCGGCCTGAATATTCAGCTTCCGCTGGAACAGCAATCCAATCTCTATCAGGATGTCTCCCAGACTTTCCGCCATTTTTTTGCGCGTAAATACATGTTCGTGCGCTTTGCCGCCGCCTATGTGGTCATGCCCGGCGGCTTCGGCACGCTCGACGAGGTGCTGGAAGTGCTGACGCTGATCCAGACCGGGAAAACCCCGCGCATACCGGTAATCCTCGTGGGACGTTCTTTCTGGCAGGGACTGCTCGACTGGTTCGAATCGCGCCTGCTGCGAGAAAACATGATCCATCCGGAAGACATGAACTTGATCCAGGTAATCGACGATCCGCAGGAAATTGTCGCCGCAATTTTCAAGCACTACGAAACGCGTGGCTTCGAGCGCTTGCCGGCAGAGCACGAACTACTGCTGAACCTCTGATAGAATCCGAAACCGCCCTGTTGCTTCCGAAGTAAACCCAGCATTGGAGAAATAAATGCGCCAATCCTTGTTGATCCTTGCATTGCTTGCTGCGCTGCCGGTCGCCGCGCAACAGGCGCCGGTCAAGTTGCAGCCCTTGCCAGAACCGCCGCCACCGCCGCCCGGCATGCAACTCGACCCGGAACTGGAGCCCCAGGTAACGATTATTCGCCGCGGCGAAGACAAGGTCGAGGAATTCCGCGTGAATGGCAAGCTTTACATGGTCAAGGTAACGCCGCCGCATGGCGTGCCCTACTACCTTATCGACGACAAGGGCGATGGCCAGATGATGCGCCAGACACCGCTCGACAGCGGACTGCGCGTGCCGATGTGGGTAATCAAGACATTCTGACAGCACCTAGGCGCCGCCTGATTTCAGTCCGATTATTGGAGAAATAGCATGGTAATTCCGCTTCCTGCCACCACCAACGTTCCAACCGCTCGTTCCGTTTCGTCCGAGCGCGCCTTGCAATGGCTGGCTGAGGGCTGGCAATTGTTCATCAAGGCGCCAGGCATGTGGATCGGCGTCACTGTCGTATTTCTAGTTGCCTCATTTGCAATTAGCCTGGTGCCCATTCTTGGACAACTGGCAATTAACCTGTTTTCGCCGGTTGTTGTTGCCGGATTGCTGATCGGATGTCATGCCCTCAAACAGGGCAAAGAACTGCGCTTCGATCATCTGTTTGCCGGTTTTCGCCAAAACACCGGGAATCTAATCATGGTTGGCGTACTGTGGCTCGCCGGCTGCCTCGCTATTGCCTTGGCGTTGTTCTTGGTCGGCGGTGGCGCAATGGTGGTCTCTGGAGTCTTTGGCAAAAGCACTGGGGCTGGACTCGCGCTTGGCAGTCTGCTGTTCATCTTCCTGCTGACCCTGGCACTGATGATTCCACTGTTGATGGCGTTATGGTTTGCGCCAGCCTTGGTGGTATTTGGCGGCATGAAACCGGTGGACGCCCTTAAGGCCAGCTTCGACGGCTGTCTGAAAAACATGGGGCCGTTCCTGATCTATGGCATCGTGGCCTTTATCCTGCTGATCGTTGCCATGCTGCCCCTCGCTCTCGGTCTGCTGGTACTGGTTCCCGTCATGACCAGTTCCATCTACATCTCGTACATCGATATTTACGGCGAAATCACGACTCCGGACAGAAACGATTCCGACGCGGAGTCCTGACATACGCATGCAGGCCCGCCTTTTGCCCGCTGCCCGTGGCCCCGGCTGGCTAGCCGCCGGGCTGCGTCTTTACCGTGGCAGCCCGTTGCTGCTAACCAGCCTGACACTGGGCTATTTGCTGCTGGTGCTGGCGATCAACCTGATTCCTGTCATCGGCCCGTTCCTGCTGCCATTTGCCCTGCCACTGCTGGCGGTCATGACCGCCAATGGCTGCCGCTCTCTCGAACGCAATCAGGGACTCTTGCCCAGCACGTTGGCCTCAGGTTTGCGTGAAAACCGTATCGCCCTTCTTCGACTTGGCGGCTTGCATCTGCTTGCGACCCTGGCGATACTCGCTATCAGCTTGGCATTCAATGACGCCCACACAGTTTTGACAACGGCAAACTCCGGCAAGGCAAACAAGGCCGACGATGCGGCAGTACTATGGGCAATGTTGCGCTTGCTCGCCCTCGCCATGCCAGTGCTGCTGGCATTCTGGTTTGCGCCGCTGCTGACAGCCTGGAACGGCGTATCTGCATTGAAATCGGTCTTTTTCAGTTGCGTTGCTTCATTGCGCAATTGGCGCGCGTTCGCTTGTTACGGCCTGACCGTTATCCTGATCGGCATCATCCTGCCCGGTCTGGTATTGGTTGTAGCGAGCCTCATCTCCAAATCGCTGGTCGAAGTTCTTTCTATCGCATTGCGCATGGCTCTTATGTTCGTGTTGGCCCCCGTGTTGATGGCAAGCGTATATCTCAGCTATTGCGACGTGTTTGGCGGCGATGAGCGGAGCTAAGACAGACAGCATGCCGCTCGGCGTTTTTGGTGGAACCTTCGATCCGGTGCACCTTGGGCACTTGCGCCTCGCGCAAGAAGCGCTGACCAAACTGGGCCTGGCCGAAGTATTGTGGTTGCCGACAGGACAGCCCCCGCATCGCGCCGCGCCGGTCATCGAACCGGCCCACCGCCTGGAAATGGTGCGCTTGGCAATCGCTGGCAACCCCGGTTTTGCGCTGGATGACAGCGAGGCAACTAGCGAATCGGTCAGCTATACCATCCATTCGCTGGAACGGCTGCGCGCGCAACATGGCAAGGCGCGCCCCTTGGTATTGTTGCTGGGCGCAGACGCCTTCCTTGGTCTGACCTCCTGGCATCGCTGGCGCGATCTGTTCGAACTCGCGCACATCGGCATTGCGACACGCAGCAGTCAGCATGTCGCTCCAGAGCAAATGGAGCCGGCGCTCGCCAGCGAGTTTCGCCAACGCCTGCGTATCGTCCGGCCCGGCGATCCTGTGCTGGATGAAGCGGCTGCGGGTTTCGTTGCGCATTTTGCCATGACATCGCTGGATATCTCCGCCACGGCCATCCGTGCCACGCTTGCCGCGCACGGCAACGTGAGTTATTTGCTGCCTGATGCCGTACTCGGCTATATTGACCATAATCAACTCTACTCTTGAGGCTGTTGAACCTGCATGAATATTCGCAAGCTGCAAAAAATCACTGTCGACGCGCTTGAAGACATCAAGGCAAAAGACATTGAAGTACTCAATACCAGCAAACTCACCTCCATGTTCGATCGCATGATCGTCGCCAGCGCCGACTCGACGCGCCAAGTCAAGGCGCTCGCCATGAACGTCGTGGAAAAGGTCAAGGAAGCAGGTGGCGAAGTGCACGGCATCGAAGGCGAGGATGCCGGCGAGTGGGTGCTGGTCGACCTTGGCGACATCGTGGTGCATGTGATGCAGCCGACCATACGCAGCTACTACAATCTGGAGGAACTGTGGCGAACCAAGCCGAAGCGGGCGCAGGCCAAATCTGAGGCTGGTGCGGAACAACCGGATATTGCCTGATGCGGCTGATCATCGCCGCCGTCGGCACCCGCATGCCGAGCTGGATTAGCGAGGGCTTCGCGGAATTCGCAAAACGCATGCCGCGCGAGCTGCCGCTGGAACTGGTCGAAGTTAAAACCGAACCCAGAACCACAGGAAAGCCGGTCGAAACACTGCTGGCGGCGGAGGCGGGGCGCTTGCGCGCAGCGCTTCCCGGACACAGCCGCATGGTGATCCTCGATGAACACAGCGCCGACGTAACAACGCGCGAATTAGCGGAACGCATGCAAAAATGGATGGCCGCCGGCGAGAACGTAGCATTTGTCATCGGCGGCCCGGATGGCATCGATCCCGCGCTCAAGCGCGAAGCCGCTGAGAGCTTGCGTTTGTCCAGCCTGACGTTGCCGCATGCGCTGGTGCGGGTTGTTCTGGCCGAAGCGCTTTATCGCGCGGCTAGCTTGCTGAAGGGGCATCCGTATCACCGTGAATAAAACCACCATCGAACCACGCATCTATCTGGCTTCGCGCAGCCCGCGGCGGCGCGAGTTGCTGCACCAGATCGGCATCCGCTTCGACCTGCTGTTGTTCCGTTGCTGGCCGCGTGAAGATGCTGACGTAGATGAGGCTGTGTTGCCGGGCGAATCCGCCGAGGAATACGTTCGGCGCGTGGCATGCGCCAAGGCAGCCTATGGCGCGCAGCTGGTTGCATGGCGCCAGTTGCTGCCGCGACCGGTATTGGCGGCCGATACCACTATCGAAATCGGCGGCGAGATCATCGGCAAGCCGCGCGACGACACCGATGCTTCTGCCATTCTTGCCCGATTGTCCGGCCGCTGTCACCGCGTTCTGACGGCCATCGCCCTTGCCAGCGCCAATGGAGAACGCCTTGAACAGCGTGTCTCCATCAGCGAGGTGGATTTCCGCGAACTGAATACCGAAGAAATCCAGCGCTATGTCGCCAGCGGCGAACCGCACGACAAAGCGGGCGCTTATGGCATCCAGGGACACGCCGCGATGTTCATCGCCGGGATACGGGGTTCGCACAGCGGCATCGTCGGCTTGCCGTTATGCGAAACGGCGTTGCTATTGCGTTCTTTCGGTTATCCTATATAGCGCCACATAATCACGCTGGAACTGGATTCAGACGGAAAATCACTGCCATGAGCGAAGAATTCCTGATCAACGTCACCCCGCAGGAAACCCGCATTGCCCTCATGCAGCAGGGAATTGTGCAGGAACTGCATATTGAGCGCACGTCCAGCCGCGGCATCGTCAGCAACATTTACCTCGGTCGAGTAGCGCGGGTGCTACCGGGCATGCAATCGGCTTTCATCGATATCGGCCTGGAACGCACTGCCTTCCTTCACGTCGCCGACATCAAGGAAGATCGCCACGCCAACGGCCAAGGAAATGAAACCCCAAGGCCGATCGAAAAAATTCTTTCCGAAGGACAAAATCTGCTGGTGCAAGTGCTCAAGGATCCACTCGGCACCAAAGGGGCGCGCCTGACAACGCAGGTTTCCATCGCCGGGCGGTTGCTGGTGTATTTGCCACAGGAACGGCACATCGGCATTTCGCAACGCATCGAAGGCGAAACGGAACGCGAGCAATTGCGCGAACGCATTCAGTCCTTGATATCGCCAGGCGACATGGGGGGATTCATCGTCCGCACCATGGCCGAAATGGCCAGTGACGAAGAGTTGATCGCCGATATTTCCTATTTGCGGCGGCTTTGGTCGGAAATCACGCACCGCTCCAAAAACGTTCAGAATGGCCATCAACCGCTACTGCTGCACGAAGATCTGACCGTCGCCCAGCGCGTATTGCGCGACCTGGTCACGTCCGAAACAGCGCGTGTACGGGTCGATTCACGCGAGACCTTTCTGAGCCTTTGCACTTTTGCCCAGGAATATATGCCGCAAGTGGCGGGGCTGCTCGAACACTACACTGGCGAACGGCCGCTGTTCGACCTCCACAATGTCGAGGACGAAATCCAGAAAGCGCTGGCGCGTCGCGTCGAACTAAAATCCGGCGGTTATCTGATCATCGACCAGACCGAGGCAATGACGACCATCGATGTCAACACCGGCGGCTTTGTCGGCCTGCGCAATTTCGACGACACCATTTTCAAGACCAATCTTGAGGCAGCGCAAACCATTGCGCGCCAGCTTCACCTGCGCAATCTTGGCGGCATCATCATTGTCGACTTTATCGACATGGAGAGCAGCGAACACAAAACGGCTGTGTTGGCCGAATTGAACAAGGCCATGACGCGCGACCACAGCCGCGTAACAATCAGCGGGTTTACCAGCCTTGGATTGGTGGAAATGACCCGCAAGCGCACCCGCGAATCGCTAGCCCATGTCTTGTGCGAGACCTGCCCAACCTGTAATGGCCGCGGCGAGGTAAAAACCGCGCGCACTGTCTGCTATGAAATCCTGCGTGAGCTGCTGCGCGAAGCGCGCCAGTTTGATGCGCGCGAATACCGCATCCTGGCAGCTCCCACGGTAACCGATCTGTTCCTCAACGAAGAATCCCAGGCGCTGGCCTCGCTTACCGATTTCATCAGCAAACCGGTATCGCTCCAGGCCGAAAGCGGTTATACGCAGGAACAGTTCGATATCGTATTAATGTAATAAATAATCTGTTGGGGGTTTTTAGACTTGTCCTATTCTGTAGCACATGAATTGTGCGCTTTTTCTGTCGAGGGCGGGAAACGGCGAAGGGCATCTCCCAAGGGGATTTCCGTTGGGCATAGCCCGGAGCCGGTTTCCACCCTCGACGGCGCGCCTGGCGGACAATTCAGGCAGCCTGTTGCAAGTCATGAGTGATAGGACTCCCGTCCGGGGTGAAATAAGCCAAACCACGCGGCCCGTGAAATAACGCTAGCGCTCCACTGGCGTAGCGATTCACTCGCACCCGTGCCTTGACGTAATGACAGCGATGCCGATCTGCCGGAATCTGAAGTGCCAACTCCTCGAAGCGCACACAGTTGTCGGGGCCGACCGTGCGCTCGTACTGCTCGCACAGGATGTCATCCAGGCTGCCGCCGATCCATGGCACAAAGGCTGAGCCTTCTTCCATCGCTGGCTGGGCAAACTCGGCATTGAAGGCGGGTATATAAACTTTCTGTAGGTAGCGATTGGCGGCCTCCATGTCGGTGATGCTCGCCAGCGCCAGTTCCTGTGGCAAGCGTCCCTGATGCGTTCCAAAGGCTCGTTCTGAGCGTCCCCGTGCGTCGGGTGAATAGGCCGCAATCATGTTGATACCCAACTGCTTCATGGCGCGTCCAAACTGGGTAGGGCTCTCTTTATCGACCTTGCCACCCGCTTCCGGCGTGTGCCAGTAATGGCTGCCCCGGTCGCTGTAGAACGAGCTGAACAGGCCTCAGGCGGCAATCACATCGCGCACGCCTCGGAAACTGCTGGCTGTGCCTTCTTCTGCGACGAAGAACATCGAGTAGTGCTCGCTGGTGGCATCCCACAGGGATTTCCTACG
>Ga0074195_1001570_pt1 | contig 31058 bp, 25 predicted proteins | sample EPASupsiteHSE623_FD_64525 | JGI IMG/M metagenome (GOLD analysis project Ga0074195, IMG submission 64525) | Bioremediated contaminated groundwater from EPA Superfund site, New Mexico - Sample HSE6-23 | ecosystem: Environmental > Aquatic > Deep subsurface > Groundwater > Contaminated ... | reverse complement strand
AGGAGGCGCCCGTCAGCGTCTGCTGGGGATATCGGAACCGCTCGGCGCTCATAAGGATCCCGCTCGGCTGGATGAACGCGGGAGGCATGATAAAGGACGCCAACCCTCTGGCGGCCAAGGACGCGGCCGGGGTGGAGCCCGCCCAGACCGTGGAATTCCGCTCGGCCGACGGCTCGGCCAATATCCATCTTTTCCTGGCCGGGCTCTGCGTGGCGGCGAGGCGCGGTTTCGAGATGAAGAACCCGCTGGAGTACGCCAGGCGCCTTTTTGTGGACAGGAACATCTCCAGTTCCGCCAACCGGAACCTGCAGTCGTCCCTTCCCAAGCTCCCGGCCTGCTGTTATGATTCGGCGCTGGAGCTGGAGAAGGCCCGCGGCGTCTACGAGGCGAAGGGAGTTTTCACCCCCGCGGTGATAGACGGGGTGATACAGAGGCTGAAGTCCTACGACGACAGCAGCCTGAGCGAAAGGCTGTACGGGAAAGAGGAGGAGATAAAGAAACTGGTGGACGAGTTCCTGTACTGCTGACGGGGTTCGCGGGGGACGGTCCGGCGGGCGGTTTTTTGCGCCGCTCTCCGAGGATCTTCAGGGCTTTACCAGGAACGAGAACGCGGGTTCCAGGTATTTTTTGAAGGCCAGGAACATGGGTACGAGTTCTATGGCGATCAGAAGAATGATTATTATCTCCAGCCAGTGGCTGCGCTTGGAGTTGACCTCTCCCTGCAGTATCTGTGTGATATCGGCCAGGGTCCGCATCTTGCGCGAAATGCTCTTGCGCCAGTCGTCGAAGCGGAACTGTTCGGCGCTGGAGCGGAAAACGGTGGCCAGATACGGGTCGCCGACCGTTTTCAGCGAGTTCTCTATCCTGCCCAGGAACTCGGAGAATTCTATGTATTCGGTGCTGGACGCCTCGGCTATGTCGGCGTAGAAATTCTTGAAGATGTTTATTACCCCTTCCTTCTTCTGTTCGATGGTGTCGTACAGTTCGTCCAGCTTCTGGTTCAGCAGATCGTCGTAATAGCGGAATTCCAGCAGGTGGGTGAGCGAAAATTCTATCACATCGGCCACATCGCGCTGGCCGTCGTATTCTACCAGCAGCGCGGAATTCCAGTCTATCACCGCCAGGTCGTTCTCCGTGTACTGGAGGACATTCTCGGTTATCAGGTCCTTGGAGGCTTCGGAAAGCGCTTCGCGGCTCTCGGCTAGGATCAGCGCGGGTATATCGGCCTTTTCCAGAAGTTCCCTGGGGTTCTTCACGCCGTCCAGTTTTTCTATAAAGTAGGTTATGTAGTCCTCGTACGCGCCCCACTCTGTGGGCTGTTTTATGGCCGGCATCAGTTTCTTTTTCAGTCCGTCCTTGGCGGCGACGGCGGCCTCGTCTATCGCCTCCGAGGCTTCAATGCCGGCGGCGAGTTTGACGAGCTCCTCCCAGGACATCCCCGCCGGGATCGGCAGTTCCAGGGTTATGGAGATAACGCCATAGTCCCAGATCCTGGCGAAGATTTCCGCGGAAAACTCGGTCTCCGGCAGCGGCAGTTCGATCTCGCCCAGCTCCACTTTCAACGGGGCGTTCTTGATGATGATGGCCTTGCGGGTGTCCGTGGCGAGCTTCAGGCGCAGGCTTTTGGAGTCTTCGCTCAGCAGGCGCTCGGCCGCCGCCAGCGAGATCTCCCCGCCCACATCGAAGACGCGGTGTATCAGTATGGAACCTTTTATTATGTTTACGGACATGGTAGCGCGGGGGTTATCGGATAACTTCTTCCACCGCCCTGATTATTTCAGGATCGAACCCGGGATCGTAGCCGGCCCAGACATTGTGGATGGAATGAGCTTTGGTCAGAAGGTAGATGAACGGCACTCCCATGGCGTTGTACTTGGCGGCCGCCGCCTGGCCGTTATAAGCCAGCGGGAAGCCGAGCCCGAAATCCTTCGCGAAGCGGGCTACCGGCGCGGGGCTCCTTTCCAGGGCGATCCCTATCACGCTGAGCCCCTTTCCCGAATATTTGTCGCCCATTTCCGCTATGAACGGCGCGGCTTTGCGGCAGTAGGGACACCCCTCGGTGAAGAACATCAGCAGGACCGGTTTGCCGGCGTACGCGGCCAAGTCTATTTCCCCGCCCTTGTAGCTCGGCAGCCTGAACCAGGTCTCTTTTTTAGTATAGGTTCGGACGGTTTCTTTTGAGGAGATTTTCTCCGTAGCGACGGTTTTAGCCTGGACAGTTCCGGTGGCGGTATCGGTGTCCGTATCCGTGCTTTCCGGTGTTCTGAACCGGGTGCTATGGGGGCCGTAGCAGGAAAATACCGCGAAGTAAACCAGGGTCAGAAGCAAAATGCCTATTTTACTCATGCGATGCCGCTCCTCTTTTTCCGCATATCCGCTGTTGTATTATTGTAATATTTTTCTACCCTTCTCCGAAACCCCCATGTCCGTGGCACGATTGACATATGATGTTGAGGCTTTCTATACTCTGGCTAGAAGTTCTTCCGGGGGGGCCGGGTAATCGGCATGATAATGGGGACGCCTATGAATGCGTTGAAAATCTATCTTCTCCTGACGGCCGCGGGATTTGGGGCATATTATACATGGGGACGAATGACGGCCTTGCCCGACCTGACTCCGGAAACCAAGATCACTTTCTACGGGCCGCCTGGATCGGATACGACTCAGATTCTCAACGAATTGATCAAATTCCGCGGTCTTTCCGCTAATCCGGTCCCGGTGAACTCCATCGAAGACATAAATTCTCTGCGTATCATGGACCGTCTGATAGATGCCGGAGTGGCTGATTCGCCGGATCAGGTGAACCTGCCGTTCCTGTTGGTAGAGGATCGATTCGTCACATATGATGAATTCCTCAAGGCATTGGAAAAACTGCCTCTTAGCAATGTTTTTGAGTCTCCTTACCCGTACATGGTGGTGTACGGAGTTCAGAACTGTCCATATTCATTGACGGCGATCCGCGAACTTGAAAGTAGCGGTCTGAAATACGAACTACGGGATGTCAACGATCCGCGTTATCGGGCGCGGTTTAGCGCACTGTTGCTCGCGCATAAAAAAACTTTCGTTGAATGGCCGGTAATGGATGTCAACGGCCATTTGCTTATAAAACCGTCCATGGACGAGGTGAGAAGATACTACCGATGATTTTCCGGAAAAAACTAGCCGCTGGAAACGGCAAAGGCATTGGGAACGACTGGAGAGCGTTGTCGTTCGCATCGGTTTTAATAGTGTTGCAGGCCTCTTTTTGTCCAGCCGGCGCGGGCGAGACGGCGACAAGATCTGCCGCGCAGCTGATAGAGCAGGGGGACTATCAGGGCGCTGTAACCCTGCTTCAAAAAAACACCTCGGATCCGAAATTTATGCGAAGCGATTATAGCGCCGGGATATCCCTGTCTCTTCTCGGTCTGGCTTACCTGAAGCTTGGCGAACATTTGAAGGCCGTCGATAGTGAAGCCGCCGCTCTTGCCCGGTTTAAACGCGTGAATGACAAGTCCTGGCAGAGAACCTGTCTGGTCGAGAGCGCCGAAGCATATGCCGCCTTAAAGCGGTTTCATGACGCGGCGGATAAGTATCGTGCCGCCGTCTTACTGGACGAAGAGGGCGAAAACGAAAACGAAAAGAGGCAGGACCTTCAGAATCTGGCCTGGATGCAGGAAAAAACAGGGAATCTGAAAGGAGCTTTGGCGACCTGGGAGAAACTTCTGCGCGATGCCGGACCCCGGGACAAATATCTTAGCGGGGATTGCCGTCTTAATATGGCCGCTCTCCAGGAGAAACTCGGCGCCAAGTCCACGGCGGCCGAACTGCGTGCTGAGGGTCAAAAATTAGTGGACGAAGCGGCGCATGCCTCGAAAAAAATGAACGCGGATGGAAGCGTGGATCAGATTTATTTTGCGGCTGTTCAAAAAATGCAGGCGGAAGATCCCCAAGGCGCCTGCAGACTCTATGAGGAGATGCTTGCCGCGGCCCGTAAGCGCGGGTTCAGGAACGGAATGGTGACGGCACTGCTCTCGCTTTCCGTTTGCGACTCCGGCTCGGGGCGTTACGATTCTGCGCGAGAAGGATTAGAGGAAGCTTTGCGCTTGACGAGGGAGGACGGCGACGAAACGAACGAAGGCGTTGCTCTGGGCACCCTGGGCGTTGTTTATGCAAATCTCGGAGATTTAAATAAAAGCCTTTCCATGTTGGAACAGGCCAGGATTTTGAACGCTAAGATAGGCGAAGTTTACAACGAGATTGAGGTCCTTCACTCCATCCGGTTTGTATATTCCATATTAGGCGATTTTCCGAGGATGCTTGCGGTGAATTCGCAAATGAGCGAGACAGCGAAACGCAGCGGCCGCAAACGAGCTCTTCTCAAGGCGGAATACGATATCGGCAGATTTTACGGGGAGATCGGGGACCATCAGGCCGCTATTGAGCATTACAAGACGGCTCTTGAGCTCGCAAGGCAGGTGGGCGACGGGGCCGTTATGGCGAATATGCTTAACGGCTACGGCATCGCCTCCATGAATATAGGAGAATACGCCGCCGCCGAGAACGCTCTTCGGGAATCTTTGGAGCGGAAGGATTGGCCCGGCGGGCGCGTCAATCTCGCGGAAATATTCCTTTACAAAAACGAGATGGAAAGAGCTGCTGAGCTCTTGCGCCCGATAAATCCGCAGCATGTGAACATGGGCTATTACTATCTGGCAAAGGGAGAACTTCAGCAGGCTCGCAGCGCTTATAAGGACGCTCTTTCCGGCACCCGCTCCGTTGACACTCTGTTTGCATCCCGCACAGGCCTGGGATTGGCCTATGAGGGTCTTAAGGATTATTTCAAGGCCTCCTACCATTTCCGGGAAGCAGAAAAAGTACTGGAACGCCAGCGCGATTCTCTTTCGCTCGCGCACCGGCTTTATTTTATGGGCGTAGTCGACTGGATGTGGCCCCATCTGGAACCATATGAGGGGCTGGTCCGCATAGCGGAATTCATGCCGGGAGGGTTACGCGATTCGCTATATCGGGCGGAATTCACACGCGCTCGTATTTTTACCGAATCAGCCGCGCGCAACTACGGCGCACCCGATACGCGCATCCCTCCGGCTCTTTCCGCCGCGGAACAGCGGTTTAATCAGGCGATTTCTTCGACTGCGTTGCGGGTGGAAGCGGCGAACCGCTCCACTGACAGAACCGCTTTTGCCCGCCTTGACTCTGAATTGACCGATTTGAAAAAGAAAAGGGATCTTTTTGCGGAAGGTTTGCGCCGGGATTATCCGGAATACGCGGCGGTACGCTATCCCCAGCCGCTGTACGCAGAAGAATTCGCCCTGCGTCCCGGAGAGGTGCTGATAGAATTCGAGGTCACCAGGCCGTATACCAAGGTTTTTGTGGTCAAGGACGGCCGCGTCGCGTTCAGTTACGATGTGCGGCTTACCCGCGGGGAACTTTCGACGATGGTTCGAAAATACAGATCTTTTTTTGAAGAGGTTTCCGGCTCGCGCCAACTTGCGGCTTTCGATCCCAGGCTCGGCAATCGTCTTTATAGGCTTCTTCTGGAGCCGGCGTTTCGGGCGAAAGAGAACGGCGTTCCGTTGATCCCGGCCGCCGCCGCCCTGATAGTGGCCACGGATGAAATACTCAGCGTCTTACCTTTTGAAAGTCTGGTGGTTTCCATGCCGGCCAGGGTCCGGCTCGTTCCGGGGCGTTTCGGCCCCGTGCCGGTAGGCGTGAAATACATGGGTGATACCTATGATATCGCCTACTCGCATTCGGGCACGGCTTTGACAATTCAGCGGCGTCTCAAGTCTAAAACCTCCCCCTTGTCGGATCTGCTGGTTTTGGCGGATCCCATTTTCAATCCAGCCGACAGCCGTCTGCGCGGCCCGGCGCCGGTCCGGACGGAGGCGGATATCGGGACGCGAAAAATCGCGGATGCCATAGGCGCGACAATGGGCTTGGGCGGCGGCCGGCCGGGAGCCGCGCGGGAAAAGGAAATAAGCCGGGAAAATTTTGTTTTTCCGCGACTGGATAAAACCGGTCTGCTGGCGCGGGCCCTGAAAGGGAAAGTTTTCCGCGGGAGGTCTTCAGAGGTGCTTGTCGGTTCCGCCGCCTCAAAAGAGGGGTTTTTAAAAGCCGATATTTCCAACTACCGCTATCTGGTTATAGCCACTCACGGCATTCTCGACAATATGGTGCCTGGTCTGCGAGAGCCCGCTCTGGTTCTGAATCAGATAGGCAACGCGCCCGGCGATAACGGGTTGCTTACCATGAGCGAGATAATGACGCTTCGTCTCAATGCGGATGTGGCGGCGCTTACCGCCTGTCAGACTGGCCTGGGCGCGCATCTTACCGGGGAAGGCGTTATGGGGCTGGGGCGGGCTTTCCAATATGCCGGCGCTCGCAAGGTCCTTGTTTCCCTTTGGAGCGTTTCAGAAGATTCTACCACCATGCTGGTGGAAAGTTTTTTCACTTATCTGAGGAAGGGCCACTCCGCGCGGCGGGCTTTGCGTCTGGCCCGGGCGCATGTGCGTCGCGCCGGATATGAGCATCCATTCTTCTGGGCGCCGTTCATTCTTATAAGCGATTGATCCGTAATTCGCCAGCGGGGAGAGTGAGATCCAATGGGAGGCGGCCAGTGAGCGGAAAGGGCAAGGTGATCGCAGTCGGTGCGCTATTCCTGCTGGCCGCGGGAATCACTTATTTCATAACGCCGGCCCGGACGCTTCGCAAATACGGGATCAGCAAACCTTTGAAGCCGCAGGAATTCAGTTTCGTAGCCTATAATCTGGGGGTAGCGCAGCTTTCCGACTTTATCGGTTGCCCGCTTATCCTTTATACATGGAGCCAAGAATCCGCGCACTCCGTCGCGACATTGCAGCTCATGGAGCGGCTTTCCGGCAAATATAAAGGTACTCGGGTAAAGGTCCTGCCGGTAGAATTTTCTTCCGCGTTCCACAGGCGGGAACAGTCTTTTCCTGGGTATGTCACGGACTGGGGCATTAGCTGGAGCCGAAAAGAGGACCTGGGTTTTTACCAAAGCGCCGGCAACCCGTGGGTTTATCTTGTCAATCGGAAAGGGATCGTTGAGAAAGAATTCATGCCGGACATCGCGGATGAAAAAAGGATCTCCTTATGGGCGGATAAAATGCTGCGCGACGATTCTCCGGATGCTTGCTGTTCGGAGGACGATTCTTCGTACGCAGACACGGCGGAACTGGTCCCGGACCGTCAAATGCGTGATAGCGTGCTTGACCTGCTTGCTAACCGGCAGTTCCTGGAATTAGAGGGTCTTGCCGAAGGGTTCCGTTCCGAAAAGGCCAAATCTCTCCGCGGCGTATGGAAACTGCACCTCTTTTATCTGGCACTCAGTTCCGGATTAAGCGACCGACCCTCATGGGAGCGGCGCTTGGAGATGATAGAAAAATGGCGCGAAGCCTGGCCCGATTCAGTAACCGCGCGGGTAGCGCTGGGCATATTCCTGGCCGCGTTCGCTTTCAACGAGAGGGGCACGGCATACTCTTCCGAGGTGACGGAAGAACAAAGATCGGAATTTGTGAAATTGCTGGCGCGGGCCAGAGAAACGCTGGAGGCCGCGGAGGTGATGGATGTTAAATGCCCCGGCGTTTATGAGGGCCTGCTGCATGTGGCTCGCGGCGAGGGTTGGGATAGGAGGGAATTTGAAACCGTTTTTGGCAAAGCCGTGGCGCTTGAACCCGGATACCTTGCATTTTATTATATAAAAGCGTTCCATCTGCTGCCGCAATGGTATGGCGAGCCGGGAGAATGGGAGCGATACGCGGAAGAAGCCGCTGGACATACAAAGGCCATGGAAGGCATGGGGGTTTATGCACGGATCGTAATGAATATGGCGTCGGCATTGGATAAGAAAGACGAAATGTTCAAGGCAACCCGTGTGTCATGGCCGCTGATGCGTCAGGGTTTTTGGGATATCATAGAACGGTATCCGGACTCGTTATACGAGCTAAATCTGTTCGCATGGTACGCCTGCCTCGCCGGGGATAAACCTACGGCGAGAGCGGTCTTTGCCCGGCTCGGGGATGGGTACAGCGCGAGCGTCTGGCATACCAAAACCGCTTTTTTGCGGAAAAGAAAATGGGCGCGGGAAGCGACCCTTTCCGAACGGCTGGCTGAAATTTTCTGAGCTTTAGGATCAGCGGTGTATGAAGGATAGCTTGTAATAAAACCCGCCGGATGCCATCATCTTTCTGGTGATCAGCTGTACCGGGCTGCCTGCCGTGTCCTTAAGTTTCGTCACTGACTCGGAGCCGCGTTTGCCGCCTATTCCCATCAGCCGCATGGATTCCTCCACGGAGGCGAAAGACGCGTCCTTCAGATCCTCCAGTCCGGAAAGCGGTTTCACGCTGGCAAAGATATATATCTCTTCTCTTCCCGGATTTTTATCCAAAAACAGAAATTCTTTTTCCGGCAGCCACTGTTCTTTGTTTGCCGGCATGGGGTTGGTCGCCCGGCTGTACTCGGAATTGGGAAAGATCCTGAAGGTTTTATTGCTTGAATCTATCTGGTAAATGTACACGAAGCTGGTCCGCCTGGGTTTAAGGTAAATGGAATAATTATCTTCGGATGTAAGGACCATGCCCTCTCTTACCGGGTAAAGTTTTTTATCGCCTCCTTCGTAGTACACGCCTGTTTCCACCTCCAGGGCGGTCGCTTCATCAGCTGAAGCCGGCGGCTCCGGCGGGGCGCCTAATTGCCGGAATTTGCGGGCGATCATTTTTTCCATATCGGAGGTCTTATCCTGCAAAAGCGTGGTCGACGCGAGCAACCTGCCGGTCTTAGTCTCTACGGCTTTTATCGAAAGAGATATTTTGGAGCCGGCTACTGAATAATCGCCGGAGATCAGAATGTCCATACCCGCCTCTTTTGTCAGGCGTTGTATGGTGTCGGAGTCTCCGAAGATCGCGGAATCTCGCATGATCTTCAGAAGTTCGTAACGGCCGACCAGCCGGAATTTTCCGGCCCTTTTTGAAAGATGCGAGGAGAGAATGTTGGAAATTATCTGGCCGAATTCGGAGGTCTCAAGCAGGTCGCCGCTTTCGGAAAAATCCAGGACACATACTTTGCCGTGCAGTCCGTCCGCAACGGCTTTTGCGGATTTTTTTAGCGCTTTATCAAGAGTTTTAAGACCGGAGGCGTCGGCTGCCTGCGAAAACGGGCGAAACATGGATAATAACAGCGCTGCGACAAGGCAAATTTTCCGTTTTTTCCCCACATTTCCCCCTTGCCGGCCGGTTGCAGCCGGACCGTTCCGTCATTGTATTATTTTTCGCAGGGCGTCCAAAACGAAATTCACGGCGCAGGCCTTGATATGGGCGCGGCCGTGATGGAAACGGCGCGTGAAAGTCCTGGTCCTCATGCCGCGCCCGGAGACGGCGAAATGCACCAGACCGACAGGCTTCTCTTCCGTTCCCCCGCCCGGTCCAGCTATGCCGGTTACGGCCGCCGCGTAATCCGTCCTGAAAAGCCGGCGCGCGCCTTCGGCCATTTCCTCCGCGCATTCCGGCGAGACCGCGCCGTGCCGCAGGATGGTGGCCTTTTGTACGCCGAGGATCTTTTCCTTGGCTTTATTCGCATAGGCCGTCACCGCGCCCATAAAATAGGCGGAGCTGCCGGGCGTGTCGGTTATGGCGTCGGCCGCCGCGCCCCCGGTGCAGGATTCGGCCAGGGACAGCGTCGCTTTTTTCTTCGCCAGCAGCTTTCCCAGGATCCCGGCCAGAGTGTCGTCCCCTGCGCCGTAGACCTTGCCGCCTAACGCCGCGGAGCAGGCTTTTTTTATGGCCGCCAGGGAACGGTCCGCCGCGGCCGGAGTTCCGGCGGCGACGGTAAAAGCGAATTCCGCCGTGCCGGGGCCGGCCAGAATGGTGTAGTCCGCCTCCGGAAATCTTCTCATCACCGGCTTCAGGAGCTTTTCCGCCTGCACTTCCCACAGGTCCGCGATCTTCAGGCGCAGGGTCCGCACGGAACCCTCTTTTATCCGGAAAAATTCCTTTATCTCCGGGGCGGCTATGGCGTCGAACATCGGTTCCCATTCGCTTTGCGGGCCCGGCAGGAGCAGGAGCAGCTTTTTTCCCAGCGGCAGCGCCTGCCCGAAAGCCGTGCCGTTGGCGTTCTCCAGCATTTTCGCGTCCTCCAGTATCAGGCACTGATCTTTGAAATTGGGCGGCAGAACGGCCATCTTGTAGTTGAACTTCAGCACCTGTTCGGCGTATTTGGAATAAACGAGCCTGCGGCGCAGCGCGCGGGCCGCGGCCTGCCGCGTCAGGTCGTCGAATGTCGGGCCGAGGCCGCCGCAGGTTATGACCAGGTCCGAGCGGTCCAGCGACCAGGACACCAGTTCCGCTATGGCGCGCAGGTCGTCCCCCACGGAATGCTCGCGGCAGAGCCGGAAGCCCAGGGCGCGCAGCCGGGCGGAAAAAAGCGGCACATACCGGTTGTTCTTGAAAGAAACCAGCTCCGAACCGGTGCAGATAAGTTCCGCTTTCCTTTGCGGCATTAAGGAGTAAGGTATCAAAAAAACCGCGCGGCGCGCCAATCAGGCTAAAAAATTATAGAATAGGCGGACACTTCAAGCGCATAATGGAGGCCTATGATACAGGAAACGCTTTCAAGAATAGAATCGGCTATAGCCAGAATAGAGACGGCCGGCGGCAGGGAGAAAGCCGAGCTGATCGCCCTCCTGAACAAGCTTAAGGAGGAACTCGCGGCTTTGCCGGGCTCCAAAATGGAAGAGGCGCGCAGCGTGGCCCATTTCACCGAGACCGCGGCGCACGAGGCCACCCGCTCCAATAAGAGCGCGGAACTCCGGAATCTTTCCATCTCCGGCATCGCCTATTCCGTGAAGGGATTCGAAGTTTCCCACCCCCGGCTGGTGGAAGTGACGAACGAGATCTGCATGATGCTCGCCAGAATGGGGATATGACTATTGCTGTCCGCGGAGTTCCTTCAGGGTCTCCTGTATCTTGAGCGAGATGGCGTCCAGTTCCAGGGATTTGTGCATGATGGCCCTGACCTGCGGAAAGCGGGTCACATCGTCGCGGTTCTGACGGGAAAAATGAGTGGCCGTCACGACTATCACCGGTATCGAGGACAACCTCGGATCGTTCTGAAATCCCGTCAGCATCTGCACCCCGTCCAGCTCCGGCATCCCTATGTCGGTGATCAGAAGGTCCGGTTTGTCGGCCAGGCAAAGGACCAGGCCTTCCCGGCCGTTGCGGCCCGTGGCCACTTCGCAATCGGGGCCCAGGGTTTCTCTTATCAGGGCGGCGAAGATCTCGTCGTCGTCCAGTACCACCACCCGAATTTTTCCTGCCATTGCGGTGTTCCTCCGATGCGGGCTATCTCATGATCTCTATCCGGCCTATGGAGGGCTGCGGCACCAGGGCCTTGGAGATGGCGCTTACCCCCTCTCCGACATAAAGGCAGGCCACCACCACCACGCTGGCCAGCAAGATCCCCACGGCCACATTGCCTTTCTGCAGTTCCTTCCCGGCGTGCAGCGACCGGCCCAGCTTTCCGAATAGGCGCAGGGTCAGGGAAATGGTTATGACGGCCAGGAGCAGCGACACGCCCAGATGGGCGGAGGACAGCAGCGCGAGCCTCCCCAGCCCCAGCCCGTCGTCTCCGGGAGCGGACATGTAGAGGCGGAACATGCTTACTACGGACGACATGCCTTTCTGTAATATCGTGGAGGCCGAGAAGAGTATGGCCGACACCAGGATGCCCACCGAGACATTGCCTTTTTTTATCTCGTCCTCCATGTCGAAATCGGGATTCGCCTTGATAAAGACTTTGTAAGTGATGTAGATCACCACACCCGACATCACTACGGACAGCACGAATTCGAACAAGCTGACCATTACCCGTACATTGAACATTTCTCCTCCAGATTAAAAGAACGGTTCCACCGTGTAACCCGCCGAGCCGTCCAGCAGCGCCGTTGTGTTCCTGCCTACGGTCCCCGGCTCCAGCCAGGCCGGCCCCGCCGGTTCGATAAGCACATATTCCAGTCCCTCGTATCTTACGAACATATCCCCTTTGGCCGGTATGCGCCGTATGGCCATCAGGTAATGTCCCGGCACGGCCACTCCCACAAGACGCATACCGCTCCAGTTCCCAAGGATGGAGGCCGCCACCCCGGTTTTAGTGTCGCAGTCCCCCCAGCCGCTGAGCAGCGCTTTGGCCGGCGGCAGCAAACCGCCGGTGTGGAATGTCCCTTCCAGCATGGGCGGCAGCTTGTAATGGAGGGCGGTCTGTACCATGGAAAGTACCGCGCCCACCGTTTCCTCCGCCCCGTAGGCGCGATCCTCTGAAATCTTCTGGAAAGCGAGCGCCAGGGGCTTGAGCACTGGAATATTGCGCTTGACCACCAGAGTCATGTCGCATTCCACCACATTGCCCGCGCGCAGGGCGAAGCCGCGCTGATAAAGCAGCTTGCGCAGCCTGGTGTCGTACTCGACCGCCACTGCGTCCATGGCCTTTTCGGCCGCGGGCTTACCGCCCGACGCGTAGCCGCGCGCCCAGGCGGCGGCGCGCGCTTTTTCACGCCAGGCCCGGAGATCCGCCGTTTCCCGGTCCGAATAACCGTAGCGCGCCATGTAGTCCCTGAACTCGGGGTCCGTCATGCCGAAAGAAACCCCCAGCCTGTCGCGGTTGAAGTTGATGAAATTATACCGGGCCGTAGTCGTGGCGCCGTTCTTCCAGATCTTCTGCGCGGTCCCGGTCTCGGTGCGGCCGGTCTGAACGGAACCGCCGTCCGCGGCCTGGGCGCGGGACAATTCCCGCATTCCGGGCGGGACCGCGTAGCCGGACCCGTGGGCAAGCGCGAGCCTGTTCTCCCAGCCGGCGGAAAGAGAGCAGGCGAGAGAGAACGACCCGGCCAGCAGTACCAGGCAGCAGGGCAGAGTTCCGTCGCCGCGTTTCATGTTGGAAATTATATCAATTAGGGCGAGGCTTTCAGCATTATCATACCGCCGCGCCGGTTTCGCGGGCGGAGCTCAGCCGGGGAGTTCGCCGCCGCCGGTGCGTCAGCCGCACGGCCCGGGCTTTTCCGGCCCTTCGGCCGGATGCACGCTTTTCACGGAATCGAATTGTACGCCGTATTGGTTCATTCCCGGCCCCTTGCGGCGCCAGACCACCCGGGCGGAGACATCCAGCGCTCCCTTGTCCAGCAGGCGCAGCCGCGCGCGCACGAGGGCGCCGCACGCCAGGTCCATGGCGCTGGAAAAACGGGCGCCGGACGGGGACCAGTCCACGAGCCTTCCGGAACCCGCTATCAGTTTTCCGGTCCCGTCGAAGATCTCCAGCACCGAGTTATGCCGCTTGCGCGGATCACGGCGGTTGTCTTTTGATCGCATGGTCGTATCTTACGAAATCCCGGCGGCGCCTGGCAATTTTTAAGGCTCTTTTTCACAGCGCGCCGTACATCCCGCAGGAAAATATATCCGGTTCATGCCAGCCGCCGGACAATATTTTCGCCCTGGCCCTGCATCCTCCCAGGCAACGGGCGAATTGCGCGCAGGACCCGCATTTTTTCAGCCTGTTCCAGTGGAAGCCGGCCGTTATGGCCCCGTCTTTCAGGCGGCCGCGGCAGATCTCTTCCAGCGATTCCGAGGAGAGGGTCCCCATGGCCTCGCCGATGTTCTGGAAATAATGACAGGCGTAAACTTCTCCCGACGCCGATATGAAGCATTGCGTTGTCCCGGCTCCGCAATAGAATTCGCGTCCGCCGGCCAGCCGGTTAAAGGCGGCTTCGTTCTCTTCCCCGCCCGCGAATAAACCCTTGTTAAAAAGGTCCCGGACCCTGGCGGCTGACAGCCCCAGGCCGTCCGGCGCGTTCTTTGCCCTGCCTATGGGCGTAACCGGGGAGAACCGGACGCCGGACGCGCCGAGTCCGCCCAGGCAGAAATCCCTGAACTCCTCTACGCTGGCATAGGTCGCGTCCCGCACCATGGCGGTTATGAGGACCGGCACTTTTGCGGCGACAAAAAGTTTTATTCCTTTTACCGCTTTCTCGAACGCTCCCGCTCCGCGTATCGCGTCATGCGTTTCCTTGAAAAAGTCCAGGCTGACCGCCGCCTTCGCCACGCCGGACCCCGCGAACAGGGCGGCGGTACTTTCGTCGGCCAGCACGGCGTTCGTCATCACGCTTACGCGCATATGGCGCTCGCTGGACTTTTTCAGGGCCTCCGGCAGCAGCGGATTCAGAAGCGGCTCGCCTCCGCTTACGACCAGATCGACCGGCTCCAGCGCGTCTATCCCCTCGAAAACCTTGTCCAGTATTTCCCGGCCCATGTCTTTCTGCGACAGGGCGGAAAAGCAATGTGAACAGCGCAGGTTGCAGCGGCCGGAAAATTCCAGTTCGACAAGCTCCAGGAGGCTCTTTTTCTTTACCGGGAGAATGCGATCCTCCCCCCGGCCGCTGTCGGGCGCCGTTATCCCTTTCGCGGCGAGCTTGTCATAGATAAATTTTTCCTTTTCCGTCATTTCAGCCGTTGAGCGGCGTTTAAGCATGCTTTCAAGCACCGCCGCGGCCTCGGCGTTAAGCCTGACCTTGTAGCCGCTGGCCGTGTGATGCAGCCAGATGTCCTTTTGGGAATGCTTCAGAACGCAGTTCTTTATCAGCATCGGGTACCGCGCGGATATTTGGGAGGACAGCCCCGCACTTTTTTCCCGGAAACCGGGGCCAAAGTGCGGGGGCTGTTCCTCTTTTTTCGTCTTTCTACGACAGCCTTCTTATTCGCAACCCATGTCGGAACAGTGGGCTTTGCTTACGACGGCAACCGCTACTTCGTTGTGTTCTTCGAACAGCATGCGTTACCTCCGTTTTTCCGGTCCTGGCCGCCGCGGGGCCGCGTCGGCGGGTCCGGAAATTTTCGCCCTACTTTTTTTCAACCAGGTCCGCGCCGCATTTGGGGCATTTGCCGGGCTGGTCTCTTTCGTGGCCGTCCGCAGGGCAGACATATACCGCGGCCCGGCTTTGCGGCGCTTTCTCCGCATATTTTTCGGGGTTTTCCAGAAAAGGCTTTTTGCAGCCGGGACAGCAGAAATAGTAGATATCGCCTTTGTAGGAAACTGAAAGGGTTTGGGCCGTCACCTTGAAGGTTTCACCCATTACCGGGCAAACCGCCTCCTTTCCCAATTCCTCTTTAGTTACCTCGCGCATTACCGCCGCGGCGGGTTTCTCAACGGAGCCGGCGCCGGGCGCCCGCTCCCGCGGCGGCGCCGCGCTCTTTGCCTTCCCCGTCTTAGTCCTCGGGCAGGGGGCGCCGCTTTTTTTACCGCAATCCGCGGCAAAAGCCGGAGAACATGCGAATATCAGGGCCAACGCATACCGCATTGCATATTTAGAAGTCATAGTTCCCTCCCTTAATCCGTCCGGTGTGTTTTTGCGCGGCCCCCTTTGCGTGATGTTTTCGCGCCATGTCGGTTATGGTCACGGACTTCATGGACTTTTCCAGAGAAGCGTTCACATCGCGCCAGATGTCCCGCGCCACGCAATCCGGCGCCCTTTTGCAGGCGGCGGAGTTGTGGACGCAATGCACCAGCTCCAATCCGCCCTCGAAGGCGGCAAAGACATCGGCAAGAGTGATGCGCCCCGGAGGCAGGGCCAGCATAAAGCCGCCGCCCGCTCCGACCGCGGTTTTTACGATGCCGGCGGATTTCAGCGCGGCCGCTATGTTCCCCAGATATCTGCGCGAGATCCCCTGCCGCCTGGCGATCTCGGAGATCGGCACCGGCGCGGCGCCGTTATTAAGCGCCAGGTGAAGCAGAAATCTGGTCCCGTACCTGGTCTTAGTGGATATTTTCATAATTACCACCAATCTTGTGGTATTAATAAATGTAACAAAAACGCCCCGCTGTGTCAACCGGTCCGGGGCGTATTTTCAGTATCGAAGGTTATGCCGTAATAGGTCCGTAGATCGGTATAGCCGTTAGCGGTTAGAATCCCCTTGCTCGCGCCAATTTACCAGTAATTCACCAACTCGATTCGGGTTGGTGTTTTGCTTTAAAAAGTTCGTTTTTGCCCCCCCTTGTCCGGCTGCCACAACACCCCCCGATATGAACGAGCCAGTCAAACCCGCTCCCACCTATTCCGTCTTCATTTCCGGTCCATCCCTGGAAAGCCATGATCCCGAAAGCGAAGCGTTGCTCGACGGTGAATCAACCTGATATTCGCGGATTATCCGCCGAAGGCGGACAGAGCACGCATGATTATGATTCGTCGGGAGCTGCCTCAATCTAAAGACGTGCGTCATAGATATACTTTCATCCATTGCACAGGGGGGTGACGAGGGTTCTCCGTGCCGTTGCCTCGCCTCCGGGATCATGACTCTCCTCAATATATACTCCGCTTTTATACAGTTGCTTCGACCGGAACGTGTTGTCCGATAGACCAAACAAAACCTGCCAGTTCACGCGCCACCGCAACAACCGTAACCTGATGAGCTTTATTCTTGCCTATCATTCGCAAGAACTTCCTGTGTAGCCGCGCCTGCGCTTTCTTTGCGATTTGGAGCACTTCCTTCGGGCAACCCTTGCGCCGTTCTGCCAGTTCCTTCCCTACAATATTGGGATAGCGCTGGGACCAGGCCGCTTCCACCAATACGCGGCGGATATGCGCGTTCCCGGCTTTTGTGATGCTGCCGCGGCGCACTTTCTCACCCGAACTGCGCTCTGAGCCGACCAAGCCGGTATAACTCATAAACTCGCCCGCAGTACCGAAGCGCCGGAAATCCTGCGCTTCAACCACCAAGATCAGCGCCCCAAGTGTATCGATGCCTTTGAGCGCCCTTAAACAATTTACCGCAGTGCGATACCTCGGCTCCTGAGCTAAATCATAGGTTTGCTGGTCCAATGTTTCAAGGCGCGCCTCAGCTTCATCATACGCCCGCAGATTCGCTTCGAAAGTCAGCTGCAACGATGGAAAATCGAACTTCTGGGTTCTAAGCCACGCCCTATGAGCTACTCCCCAGAATTTTCTCTCTCTATGTACACGCCCCTGCCGTAACAGAAACTTAGACAACCTGTGCCTGGCACGCAATCTGTCTGTAAGAACATCTTCACGGGCACGCGGCAAATCCCGGGCCGCTTCTTCTTCGCTAGTCGGAACACGAATCTCCGTCAAATCTCCTGACCGGTAAAACCGTGCCAGGTTCACCGCATCACGCTTATCTGTTTTTACGCGGTCGCCGGGTCGCACTGGCGTCAATCCCGGTGCGATCACGGCGCAATGCTGCCCCAATCCCGTGATTTGCCGTTGCACCGCGTAGCCGCACGGACCCGCTTCATAGACAAATTCCACCGGTCCTTGCCGCATTATGCGATTTACCAGTTTCTTTATCGCCTTCGGGTGGTTCTCAATACTCACTTTCTCGGTGACATCATTATGGCCCTGCGGCAACACCGCCGCCGCAATGCTCTCTTTATGCACATCCAGCCCTACGACTGTAGTATAATTATTCATAAGCCAGCGCCTCCGTGTTATATGCGGATAGGTTCCCTTCCAGGAATAACCCGCGTCATTATAACTTACTGGGGTGCTGGCTCGTTCATCTTATCTAAAAACGAACTTTTTGCCCCCAACTTTAGAGTTTTACATTGCCAGCGACATAAATTCTTCCAGCAGCCTTATATCGCTCTACAAAAAAGTCCTGGGAAGCAGGTGGGGCAGTTCGCAACCAGAGCTCAAACGAGTTTATCGACTGAAGAAAATGCCATTTAAGGCCCCAAAAGTTTATAACAGAATATCCTTCGGATATTGTATGCCAATTCTGGCCTGCAGAAAAAGGAGCAGTTGTGAACTTCAATTGACGCTGATCTTGAAGATGTAGTGAATAAGAATGGTGCAAAGCATTTCTTAACTGCCACATAAAACAAGCATCCTCACTACTTGCTCCACAGACCCTGCTAAGAAAGCCTTTAAAGACTTTCCCATTTTTTGGGTTCCGCGAGTAAAACTTCGCCATCAAATCCAGCCCGGTAAATATCCCCATTGCGGCCAAGTATGGCGCTTTATGCCTATCCGAAGCATCAGGCTCAAAGAACCGCTCATCTCTGTACAGCTCCTGCAAATCTCGACGAAGAAGATGCAAAGTAGGCCTCTCTCCACTATTCTTAAGCTCCTCTGGGAGTTGGCTTATAGGGCATGGCGGCAAAAAGAACTTGTGTTTACACTTAGCAAATTCATCCAACGGATGGGTAGCGCTTGGCATATTAGTTCTCAGTATTTCCAGATAGAAACACCCGAAGTGTTCCCGATTTATGCATATCCAGAATAGCCTCTCGCACACCATGCAGAAGTTGCTCTTGCGTTCCTTTCGAAAACAGTTCGCGCACATCCGATTGAAGGTGCGCCGGCATTTTATCCGCCTGGGCCAACATAAACTCTTTCAGATTCTTTGATGCGACAATAAGCATCACATAGCTACTCGGGAACTCATCTTCGGGGATCTCCGGCAACGGTGGCTTTGCGAGATATTTAACCCTAACAGAAGTGTATCCGTATTCGCTTTCCATGCAGCGCAACACCTCCGCCGGATACCCCATCACGAGCACGATATCCCCTTGGGAAAACTCCTGTTGCACTTTGCCGACAATTTTGGGAGCAATCGATTCCGGATGATGCAAAGCATTTATTACCTGCCTGCTTAAACCACTCGGCTGCAGAGAACAGATTGAATACATTCTTTTCAGAATATGCGCAGAAAGAAGACCCACTTCTGAAAGCCGGCCACTAATCTCCTTTGATGTGCTTCGCTGTGCAGGCCTATCCTGCACGGTTGCATGAATAGCCCGACTCGACTCCGAAAACCCAGCCGAGTAAGATAGGCGAAGAGCAAGTTTCTCTTCGAGAGTTGCCTTCTTGAGTGCGAGCCTAAACCTTTCCCGAACGCTCAACAAGACCCTACCTGCCGGTGGCAACTTATTACTGCTGATGCTATCCGCGAATAACGGCAGCACCTTTGCCCCCTCCTTTTTCTGGACATCCTCAATAACTCGTGCATACCTCAGAACAGAGTGCAAATTGTTCTCATTCCTGCATGTGTAGAAATCTTTGAAGTCTTTATCAATCCCAAGGTGGTCATCCAATGACTGCGCGGCTAATACAGCGCGAAAGACACTGTCATTTTGATTATCACCCAAACAAATCAGATTTATCAGATGCTCTGTTAATTTTCGAATCCACATCTCTTGTTCAGCTTTTGTCCGCTCATGCACAACCCTATCGATATTTTTCTCTATGGAGCTAGTCGAGGGAACAGAATCAGGGCCTTCCAGCAGTTCATCCCACTGTAAAGCGGCAATGGCAACCCTAAAGATTTCATCTGCAATCCCATAGCAATAAAACTGCTTGGCGTCCTTATGGGCACATCCATCGACCATGGCAAAATAACTCTCATCGAGGCCAAGACACTGTTTGAGAGCCGCAGGCCCCTTAAAGAGGATTTCAAGAGATATCTGACGACTTATTTCTTGGGACGAGAAGGAGTAATCACGCAGGGTCGTAGCGGCTTTAGTCAGTCCAAGGGAAAATAAACGCTTAACTAATTGGTTGGAAACCTTTTTTCCGCTCCACTTGAACCACTCATGAACGCGCATACATTCTTAGAAGAACTCCCCCTGTATTGCACCGAACATACTGCCGGTTTCTTTTAGTGCGGACTCCTGATGTCGCTGGAGGCGAGAGACACAAGCGACCTTTTGGACAAAATCCATTTGGACATCCATCGGTGGGATAGGGATTTTTAAATTCCTAATAATATCTTGACTTAAGTTCGGTTGTGCACCCCCTACGCGCTTCGTCAACAAAGAAACAGAATGGCGGCGTAAGAGATGGAGAAGATACTCTGTATGAATATGCTTTCCAGGTCGGATGCAACAGACAGCCTGATTTGTAGCGGCCGCAATTCCGAGCATCGCTACAAGCCCAGCCGTAGCCCCATACATAGCAATTAAAACCGTGCCAGCCGGCATAACTTTCGCAGAGCTCTCCGAGAGACCACGTTCCGTAAGTGTTTCCTCGGTAGCCGTGACAACACCTTGAGACAATTCACCTGATTTAACCCACGGGATGCCCCCGCCATAATAAGCATCCACTTCACGATCAGGAGTTCCCCCACTTGTCGTAGTGGCGACATCCTCAAGTGCGACCATTTTCCATTTTTTGGGGTTAGAAATAGGATCGCCAATTGAATCGAGAAATATGCTTTGTGCCAATGAGGATGCGATATTTTTTGCGTGTTTTCGCCTCCTCCGGATAGCGTCGGCTTTATCGAGGATGGCGGCGATGCGGAGCTGCTCAGCAAGCGGGGGCAACAGAATCTCCACACGTTCCATTGCCTCCATTGAGACCTCTTTGAATGTTGTTCCCGTACCACGCGCGGCGATCATCGGTGCGATACATCTTAAATACCAATATAAAAAAGCAGAATCCACTTTGGGTCCCGGAACAACACTTTTAAATCCTTGGTTAGTACACATTTTTCGCCCAGCGATAGCGACTAACCCAATTGGGGCTCTAGAACTAAACAAGACAGCCCCTTTGGGCAGCAAAGTGGTAGAACAACTCTTGTATCCGGATTCAGTTATCTTTTCCGGCGCATCCTCTATAACGGGGGCGTCAAGACCACTGATATCCTTAGGAGTTACCCATGGAATACCCCCACCCCAATATTCTGGAGTATCGCGCCGCGGCGTAGCACCTGAAAACACTTTACAGCATTCCCGCAGAGGAACTTTTTTCCAACCATTTTTGTTTTCAGTGGCCCCTATCATCTCTCCATCCTCTCAAGCTCGTCCAAATCTTTCTTAATTTCATCTTCCAAATTCCTCAAACGTTTGATTATAACTTTCGGCGGGTCATATTTCACTTCCTCGTATGCAATTTCCTTGTAGCGGTTCAGGGAGAGATCGTATTTGTTATTGCGGATCTCATCAGCGGGGACAAAGAAGGCCTTTGCCTTCCGGTCCGTGTCCTTCTTGGGATTGCGGGCTTCCCACTTCGCGATAGCGTCGGGGATATCGTTCTCCTCGGTTTTCTGGCGCTTGTCGTCGAGTGAATAGCCGTCGGCCTGTAGGTCATAGAACCAGACATTCTCGGTTTTCCCGCCTTTCACAAACACAATTACCGCGGTGCTCACTCCGGCATACGGCTTAAACACACCGCCGGGCATCTTCACCACGCCTTGGAGTTCGCACTTATCCAGCAGCATTTCGCGCAAGGCCCTATGAGCATTACTTGAGCCGAAAAGAACCCCGTCTGGAACAATTACCGCCGCGCGTCCACCTATCCGCAGCATGTTTATTATCCGGTTTACGAAGAGCAGCTCCGTTTTAGTGGTTTCCAGACTTAAATCCTCGTTTATGTCTCCTTTGTCGATGCTTCCCTTGAATGGAGGATTAGCCAGAACCACGTCGAAGCGCTCTTTCTCCGTGAACAACTTGGAGAGAGTGTCCATATAGCGCAGGTCCGGGGAATCTATTCCGTGCAGGATAAGGTTCATCAGACCGATGCGCACCATTGTGGTATCGAAGTCATACCCATGGAATGTTTTTTCTTTGAGAATCTGCCACTGGCGCTTATCCGTGAGCTTATCCCCGACAAGACCGCGCTCCATGCCGTTCTCGTCTTTATGCCGCATTTTCGGGCTGGTATGCCTAGTCAGTATATGCTGAAAAGCACCGAGCAGGAAACCGCCGGTACCGCAGGCCGGGTCGCAGATCTCTTCCCCGAGTTTTGGATCAACCAGAGCGCACATCATCTGAATAATATGACGAGGCGTACGGAACTGTCCGTTCTTGCCGGCAGTCGCTATTTCGGAGAGCAAGTGCTCGTACAGATCCCCCTGCGTATCATGAAAGGTCTGTCCGCTTTCTTTTGTTTCGCGCTCTATCTCAGTGTAAATCTCATCTATAACGCCAACCGCTTCCACAAGCAGCGACGCCTTGGGAATAATAAACACAGCGTCCTGCATATACTTTGAGAAGGCCTGCCCTTCTTTGCCTAGCGACTTAATGAACGGGAACACCTTGTCGCGCACATGAGTCAGCATTTCCTCAGCTGGGAGATTCCTGAAATGGCTCCAGCGCTGGCTGTCTTTCTCAAAGATGGATTTATACGGGCGCTTGAGGTATTCCGAATCCCCCTGTTGCTTGCGGTCCATCGCGTCCAGGCGGCGCATAAAGAGCAAATAGCTTATCTGCTCCACCGCAGTCAGCGGGTTGGCAATCCCCCCTGACCAGAATTTATCCCAAAGTTGATCTATCTTTGCCCGTATATTTTGATTAAGCATGGCTATCCCCTCTTTATCCATTTGGCGCCGCGGCCTCTGCCGTCCGGCGAAATTGCGCCCTCATCCTTTAGCTGGCGCAGAACCACCCGCACCATGTCCCGGCTGATACCGGGGCAGTCGGCCTCTATATCGGATATCGCAAAAGGCCCCATACGGCGGGTCACAGCCTGGCGAATCTGGTCGGTTTTGGAGCCGCGCCCGGTCCTGATACTACCAACCCGCTCCTCAAATTCACGATACGCCTTTATCAAAACACCCCAGAAGTAGGTCATCCACGGCATTATGTCGTGCTTGCCTTCATGCCAGCCCTGCGAGCTGGCCTCGAGAGTCTCATAGTAACTCTCCTTCGATTCCTCAAATATCCTTTCCAGGCTGATATAGCGCCCAACTTGGTAATCAAAATGGTAAAGCAGAAGCAGGGTTAATAGCCGGGCCGTCCGGCCATTTCCGTCCGCAAACGGATGGATACAAAGGAAATCCAGTATAGCGGCAGGCACAACCACCAGCGGCTCCTGCCGGTGTATTTCCAGAACCTCCTTATAATTGGCAACCAAGGCGGCCATGGCGTCCGGAGTAGCTGCGGCGATCACCGGGGTAAACCGCACACGGCGCAGCGTGCCATCGGTATTCTTTTCAACTATTAAGTTGTCGGCGCTCTTCCACTTACCCCCCGCCTCCGGCAGATAGCGGTGAATATATGCATGGAGCTGAAGGATGACATTCTCAGAGAAAGGCATATTCCGGCTGGATTCATGCACAAGAGCCAAGGCATCCCGATAGCCGGCGATTTCCTGTTCAGGCCGGTTGCGGGGACTGGTGCTCTGCCTGACTAGGGCCTCCACACGGGCATGCGGAGCCACAATGCCTTCAAGTCTATTGGAAGATTCACTCGACTCGATGACAGCCGCCTGGCGCAGGGTCTCCAGCACCTCTGGTGTCTGTCTGGAGAATAATTCCTGCTTGCCCTTGCTTTCGCCGATGCGCTTCATGGAAGCGGCTTGTTCGGACGAAAAGGACAGCTTTGAAAGATAGCGGATATCTAAGGATTTCATAGAGGTATTATACCAGACAATAGGGGTAATTACAAGTAATTGTTACCCTATTTATTGGTTGTAATACCCCATTCCTTGGACAAATGTCTCTATTTCTTGTCTTTCCCCGGCCTGGAAAAGGCCGAGTATACCGCGAGGATGGATATTGGTAAATGGTTGGGAAATCAAACTTTCCCGGCTAACCTCTCCGGTCTGAACAATAAAGGTCTTTAGCGTCTGCAGAAAAAGTATCTGCTGCGATGAGAAAGTGTCATGCTTAGCGATAAACTCATCGAACTCTTTGGTCACGGTTTCGGACCAAGGCGCAAGGCGCTCGCGGCCAAGGATGTGCCGGATGAACTGAACAAAGTTGGCCCGCTTATTGTCATAAACGCGGCGCAGGATATCCTCATTGATGCGCAGACTATTCGCATCCAGCTCATCCGCAAGGCCGTGCAGCTCTTCTTCGGTTACGGTTTCCCCCGCCGCGATCTTCTGCAGCACAAGACTCTTATCCAGGAGCTCCCGGACAAAAACCTCAGCCTTGTCCCTGTAAACGGAAACCGCCACCCGATCCCCCGGCCCGCACTCAACCCATTCCTTGGCAAATGAAATATCCTGTAGGTCCAGGCACATCATGGGATCTTTACGGGCCTGGCGGAATTTCATCAGAGGGGCCAGCTTCTCTATCAAGGACCGCAGTTTTTCTTCGGTAGGGGTCAGCCACCAATCCTCAAACTGAACCGCGTCGATCAAATCTTTTTCTTTAGCGACAATATTGACGGATAATGGAAGCTCCGCTACCTGGGTCTGCAGACTGGCCTTAATAGCCTCGAAGGCGTCCTTGTTATTCGCCAGCAGCGCAGTCCCCAGCTCGACGACCTCGGTTTCAAAGCGTAGAGCTTTAAAATCCGCACCGGAACGGGCACGCATAACAGGAGCTATCGTCCCGCGCAGGAAGCCGATACCGTCCGCAGAAAGATGACGCCAGAACTCTTCGGCCTTGGCTTGCGCCAGGTCCGACTGGTGCTCCAGCACAACAACATTATTTTTCGGAAGCTCGGCCAAGTCCGCCTGCAAATCTTTTTTTATAGCCTCAACCGTGTCGGCCCGGCTGGCACTAAGAGCCGCCTCAAGTTTATCCAGTCTTGCCTTAAAGAGCTTGACCGGCATCGGGACCAGCGTGCCGGGTTCACGCCCCTCCGGCTTCATGTCAAAAAACTCAAAATTGCCCCAGCAGTCGATGATGAGGAACTTGTCCTTCTCCGAGCACCATGGCTTGCGCTTCAATGGAGAATCATCAAGCAGGCGCGTCCCCCGGCCTATCATCTGCCAGAACTTGACAAAAGAATACACCGGCTTAGCGAAAACAAGATTAACCAATTCGCGGATATCCACCCCGGTATCCAACATATCCACCGAAATAGCCACACGCGGCATATCCTGGGTCTTGAACTGATCCAGAAGCCCGCCCTTGCCGTGCACGCGAGGGTCCTCTGAAACAATGACCCGGGCCAATTTCCCGGCATGCTCGGGATAAAGTTTATCGAACAGTTCCTCAAGCCTGCGGGCGTGGACTTTGGAGATAGCGAAGATAATGCTTTTACCGGGCAAGGTGCCGGAGGAGTCCTTAATACACTCCTCCATAAACTCACGCACGATCAGAGAGTTGGTGCCGGAATTAGTGACCTTCCGCTCCAAGTCAGTACCTTCAAACTCGACGCCTTCAATGTCTTTCCCCTCAGCCAGCAGCCTGCGCCGATCCGCTTCGGAGAGGGCCGTACCATGAATGCCCTCAATCTGGAACTTGGTACGAACCTTAAGAACCTCGAACCGGCAGAGATACGGCGGGACACGCTGCAGGGCCTCTTCGTAAGTGTATGCAAATGTGGGGTCGTTGGCGTCACAATCGAACAGACGGAAGGTGTCGCGGTCTATTTTATCCTGCGGCGTGGCGGTAAGCCCCAACTTAACGCAATTGAAATAGTCCATCACCTGCCGGTAGATGTTATAAATGCTCCGATGGCTTTCATCGGCGATGATAACATCAAAGAAATAGGGCGAAATCCAGTCGGAAGGCGTCTCTCCTGACTGAATGATATTAAGCATGGCCGGGTAAGTGGTTACATAAACGCGCCGGTCACGGGAGAATTCCTTTTCGCCAGTTTGCGGCCAGGACGGCTCTGACGGCATGAATTCCTTGAAGGCTTCCAAGGCCTGGTCGCGCAAAGCGATGCGATCTACCAGGAACAGCACGCGCTTAGCCCAGCGCGCCCGCATAAGAATGTCCAATAATGCCACGGCTGTGCGGGTCTTGCCGGTGCCGGTGGCCATTACAAGCAGGAACCGCCGGCGCTTCGCCTCGACACCCTCAAGGACCTTGCGGATAGCCGCAATTTGGTAGTCACGGCCCACGATGGACGTGTTTATCATCTCAACCGACAGGGGCCTGCGCTCATTTGACCGCTGCACCAGCCATTCCAGATCGGTCAGCGTGGGAAAGCCGTGGACCTTGGTCGGCGGATAAAAGTCGTACTCCCAGCAAAAGTTTTCGTAGCCATTGGTGTAGAAGATCAGTGGGAGTTTGCCGCCCTGAGTTTTCTGTATATTCTGGGCGTATTGGAGGGCCTGCTCACGGCCCAGTTCGGCGCTACGCATGGTGCGCTTGGCCTCGACAACGGCCACATGCTTACCATGAAGCTTTAGGGCATAGTCGGCGAACTGGTGCCCGGCAAAAGGGTTATCGGCTGTAGCGGAATACCCTGGAGGAACCGCTGGGGCGGCGGCAGTCCCGCGCAGGTCTATGTCAAGCTCCTGCGTTACCTGGGCCGCATCCCCGACATCCCAGCCGGCCAAAGCTAGGTTTTTGTCGATGATGCGCCGTCTTGTCTGCGCCTCATTTAATTCCATAGGATAATTTTGATTCTATCATTTCCAAAGCCCGCACGCTTAGCCTGCAATTTTCGCAACAACCTGTTGCGTTATTTGGCCAACAGCCTGTTGGCCTACTAGCTTTCCCTGACTCAGGGAATTCCCCCAAATCTTGCATAAAGTCTTTCGTAAAGTCCTCGACGACGACGAGGCGCAGCGACTTAATGAAGATATAGGGCAGAATTGTGGCGCGAAATAGTATAAGTAAAGTGAATCGTAAAGCGCCATGCGCAGAAATAGGGACATTTACGCACGTGATACCAGAGGCAAAAAGTTCGAATCCGGTTGTCTGACTGCCAAAGGGATTCGAACTTTTTCCCTCGTAACCGGTGATGTCGTGTTATCTGGAGCCGGGATCTGACCTGCCCGGTTAAAATTTGAGAGGGAACCCTTCGTGAATGGTGAAATAGTTTTGCTCAAGAGATATCCTGCCGACGGAGGATTCCCCCCGTGTCCCGAACAATATTCATGAATCGGGTCCTTGGCCTCCGATTCTATAGTCCCGGGATATCTCACTTCTCCGACGCCGGGAATGCCTCCCACCGCAAAGAGCTTTCGGCTATCCGGGCAAGTTCTCCTTGTCTATGCGCCCAGAACCCGCGATATTGTCCGTTCTGCAGACGGCGATACGCAAGAACGGCGTCCTGGCACCTGGAACCGTTTTCCAGCTTCATCATTCGCTCTACGGTTTGCCGCTGCTTCAGCTGCAGCGCATAAAAATCGCGGATATCCTTGTCCAGTTTTGCGACAACCGCTCTGTTTTCCTCCGACAGACCGGTTTGCCCGGCGCCCGGCGTTTTCAGTTTCGGAAGTTCCGTGGAAAGCCGGCAAATGTCGGATAACCCCCATATGTCATCCGGCTTATCCGTTTCCTTCGGCGAATTCTCCCCGGGAGAAACCCAGAGAATAAGTTCCTTGGCAAAAGGTTTAAGGTCGGCCTTTTTCCTTTCTTCAAAAGCCTCGTTGTGAACTTTCAGGAACGCGCCGAGATCAGAGCTGCAATATGGGTTCGAGATATCGTCTATGGCGTCGTTTATATCGCGTAATTCCCCGATCTCTTTATCGAAGGCGATTATGCTCCGGCGCAGGCTGGTAAGCAATTCGTCGGGGAAAGAAAATTTCTTGTTCGGTACGGGGACCTTTAGCGCGGTAACCGGCCTTGAAAGGCGGGAACAGGCGCCGTCCGGAGGAGAATAATAACCCGGCTCTTCGGCCTGCGCGGGCATGAGCATAAACAACGCTAACGGCAGGAGTTTGAACGCTTGGATTGTCATTTTAGCCTTCCTTATTCCCGATATTTCCGCGACCGGATCGGGCGGACTTATGACGGAGAGGCGCCCAGCAGATTATCCAGCAGCATCATGATCACGAAGCCTCCGACCAGATACCAGGTGGCAAGCTTGCCGTAACCTTTCTCGTGTGACTCCGGGATCATCTCTCCGCTTATCACATATAGCATGCAACCGGCCGAAAAGGAAAGGGCGAACGGCAATACGCCGGAAAAAACGGTTACGGCGCTGACCCCCAGAAGCCCCCCAACCGGCTCCACCAAGCCGGACAGGAAGGCCACTCCGAAAGCCTGCTTCGGTCTGTAGCCCAGCGAAAGCATCGGCAGCGCCACGGCCGCGCCTTCCGGAATATTCTGTATCCCGATGCCTACGGCCAGTGCCAAAGCGTTTTTCAGGTCCCCGGCGCCGTAGCCCACGCCCACGCTCATCCCCTCCGGGAAATTATGTATCGTGATGGCCAGGATAAAAAGAAAAATGCGTTTTAAGTCGGTGTCCGGTCCCTCGTGTCCCTTGAAAAAATGTTCGTGCGGGACCAGCCTGGCTATCGCCTCCACGAAAACGACGCCGCAAAGCAGGCCGGCCGCCGCCATATAAACCCCGCCCTTTTCTATGGCGGGCAGAAGCAAACTGAAAATGGTGGCCGCGAGCATGATCCCGCCGGAAACACCGAGCATGGCGGAATATGCCTTGTGATCGATCTTCTTAAAATAAAAAACGGGGAGTCCCCCGAGCGAAGTCGCCAGCCCGGCCGCCAGAGAAGCCGCGAAACCTGAAAGTATGATCTCCATAATATGGCGCTTACTCAATAGTCAGAACTCCAGTTCCCGGACATCCAGCTGCACGCGGCGGCCTTCGGCGCTTTGTTCGTCGACGAAGGCGTTGAGCAGAAGATTGCAGTCAGCGCGCACTTTAAGGCAGCCCCAGGTGGACCGGTAAAGAAAGCTCCTGGACCTGCCGTCCGCGGCAGTCTTCGGGTCCGGGGCCGCTCCCGGGTCGTCCCATCTGTCCGTATGTATCGCCGTTCCGCTGCGGCCGTAGGGGCCCCTGTAATAATCCGGTTTCCGCTTTATCTGCTCCGGGTTCTTGTAGCTTCCGGATCTTTCGAATACAGGCACGCCGGCGCCCTGCGAGAGGGCCTGGTAGCGGTCCGACCAGACCATGTCGATGGGCGCGAGGTCCGCGTATCGCGGGTCCCTGGGGTACCAGTCCAGCCAGGCGCCGGTATAGAACGGTCTTGCGTCCTCGTCCGTCCCTGAGAGTTTTCTCAGCAGAGGCTCTTCGCCGGCCAGGTTGTCGTCCAGCAGATGTATCTTATAGTCGGCCGGCCGCATGTTCTTCAGGTCGTATATGCCTGGAACGGTGGCTCCGTCGCTTTCGTCCTGCGGCGCGTAATATATCGTTACGGCGCGTCCGCCGTCTTCCCGTACCGTTCCCCGTATCCAGCCCGCGCGCGGCTCGAGCGAGGTCAGCCCCCGGCCGAGGGCTTCGCACCGGTGCACGCCTTTATCGGTTCCCCTCTCTATCTCGAAAACGATGACGCCGGCGCCGCCGCGGTCGCGCGGCAGCAGCGCCACGGCGCGGGAGATCTTTTCGCCGTCCAGACCGTCTATGCCGTTCAGTCCCAGGCGGAAACCGCCGGCGCGGAGCGACGCGGTGAGTTCCGGCCGCAGGGAATCTCCGGCGACCGGCGGGAAAGGCGACGGCCACAGGCCGGCCGGGATCGCTGAAATGGCGCGGTTCCCGGGCGCCGCGCAGCCTGCGGTGAACGCGGCCGAAAGCAGAATCAGACGGCGCAGGAGGGAAGAATTCATATCTCGGGCCGTTCAGACCAGTCCCAGCAGCAGATTCAAAACCGCCGCGGCGGCGGAGGCCAATACGAAGTTCACGGCAAGAACTTTCAGGGAATCTGCCGTTCCCAGTTCCCTCAGCATGACAAGGGCGGACGCCAGGCAGGGCAGATAGAGAGCCAGGAAAACGCCGGCCACCGCGAGCTGCGCCGGGCCGAGGCCAAGCGGCGCCAGCAGGGCTATCGAGATATCCTTGCGCAGGAAGCCCAGCGTTATCACCGACGCCGTGGAGCCGGGGAGGCCGAAAGCCGCGTCCAGGGCCGGGGCGGCCAGGCGGGAGACGGCGGCCAGCAGCCCGGCGGCGTCGGCCAGTCCCACCAGCAGTACGCCCAGCAGGATCATGGGCACCGCCTCGTACAGAAATTCCCTGATACGCAGCCACAGCTTTATGAGCACCATGCGGGGATCGGGCAGCTGATAGGGCGGTATCTCCAGGAAGATCTCCGGAGTTTCACCTTTCATAAGCCTGGCCAGCACGGCTCCGCCCGCTATCCCGGCGAACGCTATGGCGCCGAAGGCCGCCAGCGTATAGCCGATCGGAAAACGCGCGAGGACGGAGAAGATCATCGCCGTCTGCGGCATGCACGGGGCTATGGACAGCGCCAGCGCCGTGGCTATCACCCGTTCCCGCCGGTTCTCCAGCACGCGGGCCGCCAGCACGGCGGGCACCTTGCAGCCGAGTCCGAGCATGAGCGGTACGGCGCCGTAGCCGTGCAGCCCCAGCTTGTGCATCGCTCCGTCCATAAGCACCGCCAGCCGGGGCAGATAGCCGATATCCTCCAGCAGGCCCAGGACCAGGTAAAAAGAGACGAGATAAGGCATCACGGTGACGAAAGGTATATAGGGGCCGGTGGTCAGCAGGCCGAAGGAGGACATCGGCTCCGGGGTGCTGCCGAGCAGGGCGTGAAGGACGAACGGAGACGCCGTCAGCGCGCGGGCGGTCTTCACGGCGGCCGGCAGATAGTAGTTGTTGAAAAGCGGGTCGAGAATGAAATTTATCATCCCTTCCCCGGCGGCGCGGATCAGCCAGAAAGCCGCCGCGAGCGTAAGAGCGGCGAAGGGCAGGCCGGTGGAGGGCCTGGCTGTGAGGTCGGCCAGTTTTTCCAGCGGCCCCGGGTGGCGGTGGGAGATCTTTTGCACCGCCTGGGTCAGCAGTCCTATGAATTTCCAGCGGTCGCCGGGGTCGGACGGGACCTGCGCCTTGGCGGACAAGCCCGAGGCGAAGCAGGAGGTCATCGCCCGCTCCAGTTCCCTGGTCCCCTCCCCGGTGGTGGCGACGAACGGTATCACTCTCACTCCGAGAGCTTTTTCCAGCGCGGCGTGGTCTATGTCCACGCCGTGCCTGCGCGCGATATCGGATTTGTTCAGCAGGATGATAAAATCCCTGCCCGCCGCCATCAGTTCGGTGGTGAAGAACAGGTTGCGCTCCAGGTTGGTGGCGTCCACCACATTGATGATCAGCGAAGAGGGATGCTCCGCCAGAAGGTCCGCCGCCACTTCCTCGGCTTTATTGGCCGGCTTGAGGCTGTAGGCTCCCGGCACATCTATGACTGTATAACGCTCTCCGCTCAGCCGCGCGCCGGCGCGCATGAATTCCACGGTGGTGCCGGGATAATTGGCCGAAACCACATCCAGACCGGTGAGGCGGGA
>Ga0074195_1001569_pt1 | contig 31121 bp, 28 predicted proteins | sample EPASupsiteHSE623_FD_64525 | JGI IMG/M metagenome (GOLD analysis project Ga0074195, IMG submission 64525) | Bioremediated contaminated groundwater from EPA Superfund site, New Mexico - Sample HSE6-23 | ecosystem: Environmental > Aquatic > Deep subsurface > Groundwater > Contaminated ... | reverse complement strand
AAGGGAGCGCATTAAGTATTATATTGATCTGATCAATCGTCGCCCTCGAAAATGCAATGGCTTCATCTCTAGCTATGATGTGATAAATAACTATATGAGTTGCACTTAATTTGACAATTCATTTATAAAAATGAAAGCGTTTTTAAAAGACCCTTCCTTATCACATATTTATGTGATAGAATAAAAGTAACAATGTAACGAAAAGACAGGTAGGATCTATGCGCATTGATAAGCACCCCATTTTAAGCTTTCCCAAAAAGGAACCCATTCCTTTTATTTTTGAAGGTCAACACGTTGTTGGTTATAAAGGTGATACGATTGCATCTGCACTCCATGCACTCGGAGTGACCACACTCAGTTATTCAATCAAAAAAGACCGTCCACGCGGTTTTTATTGTGCTATTGGTAATTGTGCATCGTGCAACATGATGGTCAATGGTGTTCCGAACGTTCGAACATGTATCACACCACTCGTCGCCGGCATGATTATTGAAAGACAGACTGATAAGGGGGTCATCCGATGAAACATCACGAACTCATCATCATAGGTGGTGGACCTTCAGGTTTATGTGCTGCAAAAATGGCAGCTGAAGCAGGTATTGATGTTTTGATTATTGATCGAAGTCCTGAACTTGGTGGGCAACTGATCAAACAGACCCATAAGTTTTTTGGTTCAAAAGCACAATACGCAAAAACACGTGGCTTTGATATTGCAAAGATTTTAATCGATCAAGTGATTCATCATCCCCACATCACTATCCTAAAAGAAGCAACCGTAGTCGGACTATATCCCGATCGCGTTGTTACCGTATATCAACATGAAACATATACACGATATCAAGCGGATCGAATCATTGTGGCTACAGGTGCGAGTGAAAAGTTTTTAGCCTTTGAAAACAATGATTTACCCGGTATTTATGGTGCTGGAGCTGTCCAAACACTGATGAATTTGTACGGCGTTTTACCCGGTCAAGAGATTATCATGGTAGGTAGTGGTAACATTGGACTCATCGTCTCTTATCAACTCCTACAAGCTGGTGTTCATGTAAAAGGTATCGTTGAAGCTGCACCTACCATCGGTGGATACAAAGTGCACGCATCAAAGATAAGACGTCTTGGTGTTCCCATTTGGACATCGACAACGGTGCAACGTGCGATGGGGAAAGATCATCTAGAAGCTGTAGAACTCATCGATTTGGATGCCAAATGGCAACCTTTACTCGGAACAGAACGCATCATGTCTCTTGATGCACTCTGTATTTCTGTTGGGTTATCCCCGATGCATCAACTTTTATCCATGGTCAATGCAAAAACGAAATATATTAACGAATTAGGGGGTTTTGTCCCGATCATCGATGACCATCATCAAACCACGGTTAAAGGTATTTATGCATGTGGCGATGCTGTGGGCATTGAAGAAGCAAGTTCTGCGATGATGGAAGGTTACTTGACGGGACTCTATGTCGCAACCGATATGCAAAGACCTCATCCCGATTCAGATGCATTGAAAGAAAAATACGATTACGAACTCGATATGTTACGCAATGGTCCATTTGGAATTAAGACTAAAATAGGACTCGAAAAACTGAGAAAGGACGACATCCATGCTCAATAAAACCGGTATACCAACAAAAGATCAAGTTCTTTCACGTTTTCCTGATCGAAAAGTATTGATCAAACCTAAAGCTATTCTCGAGTGTTACGAAGATATTCCCTGTAATCCTTGTTCAACTTCATGCCCATTTGATGCGATTGAAATTGGTGAAAATATCAATAAACAACCGCAGTTGCACGCTGATTTATGCACAGGTTGTGCGGTGTGTGTCCCCAGTTGTCCAGGACTTGCCATAGTTATTGCACAGATAAAGGGTGATCGTGCAGTCTTTAAAATTCCATACGAGTTTTTACCCATGCCTGAGAAAGGTCAGATCTGGGATGGTATTAATCGCAGTGGAGAGATCATTTGCGATGCCTTAATCGAGCAAGTTGCTATCTCATCAAAGACAGATCATACAGCTGTTGTGACAGTCAGTGTGCCTGTTGACTATCTTTATGATTTTGTGACGGTGAGGGTAAGATTATGAGAAAAGAAGACGTCATTATCTGTCGTTGTGAAGATGTTTCATTAAAACAAATTCATCAATTATTAGAACAAGGTTATACCACATTTGAAGATTTAAAACGACTTCTTCGTGTCGGTATGGGACCCTGTCAAGCCAATACGTGTGGATATCTCATTCAGCGTGAAATCGCTAAATTCCTCGGAAAATCAGTGGAAGAAATACCCGTTCATAAAGTCAGACCACTCGTGATGGGTGTACCTCTTAAAAAGATTGCGGAGGATCAAGACGATGAACGTTAATTGCTTGATCATTGGTGCAGGAATTAGTGGTGCATCGATCGCCTATAATCTTGCAAAAAAAGGCATGAAGAACATTCATGTCATCGATAAAAGCTATTTTACAAGCGGTGCAACCGGTCGTTGTGGTGCTGGCGTTCGTCAACAATGGGCGACTGAAATGAATTGTCTTCTTGCGAAAAAAAGTATTGAATTTTTTGAGCATGCAAAAGAGATTCTTGATTATCATGGTGATCTTGAATTTAAGCAAGAAGGTTATCTCATTTTAGCAACCTCTAAAAATGAACATGAGCAATTTACAAAGAATGTTGCCTTACAAAATCGGTTGGGCATTCCTTCAAAGCAATTGACCAAAGAGGAAGCACTAAAGATAGTTCCTCATTTGAATCCAGAAGCTTTTTATAGTGCAACCTATTGTCAAACCGATGGACATCTCAATCCCTTTAAAATGACAGAAGCGTACATGCTTGCAGCAAAACGATTGGGTGTCACCTTCTCCTTCTTTGAAGAAGCGAAAGAAATCATCGTTGAAAATCACCAAGTTAAACGCATCATCACCAATAAAAACGTCTATGACACAACGATTTTGGTCAATGCTGCTGGTGGATATTCGTATGAAATAGGTCAAATGGCGGGGGTAGATATCCCTGTATATGCTGAAAATCATGAAATACTGGCAACTGAACCGGTTGAAAAGATGCAAGGTCCTATGGTGATGTCATTTTCAAAAAATATCTATTGCCAGCAAGTTCCTCATGGTGCATTCCTCATGGGTCGCAGCAATCCACATGTGGAAAAAAACCATCATATTGAATCCACATGGTCTTTCTTAGATCAGATGTCAAAAACACTTGTCGACATCATGCCAAAGGTTGCTGAACTTCGTGTCGTCAGACAATGGGGTGGATCATATAACATGTCACCCGATCGTCAACCCATTCTTGGTGGAACCGATCAATGCAAAGGTTTCTACATGGCCTGTGGGTTTAGTGGACACGGCTTCATGCTAGCCCCAATGACAGGGTTATTGCTTTCAGAAATCATTTTAGGAGAAACACCATCGATGGATATGACCTCACTGGATATCCACCGATTCAAAGATCAAGACATCATTCATACCGAAAAATCAGTCGTTTAAAAAAAGGAGAGTTGACATGGCGATTTATCCCTATCAAACAGAATTGCTTACAGATTTTACACAAGAAGCGAACATTAAAAAATATCAACATGGGTTAAAAACAGTTGAAAGTTATTTAGGTCACACCTATGATTTAATCATTGGAGGGAAACGGATCAAGACCAGCAAACAGATGGTTTCTTTAAATCCTGCTCAGTTCAGTGAAGTGGTGGGTACTATTTCTCAAGCAGGACTTGAAGAGGCTGAACTTGCGATGCAAGTCGCACTTAAAACCTTTGAGACTTGGAAAAAGGTTGATCCGAAAGTTCGTGCTGATGTCCTTTTCAAATCGGCTGGCATTATTCGTCGTCGTAAGTTTGAGTTTGCAGCACTCATGACCAAAGAAGCTGGTAAACCATGGGCAGAAGCGGATGCTGACGTTGCAGAAGCCATCGATTTTCTCGAGTATTATGGACGTCAAATGCTTCAACTCACTCACATCGATGATGTTGTTTTATCGCGAAAAGACATGGAACGAAATGAATATACCTACATTCCTCTAGGCGTAGGCGCTATCATTTCACCCTGGAATTTTCCGCTTGCTATATTAACGGGTATGACCTCAGCTGCCATCGTTTCAGGAAATACCGTGTTGATCAAACCCGCCTCAACAACGCAAGTCATCGCATATAAGTTTGTTGAAGTCTTAGAAGAAGCAGGCTTACCTGCAGGTGTTGCAAACTTCATTCCTGGATCAGGTGCAGTCATCGGTGATTATATCGTTAATCACCCTAAAATCCGTTTTATTTCGTTCACAGGCTCAAAAGAAGTGGGCATGTCGATCTATGAAAAAGCAGCCAAAGTCCAAAAAGGGCAAATATGGCTGAAGCGAGTCATCGCTGAAATGGGTGGTAAAGATGCTATCATTGTGGATGAGGATGCTGATCTCGATTTAGCAGCTGATGCCATCGTGAAATCAGCGTTTGGTTTTTCAGGACAAAAATGCTCAGCGTGTAGCCGTGCAATCATCCATGAAAAAGTATATGATGCCGTGATCGATAAAATGGCGAATATCACGAAGACGTTGATTGTCGGTGATCCCACACTACCACAGACATTCATGGGACCTGTCAATGATGCCAATGCTTTTAAAAAGATTTCATCCTACTTTGAAATTGGAGATCAGGAAGGCAAAAAAGTTATTGGTGGGGTTGCTGATGGTACCAAGGGATATTTTATACAACCGACGATATATAAAGACTTGGCACCGGATTCTAAATTGATGCAAGAAGAAATCTTTGGTCCTATCTTAGCTGTTTGTAAAGTCCGATCATTTGATGAAGCGATTGAGGTCGCAAACAACACAGAATATGGTTTAACGGGTGCTGTCATTTCACGCAATCGGATGCATCTAGAACAAGCAAGAAGAGAATTTCATGTTGGGAATCTCTACTTGAATCGCAAATGCACCGGTGCTATCGTAGGCTATCAACCATTTGGTGGATTCAATATGAGTGGAACCGATTCAAAAGCAGGCGGTCCAGATTACTTGATCTTACATATGCAAGGAAAAACAGTTTCAGAAGCCTTCTAGAAAAAATAAACGTACGATAGATGTCGTACGTTTTTCATTAGAAGTAATGTTTTTGAAGCTCATGCATGAAGAGTGTGGCAATCAGAAGATCCGCAGAACCTCCAAAACTGATTTTTTCATCAATCGCTTCTTGGGTAAATTGTCTGACTGCAACAAGATCATGTACATCAAGCAAAGCAATTTTCTTCTTGATGGTTAAGTATTTTTCAAAGGAACCGGCACGTTTCAATAAGACGGTATCATCGGTGGAGCGAATCAAGAGCTGTAAAATTTCACGAAGAAGATCATCTGTCAGTGGTCTTTGATCCATGATGCGCAATGCATGATGGACAGAAGGTAATCCGAGTGCTGCTTCACCGCGTGCCCCCATGATTTGATGCTCATGATAGGCTTTTTCTCCAAATGAGATCGGCCTTTTTTCAAAATCATCTAACAGAGGCTTTGCGAGGAGTTGAATGGTCAAAAAGAGATGATTGAAATCGTGATGATGTGAAAGGACGTAGCCTGAAGATAGCATAACTAAGCCAAGAATGAAGATAAGACCTTTGTAACAGTTGACACCATGTGTCACCTCAAACATCGCGTTTTCAGCTTCGACTCCAATCGGACGACCAAGATCCATCAATTGATAGTGTTCGAGTCCTGAGCCACCCAATTCAAAAAGTTTCGCAAGATAGGGCAAAATGATATCCTGTGCTTGAATCATCAGATCATAGGTCATATCATGATGAGAACCAGAATTAGTAGGCGTGACAAGTCCAAACTTATCCTCTAAATTGAGTTCACGCATCATTGCATCCTTAGCCATCTGTTGCATATCCATGACAAGGTGTGCCTTCACCGTATGCTTGATAAAAGCCAATACATCATCAAGTGCATGTTTTCGATTGCGTACACAAAAATGAGCATCACGATCACAGAGATAACACTTTCGAGGTTTGATTCCTAGATCTGATCGCGATAGAGAACCCTCTATAGTCCAAACGTCGAGATCGACAAGTCTGCCCAATGGAAGCTCATCTTCAATTTGAACGAGTTTTTGTTTTAGCACCTTTATTTCATCGGTTTCAACAGCAGCAAACACATAGGGCCCATCTTCACCTTCGAGACGCTCGTGATGAATAAAACCAATCTTTTCTCTCAAAAAATACTCAAAGTAGCGAACGATGATATAAGCTTCCGGTGTATTTTTTTGATGCCCTGGGATGTTTGCACGGATCGATAGGACTGCATCATATCCTTTTGATAACATCATTGAAAGAAGAGAGGCACGCTTTTCGCGTGCATCAAGTATCGCATCACTCATAGGAAAAGAGCTCTCCCCTCTTTTGATTTCAAAAACGCATAGGTCACTGGAGGAACACGTTTTTTAATGTCTTTGTAGGCATGATCTCTCATCATCTGTCGAATCACAGATGCTGAAATAGGCTCATTGTGATACGTTTTACGCTCAATGATACGAAGTTTATCCCCTAACATCGACTGCATGGTTTCATTGTACAAGCGAGTCGCTTCATCTTTAGGTTCTGTGCCGACATACCGATAATCGAGTTCAAAGCTTGGGAAAAAGTGCTGTTTAAAGATGGTGATATCTAACTCCATAAAACGTTTTGAGATATCACTTGCGTCTTTCAAGAAATAGGTTGGGAAAGTTGCCAAACTGATGATGTAGGGTGTTGAAGGGACAACACTCACATTTTTTAAGTGCTTAGTTGCTTTTTTAACCAGTTGATATCGAACTTGAAAAGAAAAAACGGATCGATTTTCTTCAACCAAAAAAATGATGACTTGATCGTTTTCTTTAGCACATGTCTCAATTAAATAGAGATGACCATTCGTGATTGGATTACAGTTCATGACCAACGCTGCACGTTTTCCATGATGGGGTTTGATGGTCGTCTTCAACGCGAGTAGATGGTCATCAATGGCATAAAGTTTATTTTCGAGCAATGCGATATGTGGGGTTTCAGCAACCAAAGAAAAAGGATATCCAGTGAAAAAAAATTTATTTTCTGGTTTCGTATAGATGAAATACTTGTTGATCTGACGTTCTTCAAACAGACGCATCACATGGTGAAGGAGATGTTGTGTCATCTGCTCACCTTGATGGGATGGTTCAATGGCAATCATCTTGATCACATTGCTATAGATTGAGATTGTCCCCACCACATCCTCACCGTCATAAAGGTTATATGTTTCATCGACATGTTCATCCATGGTAAGAGAAGATGCTTCAAGTAGCATCCGAGACTTATCTTTTTCGATGGAAGTATTGGCCAAAACAACGTGATAGGGCATGCTAAACTCCTTTGATTTGATAGAGACTATCGATGATGGAACCATCACGATAGCGGACATAACCGATGATTCGACCATCTCGTGTGGTCGGTTTTGGAATACCCGTGAAATCATAGGCGATATGTAAGAGGTCTTCAATCGGCATGATTGGAAGTTTTGAATGCTTTAACTTATCGATTAAATCTTGTCTTCTCGGGTTAATCGCAATACCTCGTTCAGTGACCAAAACATCCACGGTTTCTCCGGGTGTCGTGATGGTGGTAACATGTTCTTTGATCATGGATAGTCTTGATTTCATTAAATTGGTGGTGATGACGGTGAGTTTTGCACCATAAGCTGTATCAGCATGGCCACCACTTCCACCGATTATATGACCAAATGAATCCGTTGTGACATTGACATTAAACTCGAGATCGATTTCTGTTGCACCTAGAACAACGACATCAAGATCATTGACGATGGGCTTTGCGTAGGGATTACCATATTCTGAAGCACTCATCATTATATGGTTTTTGTTGCGCCCATAAGATTTGATCGCTTCTAAATCAAAACACTGTACATCGTAGAGTTTTTCAAATAAACCCTCTTCATGCATCTTCACAAGGAAATTTGTTATGCCACCGGATGCGAAAGCACCCATGATTTTTTTGTCTTTCATGATATGCTTGATGTCTTCAGCAACCGCGAGACTTGTACCTCCGGCACCTGTTTGAAAGCGGAACCCTTTTTTGATATAACCGAGTTCATGGATTAATTGAGCTGTATTTTTAGCGATACGCAATTGAATGGGATCACGTGTTGGTTTGGTTGTACCACTTTGAATACCTTGTGAATCACCAATGGAAGGAACATGACAAATCATGTGAACATAACGGCCATCGAGATCAATTTTCTTCACACGATCAACAAGGTGATCTGTGATGAGAACCTTTTGTTTGGCATACATCAGATCAGGAATGGCATACCCCAACGTTCCACACTGAGAGGGACCTTCGATACCATTACCGTGACCATATCTATCACATGCGGGTGTCGCGATGAATGCAACATCAATGTTGAGTTCACCAGATTCAATCGCACGAGATCGACCTCCATGTGTATCCATGATCAGCATCCCTTTAAGGTATCCCAGTTCAATGGCTAAAGCAACAGGTCCATTGATGTAATTGGTGATGATATTGGTGATTGCACCATTCTTGATGAGTGAAACCATCGGTTCATGAACGGGAAAAATCGCACTCGGTGCGAGTGTTAAATTTTTAAGTTTTCGTTTCTTGATTTCAGCAAGAACCATGTTTAAGACCCCATCACCATTGCGTAAATGATGATGAAATGAGAGCGTCATACCATCTTGGATATTGAGCTTATCAAAAAGCGTTGTCATATCGGTTTCAACAGGTTTATTGCCACCTCCGACGATGACTTCATCAACTAAAATGCGCTTATTCTTTTTGATGATCTGATCAGCACCTTGAAAAGGTGTCAAATCATCAGGAACCAATCGACCAAGACTGTTTTTAATCATGTTCATGGTTTCACCCTCTTTAAGACTTGTTTTGCACGTTCGATGATCGGTTTATCAACCATTTTGCCGTCAACAGAAAAAACACCAAGCCCTTTTTCTTGAGCCTCTTTTTCAGCTTCCAAAACACGTTTTGCAAAAGTAATCTGCTTTTCAGAGGGTGAAAATACCTCGTTGATGGCATCGATTTGAATCGGATGAATACAGGATTTTGCTGTCATCCCAAGGGATTTTGCATATGTCGCATCTTCGACAAGTCCAACATGATCACCCACATCGGTAAATGGTGTATCGATGGCTTCTTTTCGATAGGCTTTTGCTGCATAGATCACCATTTGACGTGCAAAAAGGATTTCCAAACCTTGTTTCGTACGTTCAACCTCAAGATCCGATGTTAAATCTTCACCACCTAAAAGAAGACCTGATACCCGTGCATGAGCCACTATTTTTTCAATTTCGAAGAGTGAGATAGCCCGTTCAATGATGGGGATGATCATCAGAGGTGCTAGACGTTTACGCTTTTTTTCTAAAGCCGTTAATCGCTCGCTCAGTTCAAGGATATCTTCCTCACGTGCTTTAGGTAACATGATGGTATGAATCGGCAGTTGAACAGCGCGTTCGACATCTTTGATGTAATAAGGGGTTTGACGATCGTTAATACGAACAATCAGTTCCATGTCGGGTAATGCAAAGCGTTCAAGATAGCATGTGAGTAAATCACGAGCAGCATCTTTTTCGAGGGGATGAATCGCATCTTCTAAGTCAAAAATGATGGCATCAGCACCAAAAATATCGGCATTTTGCAACATCGCAGGCGAATTGGCTGGGATAAAAAGAAGGCTTCTTTTCATGCTTTTTTCTCCAATCGATGAAGTGCTGTGATCAACCGTGCTTTGATGGTGTAGTCGAGTGCACCTTTATCCTGAACAAGCACTTTGAGCTTTTTAATCTTTAATTGTTTGAGAACACCGCGTATCACCTGTTCAATTTGGTCACCAAACGCATCCAAAACGATGCTTTCAATGGTGATCTCCAACTGTTCAGCATGCTCTACCGTAATGAAGCAATCATTCGAAGAGAGTGTTCCTGCACTGGCGTAAGACAATATCATCAGTCCTTTTTTGAACGCGCTTCAGATAAGGCAATGACACGTTCCATCATATTATGAACAATCATATAACCCGAATCCACATCCATGGCGGGTTTTGCTAAACATAAATCTGCTTCACATGCGATTGCAACCGATGTGGTCGCTTCTGCAGATAGATTGGTTTCATTGCATGTTCCACCGCAATAAGCACCAATGTTTTTGGATTTACAGTATAAAATCGCTTCAGCAATGTTGTTAATCCCACCTAAATCAGGTGTTTTTATTTGAAGAACATGACCAGCTTTTTGGTCAGCAAAATAACGGATATCTTCGAGTGTATTACACCATTCATCGGCAACAATTTCAAGTGGTGTTCCTTTTTCATCGAGACGTTTCGTGATTTCACGCAGTGCAACCATGGTGCCTTCACGATCTCCTGTATCGATAGGACCTTCGATACGCAAGAAGAAAGGTTTTGCTGTTTCTGCAAGATCGATCAAGTAGTTAACGATTTGATCGTAATCATTTTTAAATGCGATGCCAATCGTACCATAAACATCGATATGAAAGGTTGGTAAATAATGGTCATGGGCGCGCTTCGATAGAACACGATCACGCATCCAGCGAATATATTCTTTGAGCAATTCACCTCGATAACCTAACTTTTCTTTCACGTTATTGATTAAGCCATGAGGCATGGCATCCACTTCTTTTAAAATCATTTTATCAACGTTGTTATAACGGTCATCACCCGATTGTGCAAAGATGGGAATATGATGGAGTGTTTTTAACTCGGGATGGTATTCGTCTCTGATCACTTCAGCCATGCTTCGCTTGGTAGAAAGTGCAGTTGCTGAAAGCAAAGCCTGTGTGATGCCATAACGAATGGCGGTATGGATGCGCTGTCCGTTGACGTGTAGATGGTCATATTTTTCAGCTATTTTTCTAAAACTTGAAACATCTTCACCAATCAGTTGAGGTACGATGAATTGTTGAATGAGTGGGATAAAATCATCGGCTAAAAAGAGAGGATCTCGTCCACCTGCGCCTGAATATTGTACAGCAGCACAATCACCGATACCAATATCGCCAGAGTCTAAAAGAAGCTGAATCGACACGGCTTCACCGGGGACACGAATATTCGAAAAACCTTCTGTCATCGCTTGTCCTACATAGAGAAACCCATCTTTTGTCGCATCATTTTTAATGGCTTTTTGATCGTCAAAATAAAACCCTGTATAACTTTTTGTCAAAATGACGTTCGTAATCTTCATGTTATCGCTTTTTGTTTGGCTGAGGTCTACCGATCAGTTCACCCATTGAGACTGCATAGATGTCATCAACAGTCATCTGGAAGGTAATTGGACGCCCCTCAGCTTTTGCCCTTTCGTCGAGTTTAGCTTTATGGAAAGCTTTAATTTCTTGGGTCATTCCGAGGTTACCGAATTCAAGGATGCGCACGCAGCCTTCATTATCGCGTGCGGGGAGAACCTTGTTTTGATTTTGTTTGGATGGCGCAAATGGAACATCAATGACGCCTTGTTCAAAAGCTTTGATGGTACCCACAGCGAGGTCACCCTCACCGAGTTCATACACACTTCGCATCAAACAATCAACTTCAGCACGAATCTGTGCTTTTTCGATGTTAAGTTCGGATGAATGGGGCATTTTTTGATCTTTTAAGAGTGAAATCACCATTTTTGATTCTCTTATGCCAAAAGCATTGATCTCTTTGGTGGGTACACCAATGGATTCATAGGGAGTCTTGGTAATCATTTTGGTTGCTCCCGCAAGAGCAGCAACCGTCGATGCCATGGCGATTAAACCTGATGCTTTAGCTTCATCTTGAGGAAACCCTCCCATCCATTGATGGAAGACTGTGGTGACAAAAACATCATAGCCTTCTTTTTTAAGATATTCCTCCGTAAGTTCTTGGAGCATATGAATCGCTGCGACATCTTGGTTGACGTTGCCACACTGCCCATATCCCACGGTGATGTTTTTAACACCTTGCTCTGCAGCAAGAAGTGCTTCAATAATACCAATCGTAATGGCAATCGAGGGTGGAACAAGCGTTCCTGTCAGTGGTCCAAAAGGTTCACGGTTGATGTGAATGCCGTGGTCCTCATAGAAACCAACTAAACGATCACAATACTGCCAATAGTAGATGGAATCGCTAAGCGATATATTTTTTGCATAGGGCAAATTATAAGAAATCCCGCCACCTTCATTCGATGTCCAACCTGCCGCGTGAATGATTTCAGCAAGCAAACGCGCATCTGGTGTTCCATGTCGTGCTTGAAGGGGCACATTGACAGCATCTAAAACTTCTTTACATGCTCGAACACCATGGTTAACCGCAGGAAAACCATTTAACATCGATCGTCCTTCTTTTTGCGAGACCATGATTCCTTCCTCAGCTTCAGCGTAACGATTTTGGCGGGTGTATGAATCAATCGTAGATGGTAAAAAATCAGCACCAGCTTGTTCGAGATGACGCATGAGGTCAATGTGTTCATTGAGCAGAGCGACACCTGCGCGAGGTTGCACATAGGTGCGTGACTCTGACTTAGCTTTCATCAATTTAAGAGCAAAGTTTTTATGATCAGGTACATGTCTTAAGGTCTCGATCGCCTGATCTAATTCCAAAAGTGGATCTTGCCCAGTTGGCCATGATGCGAGAACTTCTTTACGCATGGATAAAAATTTTTCGAGTGGCCATTTTTTGTTCACAACGTGCATAGTTTTCTCCTAAAGTTTGACAATCCGTTTTTTCATGATACGGAGTGCGAGTGTGGGATTTTCCATGGAGAGAAGTCCCATGGCGGATAAAATGTAATCCTGATCAAGATAATATTGGGGATTTTTAGGTCTTAATTCATGTGGTTTTAGTGCATGTTTGAGTGATTGCTCAAGGAGTTGTTTTGGTGATTCACTTTTAATGACGACACCACCGGTACCAATCATAGCACCCACACGTGTCAAATCTTTTCCTGTTTGATGATACATCATTCCCATGGGCGTGTACACACTCTTGAGAGTGCCTACATGTCTTGAAAGAGCAACATCGATGCAAGTGCTCGCGAGTAAATCCTCAACCATAAACTCTTCATGTGTTGATGGAATCCACCCAATATCTGCATGTCTTTTTGCACATTCTTGAACCATGTCGATACCTTGAGCACGATAGTGTTCAATATCTGAAGGCGTCATAGCTTGTAAAATACCTGATGCAGAGTAGCGCATTCCTAAATCACCTTCAACGGTGCGTTTAGCAAATGGTTCTTCAAGACCTGATAAAACGGCATTCATTTGTGTGGGCAGTCCTTCTGCGATCGAATAAAGATCCGTGGTTGCACCACCGACATCGGTGAGAACTAAGTCACCCCACCCTTTTTCATCACCAAAGCCTTTGCTTAAAAGTTCAGCTGCCATCAAGACGGCATGTGGTGTAGGGAGGACAACGCGATCGATAATGGCTTCGACCTTTTTGATGCCTTTAGCCTCAATAATGTTTTTAACAAAAATGTCTTTGATGCGATCTCTTGCATCATCGATGTTGAGCACGTTAAGTTTTGGCATCACGTTTTCACAAATAAAAAACGTTTTGTGCGCTTCTGAAAGAATCTCAGTGACTTCATCGATCGCATCTTTATTTCCAGCAAAAACGATGGGTGCTGTGATGGAAGAAGATGCAAGTTTTTGTGCATTATGAATCACACATTCCTTATTTCCTCCGTTAGCCCCACCGGCTAAAAGAATAATATCAATCTTTTTGTCTAAAATTTTTTGAATTTCTTGATTGTTGATATGATGTGATAAAACCAGTTCGACTTTTGCACCTGCACCTAAGCAAACGCGTTTTGCAGCTTCGGTTGTGAGTTCTTCAACTAAACCGATGGCAACCATCTTTAAACCACCAGCAGCTGATGAACATGCAATCATCTTTTCAAAGGATATCGCACCACCGATGGTGTTAAATAGCTCTTGAAGCGCTCGTTCATAACCTTCAATGATGTTCGTTTCAACAGTTGTCACTGCTTTAGCGGTGGCGAGAATGTCTTCTTTGTCAAGATCAACAGCGGTTAATTTGGTGAATGTCGATCCAAAATCAACGAGTAGATAACATCTCATTCAAGACCCTCCAAGTCTGCCTTGATGGTGTCGAGAACCATGTCGATGGTCGTTCCTGGGGGATAAACACGATTGAATCCCATATCTTTAAATCGTTTTTCAACATCTTTAAAATCTTGTTTACCGACCACGATATTTCCACCAACATAAAGAATGATATCCTTAAGTCCTGCTTCATTACATTTATCACGCATACCACGGCAATCTAACTCACCATGTCCGTATAAAGATGACACCATAATTAAATGAGCCGACGTTTCAATCGCTGCATTGATAAAATCTTCTTGTGACGATAACACACCGACGTTGACTACGTTATAGCCTTCGCGTGTTAACGTATACTCGATGATTCTATTCCCCACAGCGTGAACATCGGCTCCGATAACGCCAATAACAATTGTTTTCATGACTTCCTCCAGCCTCGAGATTGATAAAAAAATAAAACGCTTACATACACTTGTATTGTAATACAAAGCGCCTAAAAATACAACACCTTCCTTCATTTGCGTTTGACTTTTTTTCGTGTATAATGAGATTGGGTGATGTTATGCGATATATTGAGATGGAAACCATCACAAGCACCGTCAAAGCGCTCGCGATTGACGCAAACTGCAACATAGGAAAATCCTTTATTGATGTTTTAAGAGAAGCTTTGAAAAAAGAAAAATCGGGAATCGGACAAAATGTAATCGAGCAGATCATTGAAAACGATACGATTGCGATGGAACATAAAGAACCGATGTGTCAAGATACAGGTATGGTTGTTGTTTTCGTTGAATTGGGTTACGACGTTCATCTTAAAGGTGACCTTTATGAGGCCATCAATGAAGGCGTTCGACAGGCTTATGAAGAAGGTTTCCTTCGGAAATCAGTGGCAAAACATCCGATTACTCGTGGAAACACCAACGACAATACTCCAGCAGTAATCCATGTGAAATTGGTTCCAGGTGACAAGATCAAAATCACACTAGCACCTAAAGGTGGTGGGTCTGAAAACATGAGTCTTGTCAAAATGCTTGTCCCCTCTGATGGTATTGAAGGGATAAAAAAACTTGTTCTCCATACCATCTTTTACGCGGGAGGAAAACCATGTCCCCCACTTGTTGTTGGCATCGGTTTAGGTGGAAATCTTGAAAAGTCAGCGATGATTGCCAAAGAAGCTATCATGCGTGATATCCATGATGTGAATCCTGATCCCGTTTTAGCTCAATTAGAGAAAGAATTACTTGATGAAATCAACGAATTGGGTGTAGGTCCGATGGGTTTTGGTGGATCGACAACCGCTTTAGCTGTCAAGATTAATAGCTACCCATGTCATATTGCATCCCTGCCAGTTGCGATCAACTTGCAATGTCATGCATCACGCCATAAAGAAAGTGTCATATAGGTGAACATATGTACGTGAAAACACCGATTACCGATCAAGATATCGCTAAGATGCGCGCTGGAGAAATTGTTTATTTTTCAGGCGTCATTTATACAGGTCGTGATGCAGCTCACAAAAGACTCGTTGAATCACTTGATCGACACGAAAAACTACCGATTGATTTTAAGGGACAAGTGATTTATTATGTCGGTCCAACACCAGCAAAACCCGGTCGACCGATTGGATCGTGTGGACCCACATCTTCCTACCGGATGGATGCTTATTCAACGCGTCTTATGAAGGAAGGTTTGAAAGTGATGATTGGTAAAGGCGATCGAAGTGATGCTTTTGTTCAAGATATGATCGTTGAAAAAGGGGTATATCTACAAGCAGTTGGTGGAGCAGGTGCTCTTTTATCACGCAAAGTGATATCTTCTGAAGTCGTGCTCTATCATGATTTAGGTGCAGAAGCTATTTATCGTCTTGAAGTCAAAGATTTTCCCGCCATTGTGACCTATGATATCTATGGTGGTAACTTGATCATCGATGAAGTGAAAAAGTACCAAATAAAACCACTTGAAGATTAGGAACGGCTCTTGCGTTCCTTTTTTGAACTATATGAAATCAACATATAAAAATCATGAAAGTCAATAAGGGAGGTTATGTGATGAAAATCCTTAAAATGGTAATGATTATTTTCCTTTCACTTTTTGTACTCATTGGTGCTTTTTTGGGTATCATGACACTGCTCGAATATCGCCCTGAAGATGAGATTCAATTGCCGATTGAAAATAATCGGGAGCGAATCATCACACTCAATACCGATCTTTCAATCATGATCTATAACATCGGATATGCGGGATTAGGTGAACTTGAGGATTTTGTCATGGACGGTGGTAAGCAGGGCATCCCATCAAGTCGCGAAGTTGTTGAAAATTACTTTACTGGGATAAAAGAAACGCTCATGAACTATCCTTCTGATTTTTATTTGCTCCAGGAAGTCGATCTTAAAGCACGTCGAAGTTATCAAATCGATCAAGTTTTAGGTATCACAGGACAACTGGGTGATCAGTATAGCACGCAGTTCGCATACAATTTCAAGTCACCTTTCGTGCCTTTTCCTGTATCGTTAACAGATTATATCGGTTATGTTGAAAGTGGACTCGCAACGTATACCACCTATCATGTCAGCTCCTCCACACGATATCAACTCCCAGGAGCATTCAGTTGGCCACTTCGCGTAGCGAATCTTAAACGCGCGTTAATGGTTTCTGTGTTGGATATTGAAGATAGTGATCAAGATCTATACATCATCAACCTTCATTTATCGGCATATGATGCAAGTGGTACTTTAAGAGAACAAGAAATGGCTTTTCTAAAAAGTTATCTTGAAGAACTTCACACAGCAGGTCATTATGTCATCGTTGGAGGTGATTTCAATCAAACCTTCCCTGAAGCTTCTAATCTTTATCCAGTTAAAGAAGGTTTATGGGAAGCTTATGCCATTGAAGACACTTACTTACCAACCGGTTATTCCTTTGAAATAGATACAACGACACCATCATGTCGTCTACTCAATCAACCTTATGATCCTGAAAGTGAGTTAACACAGTATTACATCATTGATGGATATATCGTTTCAAGTAATATCACTGTCTTATCTTATGATGGCGTAAGTGCCCCAGGGGCCATGACTCTTGATCTTGGGTTTCGTGATGCGGATCATCATCCTGTCGTGATGAAGTTTCGTCTGAATGTAGGTGATTAATATGGATGCTGTTAAGATACAAAAAGAAGTCTTTGAACGTGTCGATCGTTTGATTAAACATCATGGTCCACGTCTTGCAGGAACAAAAGCTAGTCTTGAATGTGCCGATGAACTTCATGCAGAAATAGAAACGTTTGCTGATCAGACAAAAAAAGACGATTTTGATGTTTATCAAGGTGCTTTTTTGGGATGGATTCGCATTCTTGTTTTTTGTTATGTGATGGGTGTTGGTTTTCTATGGGTGAATCTGCCCGTTGTTGCACTGCTTTTGTCCGTCTTTTCTATACTTGTTTTGACCTTGCAATTCTTTTTATATCTCCCTCTTTTAGATACGTTTTACCCTAAAAAAACGGCACGCAACGTCTTTGGAATCATTGATCCTAAACAGGAAGTCAAACAACAAATCATTATCAGTGGACATCATGACAGTGCACATGTTTTTAATTTTTTCATCCACCAACCTAAACTTTACAACCTCAGAACAACGGGATCCATCTTTTTTGTCATCCTTATGACATTGATATCAACACTTCAAATCTTGATTCATATCGATTGGTTTAGTCTATCAACCAATCTTCTCTTATCACTGGGTGCATGTTTGGTGGGACAAATGTGGTTCTTTCAATCCAAAAAAGCTGCCCCTGGTGCAGGGGATAATTTGATTGCATCCTCCATCGCTATATCATTAGGTAAACATTTTAAGGAATTGCGCGATGAAGGTCAAGGATTAGAACACACCAGACTCATTATTATGAGTTTTGATGCTGAGGAAGAAGGTCTACGAGGTGCAAGAGCATTTGCGAAAAAACATCATGATCATTTCAAAAAGACGAAAACTTATCTCTTAAATATGGATTGTCTATATGACGAAAAAGAACTCTTCTTCTTAACCTCAGATTTAAACGATTTTGTCGATTTGGATGAATCACTCGCCAACGAATTAGTCGAACATGCAAAAAAACTTGGCATTCATGTCAAAACACAACGTCAAGCATTTCTTACAGGTGGGACTGACGCAGCCGAACTTGCTAAAAAGGGCGTTCATGCAACGACATTGATTGGTATGCCATGGACAAATTCATCGCGAAGTCATGTTTATCATACCCCCAACGATACACTCGATCATGTTCATCCACAAGTCGTTCAAGATGCTTTGCAGATTTATGAACACTTCATCAGAGAAAAAGATTTGGGATAAAACACAAGATCATTTAAATGATATTGACCAATAACATACATTCTTAACAGCGAGGTTAATCATGAAAGAAACAAGAATTCATCGCGAATTAAAATATTCATGCACATTTCTTGAATTATATGAAGACAAAGTCAAATTACATGACGGAAGAATCAGTCAGCGTGTTGTGATCAAACATCCAGGTGGTGCTTGTGTTTTACCCATCACACCAGAGGGTCATGTCATTTTAACCAAACAATACAGATATCCCATCGAAAGAATGAGCATCGAAATCCCAGCTGGCAAAAAGGATGTTGTTGGTGAAGATGGTTTGATGTGTGCGATGAGAGAACTCGAAGAAGAAACAGGCTATGGATCAAAAATATGGGAAAAACTTTACGCAGTAGATCCATGTGTTGGATATTCCGATGAAAGACTCGATTTATTTGTTGCCCGCGCATGCTATAAAATTGAGCATCCTAAAGATATGGACGAAGATGAAATCATCGATGTGATGATCGTTGATAAATATCAGATCCAAAACATGCTTAAAGATGGATCCATCACCGATGGTAAAACCATCATTGCTTTGCAGCACTATTTGCTTGTTGAGGTCTGACATGAAAAGAAGATGGATTGATATTCAACAAAATATTCTGTTAGAACTTTTAAGACCTCTTGTTTATCTTTGGATGAGGATGGATGCAAAACGTCAGATCTTTCTGGGCCAAGGTGTCAGTTTTAAGCGCAAAGAACCGTTTATCATGCTCGCAAACCATACGTTTATGTTTGATGTTATCCATGTTCCATTACGCTTTAAAAACGTGCCTTTCATCGTCGCTAATCAAACCCTTTTTAAAAAGAAAGCAACCCGTTTTTTAGTCAGTCAAGTGGCACATGTCATCAGCAAACAAAAAGGACAAAGCGATACATCAACCGTCAGAGACTTGATCGGTGCAGTGAAACGAGGTTACCCTATTCTCATTTTTCCTGAAGGTGATACGACCTTTTATGGGGAGACCGGATACATCGAAGAATCTACGATGAAACTGATCAAAAAACTTGAAATTGATGTGATAACATGTAACGTGCGTGGAGGATACCTCTCAAAGCCACGATGGGCGACAGCAAAAAGAAAAAATCGCTCGATTGAATTGCACTATGAACTGACGATTCCAAAAGAAAAAATCAAAGATATGACCGTTGATGAAATCAATCTAAAAATGAAAGAAGCACTCTATTATAACGCTTATGACGATCAACGGATAAAGATGATTCCACGTCCTGGAAAAAACCTCGCAGAAGGGCTTGAAGACGCCATTTATGCGTGTCCAGCATGTGGCCAAGTCCACACGCTCAAAACCATGGGAAACACCATTTCTTGTTCGTTTTGCAAAACACAGGGAACCATGGATCAGTATGGTTTTATCCAGGGTTTCAAATATGATAATTTGATTGACTGGAATAAGTATCAACGTACACGCAAAGAAACATTGCATCAAACACCACTTCAAACGCAAGCGACTCTTTATTTTGTGAATGAAGAGACACTCTCGATGGATGAAATTGGACGTATTGAACTACGCTATGAAAATCACCGCTTCATCTTCAGCGGAGACTACGTCAAGAACATACCTCTTGAAGAGATATCTAACCCGACCATCACCATGCGTCGTGATTTTGCATTTTTCCATGAAGGTAAAAATTACTTATTGAAGATGGATCACCATGCCGTTGCATTCTTAAGAATCGCTCAGGATAAATATTAAAAACAGCATCAAAGGTATGGTATTGTAAGCCCTTTCAGCGTATAATAGTATTGCATGACACGATGGATGCCAAAAGGAGATTTTTTTACTATGGAAATGACTGCTTACATCAAAGAAGCTCGTGAAGTTGGATTTAAAAAGGTCACTAAAAAAGTGCCAGATGATATTAAATCTGATGAAGTTTTGATCAAGGTTCTTGCCACATCGATTTGTGGAACGGACGTCCACATCTACAAATGGGACCGATGGAGCCAAGGTCGAATAAAACCACCACTCACGATTGGTCATGAATTTTCAGGACGTGTGATTAAGGTTGGTCGTGATGTCAAAAACATAAAACTGGGTGACATTGTATCTGCTGAATCACACATTGTCTGTGGAACATGTGAGTTTTGTAAACGTGGTGAATATCACATCTGTGAAAACACCAAAATCATTGGTGTGGATACCGATGGATGTTTTGCCGAATATGCAAAGATGCCTGCTTACAATTTGATTGTCAATCAGACCAAAACTGAACCTAAATATTTATCCATTCAGGAACCTCTTGGCAATGCAGTTCATACCATGATGCATTTTGATATCGTGGATAAAACGGTCGCCGTCGTGGGATGTGGTCCGATCGGTTTAATGGGTGTTAACATTGCAAAAGCAATGGGTTCAAAAAAGATTATTGCGATTGAAATTAACGATTATCGAATCCGATTAGCGAAAGAACTGGGAGCACATGTTGTTATTAACCCCCTTAAAGAAGACGTCATCAAACGTGTTCTCGAAGAAACAGATGGTCGTGGTGTTGATGTCGTCACCGAGTTTTCTGGTAATAAACAAGCGATTGAACAAGCATTTAAATACGTGAAAGCAGGGGGGAAGATGTCTCTTTTAGGCATTGTTCCAACCACGATTGAAATTGATTTATCTAACGATATTGTTTTTAAAGGTGTCAGTATCTATGGTGTTGTTGGTCGAAGACTCTTTGAAACATGGGATCAATTGACGTCGATGATTCATCATAAACAACTTGAGTTAGAAAAAATCATCACCCACTTTTTCTCATTTGATCAGATGGAAGAAGCGATGGCAACCATGATTTCTGGCAACAGTGGCAAGGTTGTGCTTGTCTTAGATGAAGGAGAAAAGAATGTCAACGTTTGAACAAAAAATTGCTGAACTTAAACAAAATGGAACCTATCGCATTTTGCCGATCAATGAAGGTCCTTGTGAAGCTGAAATCATCTTGAATGGTCACAAAGTGATTAACTTATCGTCTAACAACTACTTAGGCTTTGCCAATCATCCACGCTTGAAACAAGCAGCCATTCGTGCTATTGAAAAGTATGGGGTTGGTGCCGGTGCTGTAAGAACAATCGTAGGCAATATGAGCGTTCATGAAACATTGGATCAAGTCATTGCACGGTTCAAGCACGAAGAAAGAGCGCTTGTTTTTCAAAGTGGTTTTGCATGCAATGCAGGCGTGATTCAAGCAATCACTGAAGAAGGGGATCTCATCATCAGTGATGAGCTCAATCACGCATCCATTATTGATGGTGTAAGGCTTTCAAAAGCCTCGCGTGCGGTCTATAAACATTCAGATATGGTTGATCTTGAACGTGTACTCATCGAAAAAAGAAATGCTTTCAATCAGGTTCTCATCATCACGGATGGCGTTTTTTCAATGGATGGTGATATCGCAAATCTTCCAGAAATCGTGAAGCTCGCAAAAAAGTATCATGCGATGACCTATGTGGATGATGCACATGGTTCAGGGGTTCTCGGACATTCTGGGCGTGGAACAGTTGATCATTTCGGGTTACATGGTCAAGTCGATTTTATCATTGGTACTTTATCAAAAGCGATTGGTGTCGTTGGTGGTTACGTATGTGGCACACATGCATCGATTGAGTGGTTGCTTCACCGTGGAAGACCTCTGCTTTTTTCTACAGCCATGATGCCTGCAGCGGCAGAAGCCATCATCGAAGCATTCAAGATGCTTGAAGAAACCACAGAATATACTGATCGTTTATGGGACAATGCAAAGTATTTCAAGAAACTCTTACTTGAAAAAGGGTTTGATATTGGCCATAGTGAAACACCAATCACACCGATTATGATCGGTGATGAAGCAAAAACCATGTTGTTTTCAAAAGAACTCCTCAAGCGAGGGGTTTATGTGTCAGGAATTGTTTTCCCGACCGTTCCTAAAGGAAAAGCACGAGTTCGTTGCATGGTTTCTGCACTTCATACCCATGAGATGTTGAAACGTGCATCAGAAATCATGTTTATCACAGCAAAAGAGATGTCCATTGTATAAAGTATAGTTAAAACACCATTATCTATACTCTTTTTGTGTTAAAATGAGGATAAATAAGGTGAGGTGTTAGGATGAATAAAACAACTCCTATCAAAAAGAGCATCAAGGTCCTTCCTTTGGGACCTTTTATTGTCGATGCGTCGCATGCGATTAATCTATATTATCTTGAAAAAGAAAATGTCAAAATCCTGATTGACCTTGCGCCTATACAAGTTGCTGATTTGATGAAATTAGCGATACAAAAGCATACCGAAATCAATCAAATCGATTACATCATTATTCAAAATATGATGATGTCTTCAATCAATGTGATTATAGACATCATCGATGAAGGTTTTAAAGGCACACTGATCACCAATGCCTTTATGGCGCGTCAGATTAAAAACGCATTGTTGCCCATTAAAATCGTCACCATTGAAGAGTTGAATCAACAATTGATTATCGACCAACAAACGCTGTTGTCATTCATACCTATGGTATTTTTACCCTTTCCCGATATGTTTATTGTTGTTGAACCTGAGACGAAAGTCATTTTTACATCGCATCTCATGTCTTCCTATTACCAAGGTGAGGATCAACCTGAACTGAGCAATCTCGAACGACTGATTTTTACCTATCATAAAGAAATGATGCCTTCATCGGATTATGTAAAGCCCATTATTCGTCAAATTGAAACGCTTCATCCATCCGTTATTTTACCATCCTATGGTTATATGATTGACTCACGCATGGTACAACCGATAATAGATTTGATGAAGCAAATTGATTTTCACAACAACTATTACATGAATAGTCGAATTGGTAATGCACCTCAAGAAGTGAACCACATCGAGGTGATCAATCATTTGATTGCAGCCTTGAATAAACATTTTCCTCGCATCGAAATTCTTAATACATTTGTGGGTTCACCCTTTCATCTGGATAGCGAATCTCTATTGGTCAAGAAGACATCACTCGTTAATTACAAAATGTGGCATCAATTTTTTGATCATGTTTACGCGAAACGAGGTATGGTATGGTTAACGTTGATGGAACCGACGATGCAAAAGTTGATGGAACGCTACCATTTAGAACTGCCTTCCATCTATCGAACAGAAACATTAAAACTTAAAGAAGAAGCTCGACTACTGGAAGTTAAAAAACAAGAACTCGAGTCAAATCTAAGTATATTAATGAAACAGATTGAAGAAGCTAAAGACCAAGTCATCCGTGATCCATTAACTCACCTATATGTTCAAGATATTTTGAAGCAAATGATGATTGAACATTTCTCTACTCCTGCTTCTACAGGTAAAACACGGGGACTCATGTTGATTCACTTGGATCAATTGTTACTAATTAATCGACGTTATGGGAAAGATACCGGTGACGAATCTTTAAGAAATCTCGTGTATGTTCTTGATCAAGCTAAAAAGGATCATGTCATGCTTTTTAAACAAAATGGTCCAGGTGTTTTTGCCCTTATTCAAGAAGATAATAAATCAAACATCATCAATGAAGCGGTACGTTTTAGAAATGCAGTTGCAGAATCGACCAATTTTATTGAAGAGGTCACGGCATCAATCGCTGTTGCGACATGCACCGAAGTAGATCCTAGTCTAATATTAGAAGATCGGTTAGCTTTCCTTTTCAAAACACTCGAAAAACGAATGGCTTTCGCCAAAATTACGGGTCATGGTTCGATTATCGATGAGTCCGTTGAATTGCCTGAACAAACCGAAGGTGCAATTCTACTCGTTGACCAAGATGAAGTCAACCGCAACATGCTTTATCGTTTGTTTAAACGTATCAAGTACGACGTGATTTTAGCGGACTCTGTGATTGAGGCGTATAAGATTTTAGAAAAACGACCCATCGATTTAGTTATTTCAGAAATTAACCTATCAAAAATGGATGGTTTTCAACTCAAAATGATGATGAATGAATCCAAAGCTTTTCGGAAAGTTCCTTTTATTATGGTTTCTCACAACAAAACGGTCGACAACATCAAACGAGGAAACATGCTCGATGTCGATCTCATTTTAGAAAAACCCATTACACCTGAAGAATTAATCGGACATGTGAAACGGATGAAAGATCGGGTGAAATAATGACACTTGAACAAGCTATATTGATCTGTTTGGTGTTTGTTGCGATCATCTTTTTACTGATTGACATGATTATCATTCAAAAGTGGGTCCTTCAAAAAGAACATCATTTGCAAGGTGTTGTTCGTGATTTTGTTTTCGCTAAATATTTTGATGGTCAACAAGTCAAGAAGAACTTTAAGAATCGGTTCTTTTTTGATGTGTTTATCGATATCGAAACACAAGTTACAATCGATGTTGACGTACGAAAGTCTATCGTGTCTGATCTGATGAACATGTCATTTACCAAACGACAGTTTAGAAGATTGAAAGCACATCGAGCGGTTATTCGCAGATTAGCCATTTTCTATATTGCACAACTCAAAACAGATGAGGCTATATCTGCACTCAAACGTCAATTCAAGCATGAAAAAAACGAAAGTGTTCGGTTCTTTCTGGCTTTTCATCTGATCGAGCACATGGATCAATCCACGTTTGATGATATGATTGAGTCATTGATTGGGTCTTCAGTGCACTATCAGCGCTGGATGCGTGTCTTGCTTGCGAATCACTATACGTCCATCAAACCTTTTACCAATTTAATTTACCTAGATCAACGCATCGAGATTGCTTATTTGATTCTTGAATTAGCCAATAGGCATTTAGAAAATAAACTCAAAGAATATGCATTAAGAATCTTTCGCGAAGCGGTCAGTGTCATTGATCTTCGTAAAAAGGCACTTGATGTTATCAGAAAGCAATATCCACAGCTCTTAATGGACGATACATTTTTGCATCATGAAGAGGACTGGGTGATAAGAAAAGCCATCATGGCGTGTGGTGAGATTCATGAAGAAAAAATGATTTTTCGTTTACTTGATTTGTATCAAGATGCTAAATTTGAAAGTGAAATCACCGCAGCCCTCTCACAAATAGCCTACGATTCAAAAGATATGCTACTCATCTTGATCGAACAGTATGCGAAACAGTCATCGCGATTGATTAAACAGATGATCGCACGCATATTGTCCCAGAAAATTGATTATCTTATATTGAAACTAAAAGGTGGGGGATATGATTATATCATGAACATACTTGATATGATTATGGAACTTCACATCATCGAAGACTTCATCGATTTTGTAAACCACAATAAGGATCAATCACTTGAAAAGATTTATCTTCCACTGATCAAAAAATATGCATCAAAAGATCTTTATATACTTGATCAATTCCAAATATATGGGAAAGACGACATCTTGAAAAGACTGGGGTTATTGAAAAAACCTCAACCTGTCATACCACGTGAGAAATCACCGCTTGAAAAAGATAAGATTATTTGGATTTCGCTTTGGGTATCACTGGGTGTTATTTTATTACCTCTACTGGCATTTTTATTCAATATTGGGCCGATTTTTCGTGGTGAAGTTAACCTAGGTATTGTTTTAATCATCAATATCAACCGCTATCTTGTTGTTTATTTCATGACCGTCAATTCAATATATTTAACACTCTTGATTTTATCGATTCGAGGGGCAAGTGACCGTATCAATTTATGGAATATTAAGAGAGAAACCTTATTGTTTGAACATGGATTGTTACCCTCAATTTCAATCATTGCTCCTGCATACAATGAAGAAAAGAGCATCATTGAGAGTGTGACATCACTGCTCAATCTCAAATACCCGACTTATGAGGTCATTGTTGTCAATGATGGTTCAAAGGATAAAACGATAGATGCATTAATTGAGCATTTTGAGCTTGAAAGAAAACATCCATTTTTTAAACGACCGATTAACACGAAAGCACTTCGTGGTGTGTATATCAATCGTCACATTCCTAATCTCGTTGTCATTGATAAACAAAATGGTGGAAAAGCTGATGCGTTAAATCTTGGTATCAATGCAGCCAGACATGATTATGTATGTGGTATCGATGCCGATTCATTACTTGAAGAAGATGCCTTGTTAAAATTGATGAGTGTAACACTTGATGACAACAAAGAACATCTTGCGTTGGGTGGTAACATTGTCCCCGTCAATGGTTGTGTTGTCGATCAAGGTAAAATTGAGCATCAAGGATTGGGAAAAAAAGGCATTGTTCGGTTTCAAACCATTGAATATCTTCGCGCGTTTACGACCGGTCGAATTGGCTGGTCGAAACTGAACAGTCTGCTCATCATTTCAGGAGCATTTGGGCTATTTCAGCGTAAAGCTTTGATTAAAACGGGTGGCTATTTAACCATCAGTGGTGATCTCAAAAAGGACACGGTAGGCGAAGATATGGAACTCGTGGTTCGACTCACCTATCAAGCCCTACTTGAAAAAATAAAATATCGTGTATCTTATGTCCATCATGCCAACTGCTATACGGAGTTACCCTCCGATTATAAGAGTTTATTGAAACAGCGCAATCGATGGCAACGTGGGCTACTCGACATATTGAGTTACCATCGCAAGATGCTTTTTAATCCTCATTTCAAGCAACCAGGTCTCATTGCTTTTCCTTATTTCTTCATCTTCGAAATGATTGGTCCATTTATAGAATTGATAGGTTATCTTGCGTTGATTGCAGGACTCGTTCTTGGTCTCTTGAATAATGCTCTCGTCATCATGCTCTTTGTGGCAACCATCGGTTATGGCATTGTGATCTCACTTTTTTCACTGTGGATTGCAGAACGAAAACAGATTTTCTACTCCAACCAAGAAACAGCCATGCTTATTCTTGTCGGTATCATCGAAAACTTTGGGTATCGGCAAATGACATCGCTACATCGTGTAATTTCCACATTCTCAGCTCTTCGTGAAAAAGGATCATGGGGAAGCCAAAAAAGACAAGGTTTTCAAAAGAGGTAAACATGGAACAGTTAGAACAGTATAAACGTGTTTTTGAATCTTTTCATGAAGCGATCTATATCGTCAACAAAGATCGAAAGATTCTCTATTTTAATCCCATTGCATCGCTCATTTCGGGTTTCTCACAGGAAGAAACAGAAGGATTTTTTTGTTACGACAACATCTTGAATCATGTGGATGAAAAAGGCAAAAATCTATGTTTTTCAGGATGTCCATTAACCCATGCAATCCGTGAAAATGTTGTAACAGATCATATTGTTTATTTGCATCATAAATTAGGGTATCGGGTACGTGTTCATGTTCGTGCAATTCCCATCATCGAAGATGGAGACGTCGTCGGTGCGATTGAAGTCTTCACTGATGATACTGAAAAGAACCTCATGCAAGAAGAGATTGCATTGTTGAAACAGATGAGTTTCATTGATCCTTTGACTGGACTCTATCAACGTCGTTTTTTAACCGATCGTTTGGATGGTCATCTCGATCTTCATGGTCACTCGAATATCGGGATTCTATTTATAGATATTGATAATTTTAAAACGTTTAATGATACTTTTGGTCATGATTATGGTGATGTGGTTCTTCGCACAGTCGCAAAAACGATTTTATACCAGCTCAAACAAAAAGATGTGGTGGTGCGCTATGGTGGAGAAGAAATCGTTGTTATTTTACTCGATGTGAGCGAAGAAAATATGTTAAATGTTGCTGAAATGCTTTGCGCATTAATTGCACAAAGTCACATACGTTATCAAGAGCATCCAATGAAGGTGACCGTTTCTATAGGAGCAACGCTTGTTAAAAATCAAGAGCAAATAAAAGAAGCTATTAAACGTGCGGATCAAGCCATGTATCGCGCTAAGAAACAGGGAAAAAATCAGGTTTGTCTTCTTTGAACTTCAAAACAACCAAAGATGTCCGAACATCTTCAGACAATGGATGATATAATGAGAGTAAATGATGAAATGAGGATCGATTGATGGATCAGATTAAGCGTTTTGATTTTGACATGAAACCCAAAAAGGAAAAATTCTTTTTAACACCTTTAGCATACCTTTTAAGTTTTCCAGCCGTATGGAAGAGAAAACTTAAAATCAATAAAGTCAATATGAAAGGCTTAAAGCCACCCTACTTGTTGCTCTGTACACATCACGCATTTATCGATTTCAAAGTGACCACAGCAGCGATATTCCCTCATCGTGCAAATTATATCGTAGCGATCGATGGTTTTATCGGTCGTGAGTGGTTGCTACGCAATGTCGGTGGTATCGGTAAACGGAAATTCACCAACGATACCAAATTGGTCAAACAGATCAAATATAGTCTTGAAAAACTCAAGTATATCGTCGCAATCTATCCTGAGGCACGCTATTCGCTTGTCGGAACAACTGCAATTTTACCTGACTCATTGGGGAAAATTGTTAAGTTAATGAAGCATCCCGTTGTTGTTTTAAATATGCATGGTAATTATCTTTCTCAGCCTGTGTGGAACTTGAAAGAACGAAAAAATCCATTGGTTGCAGACATGACACAAATCATCACCAAAGAGGACATCGAGTCCATCACTTTAGACGAGATCAACAAACGAATCAATGAAGCCTTTGTTTATGATGAGTACACATGGCAATTTGATAACAAAATTAAAATTGATGATCCAAATCGCGCAAAAAATCTTCATAAAGTTCTCTATCAGTGCCCCCATTGTTTGAAAGAGCATGAAATGGCATCTGATACAAACATGATATGGTGCAACGCTTGCAAGAAATCATATGAAATGGATGAATACGGTAAACTTCACGCAACAGAAGGTGAAACTGAATTTTCACACATTCCTGACTGGTATGAGTTTGAACGTGAGCAGGTAAGAAAACAAATTCTTGAAGGTAACTATCACATTGAAGATGATGTAAGAATCGATTCGTTACCCAATGCAAAAGGTTATATCGATTTAGGCGATGGTTATCTTGTTCACAATCGACAAGGCTTCGTGTTAACTGGTCAAGAAATGGGGAAACCCTTGACATTAATTAAAGAACCCTTATCACTCTATTCCTTACATATTGAATATGATTATTTTGGGAAAGGTGATTGTATCGATTTATCGACATTGGATGACACCTACTATATCTATTTCAAGAATAAGAAGAATGTGGTTACCAAATTGCATTTTGCAGTCGAAGAACTATACAAAATTGAGAAGGACAACTTGAAAAAGAGTCAACATCTCAACGCATAACCTTAAAGGGCCATGCCCTTTTTACATGATAGGAATCTATGAAAATACGCTGCCTTGGTTTAAGAAAAATGAATATACCGATGACTGAACCGAAAACGGATGTCCGTTATTTTTTGCCTGGTGAAGAAGCTGAACTTACATCACCGAAAAAAGTGATTGAAGAAAATGATCTCATCATCAAATCACCTAAACGGCAAAAGGTGATTTGTCCGATTTTTCATACGTGTGGAGGTTGTGACTTTCTTCATATCGTTTATGATGAACAAATCAAAATGAAGGAAAAATATCTCAGCGATCTTTTTAAATCTTTACAGTACCAACCCAAAATCACCGTACTTTCAAATCCTAAACCACTCCACTATCGCCATAAAGTTGTGTTGTCAGCAACCATGGTAAAAACACAACTTCGTTTAGGGCTTTACCGTGATCAATCTAAAGAAGTCATTCCATTTTTATCATGCTACTTACACGACGAGCAAACCAATCAAATTTTAAAAACAATTGAGGATGCTCTCAATCAATACAAGATTAAAGCATATGATGTGGAAACTAAACAAGGTATTTTTAAGCATGTATTCATCAGAAAAAGTTTTCATGATCACACCCTGATGGTTGTCTTAGTGACCCAAGGTCATATTTTACCTCATGTTAAAGATATCATCGCACAGATCAGAGAAAAGCATCCACAAGTGACAACTATCATGCAAAATATCCATCGAAAAAATACACGATTGGTTCTTCTTGAAGAAGAAAAAATACTCTATGGTTCTGGGTTTATTTTTGATCGTATTGATGATCTTCAGTTTAGACTTTCAGCACGTTCATTTTATCAGATCAATCCGCTTCAGATGATGAAACTCTATCAACATGCGATTGAACTTTTAAATATTTCAACACGTGATATTATTTTTGATACCTATTCAGGTATAGGAACACTTTCTCTTTTAGCAGCTCAAAAAGCAAAACAGGTAATTGCCATTGAAAGCAACGTTAAAGCACATCAGGATGCACTGGCTAATCGTAAAATGAATCAGATCGACAACGTAACGTTTGTGCATGACGATGTTGAAGGATTTATGATGCATTATCAAGGCTCCGTTGATGGATTAATCATGGATCCGACACGTGAAGGAGCATCACCACGCTTTTTGAATGCTGTGATGAAGTTAAGACCTAAACGCATTGTCTATATATCATGTGAACCGGAGACTCAGGTAAGAGACTTAGCACAACTTGCTAAGTTTTATAAGATTGAACATGTCATGGGTGTTGATATGTTCTCAAATACTGTACACGTCGAGTCTATATCATTGCTTTTACTAAAATGACACTTGGCGACCACTTGACAACCACTTGACGACCTCTTAAAAATGTAATCAAATTTCAATATAACATAAGAAATAGCCATCAGATCCTTTCAAAAGGTATCCGATGGCTTTTTTTCTCTATGTGAACAAATTTT
>Ga0074195_1001567_pt1 | contig 31148 bp, 32 predicted proteins | sample EPASupsiteHSE623_FD_64525 | JGI IMG/M metagenome (GOLD analysis project Ga0074195, IMG submission 64525) | Bioremediated contaminated groundwater from EPA Superfund site, New Mexico - Sample HSE6-23 | ecosystem: Environmental > Aquatic > Deep subsurface > Groundwater > Contaminated ... | reverse complement strand
TACCCCTTCTCTACAAAATGAGAGGGGGTACCCCACCCCCTTCTCCAAAAAGAGAGCGGGGGTCCCCCTACCCCCCCGTCCCGGACAAGACAGGGTACCACCCCCCCCTTTTGCCATGAGGGTAATTCCCCAACTGCCCGAGCAGCCGTGTGTATTGCGTGAATCCGGTTACTCCCGCTCCTTCCCGCAGGCCGCACATTTCCCGCGGTGCACATTGATCGTGCCACCGCAGGCTGTGCAGGTCCAGCGTTCCCGCTCGGTTTTGACAAACTCGCGGATGCCGTGCGTCTTTATCGCTTCAAGGTTTTCGATCATACTCATGCCGTACTTCGTCCGGTAGCGCTTGTCCAGCTGCTTCAGCCGTGCGCAGGGGTATTCTTCGCAGGTGTGATGGTGCCTGCCCTGTATCTTGTCGCAGGCAAAGATGGTGCAGCGCTGGTTGCACTTCCGGTCCGGGGCATAACACCCGCTGCAATGGTTCTTCTCCCGGAGATACGCCATGCAGATCGCGCAGTTCATGCCGCAGGGCGCAATCAGCGTTGTCCTGAAGGGATTTTTCACCGCCATAAATGAGGATTTTGTCACGATCCTGCTAAAACCTGTCGGGTTGCGGTGTGTAGTAAGATGACCTGTTCACTTTCACGGTTCACATGCCTTCGCCTTTTATTCTTTTTTTTGTAATGGTCTGGATCGCAAACGGAAGTGTTACTCATGACATCAAAGCGAATCGAGACCGGAACCCCCGAAGGCGATGCACTGGGATTTACCGAACACCTCTTCTCCGGATGGCTGGAACTGCGGGAGGAGAAACAGCTCTGCCTTCACTACGTCATCTCGCGGGAGAAGAACGAGGGCAATACCCAGAGCCTCATACGGAGGTGGCTGAACGATGGGTATGATGTCAGCGTGGTGATGCCCCGGCCTATCATGCAGCATATTCTCCGGAAATTCCGGTTCGTCCCGTCCTCTGAGTGCTTCCCGGACCAGTACGAGGACAGTGTCGAGGTCTGGCACTGCAAGGGAGAGCGGGCGCTGCGTGTCTCATTCCGGCAGGAGGCGGTTGAGGCGTGATATTGCGAAGGGGTGATCTGTTTGACGACTTCTCCTTTGATTTGATAGGGGTTGAGACTCCCATACCCATGGATACGATAGACGCCGCCGCCCCGAAGGGCGCCCCGCGGCGGATCAACGACGGGAAAAAGCTAGCAAATGAATGCTTCAAACCTCATTGCCCCGCCGTGCCTCGGAGAGGCCCTGAGGCGGGGGAGCCTCATTATTTTCAATCATATCACATATTTTTCATCGTTCCGAAACGAACCAATTTGGTTCATATCTGGTTCAGCCGAGCACAGATTAATAAAAAAACAAGCTCACTGCCCAAGCAGCGTCTTTGATATAATATACTCGCCCCGGGCCTCGCGGGTCGTACCGACAACCAGCCAGCGCTCGTTGCCGTGCTGCTCCAGGACACCGCACGCTTCAATGATCTCTCCTGCAAGGGCCTGCCCGCTGTAGGTATGCGTGAACGAGAGCACCCGGCTCACCGATTCATGCTCAATCTCATAGATGGCCGGGTTGTCAAACGAGAGTGAAGCATCGGTCACTTTCGCTTCAATCGTCTGCCTGCCGATCACGGTGCCTTTCCCGAGATGAGCGCTCTTCAGTTCATCGTATGACCGGGTGTACAGGATATCAAAGTATGTCCCTTCGATCTGCCCCCGGTTCCACTTGCGCTGTTCGTGGAGTACAAACTGGTCATACGGGATCTCCGGTTTGCGCTTGTCATAGACCTTTCTCCACATCTCTGCCGAGAGTCCTTCGACTTTCCCGTCAAGGATTCCCTGCCGGACCAGCGCCTGTGCGGTAAACCAGTGACGCCCGTATACCACCATGTCGATATCGGAGGCCCCGTTTTCCAGCCCGCAGAGAAGCGAGCCCGTGCAACCGACGGTCCCGGCAGGAAGCCCGAAGAGTGCGACAAGTTTCTGCACCCGGGGATGCCGGCGGGCGATCTGCGGCAGTTCCTCATCCGGCTTCCATACGCGCTTTACATCGCTGTAGGGGATGCGCTGGAGGAGATCGGCATACTGCGGTTTGTGCCGGGCAATGAACGCATACGCGTCTTCAAAATCGTATTTTTTATACCGGGTGCCGGAAGCATGCAGGCGCTCGCCGTCAGCTTCCGGGACATACCGGAGCACGCAGCCGATCTTTTCTGCATTGTCATACGTAGAGACCGCATAAATCCAGCCATCCTTGTCTTCAATAAAATCGCGTAACCGGATGGGCTTCATGCAGGCAGCCTCACAGGGTTACGAGGAACCGGGCGATCGTGTCAACCCCGGCACCTGCGCGGAGGATCGTGCGTTTAGGAAGGTCAACTACCGTGCTGGGGGTGCCGGGCAGCTTTCCGCCATCGATAAGCAACTCATAGGGCACCGTACATTCCTCCGGAACCTGCGGATCTTTTCCCCCGTGAAGGTTTGCGCTCGTTGCGGTGATGGGGGAATCGAACCGTTCGATCAGCTGCTGGGCGAGCGGGTGTGCCGGGATACGGATGCCAATCATTCCCGTCCCTCCTGTCAGGACATCAGGAACGCAGTTCCGGGAAGCCAGCACTACCGTTACCGGGCCCGGCAGGAACGTCTGGATAAACGTCTCCATCCACGGTTCAACATGAGCCACCGTAGCGAGCATATCAAAATCTGAGACTGCGATCGATACCGGCATGCCATGCGGGCGGTGTTTTGCCTCGTAGAGACGATAAATCGCTTCATCAGAGAATGCATCGGCACCGAGCCCGTAGACCGTCTCTGTCGGATAGACCACAAGGCCGTCATGCATGAGGACAGAAACCGCTTTTTCGATAATATCCATTAAAACTCCCGTCCACGGACGCGGTTGATATCAAAAACCGCTTTGCTGCTGATGTGCATCACGGCAAAAACACCAGCCTGGATCGGGTCTGTGACCACGAGATCTGCGTGTTCCGGCACCGTGCCGACCATCTTGAGTGCGATGACCGGGATCCCTGCCTCACGGACCCGGTCCACCGCTTTTGAGATGTCGCCACCCATGATCGAACCGGCAAGCACGAGGATAGACGCACGGGGCAGGCGGGCAACCGCATCTACCGCGAGCGCAAGGGTCCGCTCCCCGACAAGCGGTATGGTATCTACGGATATCCGTTCGCCCCGGATATTATGCCGGTCAGCCTCGTTCACGGCACCCATTGCAACCTGAGCCACCTGTGCACCGCCCCCGATAATGATCACCCGCGAGCCGAAAATATGACCGAACGGCTTGTAGGCTTTCACATCCCTGACAGAAGTGATGGCATTGAGATCTTCCAGGAGCAGGTCGTGGTCATCGGCATCAGTGGAATCATATTCAAAATAGAGTTCAGCCATACCCGTGTAGGGTCCGGATTCGAACACTTCCTGGCTGATCATCACGATATTTGCGTCATGGGCGGCAACAACGGTTGCGATGTCGCGTAAGACCCCCCTGCGGTTCTCCGCAATGATCCTCATGGCCAGGCGTTCGGGTTCTGTCTCCATTTTTGACCTATGCGATAACCGGGAATCGAACCCGGGCTAGAAGCTTGGGAAGCTCCTGTCCTACCGCTAGACTATTATCGCGCACTTGGTATGCTCTCTAATATTGCGCGAATCGGGAAATAAATATATCCCGATAGGAACTGTCGAATCAGTTATTTTTAAGAAACGGGGGGCTGCATACGTATATACAATATGTTTCCACCAGCTTTTCCCGGCTGGCATGAGAGATAATACACCGATAAGGACCGTCATCAGGTCATGCGGTTTTACTCTCTCGGGGGAAACAACTTCCATGGAGAATGATAATGAATACCAACAAAATCGTGTTAACCCTCATCATAGCCGCTTGCTGTCTTCTTATTGTGCAGCCGATCCTGGCTGAGAGCAGTGATGAACAGACTACCATTTACCAGACCTCATTCGCTTCCGATCCCGGCTGGAAAACCAACAACCCCTCCACCAATTACTGGGATCCAACCATGGGGATGTACCACTTCTCCATTGAACCCAGTACAGGGAGTTACTCCTATATCCCCGTTGTATTCGACTCGGGATCCTTCACGCTGGAGTATGATGTCATGCTGAACAGAATCGATGAGGGTGCGACCTTCCGCATGGGATTGTCCGCTGCGGAGATGGATCCGTCAAAGGGCCCCAATGTCATCGCGATGTTCACCAATGCCAAATACGGAAAGATCATGTGGCTTCACGTAGTGACGACCGGAAACAAGCTGGTGGAGATCAACAGTCAGCACGAGGCTGCGGAAATGGGGACGGATGCCTACAAAGGCCCCACGGCAAAATACGAGGTCAACAAAACCTACCATGTGACGATCAACTATGAAGACAATACCAAAATCCTGACAATGAAAGTCAGAGAATTACAGTCCGGAATCGACATCTGGAGCTATTTTATTCAGGGTAACGAGAACATGAGGGATCTGAACCGGATATACCTCGGGTCAAAAGGCGATTATGGCCAGATGAACATCTACGCACAGGGGTATATCGATAATGTGCGTCTCAAAGTCCCTTCTGCGATGCCTGGGGTGTCAGAGACCCCCGCGGATACCACCCCCATATCTACCCCCGCACCGGTCACACCAACCAAGAAACCCACGCCAAAGGTAACGGTCCCGACACCTTACCCGACACAAACGCCCCAGTCCCCGTCATCAGGAATTCTGCCGGTAGTTGCAGTTGGTATCTGCGGGGCACTCTGTTACTTTGGTGTGATGAAAAAGAACTGAGATAGAACTCATTTGGATAAAATAATCCTTTTTTCTGGTAATTGTTCATCCGTGCAACCCCTTACTTCAGGGTTTTTAAAAAAGGAATATTGAATGGCTGTTCATGTATGATTCCTGAAAAGGTGAGGACTCCTTTTCAGGATCTCCGGGATGACAGGTGGCCTGATTCGACCCCGTTTAGTCATTGGAGCACGGACCGTCGACGGGTAGCCCCGGGACGGGGTATGGGGATGTGCATGGGGCATTCATCGTTCGTACGGATGTGTGGCATTGCGAAGAGGACTTTTGCGGATACGTTATGGCAAATTTTCCGTGGGATTCCAGTACATGGCAGGCATTTCGGAATGTGGGGTATAATCCGTGTCCTGCAATGAACCGGCAGCGCTCCCACTTTCAGCAAGGTGAATATTCCCGCTTTCAACCGGGCCGGGTATATCACACCCGGCAGCACTGGCAGGGTGAATCACCAATACTGCTGAAAATGCGATGAGCGCGATTCCAAGAAAAATTTTGCCGGTGTCCATTTAGATCTCCTTCTTTTATTCTGCATGGGTCGGTGACACGCCGAATGAGTGTCGTGTATCACCTGATCATGATGTCTGGGGTTGAGCTTATATATTCCCCAAATTGTAACGGTTCAAGTATCTAACCTCCGGGTTATTGCTATGAACCGTAAGGAGAGATGCGGGGGAGAGAATGTAGACCGCCATACCCTTATCTTCCGGTTACCTAATGGTTATGAAAGAAAAGAAAGAGCACCTGGTGGAACGCTATGAACCCTGCGGACAAGTCCCCGACAATAATTGTTCATGAAGAGTCTGATTCTCTGGAGGAACTCTCCGATTACCTGGATGTCCTGTCGAGCAGTGCACGGCTCAGGATTGTAAAATTTTTAGAGAAAAAACCCCATGATGCCCGTGCCATTTCAAACGAGATCGAGACCAGTTACGAAAATACCAAAAAACATCTGGATAAGCTTCTGAGCATCGGGGTGATAAAAAAGGAGGCGGGTCTGGGCGCCCCGACTTCCAAAGGCATCCATCCCGTCTGGGAGTATTCTGTTGTCCCGGGGGGGCTCGAAGCGATAATCCGGAATCTGGGGCTGTTCTCCAATACCCGGGTACAGATCGTAGGAGGAGAGATCTCCCGCAGGCTTGAGGTGGTGAAAGGCACCATCTCCAAAGAAGTGCTCGGCAACTGCCCCGCTGCCATCGTCCTTGGCGGGCCCGATGATGGCAAGGTGTTCATATTAAAATCAGATACCATTGCAATTGGCAGGATCGATCCTGATAACAAGACTTCTTTCGATCCCGGAAAGGACATCGTCCTTGCGGATGATTATACCGCGGTTACCCGGGTATCAAAACCCCATGGACAATTTCATCGTCAGAAGGGTATATGGTATATCGAGGACTGCGGCAGTACCGGCGGAACCCAGCTGAACAATAAGAAACTCGAAAGCCATGCACTCGTCCCGGTCCGTGACGGGGACTTGGTTGAGCTTGCGAAAGGAATTTCCGGGGTAAAACTGGTCCTGATCATCCCTCCCGGTGCATGATCCCGACAGTAACGGTTTTTTTATAACAATGGAAAAAAGAAGAATAGTAGACTTGTCTGATAATCTGCAGGTAATCCGTTTAACAAGCTTATGACCCGTATTTTCCCCGCAACCCAGCTGATTGTCGTATTTTTTCTTGTCCTCTGTACAGCGTGTATCGCTACGGCAGCGGCTGCCGGACATACCGTTGCACCGTCTGGTGCCGAATTTGTCAGCATACAGGAGGCAATTGACTGGGCTTCTTTTGGCGATACCATCACGGTTGAGAGCGGGACCTATGCGGAAAGTGTCCGTCTCGACAAGAAGATTTTCCTTGTTGGCATCGACAGCGGCAATGGTGCGCCGGTTATTGATCCTAGGGATAATGGCAATGCGGTGGAGATTCTCTCTGAGGGGTGTACGGTTGAAGGATTTGTTATCAGGAACAGTAACGCGTTAAATGGTATCCGGATCGCTTCTGACCAGAATACGATCAGGAATAATGTCATAAAAAACAATGCTCAGGGGATAACACTGGTATCAGCCCGGAAAAACACCATCTCGGGAAATAGTATCATCAACAACCAGCTTACCGGCATTGTACTTGAGAGTTCGAACGATAACCTGATTGAAGATAATACGATCAGCGCAAATACCCATGGCATCAGTCTTGACGAACGTTCCCTCTCCAACCAGATCTCATTTAACACATTTATCAATACCCAGAATGTGCTATCAAAGAGTACTACGACGATCTGGAGCACAACAACTCCGGTGACGTATACCTATCTCGGAAAGAGAGAGGAGAGCCGGATGGGGAACTACTGGAGCAATTACCACGGCAGGGATGAGAATGGGGATGGGATTGGGGACTCCCCGTATGTAATAGCTGCCGGGGGAACCCTAAAAGGGATTCAGGAGTCGTCCCAGGATATCATCGATGCATTCCCCCTCATGGATCCAAAAGAGTATTACAAGGGGATCATGCCGGTTCCGGTCAATACCCATGCTCTGACCCCGTTACCGGTTAAGACGACACCTGTGGTCCCGGTTGCAACTGCCATTACCCCACCCCCGACACCGGTAACCGATCTTTTAAGGAGGATTCCTGGGGGAACCACTACACTGGCACTGGGGATTTTTTTCCTTGCCGTTCTTGCTGGCGCGATCTATCTCGTGTACAAAAAACAAAAAGCACACGTACCGAAAGATACCCCCGATGAACCGGCAGCCCTCCCGGCAAAGGCAACCATAATCTCGCGCAGGTCCCGTTCTCCCATAACCACACCGGTCATGACAACATCCGTTCCAGAAGAGACCGGACCTGAAATGCATTACCCGGCTACTTCCGACCAGAAATACTACTTCCCCCGGGAACTGGAGAACAAATATACGGATATCACGTTTGTCGGCAGGGGGGGCATCGCGTGGGTTTTTTCCGCGGTCCGAAAGACGGACGGGCTGAAAGTGGCAGTCAAGATCCCGATCAGTTTCGACGAGATGACAGGAAGATCGTTCTTAAACGAGATCAAGGCATGGGAAACATTGCGCCATGCGAATATTGTTGAAGTATTCGGGGTAAATATCCTACCCGTGCCCTACGTGGAGATGGAGTTCGTGCCCGGCTCATTAGAGGAACTCAAAAAGCCGCTGCCCGTCTGGAAAGCAGTGCATATCATCAGGGGAATCACTGAAGGCATGAGGTATGCCCACGAACACGGGTTTATCCACCGCGACATCAAGCCGCACAACATTCTCGTAGATGATGATTGTGTACCGAAGATCACGGACTGGGGAATGAGCAAGGTGCTTGCGGCAGATGTAAAAAAATCCAGCATTGCAGGATTCTCGCTCTCGTATGCTGCCCCGGAACAGGTCTCTCCTTCAGAGTTCGGCCGGACTGATGAACGGACCGATATCTACCAGTTGGGGGTGGTCTTTTACGAAATGGTCACCGGCTCAATCCCGTTTGGCGGCGAAAGTATTGTCGAAGTGGGCAATGCGATCCTGCGTGAGAAGCCAATCGCCCCCTCAGAGTACACTACCGATGCCGGGGCTGTAGAAAAAATTATTCTCAAATGCCTGGAAAAACATCCCGCTGACCGGTACCAGTCAGCGGCTGAACTCCTTGATGCACTCTCCCGGTATCTTGATGAAGACGATGAGTGAATGTATGAATGGATTTTATCTGGTTATACCATGCATTTTTTAAGGTGATTGTATGAGTGAAGGCCAAAAATGCTATGAACCTGCGCAGTGTGCGTCGTGTGAGGGATTCGGATGCACAGTCTGCAATAAAACCGGTACCGTGCTGGTCACTGCCCCCAAGCGGCCATGTCAGCATTGCGAGGGTGCCGGATGTATTTATTGCGGGTTTACCGGCTGGGCAGAACCCAAGAGCAAGTACGATTGAATTAAAATCTCATATCAGGAAAACTTTGCCTGTATCCTTCGGGGAATAACACATTCTTCAAACCGTTTTGCAAAGTAACGATCGGTCATACCCGCAATAAAGTCGCGCACGAGTTCGGCATCCGTTGCAGTCTCCAGGTACCGTGGACTGGTCCAGCCGGTTTTTATGAAATCGGTAACAATTTTTGTGTCCTTCCGCCCCGATTCCAGGTCATCCAGATAGGTTTTAAACAGGGTCGCATACATCCGTTCAATCTTTAACCGTTCGGAAGTAAGTTTTTCATTATTGTAGATGTGTGTCCGGCTGAACTGGCGGAGCACAATCAGGGCTTTCTCGACCTCGCGGCTGTATGCGATGTATCCGCTGTTTTCACTGTCACTGTTTTCCAGCAGGTCATAGATCAGCGTATTGATAATCTCCCGGTTGGAACTCCCCAAAACGCCAGTACTTTCTTCCGGTAAGGGAACAGATGCATCGATCAGTCCAATCTCCCGTGCATCCTGGATATCCCGCCCGATATAGGCAATCGTGTCAGCAAACTTGACCACGCAGCCTTCAAGGGTCATGGAAGCCCCGCTGCGGATCCCATCGGCATTGTCCTGCACTTTCTTGTCAAACGCTGCCCAGCTCACGCAGGGAACGGGGGTGATATGGAGATCATCTGCCTCGCCATTGTGGCAGAGAATGCCATCCAGCACCTGCATGCTCAGATCACAATCCTCGATACGATCAAGGAACTGCACGCTCTGCACATTGTGGAAAAATTTCCCGATATTATACTGCTCGCAGAGCGCTGAAAGACAGGTCTCGCCAAAGTGGCCGTACGGAATATGACCGATGTCATGCCCGAGCGCGATTGCTTCAATGAGATCTTCGTTGAGACGCAGGCAGCGCCCGATCGTCCGGGCAATTTTCGAGACGAGCTGGACATGTATGAGACGGTGAGTGATGTGATCGTTTTCAACCAGGTAAAAGACCTGCGTCTTGTCAATATACCTCGAATAAGCCCTTGTATGGATGATGCGATCGCCATCGCGGGAGTAGGGAGAGCGGATATCTTCAGCCGTCCGGTTGTGACGGCGTATTGCATCGGCACTGGTTGCTGCTAGCGGGGAGAGAAGAGATTCACGTTTCCCTGCCATCGTCCGGATGGCAGAATCAAGCCCCTTGTCCAGGGACCGCACCATATCCCGTTTTTTCATCCTGCACGTCTATCTGTGCCGGGATGTATTAATCCTGACGTACGTGAAGATGCGAAGTGTGGATGGGTTGAATTATGTGCAGGATCTGCCGTATCTGGGGAAATGGCGTGCAGTGTGTGTGGGTCCGTATGAGAGGGTAATTTGGAGAAATGTACGCTGAACGAAAAAACAGGTTCCGGTTACCCACCATCGGGCAGAATTTCTATATCCTTTGTGGATGCTCGTTTCACCGGATAATGAACGAAAGTGCGGTTCTGTTGAAACGCACATGAACGGGAGTTCACACCCAAACCATGAAAATCGTTTTTTATGATTCTCCCCCGCCTCAGGGCCTCTCAGTGGCACGGCGGGGCAATGAGGTTTTAGTATTTTTTTGTTATTGAACCGCCGCGGGGCGCCCTCCGGGGCGGCGGAGTTTATCGTATCTGGGGGAATGGGGGTTTCAACCCCCATTATAATTCCTGAACGGGATAATTTTCAGGGGAAATCCTCTTTTCTGTTGTATGTCTGTCCTCGACGAAATACAGGAGGGTGACCCCCTCTCTCCCCCAAAGGGGGAGGCAGCCCAAGGGGAGTATCCCCTTGACCCCCCATTTTCGAGTTTTCTCATCAGCCTTCTAATAGCTATCGCATCATTGGGGGATGCCCGAGCGGCGGGGGCGGAAGCACGATGTGCTGTAGCCCCCAAGAGCGATTCTTTGATGCCCCTCCAAGAATTTCAACAGAGCCAAAAGTGCAAAAAATAATGCCCGTTGTGTCCTGCTGCTGCGCAGGGCTGGATTGCGAATAGTACTCCGGGCGGGTCGCTACCGATTGAAGCCGCGTTGCTACTCGAGAGGATCTGTCATATGGACCCTTTCACCGAGTATAGGCTTAAGGAGACGGAAGAGGAACGGGCCCTGGGAGTACATCAGGTCAAAGGTGTGCCGGCGACCTCCCGTGTCTATCAAGAGAGTGTCCTGCGTGGAGTTTGTGGTCTCGCAGGTGATATCCACTCCTGCAATACCGGATATCGGGAGGAGGATGGAACCTGGAGCATTGGCAGTGATGGCATCGATGGGCATGGACAGGTACCGCTGCCACGGCCCGACTGCCCAGTCCTTTGCCTGAAAATGGGCGATCTCGTCGGGGGTCTCTTCAATGTTGCAGGACTCCAGCGTCATCTCGTCATCGGCATCGGACATTACCTCATCGGTGTCCGGGTTCCACGTGCAGAAGATGAGGCGTTGTGGGGTGACAAGCAGGGTATAGTGGATCACCGAGATGAGACCCTGCTCCAGGAACGGGACGATGCCGATAATTTGCTCCGGGCCGTCAGGAATGGCGGCTCCCTGCGATACGGGAGGTTGCTGCGGGGCTGCCGCAGGGCTGGCAGCAGGAAAGCTTGTCGGGACCATCCCGGCAACCGGGCTGCCGCAGTGACCACAGAACCGGGTATCTGGTACCAGGGGTTCACCGCACTCAGTACAGAATTTCTGGCCGTATGTCATTACAGATCGGTGAGCGGGCGGGTTATAAAAAGATGCAGTTTTTTCCTGCCGTGCCCAAGGGATTGCCTTGTTCTGTCACAGGAGTCATGGGTAATTTCCACATCTTTATTGTCTAAGGGTGACAACTGGTACGATACACCATCAGAATTTATTCAAGGGATATCATGGCAAAGAACAATACCCAATCAAAAAATGCGGACGAGGAGTGCAAAAGCGAGTGCTCCAGCTGCGCGACTGCATCCAGCTGCTCATCGACAAAGAAGACAATGGCCGGCCTCCCACCAAAAGCTGCAATTGATGTCAAACACGTCATCATGGTGCTGAGCGGCAAAGGGGGCGTAGGAAAATCCACCGTTTCGGTTAATCTTGCATATGCCCTCTCAAACCACGGTAAGAAAGTGGGTCTTCTCGATCTCGATATGCATGGCCCCAATGTCCCCAAGATGCTGGGCATCGAGGATCACAAACTTGCGATGATGGACGATAAGATCGAGCCGGTTCGTGTTACCGGCATGTTATCTGTTCTTTCGATGGCGTTCCTGTTACCCGATACAAGCACCCCGATCATCTGGCGCGGGCCGATGAAGATGGCGGCAATCCAGCAGTTCCTGGGAGAAGTGAACTGGGGCCCGCTTGACTACCTGGTTGTCGATCTCCCGCCAGGCACCGGTGACGAAGCGCTCACGATCGCCCAGCTTGCACCGAACGTCCGGGGAGCAGTCATTGTGACAACCCCACAGGATGTCGCCACGATGGATGCAAGAAAATCGGCAAAGTTTATCGAGAAACTTGGGCTTCCGGTCATCGGGATTATCGAGAATATGAGCGGCATGCTCTGCCCCCACTGCGGCGAGGAGATCGATCTCTTCGGCAAGGGTGGCGGCAAAAAGATTGCCGAAGAACTCAGGGTGCCGTTCCTTGGGGCAATACCGATCGATATCGAGATGCGCAAAGCAGGCGATGAGGGGCGACCGTTTATCATCAGGCGTGGCGGCAGCGACAGCCCGACATGGACTGCTGTTGATAAAGTAATGGAATCGCTCATCGGCGTTGTCGAGGGATAAACGATGGATTACCAGCGGATTCTTACCGGAAAGGAAAAGCCACTTCCGATCTACACGGGGATCATCGCCTGCCTGGAGAACCCGCTGGCATTTCCCGACCTGATAGAACCGGTCTACCGGGAAGCGATGAACATGGACGATGATACACTCGACCGGTTCCGGTTCTCCTTAATACGGCTCCAGCTGTATTCAGATATTCACCGGAATGAGGACCTGGAAAAAGCCATGCACATCAAGTATGTTGCGCAGGTGCTCGAAAAAGTAGTCTATGGCACCCTGATCATGGAGCGCGAAGACCTCCCCGCTGAGTGATTTTTTTCCCCGACCACAACACTCTTATCGGGGTGCACATGCACTGGTGATACCTATATGTGCACACCCGCGAAACACTAGTTACACTACTAATCTGTAGCAACGGTTTTAGTTCCCAGTACATAAGAATATCAATAATTTCACCCTTGGGAGAATATCAATGACATCACGCATGCAATCCCCGCACACGACCTGTCCGGGGTGCCAGGAAGAGGTTTTCCTCGACGAGCTCGTAGGCGGCAAATGCCCGCTCTGCGGCTGCTCGTTAGAGGAATTCGATGAGGCATTCGGGGAGTATGAAGGCATCCTCGATCGCTCGGATCTCTCGTGGCTGATCTTCAACTACTTTGTCTTCAAAAAATTCGTTGACTTAGGAGTGCCCCCCCACCAGATCATGGAGTTTGTCGCAGTCTACGAGCAGAACGCGGAGAAACCTCCTGAAGACTGGAACAGGACCGCCTTCACCCTTGAGATCCCCATGAGCCGGTGGGACCGGATCCGGCCCAAATATTGTGCAGGCTGTAAAAAACTCTTCTTTAAAGGCGGGAAGAAACAGATCAAAGGCGACATGCGCAAGGCAGCAATCGCAGTCGAGTACGTGTGCGACAAGTGCTGATTAGTGCCAAAACCGGCATTCTCTCTCTTTTTTAAATCCCCATCTGAACTAAATTATTGAGATCATTTTTTGCTTTTTCATTCCGGTAAAAGAGTATCGGATTAGTGCTGGTACTGGAAATCCAGAATGCTACCCGTTTGAACATCCACCCATGCGACTGCAGGTTGTGCAGAACGGTTCGCCCGGATGATATCATCATCAAACGTAACTTTCCATGCAAGGGGGATAGTGCCGGGCCGGGGCGTAATTTCGGAATACTGCGGGTCCTTCCACCGGATTTCTGCTGATATGATACGGAGCCCGTTCACCGATTCCGGGTATGTTTCTTTTGCCTGTTTGAGAACTGCAAAGGTGGCTTCACGTTTCAGTACAAGCTGTTCAGACATTGTGGAAAAGGCAATGTCCGGAGCGTTCCAGTGCCGCTCGTAAGCCGTAATCTCACCGTTCACAGCATCGACACCGACGATAAAACCTTCAATATCACAGGGAATATCGTTTACGATCCGGTTGTAAGTAAAGAGGTACTGGCCGGCCACAGGATCGGAGGGGGAACCCAGGGAGGAATACCGGCTTTCGCTCATGTTGATCGCAACCGGGCCGTTCTGGTTGGAGATATAGCGATCAGCATTTTTCTGTGCGGTCGATATGTCGAGTACGGGTTCTGCCGGCCTCCCCAACTTCTGAATTGCCTGAGTAAATGAGGAGATCTGCCCTGTTTCGGCATCCAGAGAACCGGTCACGAGGGGAGTTGACTTTTTTACCAGCGCAAAATGCCAGGTCCTGCCAGAATCAGTGCTGGCAATGTACCGCACCCTGACGGAGTCAGGCTGGATTGCGGGGAAGGCTTTTCTTGCGAGATCCTGTGCTTTCGCTGGGGGGATACGGGCATTTTCCTGACCGGGGGTGTAGGGATCACCACTCACCGCATCTTCAAAAACCATGACACCGGTTGCCTGCGATAAATCCGCAGGCTGGATCGCGAACTCGTAGAGCAGGTGACCGGCATACCGGTCCGTGAGATTTGCACTGATCAGCCGGTAGGTTTCGGCAGGATAGTCGAGCCGGAGGAATGATACCGCGTTGTCCAGAGGGAGCATCTCCGGTGAGTGCAGAACGGAAATTCCCGTCCCCATAACATAACCCGGAGTAACAGCAACGGTTACGTCCACTGCAGGTGCCGGGGTTTGTCCCGTTATGACAGGGGTGGGAGTAACCGGGCTTTTTATTGGGGCAGAGGATGAGGAGCCCGAGAGCATACCGCTGAGCAGGAGATATGCTGCGATCAAAACGACAAACACTATGCCAACAGCCACCAGTTTTTTATAAATACGGCGTTGCTTCTTTGCATTCATCTGCTGCCGGTAACGTGCCGGAAGATACGTTGCATCGGGGTCATCGGGACGGGTGCTCACTGCGGGTGCCTCGTATGAAATACTGTTAGTATATATTCTGCAACAGGTAAAAAAAGACAACCGGTTGGCAAGCGCTGAATACCAGAAGAAATGGCCACGTTTTTTGCAGTAAAAATGAGCAGCGGTTCAGTCTGCAGGTTCCACCGGGGGAGTCCTGAAAAATAGGGCTATCACAATGAACGGGAGAAAATACAGGAGATCCAGGTACCGGGCCCCGGAAAATACCATGATGATCCCTATCCCTGCCACAGCCGGCGGAACTAAGCACTTATGGAAAAGAAACAGGGCATCACGGTCCGTAAGGCCGGGGTCTAACAGGTCTGGTTTCGATCTCGCGTAATGCCATAAATATGCGAGAATCACCCCAAGCATCAGGTAATTGGCCTGGAAGAAAAAATCGGCAAAGGGAAAATTCTGGCTCAAACCAGTGAATGCAGAGGTGAACGGGAGCATAACGATGGCCATCAGTGCCAGCATGTGGACATGGAGAAAATGATAATCATAGGTCTTCATGCGGTGGAACATCTGGAAGAACAGCATCCAGAACATTGCGAGAAGGATAAATATTCCCACAAAATCGATGACAGTCAGGATCGATTTACCAAAAAAATTTCCAAATGTCAGCATATCGGTAATGGCACCTGGATCCGGCATCAGGATATTTCGTGCAAGCAGGGTCATCGTGAATGCAAAGATGCCATTGGTGATACGCTCAAGGTTGACCTTGCTGATCGGCTCATATATTGCCATAGTACTTTTATTCCTTAACGAATTGTGACTGGTACTGGCATTATCTCTTTCGTTTTGACGCAGAGATCTGTGAAACCGGGTTAAAATTATCCCTTCCGAAATTATGATGGGTATAGATCTAAACAAAATGAATTAAAAAAAGTTGCATTGCAGAAACCTTTTTTCACGTAATATATTGCCCCCCCCCCCCTTGCGCTACCAGTCCCCCATTGGGTGACGGGCGTAGTGCGATAGTCCGGGTAAGGTTACCGGTAATACGTTGTCATCGCAATGGGGGGTGCCCCCGTGGCGGAGAGGCCCTGAGGCGGGGAAGAATCATAAAAAACGATTTTCATGGTTTGGGTGTGAACTTAATGGTTCATGCCTGTTTCGACAGAGTAAAAGTTTTACACCGACAAAGCAACGAGTCCAAAAAAAATTAATACGTCCTGCCAACCAGTGTTGCCTTACCCGGCTTGCCGCAGACAATGCAGGCGCCTTCCGCTGCGGAGACATATTGCGACCGGACATTGGTTCCGAGAATACTTGCGCTGGTCTTCTCTTCAATAACATCGCCGCATCCCTTGTGCTGGCACCACGATACAACTGCCACTTTTCCCTCGTTGAGCGCTGCGTCCAGGGTATCCATTGAGGCAACGGTGCAGAGATGGGATTTCGTGTGCTCTTCGGCACGTGACCGGATGGCTTGGGTTATCTCACCCAGCACCCGGGTCACGCCTTCATTCACGGTGGCAAGCTCGATCTGGGTCTTCTCGCCGGTCCGCTTTACTGCCATGACCTTGCCGGCATCGAGATCTCTCGGCCCGAGCTCAAGCCGGAGCGGGACTCCGCGCAGCTCCCACCAGTAATACTTCGCACCGGGGCGCATGTCCCGGGTATCGATCTTTACCCGGAAACCGGCAGCGGTCAGGTCGTTTTTCAGTTTCTCTGCTGCTGCGAGCACGTCCTCATGGCGTTTTCCGATGGTGATCGGGACGATGACTGCCTGCACCGGTGCAGCGATCGGGGGTAAGATGAGCCCCTTGTCATCGCCATGCATGCTGATGAGGGCGGCGATGCACCGCTCCGAGATGCCATAGCAGGTCTGGCTGCCAAATTTCTGCTCGCCGTTCTTGTCTTCGAAGGTGATCGAGAATGTCTTTGAGAAGTGCTCGCCGAGATGATGGACGGTGCCGATCTGGAGGGTCTTGCCATTGGGCATGATCGCATCGACAGCCATTGTGTAGTCCGCGCCGGGGAACTTGTCCCAGTCGGGGCGTTTCGAGATGATGATCGGGAGGCAGAGGCCATCGTAGAACTCGCGGGTGAGCCCGAGCTCGTATTCTACCTGCGCTTCTGCCTCGTCCCACGTCGCATGCACGGTGTGCGACTCCATAAACGAGGTGATCTCGCGGAGACGGATCAGCGGGCGGGTCTGCTTGGTCTCGTACCGGAACGTGTTGACGATCTGGTAATATTTCATCGGCAGGTCGGCATGTGAGCGGAGCCAGAGGGCATACATCGGGTAGATGGCGGTCTCGCTGGTCGGGCGGAGCGCGAGCTTGACCTCAAGCGGCGTCGTGCCCCCGTGGGTAACCCAGTAGACCTCGTCTTCAAATCCCTTGATATGCTCGGCCTCTTTCATGAACTCCTGTTCCGGAATGAGCAGGGGAAAGAGGGTCTCTTCATGATCCCGGTCGAGCAGGTTGCGCAGCTGTGCGTACACATGCTTGCGGATCGCAAACCCGTACGGGTACCAGACATAGAGTCCCTTGACCGGGTAGCGGACATCCATGATCCCGGCCCGCCATAGAATATCGTTATACCATGCAGAAAAGTCCCCTTTTTGCGGCAGGGTGCCGGTGTCGTCGTCCATGATGTTGATCCTGTTTTAAGCTACTAATTGTATGATTACCGGCGTAATAAAAGCCTCGACACATGCGGCGACTATCACGAGCGGCAGGACATACAGGAGAAAAATGCGGGCCAGTTTCTGTGCCTCGCCCGCGGTATCCCCCCCGCCGTAGTATTCTGCGATGAGCGCCTGGGCGAGCAGGATCCCAAGAGCTCCTGAGATGATGAATGCCGGGATCTCAAAGATACCATGCGGGAGGAGTGCTGCGGCGAGGAATACCCAGGAATGATCCTCGTGGATGATCTGCATGATTGCGCCTATCACAATCCCGTTTAAGCTCATGATGAATATCGTGAGGATGCCAAAGGATACCCCTCCCAAAAAAAGCAGGATACAGGCCTCAAAGTTGTTGATAAAGAGCTTGAGGCAGATCTCAAACGAATTGTTTCCGATGAACTGGCCGGCAACTTCCTTTTCAAAGAGGTTCATGAGATTTTCGCCAACTTCAGGGTTCTGCAGGGTGCCTACCCATCCTACCGTGAGTGTGGCACAAAAAAGGAGAAAGGTGATGATGATCGCATTGGTGAGCGGCGAGTTAGACATACAGGACCATCCGTACCATGTCACGGATTCCCGGTGCAAAACCAACAACGATCATGGCAAGCAGTACGAGATGCCAGAAGGCCGGGTTCGCCTCCTTCCGGTAGAGCTGCATGATATAAATTGCCGGGAACAGGACAACCAGTTTTAAGGGAAACATCACAAATGCGGTCCCGGTCAGGTTTATGAGACCGGAGCCGACTACGTGCTGTTCGATATACTGGACCGAAGGGTGCAGGTCAATGCCATAACTTGTCGCGCTTGCATCAAGCAACTGGCCGAAGAGAAGGGTGATGTAGAGCGGATCGGTTACGTACTTCCACGATAACACGTAGCGCATAAACGCCCATACCAGCACCGTGGCGGTGAGTGCCATCAGGGGGATGATGGCAAGGACGAAGAGGTCAATATGGGTGTGATTGATTCCCCATGCCAGCAGCACGAGCGAGACTATAAACACTGCCATGATCCCGGCAAACACGTAAAACGTGAGGAAACTTTTTGTCAGTCCCTGGAGGGTGAGGTACCGTGAGAGGAACAGCATCGCTATCGTGAAAAAAAAGAGCACGAAATAGATCAGGGGAGTCACGAGCAGGAACTGGAAATCCCCCGTTAACATACCCGTGTCCTGAACGACCCGCAGGACACCCCCCAGCACGACATAGGGAAGAGTGGCAAGGATAAAAGATGCATTAATCTCAAAGCCTATATCGGAAAGCCAGGTTGATTGTGACATCCAGCGATAGAGCAGATAAATCCCGAGAACAAGAATAATGGCATAGGTGAGCGTATCAACAACATTATAGGGTTGTCCCATCCGGATGGGATCGATGTAGTATTTGTATATGAAATCACTAATCATCCATGATCTAGAATGAGCGCCGATGCAATAAAATTACTCAAACCCAAAGTTTTTGACAAGTCCAAGTGGATGCAGCTTCCCCGGGATGTCGTGATCGGCCATGATGTGCTTGGGCAGCTCCCCGCGGTCTGCGAGGATCTCAAACTGGGAAACTCCGCTTTTCTCATCTCGGGTAAAGGCACGATGAATCTGGCCGGCGGGCGGGTTAAGATGATCCTTGATAAGGATTACGACGTTACCCCCTTTCTTGCAGAAGAGATCAATATTGCAGTTATAAAAGAAGCAGAGATCGCTGCTGCGGATGCGGATTTCCTCATCGGAGTCGGGGGCGGGCGGGTGATCGATACCGCAAAGATCGTATCGTACAATCTCGATCGCCCGTTTATCAGCATTCCGACAGCTGCATCCCATGACGGTATCGCCTCTGCACGCGCATCGGTGCCTACGGTGGAGGGGCATGCCTCGCTGGAAGCGCAGCCCCCCATGGCAATCATTGCAGATACGGGGATCATCGCGTCCGCCCCGCACCGGCTTCTCGCGGCAGGATGTGCGGATGTGATCTCGAATTATACGGCAATCCTTGACTGGGAGCTCGCCCACCGGGTGAAAGGCGAACCGATGAGCGAATATGCCGTCACGCTCTCGAAGATGACTGCCGAGATCCTTGTTAAGGATGCTCACTTAATCAAGCCGCACCAGGAGCAGTCCGCATGGATCGTCATCAAAGCGCTCGTGTCGAGCGGGGTTGCGATGAGCATTGCCGGGTCTTCGCGCCCGGCAAGCGGCGGGGAGCACAAGTTCTCCCATGCGCTTGACAAGCTTGCACCGGGCAAGGCGCTGCATGGCGAGAGCTGCGGGATTGGCACCATCATCTCGATGTACCTGCACGGCGGGGACTGGCGCGGTATCCGGGCATCCTTAAAGATGATCGGGGCCCCGACGACGCCGGCAGATCTCGGGATCGATGATGCTGTTGCCGTCGAAGCATTACTGATGGCAAAGGATATCCGTCCCGAGCGCTTTACAATATTCGATATGGGCCTCACACGTGAATCCGCAGAAAAACTCGTGCAGATGCTCTACAAGGAGTGAGTGGCATTGTCAGAAACAAAAACAAAGGTTACGCTGGTGGGAACGGTGCTCGCAAAACCGAATGTCGAGTTCATCTATGAAGGTGAAATTGCGGATTGCGATACCTGCAAGGTGAAAAAAGCGTGCCACAACCTCCAGAAGGGACGGAAGTACCGTATCGTCACGGTCAGGTCCACGCACCATGATTGTCCGGTCCACTTAAACGGTGCTACCGCAGTCGAGGTGATGGAAGCGCCGATCACTGCGCTTATCAATGCCGATATGGCGATCGTCAACTCCAAGATAAAAACCGAGCTTTCCTGCAACAAGTCCGATTGCCGGAGTTATCCTCTCTGCCGGCCGGATGGTGTTACGGACGGCGAGAAGTATGTCGTTGTTGATGTGCTGGGGAATGCTCCCAACATCTGCGACAAGGGTCGTGCGCTGAAGCTGGTCGAGATTCGGCCGGCGTGAGTTGAATCCGTTTTTTCGGATTCATAATAACACTCTTTTTCGAATGAACGGGATTAACCGGACCTTGCTCAAAATTTTTCAAACGGATCCTGATTGAAAAATTTTGATCGATCCCTGATTAAAATTTTATAACCGGACATTGATTGAAATTATTTAGCCGGACATTGATTGAAAAATCTCAACCGGACATTGATTGAAATTATTTGACCGGATCCTGATTGAAAAATCTCAACCAGACCTTGCAGCAAAAATTTCAATCGGATCGTGATATAAAACAGTTCACGAATCAACCGGACTTTGATGATAATTTCTGACGGGTCCTTTATTGAAAATTTTTGCAAGATACTAAAAAAAAGTTAGGGCAGGGGAAATCCCCCGGCCCCGTTTGTTCTTATCACGTTACTTTGGACTGTTTCCTCCCGATTCCATGTGGTCGAGTATCCGGTCCCAGACTACAAGGAGGCCCGGGACAATCACGTAGGAGAGCAGTCCTGCGCCGAGAAAGGCTCCGGTGATGATGAGTTCGTTGTCCATCCTGCTCACCTTATCCCAGTGCGGTTACCGTGTCTGCCCAGGTCTCGACCCTGCTCCGGATGGTCTCATCTGAGAACGAGGTGAGGGTCACCTGATCGCGGCTGAAGTTGACGTAGTAGATCTCGCCATTGGCATCGTGGCACCGCAGGGTGGCCGCGAACTTCTCGCTGTCGGTGTCCCGGTACGGTGAACCCCCGAGAGCAGTTGCAATCGAGGTATCATCTTTGATCTGGTTTGCGACGCTTGTGAAGGCCGCGATGGTTGGTGCGCGGACCGTGATCAAGGCGACGGTATTTGCCTCCGCGTCCTGATAGACGATGCGTGCAGTGTACCCCTGTTTGCTCTTTTCTACCGGGGGGTGGTTCACTCCCTGCGCGTTGTAGGAAACGCACTGGAAGGGGTTGTTCGTGATGACGCCCTGGACAATGTTGTCAAAGGCAGTCACATCTGCGAGCGGGTCGGCGAGCTTGCGGACCGCGCTCTTTGTTGTGTTGCTGATGCTAAAGTCTGCCATGTTTTTTCCTCTTTTTTGTTTTTTTAGAGAGATTCTCCGAACCTCCCTTTTTTCTGGTGTCGCGGGGCGCCCTTTGACATAACAACATGGACTTTTGGGGTATAACGGGTAATTTGGGGGGTATTGTTCCGGGGCCGTGAAATGGCCGGTTACGGCATCCGGGTAAACCGGCGTGCAAAAACAGTGATAGGGGGATATTTCCGGCAGAATTTTGCAGAAAATTTTGCGTTGAGAAGCGTGGGAAGTATTGTGGAAGCGATTTTTATAGCCGGATTCGGTATGGTGAGCCGGGATCGCGCAGTTTTATGGATAGTATTTGTGTGCAAAGCGCTGCATACGAAGAAAAATATTGACTCCCCCGCGATTGTTCGCAAAAAATGATTGAGTTTTTTAATCCAGGAAAAATGTTCAAAGAGATTTTACGCTCTTGGGGGTTCCGCCGCTTTGCGCCTCCACCCCCGCCGCGTGGGCATCCCCCGTGTAGCGATAGCTCTGCACAAGGTTAAGAGAAAAACTCCGGAAAAGAGGGGGGTCAAGGGGGCGCTCCCCTTGGGCTGCTTCCCCCTCTGGGGGAGAGAGGGGGTCACTCTCATAGTTATTATGAAATATTTGTGATTATTGATGGAATCAGGAATCTCTTAATGAGATTATTTCCGGTCCGACTCCATAAGGTCCTTTGCGAGCCAGACCCCGCCCGGGAAGACATCATAGAACCTCCACCGGCACTGCGGCGAGTAGACCCAGATCATCTTCCGGAACTGGGAGGATGCCCTGAACGTGCGAAGATGATCGACTTCGTTCCGGTAGAGCTCGCAGATGGTCGGGGCGTCCGGTACCGGTTTTCGCGAACGGACGACCTCGATGACCAGCGCGTCCGTTGTTCCTACACCAATCAGATCGATAGGAACCGGTGACTTCCGGACGAGCACCGGCAGGTAATTCCAGCTCTCCAGTATCCGTGATGCTTCGCAGATGATCGCATTGCTTCGTGTATATTCCGGCGGCCCAAAGGCCAGTTCATTCCCTCCTGTTTCATGAAAGATAATTGTTGTCTCACCCGCAGCAGCTAAGCCGGTTTCCGGCTCACCTGCACGGGGAATAATCCGGTTGCTGTACAAGGCACCGGATGCATTTAGACCCGGTTCGGCCACGTCTCCTTTCTCCGATTCGATCTCGGTCATATTGTTTCAGTCCAGTTTTTTTCTTGATGTTTACCCTGCATCGCAGGAATCCGGCACGCGATTCATCCGGGCGCTGGTGCTCTTCTTGGTTAAGTTCCAGAAACGCCGGTCCGGGTGGAGCCGGGGCTATGGTCCTGCATTTGGTTGCCTTCCGTGAATCGGCGGGTAACCTACAGGATTACAGCCTCGATTAAAACCCGAAACACCGGACCCGGCGTTATTCACCGATTGGTAAAGAACGTAAAGAGCGAGAAGAGGGGGGCGTGGCCGCTCGTTAACCGGTACCGTTTCCCCATGTCCAGTACATTTCCATCGGCTGCTGCAATGATCTTCCTTGCATCGGATGCAGCTGAGGGGGCGGACGTGATCCAGCGGATTACTGCTGCGCACTTTTCCTTAAGCGCTGCAAAAGCCTTCTTCGCCCGTGTTTTCAGTTGTTCGATGCGTTCGTGGATCATTGTATTGATCTGAATGTTACAAAATTCGGGTTAAAAAGGTATTTGGTTGATGCGGGATTTTTTGCAGTTATTCTGGTAAGTATGCGGGAATCGGGGGTTGGATTGAGGCGCGTTTGGGGGACGGGAAGATTATGTGATCGGGCGCGGCTGCGGGATTTGTAAAGGGGGGTTTTGCGGGGCCGGATTCGGGAGAGCGGGGGGGAGGTGCGGCAAATTAGTGGAGATTGGATCAGGATTGGGGATTTCTGGATTCGCTATCTATGTGTATAGTATAGGGACCTGAATCCGGTAGGTTTTGCACTATATAAGAAGGATAATTTTCAGATCTTTTTTGTTTACTCTGCCGTCGCCATAAAATATCCCGTCACCTGCTTGACCACCGCCGCTGCACACCCGCCCGCTCTTTCAAGTGCGATTCAAGGGCATCGCATAACGCCGTAAGTGCATCAATCTTCGCAACAATGCGGCGCTGCTCCCCGAGTGGAGGAGAAGCGAGTTTTTTATTATTAGTGAACAATGTACCACTATTACAACAAGCAAGTCCTTCCCGAAAATGAGGAAGTCAGCCGGATCAGGATGACCTGAAGAGGGACGGGATTATGATAAAAACCATCATTTCCAAAAAGGATTTACAAAAACTTTATAAGATTTTGAATGAATCTATATGCGTTATACACGCTATCGTTCTGACACTTCTTGGGACGATAGTTACTTCTTCTTAAGTCGTTTATTTAAATTAATGACCGACCGTGTAGCTGTTTTCATCGATAACGGGTATTTATCAAAGGTCCTTAATGATGGTACGAAAATCGATTTTGTAAAATTTTGTGACACCGTTTGTGGTGATAAAGAGCGCCTCAGGACATATTTTTACGATTGCAAACCGTACAAAAGTGAACCCCCGACAGATGAAGAAAAATTCAAATCCAGCCAGTATGACAAATTTGCCAATAAAATTGAAGCGCTTCCCCGGTTCCAGATGCGGTTTGGTAAATTACGCAAAAATAAAGATGGTACTTACGAACAGAAGCGTGTAGATATTCTGCTTGCGGTTGAGTTAGTCCGATTGAGCTGGTCAGACCAGATACAATATGCTGTCATTGTGACCGGGGACAGTGATTTCGTTCCAGCGATAGAAGCTGCGAAAGATGCTGGTGTTATCACAAAATTGTATTATTCCCGTCGCTCTGTTCATGACGAACTCCTTTCTGCGGTTGATGAACGGTGCGAAATGAACCAGGAATTCTTTGATTCAGTCAAGCGCTGAATTTTTTTTGAATTATCAAATGAAAATCGAGGAAAAATTCTTTTTTCCAGAGTATAGTAATCACTAATTTTTCATCCCGCCATCTGCTTGACCACCGCCCCCGCCAGCCGCCCCTGCATTCCCGCCCTCTCTTTCAGTGGATTGCACAATGCCAATCTGCGAGTAACATGGGCGACGAAGAACACGTGGATCGAAGGGCGGGGGAGGAAATATGCACGTTCCCGATCATTAGGGAAGGGTCTAATAATTGTTTAAGCAGGATTATATTTTAGCCAGATTTTTTATTCAATGTAAGCGGAGATCACAATTACATAACATATGGAACAAACGCCAGATCTTAAAAAACAAGCCTTATTGCTACATACGAAAGGCAATAACTTAGTCAAACGTGGGAAATTTGATGATGCTTTAAAAAGTTATGATGCAGCTCTCGAAATTAATTCCCAATCTGAAAAAACCCTACTTCAAAAAGCTCGGTTGCTGTTTGATCTAAAAAGATATTCGGAATCTGCTCTGGCATTGGATAGAATTCTAGAAATTGATTCAAAAAATGTCGAGGCATTGGTTGAAAGAGGATCGGTTTTCGATGTCCAAGGATTGTCAGCAGAGGCTCTTTCATACTTTTCCAAGGCTGTTGAAATTTCGCCTCATAATATTATGGCACGGAGATATCTTGGACGAAAACTTACCAATATGGGGGAGTGTGATAGGGCAATTCAGATAATTGATGACGGTTTGAAAATCGATGCTTGTGATGATGAACTATTATATCTGAAAGGATTTGCTTTACAAAAATCTGAAAAATATAGGGAAGCGTTGGATTTCTTCGATAGGGCAATTTCCGCAAATCCGAAGAATACACCTGCTAAGTTTCGAAAATTTCTGGTCTCAATAAGGTTTGACAAAACCGAAAAACCGTTTGAATTATTCTGGGATGCTGTTGATGATGATCCTCGCGGTATGCTATCAATAATTGGCTATAGTCTTGAATCAGCTCCCGAGAATGGTTTTTTCTGGTATGTTAAGGCGGTTATTTTACACGAGTATATGTCTTTTATTGGTAGTAAAGAAGAGGCTTTGGCAGCGATAAGTTGTGCGATTGAAATTGATCCTGATGATGCATTTAACTGGTTTTATAAAGGGAGTATTCTGCAATGCCTTGGTCGTAATGAAGAGGCATCACAATCAATGAAACAAGCACAGATTCTTGAAAAAGAACTTCCTTTAGAGAGCCAATGAGATGTGGACAGCTCCTCCCCCTACCTGCTTGACCGCCGCCCCTGAACGCCCGCCCTCTTTTTCCGGCGCGATTCAAGGGCATCGCACAACATGCGTGTAACCAGGGCAACGAAGAACGTGCGGATCGAAAAACGGGGGCAAGAGCGATTTGTTCGCTGAAAAATTCCCTTTGGAATCGAAGGTTGACCCATATTCAGTTTTCCAAAACACTGAAATTAATTCGAAGTTAATCCTTTACTTGCTTTCCACCATTCCTTGGTCACGCATCGGGCTTTATTTTCCGGCATGAAAGATTCATATATGCGTTCCAAATCCATTCTGAAGGTTCTAAATCTCTTTCTCATGGTTTCACATCCCACTCAATTGCTCCGATGTCATGATGCTCACTTTTTCCATCCATCAGAGTCTAATAAACACTGAAACGGGAAACATGTAAAGACGATAAATAACACAAATGAAGTGTGGGTTGTGATAGAATTGGCAGAAACTGATCGGAAGAAAAAAGGGTCAGGAGGACGTCTTCCAAAACATCTTAAAAAAACCAAACATCCAGCAGATCCATGGGAACAGTATCGGCCCCTGCGAATAACTTGGGAATGTGAGAAATGTAAATTCGATATTAAACGGGACCCCGATATCGAAACGCTGGATGAGATCTGCCCCATCTGTAAAGGGAAATTTATTCGAACTTCTAATGTCAAAAGCGCGTTAAAAGATCCTTATACTGAATATGCATGGATATTATTTTTAGAATCCAGGAAAGGCAAAGGTAGAGAGAAATTCTTGGAAGTGCAGAGTATCCTTCTTGAAAGGGAATCTGAATATGAAGATGGCTGGGTTCCTTATAGTGTAATTGTAGATGATGTTGAATTAAAAGGTTCAATCCCTCGGAATCAGTTAGATCGTCTTATGACCGATATGGAAAAACATCATATTGTTGTTAAGAAAAAGAAAAAGGATCCTTTCGTGAGTACTATCAATAAAAACCGGATATTTTATCGGTATAACCCTTGGGCAGCAGTAAGGACAATGACGGAAGATGGGTTTAAAAAAGAGTATTCCAGACTATTTACTCAAAATATAGATCTATTTCACAAACTGGTTCATGCTACCGCTGTTCTCAGTCGACATGGTTTATTGCAAGAATATCAGAATGACCTTAAAAAATGGGATGAGAGAAAAACGCCATTCATTTCTCCATGATAACCATATCTTCTCGTTTTAGTTCTTTTTTTGGTTCAGCTCTACCTTTTATCTTTCGAAGTCTATCCTTTCGTCTCTCTTCTGGAAGTGTGACTTCAATTGTAATTATTCTTCGAATTGATTGACCCTCTTTCCATGATACCAGTGGAATATCTAGATCAAACACTTTCTCCCCGGTTTCAGTTTTATCAATTCGGCCAGTAATTTTTTTAGCAATCCTGGTTGGTATTGTGAAATAAATGGTCTCTAAATCACCATTCTTGTCATAGACAACGATCTCAAATAAAATGCTTCCTGGCTGAGATTTTCGAGATATTTTAATTCCATTGACTTTATCGGTATCGGGGGGGATCAGAATTCTTTTATGCCATCCCTTATTTCCGACTAAAACGACGGGGCATACTTTATCGATGATGCCGAATACGATTGATGGATATTCGGGATGATGAATTTTATCTTGAGGTTGCTCTGGATTTTTCCAAATCTGATAATTTGCTATAAGATTTTGTTTGCCCATTTTCAGCGATTCTTTAATTGCAGGTTCTTTTAAAAAATCACGAATATTCTTTATGATCGTGTTCATCTGCATGATCCCAGAAAAAGAAACGAGGAATATGTTATGAGCCCACGCAAAATTTTGAGATCTGAGCGTGAATGAATTTGCTGAGAAGAAACATCCTGTATCCAAATATCGGGTATTCGTATTGGTGGCCCCTTTCTTGACAAAATAATTTTCTGAAATATCAGTAATAACTCCAAAGAAGCTTCGAATCTGGTGTATACCTATTGTTTTTTCATAACATTTTGCTTCAGCAATTAATCGGATTGGGTAGGTGAAAGGGATAGGGATGGAATATACACCATATGCATCAATCTGGTGACTTGTCCCCCTCCCTTCTAATGTCTTTGTTTCAACGTTGACAAATCCAGATTCCCTAAGCAATTCCAATATTTCAACTTCAAAAAGATATCCCGCAGCTTGATTTTCCTTCATTAAACCCCTCCCGCCACCTGCTTCACCACCGCCCCCGCCAGCCGCCCCTGCACACCCGCCCTCTCTTTCAGGCACGATTCAAGGGCATCGCACAACGCTAACATCTATCACAATATTCGCGTACGTCGCAACGGAGACATCTATTCTTACTATCTGTTATAGAAAATGATAATTTTCCCTGCATTAATGAGTGCATCCTGTTAATTTCCCTGACTATCATTTTTTGAGATGAGTCGTCAAAAACAGATTTCCAGATAATTTCCTGTGTGCCTCTCTGGCGGAGAGCAGCTACTATTGGCCGATCATCATCTTCCGCTCTCCATTGAGAAATATAATCATCAAACGCTAGGCAATAGGCAAAAACTTGGTTCTTATTCGAGGCATAAGCCACACTTCCCGGTTTGTCATCAATGATTACGAAACTCTCCGGTGACATTACCACTTCATCAATATTTCCGACTATACCGAATCTTTCACTTACAACGGAAAATTCTCTCGATAAAAGTTCAGTTTTTCTCGACTTTTTTATCATCCGTTTGATAGATGAGGGCTTTGCATCAACGAGAAATTCCAGATAGAGTTGCTCATGGACTTCTTTCCCCAAAATCATCTGTTCTGTGGGTTCGACATCTACTTTTTTCACATGTTTCAGGAATACGCTATACTCACAGTATCCAAGCTGTTGAAGTCGAGAGATGGGAATCATTTGTTCAACTGTCATCTACGCGTATTCACCATCCTTTAGGTGAGATGTAGGGGGGTAATCATCCCGCCACCTGCTTGACCACCGCCTCCGCCAGCCGCCCATGAACACCCGCCCTCTCTTTCAGGCGCGACTCAAGGGCATCGCACAACGCCATCAGTGCATCAACCTTCGCGACAATGCGATGTTGTTCGGCTAGCGGGGGGAGTGGGATACAGAATAATCGCAAATCTTTCAAATACAGATGTGGTTGAGCGGTAGATTCGGATCCCGTCATAACTTTATTTTGCCAATAGGATGCATTCAAGATCATTTGCAAAAATTTCGGCAAAAAAGTACCATTAATTAATCGGATAGCCGCGAGATTTCGGTCAGCACTGAAGACAAAATTCGGGGGAACAATTGCAGTTTGTCCGATTGTTCCAACACATGTAATTATTACATCGTCTTCTCTGGGTTCGTAACGCATTTTGACTTTCTCGAAGTCTTCGTGTGAGATGAATGTACATCCGATCAAGTTGAGTTTCTTATCTCGTACATTTTTAGCGGTCAGGTGAGGAATTCCTTTCAACACTCGTTGAGGTGGATAATGATCTCCATCGGTAACAAAAGCAGAAATTGCAGATAATTTCATCCATTTCCAAGTCTTCGGTATCGAAAAAGGAATTTCTATCTCATTTCCTGATTCCAATATCTTTTCGGGTTTGATTTTCCCGTCTTTCACTAAACGCTCTTTTGCTTTCCGGATCCTTTCAATGATTTTCTCAACGGGTTCGTCTTTAGGATCATGTGTATCCATCTGTCCTAGGACCGCTAGCTGCAAAATCGTCTGCCGAAGCACTGCCACATTCTCCGGGCAATCCAGGATCAGATCGAACGCATCGCACACCTGCACCCACTGCCGCCCGAACTCCTCCTGGCTCTCCGCATTCTGCAACCCCGCAAGGCTCGCGGTGCCGAGTTTGAGGCAGCCCGCCCGCTCCTGCTGTTGTCGGGCTTCGAGTTCATCACAGAGTGTCATGAGTCTGTCGATTTTTTCAATAATCCGGTGTTGCTCAGTGAGAGGGGGAATTACGATTGGCCATTCCCAGATGATCCAATTGGTGATATTTGGTTGTGCCCCTCCTTGACCCACCTGAATAAAATAACTTTTTTGAGAGCGTAAAAAGTAGAATAGATAGCGAGTAGTAATTATTTTTTCATTAATTACACAATTGGCACAGGCCTGATTTGTTGTAGATTCAATCCCCAATATCCCGAGTTTCCCGATTGTCGCACCATAAAGAGCGATTGAAATAGTACCTTTTGGCAGTAATTTCGCATTTGAGTTATCAAGACCTAACTGAGATATGGTTTCATCAGTTTTTGTGACAATTCCATCATTGAGATCGCCACTTTTTATCCACGGAATGCCCCCATCGAAATAATTTGACATTTGACGCGATGGTGTACCTCCTGTTGACCAGATTCCAACGGAACCTAAAGTGGTTTTTCTCCAATTCATTGGCATTGAATCTGGGGGAAATATATCGATTATCTGAGTTCTACTGGAATCACCGTTTTGAGATTTAATATTTCGAATTCGCTTTTTAGATTCATCAATTTTTATTGGCAATTCCTTCGGGTCGTTCGTCCCAAGTTTGCCTTGGACCGCGAACAACAAAATCAGTTCCCGCAGCCGGGCGATGCCATCCGGTGCAGTGGCAAGAGTAGCGAACTGCTCAAAGAGAAGATCGGTACTCATTTCTTTTTCCCTGAGGAAGGAGTTCCAAGCGATGCCATCAGTTCCCGCTTCAGCGCCTCGCGGGTTGCCGCTGCCTCCGCCCGGATCCGCTCGTACTCGCGGAGCAGTTCCACCGGATCGCCCAGCTCGTCCGGAACCACGTTCGGGTTCTTGATGTCGAGGTTGAACCCGTTCGCGATCACCTGCTCAACCGGTACCCGCCACGCATGTGCGGTCTCGGTGCGTTTCGTCCACCACGCCTTCTCGGGCGCGAACTCCTCAATCCGGATCGGCTTGGTCTTGTTATACGACTTGTAGCCCTCGGGATAGGTGTGCTCGTAGTACCAGATCTCTTTTGTGGGCTTGCCCTTCTCGAAGAAGAGCAGGTTCGTCTTGATCCCGGTGTACGGAGCAAAAACGCCGTTTGGGAGCCGCACGATCGTATGGAGATTGCACTCCGTCAGGAGTCTCTCCTTGATCCGGCTCTTCACGCCCTCGCCAAAGAGCGTCCCGTCCGGCAGTACGATCGCTGCCCTGCCGCCATCCTTCAGGATGTGCATGATCAGGACGAGGAAGAGATCGGCGGTCTCCCGGGTCTGGTATGTTGCCGGGAAGTTGCTCTCGATCCCGTCCTCTTCCATGCCGCCAAACGGCGGGTTCGTCACGATCACATCCACCCGGTCCCGGGCAGAGTAGTCCTTCAGTGGGCGGGCGAGGGTGTTGTCATGCCGGATCTGGATCGGGACGTCGATGCCGTGCAGCATCATGTTCGTCACGCAGAGCAGGTGGGGCATCGGCTTCTTCTCGACCCCGTGGATCGAGCTCTGGAGCAGTGCCTCCTCTTCCCTTTTCTTCCCCCACCTTCCCCTATTCTCTCTTCCCCAC
>Ga0074195_1001566_pt1 | contig 31157 bp, 35 predicted proteins | sample EPASupsiteHSE623_FD_64525 | JGI IMG/M metagenome (GOLD analysis project Ga0074195, IMG submission 64525) | Bioremediated contaminated groundwater from EPA Superfund site, New Mexico - Sample HSE6-23 | ecosystem: Environmental > Aquatic > Deep subsurface > Groundwater > Contaminated ... | reverse complement strand
CCCCCCCCTGCCACACTAACGATTGCGTGTGAAGCCGGACCCGTTGGGGCCGTGATACTGGACCCGTCACTCCCGTACGCGTGGACTGTTTCACCCGTAATATTCAAAGGGTTAAATTTAGCATTTTAGCTATAGTTGAGGTGGTGTTTAGATGGACTTTAAAGACTACTTTAGTAAATGCAGGGATGACATCAATAAAATTAAACTATTGAGACATGAAGCAGACCAATTGGAGTTTTTACTCCAGGCAGACATACAGGAACTTCAGTACAGCAACGGTGAACTAGCGAAGATTTTAACTGATGAACTTAAGGGAGCGTAGGAATGATACCAGAAAAGAAAATTAGAAAGAGCAGAAAGAAAGCAATTGTAATACCCGAAGATGCAACACCGCTAGAAGTCTTTATGCTTACAAAAGATTTTACTATTGCACAAGTCTCCTCGATTACTTTGATACCTAAAGATATTTTGTTAGGTATTATCAAGGGTAACGAACCTACAGAAGAACAGCGTAGAAGGATCAGGTTGACCACAGGAGTGATCATATGATCAGTTATAATCGTATTAAGGAATTGTTAGATACTATTGATTTGCATAAACTTGAACCTAATGTACTAGAACTAGTAAGCTGCTTAGTGAGCTATCATGTTCAACTTGATAAAACCATAAATGCACAGGATGAAGAAATCGAAGAGTTAAAACAACACATTCGAAAAAATATAAGAGATAACATTGAGTTTATACATAGAGCATTATAGGGGGTATTTATGGGAAGCTATCAAGTGTTAATACAAGAGTGCAAACAACAGATTGCAGAAATTATAAAAGCCGGTGAATGGGAACTGTTGGAAAACTATGAACAAAAACTTAGAGAATTACAAGACGAGTATATGGAGGTAACATATGCAACCCACAAGTAAGATCGAAGGTGCAGTCATTGTCATCCTAGATAAATGGGCAAAAATCATACGAAGCAGAGTAGAGTATAAGCATGGTACCTTAGGTATCCAAGGGGAAACCCATAGTGAGCATACTACTGCTATCATTGGCGGTATGATCGTCGCTCAAATGGACTTTTGGGGGCAAAAGGCATTCATAGGAGAATACGGCAGCGGTTCACTTATGGAAAAGACAATCCAGGGCAATCCGTATCTTAGAGAGTACTTTAGTAGTGACCAGTGGAATCCATTGCGTACAGGGTACTCTATTAGAGGTAGAGCAGAGGGTGACTATAAGGACTTAGACGGTAAAAAACAGTACTCATCTGGTGCGATGAAGGGCTTGAACATTGAAGAATACTTTGCTCCAATTGAGCCAAGGCATATCATCCAAAACGAAATTGACCTTGCAATACCTGAGATCATTGAGGATTTATACAATGCATTATCGGATTCACTGGTCAAAGAAATGAGCGATATTTTTAGTAATCAAAAGATTTACATTTAAAAGGCCAGCGTATAAAGCGTTGGTCTTTTATTATTTTAAGGAGTGATCGAATGGAGAACAACAGGATACAGTTTGATATGGTAACGAATGTACAACAAACGTTGCAAGCATTTGTCAAGGTAAGGGAAGAAGCTGCGAAACTCAGAGCAGAGATGAAAAATATGAGTATAAATATTGATATCAACAAGAGCATAAACACAGTTGAAAACTCGCTGATCAACGTAGAGAGACAAACACGGTCAACAAGCAATGCGTTTCAACGAATGGGGCAAAACATGAAGCAACACTTAGCATGGGCTGCTGGTAGTGCTATCTTAGGTGGCTTGATAGGGGTAACCTATGCGATACAAAACATAGCGAAAGAGACGGAGGCACTAACTGCTAAACAACGGCAAAACCTTGAGCTAGCCGATAAGTACCGTAACAATAGTCAGCTATTGGAACAAGACCTAAAACGAATGAATGATATTATCGCCATTTATGCAGTAGGGTATGGTGAATCGTTGACAAATGTTGGTGATGCTGCACAGTTAATCTTAAGACGATTTAAAGATGTCGATCAAGCCAGCTATATTCTCTCGGCTGCTCTTACGATGGCGAAGATTGATAATGTTGACCTGATGACCAGCACACAAAACCTTGAGAGTGTCATGCTACAGTTTCAACTGGATTTGGATGGAACACGGAAGTTCGTCAATAGCTTTACCACTGCTGTGCATACCTCCAAAATCACAGGGCAAGAGCTACTAGAGGCTTTACAGCGTTCAGGCGGCTCGTTTAAGCAGTTCAACATGGGAGTTGACGAAAGTATAGCTGCCGTAGCTGCTCTCGCTACAGAGACCTCCAGGACGGGGAGTACGATAGGGAATACTTATAAGAGTGTAGCTGCTAATTTTAGCATGCCTAAAGCAATAGAAGCATTGGATGCCTATGGAATCAAACTTTATGAAGTCAATGAGAATGGCATAAAGGTACAACGTAAAGGTGCTAATGTATTCCAGGAGTTGCAAACATTGTTTGGTAGGCTGGATGCGGAAGGTCAGGCAAAGTTAGCCTTAGCAATCTCAGGCGGAAAATACCAGGTAAATGCAATGCTCAGTTTTTTGCAGGATGCCAATGGAACCTTCTCGCAAATCCTCAATGAGATACAAACAAAATCATCCGATGCTCTTACCGCTCAATTACTACGAATGGGATTACAGACATACCAAATTAAGCTCATGCAACTGCAAGCATCCCTGCAGGTCTTTGGTAAAACTATAGGTGATACTGTACTGTCAGAGCTTAAAAATATGATTGACGGGCTTACCAACGGTATTGTATGGTTAACCGAAAATAAAGAAGCCGTAAGTAAAACAGTTATTGCCCTGGTTGAACTGGGCAAAGCGGTAACTGCTTTTTATTTGTCGCAAAAAATTGCCAATGTAGCTATTAAAGAGGGTACAGTGCTGTTACGACTTATGTACATGATGGAGGGAGATTTTAAATCTGCTTTTTTTGGCATGGGTAGCGCAGTTAAGACCTTTGGTGCAATTGTAGCAACAACCACTTTGCAAATGGCGGCATTATATGCAGCTATCAATGTCATTAGTGCAGCATATGATCGGCTTAGTGATAAGTCAGGACTAACAGGACAGCAACAGGATTTATCAAGCCAAATAGCAATGATTGAAGGCAATCGAAAGTTTGCGATAGCCAACAAGACTAGAACTGGGATGTCTGAAGATGAAATCAATGCCATATACGATAGTCAGATTACCGATTTAAAGGCAAAATTAAATACGGTGAATGAACAGAGACAAGCAAAGGAGAACGAAGCTACCAACAAAGCCGCTGCGGAAGCAGAGCGGGCATTTAAGGCTATTGTAGATCGTGCTATGGCTGCAGCACAGGTTAAAATACCAGACTTAAGCAATAAGATAGAAGACAAACAAAAAGGAGCTAAAGGCAGAGCTACGGCACCAGACAGCGAAAATCAATTGCTTTTAATGGATGACCGCAGAAGCATTGACAATATGCTGAAAGAAGCGAAAATAGCGACAGAACAATACGATGCGAAACTACAATTGCTTAATGCTCGTCAACAAATCTTTGGTACAACAACGGAAACCACAGCAGCTAAGATTGCTTTAATGCATCAACGTATAGGTGATCTTGCTGGTAGTGCTATGGAGTATACAGGACTTGCCGATGAGTTTTCACAAAAGGCTAATGATATGGTAGCAGGTAGTGATGAACTAAAGGCAGCACTAGATGCACAGAGGCTTAGCTGGAAAAACTTGAGTACAGATGAAAAAAAAACAGTAGCAGAACAATATAAGTCGTTCGTTAGCGATTATAAGCTGCTTACCAAATACCTTGAGCTTGCCGACAAACTTAAGGTAGCATCTGCAGAGGCATCTACCAATGCGGGTAAACTAGGGATAGACTCAGTAAATACTGCTGCAAACGATGCTAAAACAATCTATGATACACAAATGAGAATCTCAGGTTATAACCAGGAGAGGGATATATTCGGTCTGGGCAGATTTGCGACAGAACAAGCGAAAGCAAAGGTAAACCTAGCGTATGCCACTGAGCAACTAGCGATTGCGGAAGAACGACTGAGAAAGCTTAAAGATAACCCCAACCAGACCGAGGAAGACCTCAAGAGGCAACAGGCAGAAGTCGATAAGCTGACTGCTAAAGTCAATGAACTAAAAGATACCTGGTATGATGTACGCCAGGGCTTAGCCGGAATAACATCAGAGGTATTAACACAAGGTTCAACTTTAAAAAACGTCTGGAACAACCTATGGAACTCTCTCGCCAATGATGCTATCAAGGCACTCTTTAGGGTGCAGAACAGTACGCCGGGGCTACTGAGTAATATCTTGGGACTGTTTGGTGGTCGAAGTAAAGCGGTACCTCCCATCGGCAAAAACGCCCAAGGTTCCATAGGCAATCAAGAGCAGCTTTCATGGATACGTGAGGGGAACAAGCGAGAAGCCATCATACCCTTAGAAGACTATAAGGAACGTGGGAGAAGCCTATGGACACAAGCAGGGGTAGAACTTGGGATGTTCAAAGGAACTGAAGTTGTGCCGTATATGAAAAATCCTGAGTTAGTCAAACAAAGTTCCGTTAATGTTCAAGTACAGCAGTCAGAACGCTACATACAAGAGTTAGAGCGGCAAAATCAGCTAATGGTTACGCAGAATCAGATGATATTCGAGATGTTGAGCAGCAATGGAGGAAAGAATGGTGGAACTGTAGTTCAGCCTATTGTTATGCAACAAAAGATGTCTGAAGATGAACTTGCTAATATGATATACAAAATGAGAAGCCGAAACTATCCGGGGATATAAAGATTAATAATTTACTGTTAAATCAGAGGGGCTTTGCCCCTCTATTACTTTTCTAAAGGAGGAATCAAATGAGTAATCCATTTATTAAACAATATGGTGTTACATTAGATGACGGCAAGTTCATTCGTGTATTTCCCGCAAAGATCAAAGACTTAGAAAAAGCAGCGAATATGTTAGGCAAGTTCAACCCAGATATTGGTATTGAAAACTTTATTAATTACGATAATTCAATCAATAGTGAAACATGTGAGGCTGTAATGGAATTCGTAAAATATGCCACAAAGCAATCTGAAGATGATATCCTAGAGTGGCTGAACGTAGTGAATCTAGAAGTACTTACAAATTATTTTAAAGAAATATCGCAGTATAAAACGGATGCAAACAATAAAGGTAACTCTATAGAATGGGATGTTCTTTTTGCATCAATGTTAGAGAATACTTCGTTAAACATGGATGATATTTTAAGCTTGACAGTAAGTCAGCTTGAATACATACTCGAAGGCTTTACCAAGAAGAATCAAAAGATGGAAGATGATAATTCAAACGTTTTAACAGGTAAAGCAGCAATAGAAGCATTAAAGAAAATGGGGAATGGATTTTAGAGTTAATATCAGGAGGTTCAACACATGACAAAATCATTAAATCTCATCGATAGAAATAACCAAGGGTATAAAGTGTATCCGGCATTAATCAAAGATGTAAAGCAAACTGCAAAACTAATGCCTGAACTAATCAATCCGCTAATGCTTAACGGTACAAAGTTTGATCGATATGATAACTACGAGCAATACACATCAAAAGAACAATATGAAGCCGTACAAGAGTTAATATCAGTAGCACTAAGGCAACAAACTAATACAGCGAACTTTGACCTTCGAATAATCAAACGGTTATTCATTGAGTACACAGCGATTGACAATAGTGATACTAAAGATGATTACAAAAGTCATACCAATATTGTCGATAGAAACGGGAATGAACATATTGCCTATAGTTATCTATTTACTGACTATGAAGAAGCAATAGAATTATTCGATAAGATTGATACATTGGTACTGTTAAATAACTTCGAGGATAAAACTATAAGAGAGCAAGCGATTCATATGGTGTATAAAGCACTAAATGAAAAAGAATCCAAGGAAGATATTATAAAGTATCTTGACCTGGATTTTTTGAGAGAAGCATTTAAGGTTTACTATGATTTACCGATGGGGTATGATCATGTACTGCTAAATGATAGAAGGGTAGAGGTAGGTACAGTCATTAAGGATGAACAAGGGAGCGAATACCGGGTATTCAGTATGATGCTGGAACACATTGATACTGTACTAAAAAACCTGCCTGTGATACATAACGAGGAACCAGGAGATGCCTATGGGGCAACTATGGAGTTACTTGAGTTAGCCTTTAACAAGAAGTACACAAGGGAGCAGCTAGAGGACTTCTTGGATGTTGAGACTGTAGGAAAGGTCATGGGGATATACATGGGATTGCCTGTAGTGTAATAATACATAGTTGTATTATAGTATTTCCTATGCTATAATTATGCTAATACAACTATGTATTAGGTGGTGTATCCTCATGAAAGTACGTTGGGAGAAGCGCGGTCAAAAATACTATGCTTACCTAAGGGAATCTAAGTTTGTCAACGGCAAAACAGCTACTACAAATGTGTATTTGGGGAATGATCTGGTTACAGCTAAAGGGAAACTGTTTGATTACCTGAGAGTAAACGGTATCCCTGATAGTGGATATTCCAAGGAGCTGCACAGGCAGGCTGTAGAGTTTAATGTTCCCAATAACCTCCGGGGGGATGAACTACAGAGACAGCAAGAACGAGAGAAGCTGTACGATGAACTTTATGGGCTAATTGAGGATATCCCGAACGCTAAGACCATTGAGTTACGCCAGAAGCTACACAGGAAGTTAAACATGAAGTTAATTGAATACAGGATAGCTATGGATAAGTCATAAGTAAAGCGCCAGTTTATCATGGGAATTCCCTGTGATAGCTGGCGCTTTTTTGGTTTAGTGTTTGTGAGGAGATGGGTGCTTGAGACATACATAAAAGTCTTTCAAAAGGAATATAATAGAAAAATATTGTGTTTCTTTATAAGGGGATGTATAATATGGTTAAAATAAGGGTTAATATATTTAAAGTGCAAAAAGGAGGGGGCAAAATGTTAGCAGCGTTGGCGGTTCAACCTAATACATCTCATGAAACCTTTAATAAATTAGCGGAATTAAAGAAGCGTGCTGCTATTAGGAGAAATCGGCAAGATTTAAGACATACTCCTAATGAAAACGACAATCTTCTTGTAAATGAAAACGCCTCTCTTATGGCTTGTGTACAGTATGCTAGTATAAAAAAGTAGGATAGATGGTGTTATTCTTTGGATCTACACAGAGGGGAAATTTATTTTATAAACTTTCCATATACGTTTGATATTAAGTTTCCGCATGGAAAGGCTAAATTTGTTTTAGTTCTTCAAGAAGGTGCTATATTTAAACACTATGATGCTGTGACTGTATTACTGATTACCTCTGATTCAGCATCTAAAGATTATGATACTAATGTAACGATTGAAAAAGGCAGTACAGATTTAAAGAGGGAGTCTTATGTTATTTGTGCACAGCCGTATACTATTTTAAAATCGCTGTTTGATGCAAAGGGTGTATGGTGTGCTGGAAAACTATCTCCTGTTAAAATGGACGAAGTAGATGAAGCGTTGTATATTGGGTTATGTATGGGAATGCAAAATGAATAAATACAGTTTCCTCACTTGTGAAAGCAGGTGAGGTATTTTATTTTTGTTTATGCTATGGGATGCATTGGAACTAAATAAGTACATCGCTGCGTTTAATGCTATGGCTGGAAAACTTAGGAATCTTGGGTATCAAAAGTAATGCGACAAGAATAATACTGTACCATCTTAGTGTAGTATTAAAGTGACGCGGGATTTTTGCGGAGCCTTCTAGGGCCAACAATAGGCTTTCAATTGGTATAAAAGATTACCACACTTAGTTAATATATCAGACAAAAACAAGTACAAAAATGGAATTTATGGAGAAGCTATCTCCTAGTACATCTTGGACTTCAAATATTCCATATATGCTTGGATTACAAATGGTTTTGCCTCTGGGGTAGCTGCCCAAAGTTTAATCTCTATGGGTAGATGATCTAAGGCGTAATGATCTGTTGTCAAATACGACATTTCTACATCATAGAGGTCAGCAAACTTCTTAAGTATTTCTTCAGTAGGTCTAACTACCTGGTCATTTTCGTACTTGCTAATGACTGACTGTGGTATTTCTGTACGTTCGGCAACTTCGCTTTGATAAAGCTTCTTGGCTTCTCTAGCCTCTTTAAGTTTTCCACCAAGAGTTTTAGGAATGATTCTTGTAGCCATCTTAAATCTCCTCCGTGTTTATATCTTGTATGTATATTATATGCCATAAATTTGAATATTAAAAGATATATCTCCATATATATAATAAAAAGCTAATATTTAGAATAAAGCATGTTGACGTATCGCGATATGGAGAATATAATTAGAGATAAGGATAAGAAAATACCAGCAGTAAGAGAAAGAAAGACGAGGTATTAGTGCTATGGACTATTTTTTATGCCCTCTCATATTCCTGAAATTATAATATGATAAATTATAAAAAGAAAGGAGGATTGTACATGAATGACAAGGCTTTTTTAACTGTTGCCGAAGCTGCAAAGGTATTAGGTATGCCACGCTCAAGAGTTTACGCTCTTACAAAGGAACGATACTTCCCCGCAACCAAACAAGGGAAATCTTGGTACATAAATAGGGCAATGTTACCTGTCTGGGCAGAAAAGGTTTGCAGATAAGCTAGAAGGTAAATACTAAATTTTATAAAGGATAAGAGGTGAAAAAATGAAGAGAAATGCACCTTGCCAAACAATGGATATCCTTATTCACGACTCTAAGAATGATTCTACAATGATTAAGAAAGATGTAACCCCAGATTTTGCATTGGGCTTCCTTAGATTAGTAAAAGAGCTAGGTTTTATGACTATTGATGGAGACTTTTTTGACTATAATTATGCTGAAGTATCTTGGGATTCTGGTTATCAGGCCAATATGTATATAGATTTAAAACCTAGAGCGTAACCAATTTTTTAATGGTAGCGTATTTTGCTATGCCTAGGTATATTCCTTATATCGTGATATTTGACATTCTGGGGCGTAATCATCATTCAGCGACACTATGAACTTACTGGTAGTAAGGAACACTCAGAAATGAGGGAATCTGCCAGTTTAACCTTAGTTTTCATTCTTACACAAAGAAAATCAGGGCTAAACTCAAGTAGTCCTATGGTTTATACCAAGTGGTATATATGGTGACAAATTCTATTTATACAGGAGGAATTTAAGTGAACAATGATACACAGGAGTATTCAATAGCAATTCATGAAGCTGGTCATGCAGTAATGGCAGCATTGTTAGGGAAAATCATAAATTACGTTACTATTGTTCCTAAAGGAGATGCTCAGGGAGAATGTAACAGTGAATTTAGCAATCAGGACTTAAATACTAAAGTTGATATAACTTGTCTGGTTTTGCTTGCTGGAATTACGGCACAAAGGATATTACTAGGAATTGAGCCTGATAAATGTTGTAGGAATGGACAAGTGGATTCTTTGGCTATGGGGGCATTAGTTAGTAATATGTTTACTGATGAAAAAGAAGCGATGAGATACTCAGAATACATGATTAAATTAGCATTAAATACTTTCAATAATCCAATTGTACAACAGCAAGTTAAAGCTGTAGCTAATGCCTTAATAGAACACAAGACGCTAACAGGTAGTCAGGTAATATCAATGCTAGAAGAAATAAAGGTAGGTCAATGATGTTAAACATTACTGATATTCAATTAAGGCCAGCAGGTGACAATTATAATCATGAGTTAGTTTGCCTATGTGACATTGTTATTGCCGATGCTATAAAGCTAAAGGACATCAACATATGCCAGGGCAAACAAGGGATATACATTACATATCCTCAAATGACTGAAGAAGCCCGAAAGCAAATCTATAATACTATCATGGAGGTGTATGTCTCACTTGACCAACAAAGACAGACCAGATGCCTATGATACGGTATTTAAAGATACTATAGATGCCATTCGTGATGATTGTGAAGAGAAGGTTAAGCAAGTTCAAGAACAGCTTGAGCAATCTAATAAACAAAATAATGAATTAATACAAGTTATTCAAAAAAAGACCATTGAGAGAGAAAAAGGGATCGAACGCACTAAAAGAAGGCAGCAGCAAGTAGCAAGAGGATATTTTGTAAAGATTTATAAAGAACCTACTCAATGGCTGCTAAAAAACAAGAATCTAACTGATACTGAATTAGCATCAACAATAAAGATGATAGTATATATGAAGTTTGACGGAACGATTGGCGATAAAGATAGGCAATATAACCTTACAGAGATTGCTAAAGATGTATTGGGGAAAGATTATAAGCATGTGCTAAAAATTATAAAATCCTTAGAGTCAAAAGGGGTATTACATACATTTAAAGCTGGTAGGCATACGCATATAAAACTTGAAGAACAATACTTTTATATGGGATGATAGGGGGTATCAGATACCCTTTTAAAGGGGTACCAGATACCCCACGTTAATGACAATGAGAAGGGGCATGAAGCCATATAATATAAGGGTTTATAGAGTTTTAATGTGCAGTTGTCCTTCTTATCTTATCACTTAAAGTTAATGGTAGTCAATCAATCAATCAAATATATGTTGCGGAGCGTAAGCGAACGACAACATAAACAAGCGTAGCGCGTTAGAGTATCCAATCAATAAAAAAGATTAAAAGATATTGGAGAACGAATACTATGACAAACGACCTTTCGGTCATTCGCCATAGTATGCCCACAAGTGGGCATATTTTTTTTGATCAATAAAAAAGATTTGATTGATTAATTGATTGTACTGTTCGGGCTATCGCCCTCACTATATGTTTTATATGGATTTAAATATTTTAATCAATTGATTAATTGCTTTTACTTGATATAGTATTTTTATTAATTGGATAGCATTGGCGAAGCCAATAATTACTGAAAAATATATCTATAATTACAATTTTACTTGATATAGGGAGGATTTTATAGGAATATTACTTATTTTAGTTAAGAATTAGGCAATCAAAACATAGCATATACAAGGTTCTATGTCGTTTCAGCCTTAAAAACGTAATGCGACAGTGCAATGAGTGATATAATTTAATTATGGGAAATAATAGTGCTTTTTGGAAAATAAATAGTAAGGAATGTAGGGAAATCAAGGGTTTTTAAGGTGTTAAATAGTTTCGCAAGGTTAACATTTGTATTTGAATTAATACTATGCTGCAAACATAGGTGAATTCTAAGGCGATAGGGATTCTAGCAAGATAAAATAGGTGTTAAATATCAAATAAAGTTAAATACAGCAAGGGGCTAAAGGAAATACAAATATAATAAGAGAAATGTATGGTAACGTTATTAGATAGAGGGTGATGTTGTTGGCAACAATTACTCCAAAAGGAATTACTCAGTTCATATTAAATTTATGTAATGAAATAAATCCTCAATCTAAACCAATATATATACCAGTTCGCCCAACAAAGGGTGCACAAGTTAATGAATGTTTTGGCAATGTTAAGGCTAAAGTAAAGCGAGATAACGGTTTTCTGCAGTACGGTTGGGGTATATGGGAGTGGAAAAATGTACTGATAGAAGCAGAATTTCATGCTGTATGGAAAAGTCCAGAAGGGAAACTTATTTGTGTTACTCCTAATCCGTATAAAGAAAGCAAAATGCTGTTTTTATCAGATGATACTATGGAATATGATGGTGTACACAGAGTTGATAATATACGAAAGTCATTAAGGATAGAACCTGTAGTTGATGAACTCATAAAGATTAAAAAGTGTGCCTTTACAGAGTTTGAAAAGTTAACATTAGGTCAGTTTGGGAATATAAAATCTTTTACACCAAGCACTAAACTAGTGGAACTAAGTAAATCAGAAATAGTAATACGGCAAGAAGTTGACAATTTACCAGACTTGCCAAATCGACATAGTCCCTGTCTATGTGTGGCAGCGGAATGCGCTATAAAAATTGTTGCGGTAAAGTTCATAATATGATTATTTTTTAAAATCATTTTATGATATAAGATTTTCCTTTCGCTTTCTGAGTGTCATAAGTTAAGACTATTGACACCGTTATTTTGACGTAGTATAATCAGTATATAGAACGGTGTCGAAACTTATGGTCATAACGAGTGGGGGAATTACTGTGATATATGGATATGCAAGGGTCAGCACAGTTAAACAAATTAAGGGTAATTCTTTGGAAGAACAAGAATTGATCTTGAGGAACAAAGGATGCCAGGAAATTGTCATTGAGCAATATACAGGAAAGACCACTGACAGACCTAAGTTACAGGGATTAGTCTCACGGTTACAATGTGGCGATACGCTTATAGTAACCAAGCTGGATAGACTTGCAAGAACCGTCCAAGAAGGCAGCGAATTGATACAGTCATTAATAACTAAAGACATTACCGTTATAATTGATAATATGGGGACAATCAGCAATAAACCAATGGATAAACTTATGCTTAATGTGCTTCTTTCTTTTGCTGAATTTGAGAGAGCTATGATTATTGAACGAACCCAGGCTGGCAAGGAGATAGCCCGAACAAAGGACGGCTTTAAAGATGGTAGACCAGCAAAATATACTAAGCATCAAATGGATAGTGCTATAAAGCTATTGGCAGAAGGTAACTCCTATACGCAGGTTGAGCGTATGACAACCATAAGTAAGTCAACACTCATAAGATACAAGAGACAACAACAGGCAGCACAGTAATGTGTTGTCTTTCTTTATATAAGCAATGTATCTCTAGGGGGGTGGGTGATTTTTGATATTCCAAAGAGGGCTTTTCCTGGTGAGCTACCCGGTGTATAGTGTACGTTTGATCTGTTGAGTAAAAACGGGAATACTATGTAGCTTTAATTTTCAAAAGAACTACAAAAAAGGTAAAAGAAAAATCAAACAGAACTATAAAAATAGTGGGAAACTGGTCTGAAAGCGAATAGGAGGTTGCTTCCTAATGAAAAGCGTTATAGTTGATCTGCAAAAATAATTATAACTTTGGAGGGGAGTAAATGCTGACTATTGAAGAATATATTGCACGAAGAAAAAAAGAAGATAATTTATATGAATTCGATATTAATGCACGTAATGAGAACATGAGAATTTGCGTAAATTATGTGTTTGAGTATTTTAGTAACTATCTGAACATCACAGAAGCTGAAGAACGGACGATATTAAAGGATGAAAAGTTGGATAAGTACCGCAATCAATTTAGAGATTATGATAAGGATGTTATAGATTGGCTAGTAAAAAATTATTCAGATCATGGAAAACAGACTGAGCGTTTTATTAGTTCCATATTAAAAAACGATGAGTTCTTTTTCATTTACAACTCAGATAGCGAATTTAGATCCTTATCTTATGATTGCTATGCAAAATTGATAAAAAAGCTGCCTTTTCTCAAAGATCAAACTGAAATGCTCTTCCAGTTTATAAAGGAATATCAGCGTATCCAAGCGCAACGGCATTGGGAAAACTGCAGATATCTTATTTCTCCAGAAATAGATGAATGGACGGAGGGAACCTGGGCAAAATATCAAATTAATCTATGGCAGTTTGTTTCTACCTGGTTAAATTATTTTTCAAATGATGTAGATATTTGGCCCATATCGCATAGAATAAAGAGTCAATATTCATGGAGAGAATACGACTATAATTATAAACAAAAGAGTAACCTTTTTAATCTTGATTCTCTATATAGAAAAATGCCTAAAAAGCTATATACCAAGGGGAAAAAGCAAGAATTTGAAATAATTATGATGTATTACTGGATACATAGCATAGAAGGAGACAACAATTATTGGGAGGAATATGCAGCTAAGACTTTACCTTTGTTGAGCGCAAAATAAGCTTTTGAGGTGTTGAAATGAAATATTGGGGAGAAGATAATAGTTTCATAAAAGGTGAATGTGAACATTGCAAAAGAGTATTAAAAATCTCTATTGGTAATACTTCAAGGGAAGATAATGGCTTTTATTTAAATACTCCTATTAAGTGTTTCTGTGGATCAATACATAATCAAATTAAGGGATTTGTGCAAGAAACTAAGTCAGCAGCACAAACTAGAACTAATAATGATAGTAATATTAGATGTCCCCAATGTACTTCAACACAAATTACCGCAGGAAATAAAGGTTTTGGTCTTGGAAAAGCTGCCGCAGGTAGCTTGCTACTAGGGCCACTAGGGTTGCTAGGTGGTTTTATGGGCAGCAAGAAAATAATGATTACATGCTTAAAGTGTGGTAACAAGTGGGAAGCGGGAAAGAGATAGACATGCTCTAAGAAAAAGTAGATAAATATTGTGTTATCTGTATATTTTATGCTATAATAAACACATGAACCCCCTTGTAAAATAAGCGTTTTTAGGATGTTTTTACTTCTGCAGAATTTCTGCAACTCCATAAAAAATGACCTAAAAACTTACCGAATAACATGTAATGATAGAGAAAATAAAGCCAGATAAACCCCTGTATTATAAGGATTTGTCAGCAATGACGGAGAGTGCAAAAAAACTTTAAAAATTAAAATCCTCATTCGTAATGAGGGGGTCGTAGGTTCGAATCCTATTATCGGCTCCAGTGAAATCAAGGGTCTGTAGACTATCTACAGGCTCTTTTTCTTTGTTTCAGGCATAGTTTCAGGCAGTGGAGTAACAAAAATGAAAAACCATCCTAATATAGGATGGTTTTATTACGCTTATTTTGAAGCTTAGTTAATTCTTGCTTATGAAAATCTTCAGAAGGATGGACGTAGATGTTGAACGTGGTTCTATAATCAGTATGTCCTAGTCGTTCGGATACAACTTTTGTATCCATTCCTGCTTCTATCATTTCTGTTGCATGTGTATGTCTGAGGGAATGATATTTAGAATTACTTACTCCCGCCTTACTACATAAGCGTCGATAGATTTTAGAAAAGTGACGGGGAGACATAGGTGTATTGTCTTTTAATTGGGAGAAAAGATAAGTCGATGTAGAAGTAACTTTCAATTTGCTAAGTAGCTCAACAGTCTCAGGTAATAGCTGAATAGTTCTTATACTATCGTTAGTTTTCGGGGTTTGAATGATTTTCTTAGAAGACGTTTCAACTACATTTTGCCTAATTTGTAACTTCCCATTTTCAAAATCGACATCATCCCACGTAAGGCCTAATACTTCTCCTCTTCGCAAGCCAGTATCAAGAGCCAACTTTATTGCAACTAAGATACGGCTATTCTCTTGTTCGGCTATGGTGATAAGACGATTAATCTCATCAGTCGATAAAATGGCTACATCTTTTGATTTACTACTTTTAGGTAGCTCTACGAAATCGGCAACATTCTTTGGAGTGAGCCCAATCTGGACCGCTTTACGAAGAGCCATATTCAAGATGAGTTTCAGTTTTCTCATTGTCTCTGTTTTTCCTGAAAGTTCTAATGGTTTGAGGTAGCGCTGAATATCACTAGTAGTAAGTTTTTGTAGCTGCCTCTGTCCAATCGCACTACCCTCAAAATAATGATTAACCAGTTGTATATAGCCATCATAGGTAGTCGGTTTAATTTTCCCTTGTTTAAATGTCAGCAAAAATTCAATTAGCCATTGGTGCAAAGAAACTTTTTCAGTTTTGACTAATAGACCGTTCGCGAAATCGGCTTGTAGTTTTTTGAGCTTTTCAACCGCTTCGGTTCTAGTTTTGGCTGATGTAGTCTTTTTTAAGCGCTTTCCATTATCATCAATACCAGTTGTGATTTCAACTATTAAATATTCTGTTCCTTTAATTTTACGCGGATATATTGATCCTTCTCCGTTAGTTCTTTTGCGTGGCATATATACTTCCCCTTTATTGCGATTATAGTATTTTAATGAAGTGCTACCAAAATGAATCATAGGATATTTTTATTCTGGGGTATTTAACGTCTGGAGCCAATGGTGAAGGATCTAAATCTGAGGAGGTAATTTTTTTTAGCTGAGGTTTCGAATTAAGCGTAGTGGCGTTATTAAAAAGCACGGTATATAGATTACTTTCTTGTTCTTTTGATCCTGACTTTTTTCTTTTCTTAATTTGAATATATCCATATTTTTGTAAGTCGCTTTTGCTTCTATCGAGCACTGAGAGACTTTTTATTCCAGCTCTTTCCGCGATTTTTTTTCTTCCAGGCCAGCATTCATTTGTCACGTTATTAAGAAACGAGCAAATGGAAAGAAGTACACAACGATCGGTTTTGGATACTCTCGGATCTTTTATAGCGTGAAAGGGAAAACGTATAAATTTGTCCATTATAATTCCTCCTTAAATGTAGGTGTATTTACTCGAGGTAGGTTAATTTTAAATGATGCTACCGTAGGTATATTAAAATGCGGTAGGGTAGGTATTATTTATCAATCTAAGGTAGCTATTTTAAATGATGCAGTAACTAAACTTAATGAATTAAACTCAATGAATAAGACTCAGTATCTACAATACACATGGCTTTCAAAGAAACCATGTGTGTAAAAATCTCTTGGGAACTCCTTTCGTTTTAATAATAAACAAAAGCAAGGACGATGCTTTTTAATGTGGGAAATATCGCCGCTTTGACGGCGAACTTGTTTTTAGATGTATACGTACTGTATCTTGCACCCATTCTCACCTTCATGATAAGCTACAAAACAATCTTTTCCGCTTCTTGCTTTTTCATGGTAAGCTAGCCATAGAGTGCAAAGAGTATTAGTTATCAAATCATAAGGAAAGTCGGTATATGGATCCTTTAGCAGTGAGGTAGCATAACCTCGAGCTTCTTGTAGGAGTTCTGGTGTTGTTCTAATGGGACCATTCAAAAGCATGTATGCGGCATATATTTCGGCATATGCTTCATCAGGATACTCCGTTGCTGTTCCTTTGCCGCGCCCTAAAGAGACCCTAACGGCATTAGGTATTAATTGAGCTTTCTGATAGTTACGGAGAGTACTTAGTGCAACATCCACATCCAAATTATTTAGTCGTTCAATAACTTCTTGTAGTAATATATTATCGCCCCCTCTCACTATTTGCATCGTCCTTGCTGATGTTTATTATAAGGGGTAATATGCAGATTGTCAAGAAAAAATTGGAAACTAATAAAATCTATCTTATTGTAGTTTGATTCGTATTTAATAATTCTATTATAAGGATATATCTTGGCAGATTTGTCCTGCATATAGCTTTAACTTTAGAGTATAGGGGGTAAATAAATTTTCTTAGATGATTTTATATTGAGCAGAGAAGGTATTTAGAAAGTAGTGCTGAATAGCGATTATAAATGATTTCTGCAGGAGTGAAAAGAGTGAAATTTCAAGTTGATACCCGGCTAGTAACTGAAATATTAAGTCGTGGACAATATTCTCAGATAAAAAGTATTATATCAGAGTATGTTGCAAATGCATGGGATGCTGATGCGACTTTTGTTTCTGTTACAATACCCGAGGATTTTACTTGTGATCCGGTTATCATAGAAGATAATGGTGACGGTATTGATTTGAGCATTTTCAGTGTTGTTGCTGTTAATAAGCAAGCTAATAATAGAAAAAGAACGGTATCAAATAGACCAGTCATAGGAAGTAAGGGGATTGGTAGATGGTCTGGATTTGCTTTTGCTGATAAACTTCATTTCGAAACTAGAAGAAATGGTAAGCTGTATCGGTTTTCCTTAGATAAGGAAGAATTATCTAAACATGAATCTTTAGATGAATACGAGTGCAATGTAAGTGAGGAAAGTACAGATTTAGATTCTGGGACTATAGTACATATAGTAGGTAGTCAAAGAATGACTAATCCATCCCCTGATTCAATAAAAGGGGAGCTACTATTAGAATTTGGGTACAGTAATGATTTCCAAATCTCTGTTAACAATGTCGTACTTGAGCAAGAAGATCTTCCCGGACAAAGGCATCTTATAGATGAATTATTATCGCTTGGCAGAGTCAAAGGCTATGTTAATATTACGGATACGCCGATAAAGAAAATTGAGCCAGGTATTATTATCAGGGTAAATGGCAGGCGTGTAGTTGGCCCAGAGTTTTTTGGAATAGAGCAGGACTTTACAAAAAAGGTTCTCAATCGAATACGCGGAGAGATTAATGCTGATGGCTTAGCTGATATTATAACTTCTAACAGAGAAGCATTTGTTGAATATGATGAAAAGTATATTTGTTTGAAGGAATGGCTACAAAATAAGCTTTATACTATCGCTTCAAGTATACAAGATGAAGAAAACACAGATATTGCATCTGAAATAATGAAAATACCAGCTGTTAGATCTGGATATAATCAATTACCCCCATACTTGCGCAATGACTATACTGAGCAATTAAAAAAGTTTGCAGGGAGGCTTGGGAGAGTCAGACGTGATAAAGAACTACTTACATTGTTCGGATTGCTCTTATTGAGGGCTTTAGAAAGCGTGGATTTTCAAGCTATTTTGACACGGCTGAAGGAAACGGATTCTTGTGATGTTGCGACTTTGGCAAAAGTCCTTCGTGAATGGGGCTTCGGAGAGATTGCAAGAGCAGCAAATTTGATTCAAGAAAGGCTGAGAGTGCTAGAAAGATTCTCTGACTTAGTGGAAGATGACAATAGCTTAGAGTTGTCGCACATTCATGCTGCATTAGAGAGTAATACCTGGATATTAGAGGAAAGATTTGATTTGTTTATGAGTAACCAGAGTTTGAAGTCAACTGTTGAAAAGCTCGGTGGAGTTATAACCACGGATAATCGAAATAAACGACCTGATCTGATTTTAAAGAGAGGAGTAAAAGATTTCCTGCTTATAGAGTTAAAGCGACCAAAAGAAATTATTGATTTAAATCATGCTGCGCAAGTTTTAGAATATAAAGCGGAATTACAGAGTATTTTTCCTGAAATGCGAGATTTAGATATTTATCTAGTAGGAAGGCAATATAAAGAATCTGTAAGGTCAAGCTATCCAGAAGGAAATAGTCAAAAGCTTCATCTAGTTTCTTTAAAAGAAATCGTACAAAATGCTCATGATCGATTAAAATGGCTTTCTGAGCAACTTAAAGAACAATATGAAGATACGCCTGAAATACTCGACGTTTTAAAAGTTATGCCAGAATAGTGATTTTGAAGATTAAACGATAAAATATCCCGGCGGTTTCGACGCCGGGATATTTTTTAGGCGTATGATGAAGAAGGAATAATGTTGTTTAATATTGTATAATAATTCTGTAAAAGAATATCTTTTGTGTGTATAAGTCGAATTAAAGGAGACTGCTAAATTTTATGGGAAGAAAAGCAAGACCCATGAAAGGAAGAGGTAAATTGTTAATAACTGGATTTGGCCTAATTATGATAGGTTTTTTAGTTATAGTTTACTGTTTGTTTTCTAATTATAATACAGGAAAGATCACTATTGTTGCTCCTTTCGCAATAGGTTCATATGAATTCAATCGATCAGAACTTTCTGAGAAAGAACTAGATATTGCTTGGCGCCTATATGTACAGTTAACTACGCGTAAAGCAGCAATTCCCATTGCGGAAGACGATATTATTATTGAGGTTTATAACTCATGGTATGAGCTTTTTAAATCTACACGAGAATATCTTCTAGGCATGTCAGCTTCCGATCTGGAAGAAAACGATAATGCGCAGAAAATAGTAGACTTATCAGTAAGGGTTCTTAATTCTGGGTTGCGTCCTCATTTAACTAAATGGCAAGGAAAGTATCGTAAGTGGTATGATGATGCATTGAAAGATGAGAAATATAAAGGCCTATCTCCTCAAGAGATCCAAAAAAACTATCCTGAATATGAAATACTAATGCTAGAAATTAAAGAAGTGAATGATGAACTCATTAAATACTCGGAAGAATTAAAGAAATTCTCACATGAAAAAACTCCTGGTTGGTCTGCGCGAATGGCAACTAAATTTATGAAGTTCTGGGATAAACTAAAATAAATAGAAAGTGAGGGCAATTGAAATGATTAGCTAATCCCTAGAATAAGAAAAGGAGTGAAATTATGGCGCATAAGGTGTTTGTAAGTTATCATCATGGAAACGATCAATCAAGAGCGGAGCATTTAAGAACAACATACGGAGTGGATAAGACTTTTGTAGATCGCTCATTGCCAGATGCGTATGATAGCTCATCGAATGATGAAATTTTATCACTGATTCGAACTTGTCATCTAAGGGATTCAACTGTAACCATTGTTTTAATTGGAAGTGAAACAGCTAATCGAAAATGGGTTGATTGGGAAATTTACGCCTCGTTAAGACCTTACGGTGAAAGATCAAGAAATGGTTTATTGGGAATCTATTTACCAACTGCAGGAAATACGCCTGCTCGACTTCAGGATAATATTGATACTGGTTATGCAGTAACAATGAAATGGGAGAACATTTCTTGGCAATTGTCTTCTAAAATTGAGGAAGCATTTTCTCAGAGAAGCAAGATAAACCTTGTGGATAATACGAGAGAGCGTAGAAAACGAAACAGTTAAAAAATGAACTACAATTGATCTAATGGCAAAGTCCTGGCTCAACATGACAAATGCTCCCCATATAGTACTCAGTTAAAATATTAACTGTTACTATATAGGGAGCATATTATTATTTAAAGGATTTTATCGTTATAATCAGTGAACGGTTGTTCCTATATCTCTTTATGTTGGGGTGAGTATTACAACATTACTGTTTCCAATACATTTCCTTCGGAATCGACAACTTGCAATTGCCTTGTTGTTGTCACATATACTCCAACGATACTTTCAGCCATTTCCCTACGATTAATAATGTTGAATTGCTTATTGTTGCTAAAGATTATCATTTGATGCTTATTACCTCGGCTCTTATCTAGCTCGTCAATTGATAGAATCATTTTGTCTCTGGAAGAATCGTTGACGTATACGGCTACTGATTTCAGAGCGCTACCTTCCAATTTATCGACAATCGGTAGATTGAGTTTATCGTTTGCCGTTAAGCCAAGGTTTTTTCTAGCTTTGCCTACAGCAATATCTCTATCTATGGACTGAAGCAAACTGTTAACCTTTTGAATATGTTCACCGTTAGGATAAGCTTTGACATAAACCTCAAGAAGTTCCTTACTTCTATCAAATTCTTTCTTATTATACAGATGCTCACTTTGAGAAAACAGTTCGGCGGCTTTTTTCTGCTCCGGGGTAGAGCCACATCCGACTACCATCACAATTAGTAGCAGTAATATAAATATCGTTAAGCTCCTATGCATTGCCGATCCCTCCGTACCTTCTAATCGCATCAGTCGAACTCAACATTCAATTCCTTTTTTACTTTACCTATAGCATTCGATCCACTTTCTTCAAGTGGATTTATCTTTTTCTTAGTCTCAATAATTTCAGAGCCTAGGCTTGGCTTTCTTGTTTCTAAATACTCTTTACTGAGCTTAATGACCTTAATCCTATAAAAAGTACCCATTCCATAGGTATCAACGGCTTCTTTTAATGTCTTCTGATGGTCTGGAGAAAGTTCTGATGGAATTTTTAGATCGCGATTTTTAGAATCCATCATCTCTAGATTGCGTTGCAAAATATCTAGGTTATTGTACATACGACTTACATTGTTGTCATCAAGGACTCTATCCAGATAACTCCACTGATTATCAATTTCCTTTGCTGTTTCAAAGAATTGCAGTGCCCAGGTTTTAAAGGCATCGTTTCTTTTAGCTACTATCTCAGCTTCTTTTGATGCTCTAGCTTTCTCAGATACAATGGATGCTTGAGGTGCTCTTTTTACTTCAGCTACAGAATTAATAGGAGTATTACTGTTATCACCGATTATTGATGATGTAAATGCGATTGCTAAAGACAAAATGGATAATATAAAGGCTTTTTTGGCTGTTTCTATCGCTATACTCGTAAAGACTTGCTTTTCCAAACATTTAAAGACAACTGTCATAATAAGTCCTGCCGCGCTAACTACAATAAATATAACGGCAAATACTCCTCCTAAAAATAGCACAGGGGCTAAGAGTTGTGCACAGATAGTGATTGCTAGAATGGGAAAGCCGATAATTGCTCCGATATATATGAGCAATAAGTAAGCTGATTTTTTGGGATTATTCTCATCCAGTTTAAGCAGTTTCTTAATCATTTCCCTTAAACTCCTCCTAAATTTACGTTTAGATTGCGGTGCTATATTGTATTTCTGACCAATATTATCCAAATCCTTCTTTATATTAGAAAGATTTATGCTTTGTGATAGAATTGCGCAAATATAGCTACCTCTCTATTATGAACATAAGAGAAGAGAGGGGGAGCCTATGCGGAGTAAGGATAAACATAAATTCGCAGATGTATATAAAGAAATTGGTAGGAAAGTAGCTTTTTATCGTAATCTTCGGGAGCTTTCTCAAGAGGCTCTTGCAGATAAGATTGATGTGAGTGCAAGTCATTTAAGTAAGATTGAAGCACCCAATACAGATATTTCTTTCTCTCTTGATATGCTATTACTAATTGCTGAGGGGTTAGAGATTGACGTAGCGGCATTTTTTAACCCGATAGAGATTAATAACCCATATTTTAAAAGTGAATCAAAGAAATAAATGCTAATCCTCAATGAAGGATTAGCATTTTGTTTCTTGTGAGAGAGAATGAGTGATAAACAACCGTTATCACCGCATGCCTTTTGTCAGCCAACCTTTTTTACACGTGCCAGTAGGTTCATGCTATTAAAAACAATAATGGCTAAAATTTAGCGGTATGAGTGTTTCAAAACTAAAAACTTTTTACTATTACCAACTAAAAGAAAAATGATAGCTCTATAAGATTTAGTCGGCAGAAGGTAAATTATAGTTGGTATTAGTTCAGCCGATGGCCGAAGAAGCTTGCCAAATTATAAGTCTAACCCAATGCAGATAGTATTATTTTGATTTCTGAAGGTAGGGGATGTTTTGGTGCGCAATATTATCCTCGCTCTCATATTAGGATTAGATTGACTGTGATATAATGGAAATTATAAATAGACGCATCTCTAAATCGGTCTGCTCCAGTAATCATCAGCTATGTATGTTAAACGTATTGCTGATAGCTTCTATATCCAAAACGAATAGCTATAGGGGATGAAAGGTTTCAGGCAGTTTCAGGCGTAGGTGACTCGAAAAAATAATTTTGACGAGTTGATATGAAATGTGATTTGTTTTGTCATGGGAGCACTTGTTACAGTTAGCTAATTTAAGTTGACGAGTGTAACTGTCTGCTCACAAGATTCGTAATGAGGGGGTCGTAGGTTCGAATCCTATTATCGGCTCCAGTGAAATCAAGCCATTCCTAACGTAGGGATGGCTTTTTTATGTTGATTTGTGTCCAAAGCTGTGTCCCATTGCTATCAAATCAGCCTTTTCCTGCATCAGTATATGTAAAAGCAAGTCATATTTGCTGTTTCTGCTGAATACATATAGTAGTGCAATAGAACGGACGCTGTTGAGAGATGTCCTATTTGCCGGTGTGCAGCCGGTATATAGGATGTCTTTTACTTTTCCGGTGGGAGGGATGAAAGGTGGTTTCTGAAGTGGATATCTTTATACGCTTAACGGTCGCTTTTGCGTTAGGGGGACTTATTGGCTATGAGCGCCAGTCACAAAACAAGGCAGCCGGGTTGCGCACGCATGTCCTGGTGTGTATGGGGGCCTGTTTAGTCATGATCTTATCGCTCAATATTTATCACTCTGTTCAGGGACTGACCAATGCTGACCCGGCCCGGCTTGCGGCACAGGTTGTGAGCGGCGTTGGTTTTTTAGGGGCCGGAACGATTATGAAAGAAGGAGCAACGGTTACCGGTCTGACAACTGCCGCCAGCCTGTGGGTGGTGTCCGGCGTGGGGCTGGCAGTTGGCGGAGGCTATTACAGCGGAGCTTTTTATACAACCTTCCTTATTCTGCTCACACTGGCACTGCTGCTGCGTATCGATAAGCTTCATAATACCGGACAGATAACGACACTGGTAATTACAGTGAAAAATATGCCGGGGCAGATGGAGATAATTGGCGAGGTGCTTGGCGGCTGCGGAGTGCGAATATGTGATATAAAGATTGATAAGGAGGCTGATCACTCCATAATCATCAGCATATCGCTAAACAGTTCTGAGCAAGCCGGCATAAATAAAATTGCCGGAAATTTGCTTGCAATTGAGGGCGTTATTTCAGTTAAAAGTAAATAAAGCAACGTCAGCAGGCTTGCTGTCCGGAAATCATAAGCTAGATTCGCTGCAGGAACTGTACAGGAAGGGATTTCGATATATGTTTAGAAGTATTAAACAAATTGAACGGCGTTTTAATGTAGTGAATATGAGTTGTCGTAGATAGTGAAAGTGAGGAACCGATATGGATACTAAGATAGCCATTATTACCCCTTTTGCGGCTATGCGGCAGCTTGCACAGGAAGTGGTAAATGAGCGAAGTGATGAGTGGCCCGAAGGAATTCAGGTTGTAGTGGGGGATTTGAGAGATGGCTTGCAGCAAGCCTATAAAGCAATAGCCCAAGGGGCAGAAGTTATTATCAGCCGCGGCGGAACAGCATCATTAATCAGCAGTCAGATTGAATTACCGGTGGTAGAGATACAAGTTACCGCCTTTGATATTTTGCGTGCTTTAAAGCAAGTAAGCGGGCAGACGAAGAAAGTCGGAGTAGTTGGTTTTCGCAATGTGATTTATGGCTGCGAAGATTTTGGTGAAATATGGGGGATAGCTTTACAGGAAATAACCCTTGAGAATGAACAGGGAGCTCTGGAGAAGATAATGGCAGCCAGGGACCAAGGGATTAATGTCATTATTGGTGATGCTATTTCCATAAAGCTGGCCGGTCAGTATGGCTTGCGGGGGATATTGATTCAATCAGGCAAGGATGCCATTTATAAGGCCATTAAGCAGGCGCAGCAGATTAGAGGCGTACGCAGTAAGGAGCAGGCACGGTCGGAATTATTGCGTACTATTATCAATTCTTCAACAGATGGCATCCTTGCAGTAGACGAGCAGTCTCGCATTACTATTTTAAATCCCATTGCTGAAGATGTATTCCATCTTCGGGCAGAGGAAGTACTGGGGCGAAATGTTGGTGATGTTATTCCCAATACTAGGCTGCCTTCGATTGTTGCATGCGGTGATGCTGAGATCGGTGAAATACAAAAGATAGGCAATCGTGTGATTGCCACCAAACGGGTGCCTATTAAACTCAGTGGAAAAGTGGTAGGCGCAATTGCCAATTTTCAGGATGTAACACAGCTGCAGCGGTATGAACAACGTGTTCGTCAAAAGTTATATGCCAAGGGTTTAGTTGCTAAGTTTACTTTAGAACAGGTAATTGGCAGTTCGGCAGTAATGACAGATATAAAAAAACGTGCTATTCAATATGCTGGTAGTGACTCGACTGTACTTATCACTGGTGAGTCAGGCACAGGAAAAGAGCTTTTGGCTCAGAGTATTCATAATCTGGGACAGCGTTCAAGCGGGCCCTTTGTGGCGGTTAATTGTGCAGCTTTGCCGGAAAATCTATTGGAAAGCGAGCTTTTTGGTTATGAAGAAGGAGCGTTTACCGGTGCTAAAAAAGGGGGAAAAGCTGGTTTATGTGAATTAGCCCATGGTGGGACGCTGTTCCTGGATGAAGTGGGTGAAATGCCGTTAGCTTTGCAGGCGCGATTGCTGCGGGTGCTGCAGGAAAAAGAAGTTATGCGGTTAGGCGGCGACGGAGTTATACCAGTTGATATCCGCATTATTGCTGCCACCAACCAGGATTTGCTTCAATTAATTCAAGAGCGGCGATTCCGCAATGATTTGTATTACCGGCTGGATATTCTGCGGCTCCATGTACCGCCTTTGCGGGAGAGAAAAGAAGATATACCCATGCTGGTCCACTATTTTCTCCATAAACATAGAATGCTAAAGTCCAGTATCGTGGCGTTTAGTGAAGCTGCTATTGATAGATTGAGGCAATACCAGTGGCCTGGTAATGTTCGGGAACTGGCTAATATTCTGGAGCGAACACTTCTGCTATTTCAAGGGCCGGTCATTACGGAAGAGATTATTGGCACCGTCTTGCGGGAAACGGCAGGAAGAGGTCTTAATCCTGATACGGAAAAAAAGCTGCTGAAAGTCCAGGAGATGGATACAATTCATACAGTTCTTCAGGAAGAAAATTATAATTACTGCCGTACAGCTGAACGGTTAGGGATTAATAGAACGACTCTTTGGCGCAAACTGCGCAGTCAGCAAGGCAGCAAAATAAAAGAATAACAAAAAACATGATGCAAAAAACGACGATAATCGTTGCATAATGCATCATGTTTTTTGTTTTGCTGGCCTCAATAGCAATGAGTAAGCCAGATTGTACTCTGGCATGATTCTTGCTCTTAGTTAAGACAGCAAAAAAGATAACAAAATGCAGGTGATGAATATGCCTTGTCTTGCGATAATAGCAGATGATTTAACAGGCGCGAATGATACAGGTGTGCAGTTTGCTAAATATGGACTCAGGACGTATGTTGTCCTGGATGCTGTTCAAAATCCAATTTTGCCGGAAGAAGCAGATGTTGTAGTGTTTGATACGGACAGTCGAGCCAGTACTGCTGGTCAAGCCTATAACAAAGCAGCGATTGTGGCGGAAGTACTACGGAACAAACAAGTCCCTATGGTATATAAAAAAGTTGATTCTACCTTACGTGGTAATTTGGGGAGCGAAATTGACGCAATGCTTGATGTTTTGGATTATGAATGCGCAGCGGTTGTGCCGGCTTTTCCTGCTATCGGCCGGATTACGGCCGGCGGCTATCATTTGCTGAACCAAATACCGCTGGCCTGTTCGGAAATCGCGCGAGATCCCAAAGCACCGGTAACAGATTCACGGCTTGTTGAGGTATTAAAACAGCAATCAAAGTATCCGGTTGGGCATATTGGCCTGCAGGAGATTATAACGGGTAGTGATGCTGTTTGTCAGGCTATCGGGCAGGCCTTAGCACAGGGGCAGCGTTTGATTGCTTTTGATGCTACCGAGCAGGCTCATTTGATAACGATTGCCCGGGCAATTAAAGAATGCCGTAAAAAGATAATAATGGTTGGTTCAGCCGGGCTGGCTGAGGTTTTGCCAGAACTTTATAATATGCCTGCTTGTGATGACACTAAAGAGGTACAAGCACAAGGAAAACCGGCACTGATTGTCTCTGGCAGTGTCAGCAGTGTTACGGCAAATCAGGTTAATGCTTTTGTAAAACAACCCAATACGCAGCTGGTTGAAGTAAATGGTCAGGAGTTGCTGCATAATCCCGCCAAAGAAGTAAAACGCTGTACCGATGCGGCGGCGTTTGCTTTACGGCAAGGCCGCCATGTGGCAGTTGTATCCTCAAACAGAGCAGATACTGTAGCCGAGTCCAGGCAAGCCGGTGAGGTGCTGGGAATGAATGCGATTGAGGTTAGTGATCATATTGCCCGGCATTTGGGGATGATTGCCGCCGATTTGGTAAGGGTTGGTGTGGAAGGGCTATTCCTGACTGGCGGTGACACAGCAGTAAATGTCTGCCGGGCTTTAGGTACTTCTAGTATGAAAGTGCAGGGGGAAGTGGCACCGGGAATACCTTTTGGCTATTTGCACACCGGACCTTTTGCAGGCTTGAAGGTAGTGACAAAAGCAGGAGCTTTTGGTCATGAGGAGGTGATCATGCAATCACTGGATATAATGCTAAATCAATAGGGAGTGAACTTATGAAACCAGTAATTGGAATTACTATTGGCGATGCTGCCGGCGTGGGCCCGGAGATCATTGCTAAAGCTTTGGCTGAAAAAGAAGTATATGATATTTGCCGCCCCGTTGTGATCGGCGATCTTGGTATTATGAAACGGGCTGTGACAATAGTGGGTAACGGCTTAACCTGCCGGGCACTTGATGACGTCCTGAATGGGGGGGATGAATTTGGTCAGATTGATGTGATGGACTTACACAATCTGCCTGAGGATTTGCCCTTTGCCCAAGTTGATCCGCGGGCCGGTAAGGCAGCCTATACATATGTGGAAACTGCTGTGAATCTGGCGTTAGCGGGCAAAATTGCTGCTATTGCTACTGCACCGCTTAATAAGGATGCTATGAACCAGGGCGGTTGTCATTTCCCGGGACATACGGAAATCTTGGCTCATTTATCGAACACAAAGCATTATGCCATGATGCTGACTGGAGGTTCTCTCAGGGTTATCCATGTTTCTACTCATCTGTCTCTTCGGCAGGCCTGCGAGAAAGTAAAGAAAGAACGGGTATTGAAGGTCATTCAATTGGCAGATCAGGCAATGAAAAAGATCGGTATAAAAGAACCGCGTATTGCCGTAGCCGGACTAAACCCCCATTCGGGAGAAGGCGGTCTGTTTGGCACGGAAGAGATTGAAGAAATTATTCCGGCCATTGAGTCTGCCAAGGCCTTGGGGCTTAACGTCGCAGGACCCGTTGCGCCTGATACGGTGTTTTACCGGGCTGCCGTTAAAAAAGATTTTGATATCGTGGTGGTAATGTATCACGATCAGGGACATATACCGCTTAAAGTACTGGGCTTTGAGGAAGGTGTCAATATCACGGTAGGCCTGCCGTTTATCCGGACCTCAGTAGATCATGGCACTGCCTTTGATATTGCCGGGAAAGGTATGGCTAACCATATGAGCATGCTCGAGTCTATCCGCCTGGCGGCACTGATGGCTGAGGCGAGCGCCAAAGATAACTGAGAAAGCCTGGATTAGCCTGGAACTCATTATATAAAAATAGCGGAAAGGAAGTAGGTCAAATGTCAAATATTAACGTGACCCTCCCTTATGGACGGGAAGAAATTGCAGTAACTATACCACAACAAAATCTAATTGGCGTGTATTCACCCAAAGATGTGGCGCCGGTCGCCAACCTGACACAGGAAATTATTCGCTGCCTGGAAAACCCTATTGATTCCCAACCATTGCGTCAGTTGGTACAGGGGGCTAAAAACGTTGTTATTATAGCTGATGACAACACGCGGCTGACTCCTGCCGATAAAATTATTCCGGTACTTCTTGATGAAATGAATGCAGCCGGTATAAAGGATGAGCAGATTACTATCATTATTGCTCTTGGCACCCACCGCTTCATGACAGAGGAAGAAATTGAAATCAAGTTTGGAAAAGCGGCTGTAGAGCGGGTAACTATTAAAAATCATGATTTTAAGAACCCTGAAGCGCTGGTTAGTCTGGGAACTACGGCGAATGGCACAAACATACTGGTAAATAAAGAAGCCTATGAAGCAGATTTTAAAATTGGTGTTGGCAGTATCGTGCCGCATCACATTCCGGGTTTTGCCGGAGGGGCCAAAATAGTTCAGCCCGGGATCTCCGGTGAGAAAACGACTGCTGAAACTCATTTGCTAAGTGTGCGGGCGCCGCGGTCCTATCTCGGTATTGAAGATAATCCGGTTCGCCGGGAATTAAATAGGATCGCCGATAAGATCAACATGCACACTATTTTCAATACTGTGCTCAATCGTCATGGAGAAGTGGTTGGGGCCTTTTTTGGTGATACAAAAACTGCCTTTAATGCCGGCGTGGAATTGTCCCGCGACGTATATGCCACCGAAATACCTGAGGCTGCCGATATCGTAATTTCCAGCTCCCATCCCTGCGATCTTGAATTCTGGCAAGCCCATAAAACTTTGTATCCCTCCGATTTGGCGGTGAAAGCCGGTGGTACAATTATTATTGCCACACCCTGCTATGAAGGGATTGCTGTAACTCATGGCGAGATGGCAGACATGACTTGCCATTCATCACAGCATTTACGGAAGATGGTAGACAACGGAGAAGTACATGATGAAGTGGCTGCTGCTCTTGCTATTGCCTGGGCCCAGGTGAAGGAACGGGAAGCTGTATACTTTGTCTCCAATGGTATTCAGGATGAAGATGTCAGCAAGCTGGGATTTACGCCTTTTGCCACGGTACAGCAAGCGTTTGATGCCGCTATGGTCAAACATGGAGCTGCTGCCAGAGTTACTGTGCTTACTCATGCACCCGACATGCTGCCCATTGTACTTGGTAATCGCTAAGCTGCTCTACCGGGTTAGGTAAAAAATATAAGGGGGTTATCCGTAAAATGGATAATTCAGTAGCAATGCTTTCCGTATTGGGGATCGCTATTTTATTTATTATCATTCTAAGTATTAAATTCCGCATTCACGCCTTCATATCCCTGATAGCTGCGTGTTTTCTGATTGCCTTTGCCACCGGTATGCCTTTAAATAAAATTAGCACATCCATTGAAACTGGTATGGGTGGTACATTAGGGTTTCTTGCACCGATCCTTGCCCTTGGTGCTATCATTGGCAAGATGATGGAAATTTCCGGGGGAGCAGAAAAGCTGTCCCGAACACTCATTAATTTGATGGGCCAAAGCAAAGCCGCCTGGGCTATGATGATTGTTGCCTATATCTGCGGTATCCCCGTTTTTCTGCAAGTTGGTATTGTACTGTTAACTCCAATTCTGTTCTGCGTGGTGCTCGAATCCAAGCAGCCTTTAGTTAAGGTAGCTCTCGGCATGCTTACCTCACTCACCGTCGTGCACTGCATCGTACCGCCCCATCCTGCCGCCATGGCCATCACCCTGGCTCTAAAAGCAGATGTGGGTAAGGTAATTTTTTATGGTTTATTAGTTGGTATTCCCGCTTCCGTCATTGCCGGTCCGCTTTTTGGCGGCTTAATTGCCGGAAAATATAACTTCCAGCCGCCGGAGGCTTATTGCAAAATGGAACCAACGCCGGATGAAAAGCTGCCTCCCTTCGGTATTACGCTGTTTACCATTCTGCTGCCCTTACTCCTGATGATTGGCAAAACCATTATTGAACTGGTTGCTGATAAGAATGCTCCCTATATGCCGTGGGTAAGCTTCGTGGGCAGTCCCATTACTGCGCTCTTTCTGGCAGCCATCCTTTCCTACTATCTCATGGGTTATAAACGAGGTCATTCACTGGCGGACCTGGCAAAACGCACGGAATCAGCTATGGGGCCAATGGCAACCATTATCCTGGTTATTGGTGCCGCCGGTGCCTTTAACCGTATTATTTTAGACAGTGGGATTGGCGACATTCTTAAAAGTGTGCTTACTGCCATTCACATCAGTCCGTTAATCATGGCCTGGGTCATCGCCATTGTGATGCGTTTTGCTATTGGCAGTGCCACGGTTGCCATGATGACCTCGGCAGGGTTTA
>Ga0074195_1001563_pt1 | contig 31251 bp, 27 predicted proteins | sample EPASupsiteHSE623_FD_64525 | JGI IMG/M metagenome (GOLD analysis project Ga0074195, IMG submission 64525) | Bioremediated contaminated groundwater from EPA Superfund site, New Mexico - Sample HSE6-23 | ecosystem: Environmental > Aquatic > Deep subsurface > Groundwater > Contaminated ... | reverse complement strand
CCCAATGGTCCTAAGGCTGGGCCCAAAGGCGGCCCTGCGCTAGCCTTTCCGCCAGGGACCAATGCTTCTACCATATTAGCCAATGCTTGTCACCTCTAAATTATTAAGCTTCATCTTTGCTAAGCACGCGCACGTGATCTCCCCGCACTGTTATGGGGATGGGCACCATAGCTTCGAAGAGTTCCACAGTTATCTCTTCCTTGGCAACGTCCACGCGTTTGACCCTAGCTTTCTCTCCCTTGAACGGCCCGGATATGAGTTCGATTATAGCCCCTTCGTTTATTCCTATAACGGCCGGCTTGGGGGACAGAAAGTGTTCGACCTCTCCAATGTTAGAGGCCCCTTTTATCACAGAGCGTGCGTGGGGTATTCCTTGAATTGCCTGGTCTACGATCTCCGGAGCCGGGGACTCCACAAGGACGTAGCCCTTCAGCACATCTGGTACCAGCAGTGCCCTTATATCATACTTTTCCTTGCGTGCTATCTGGGCGATCATGTTGGCCACTGATCTTTCTTGATTTGCAGTGGTCTTCACAACATATATGCTGGTCTCGGACATTCCGCCTTCTTAGATGAGGCTCGTGTATAAAAAGGTTTGTAATACAATGGAAATCTCTTTATACTATAAACAAAGGAGTTGTTGAGGGGTGAGTATCTAAAAATGAGTGGCAAGACAGATAAGCTTCGGGACCTCGTTATGAAGATTGGCGCCACAACCAAGGTCGTGGAGAAGCAGGCCACCCGTCATGGTAGTCTCCGGGGGAGCGGCGAGATAGAGCGCGCATTACTCAGTGTGGTCCGGGAGATGATAAAACAATATAGCATCCAGACCAAATTGACTGCTGAGCAGTTGTCATCCGTTGTCAGGCTATTTTATAAGGGGCTCAGCGATACCGAGATCGCGGAGCAACTGGGGGATCGGGCCCTCAATAAGACCGTCAGCCGGGCTAGGATCAAGCTCCACTTATTCCGGGATACCGATTTGAAACCGCCCTTTGATAAGGACGAGTTTCTCCGTCTAACCAATGCCAATAAATCCGTAAAAGAGATGGCCGAATGCCTGAGAGTAGCTCCTTCTACCATCTCCGAGTATCGGAATATCTTTGATAGCCAGAAGGCCTCAGAGAGGGACGGATATACAAAGCGCTTTTTGGAGATTCTCTCTGATCAGGATGTCTCTGAGCGCATGGTGACGTCTCATAGCGAAGATGGCCTCCAGGATACCATTGATACCGATTATGAGGCTGCGGAGGCATAAGTAGCCTAGCTCGTGTTCTTTATATAACCCAATATCGGGCCGCAAAGCAGAAGAACGGCCAGCAACTGCTGTCGGTGCTGCGGTTGCCGAATGCAGCTACCGATATGGCTGAAGCAGATGAGGATATCGAGGGACGCACTTAGGAGAGCACGTCCTCCCTCATGCCAAATAATCTTCCTGGCTGAATGACATGTGTTATAGTTATCATTAGTACTTATCTTACATACGTATGAGATATCTGGTATCTGATGTTCTCAAAAAAACGAGAATACATACGCTTCGCTTGGTCATGTATTGATATGCTTGTTACTCAAAATGTCTTGGATTAACAATGTGTATTATATTTTTTGCGTAATTAATTAATCTTCTTATTAGTTTAAAATAAATTCATAGTGTTTACTAGATTACATATTTAATATAATATTTAAAATTTAGTTAATATGTCTTATAGCATCTGATCAGTATAATGTACAGATATCAATTATTATAATATTCATATATTTACGAATTGGGTCGATAAAGATCGGTAATGATTATACAACATTTTTCCCCATAGAATGGCCTTTTCTCCGCTGTAGATGAGATCAGTCCCCAGATCGAAACTACCATCAACCCGGGCCAATCCAAGATTTAAATATGATTCTGTAACTATAAATGCAACTTTTACATCCATATCAATAGAATATAATTTAAAATTATCTCGATTCAGCATTTCCCTGAGCATCTCCTTATACTCAGAGATGATCACTTTGAGAACAGTATTTGTGAGGATGAGTTCTACATGAGCCCCATTGTTAACTACCTGATATATGGCCTCAGGATAGCCTCGGATGGTGACTGGCGATACGCCCCAGATTTCCCTTGAGTTGGATAAGGTAGATAAAAAATAATCCAATGATTTTAGCGGCGTCTCCTTTGGATTTTTAAATATATCTCCTTGACCCAGCATCCCGATCCTTCTTTGCAGTTCATCAGGAATTCCACTTATGTCTTGATGCAGCCAGAAGCCATGATGTTCCTTTATTGTAACGATGGTATTTACCAGCTCATCTAGCATGATCGCCTGAATCCGTCCGATATTTGTCAGGCTATATTCTTGTTGTCTCTTCTCAACAAGATCCGATTCCATCAGGCTCTTCATGGAATGGAGGATCGTGGTTGATCGGGTCTTCATGATCTTTTCAAGCTCGCTTGCGGTTTTGCCTTCGTCCAAAAGGGTAAACATGACCTTCGTCTTGATTGAAGAACGAGTAAACGACTTGAGGTCGGACTCCGCTAGGTCGTATTTCTCCCCCTTCGTAAATCCCATAATTAATCAATAGGTCCGAATTGAGTATTAAAATCTAATCTCCGGACAGAAGGCCGCATGAAGCGTTTGGCATCATCGGCGGCAGAGGAATATCTGCCTTGTCAGGCTTCTATGAACCCGATCGATATGCTTTTGGATGATTTCAAATCCAGCATTCGCGATCAGATCCTCAATTGAGCTGTCCGCTACGATCACCATTCGCCGGTTGGGCTTGATTGTCCTGAACAGCTCATTTAGACTTTCCTGCAAAAGATACTCCTTAGACTTTGCTAAAATTTTGGCCGACCTTCCATAGGGTGTGTCAAGAACTGCTCCATCAATGGAAGAGTTATCCAAAGGTAAGCGCTTTGCGTCTCCCAATAAAAGAGAGCAGTCCAGGTTCACAAGATTGCATAGAGCGCCTTTGGCCAGATGGCTCTGGACCTCTATGCCTACCCCAGTGATGCCGATCAAGCAGGCCTCAATCAGGATGCCGCAGGTTCCTGCGAAGGGATCGAGCAGCGTCTCCCCTGCGCGAACCTGGGTCAGGTTGATCAGGGCGCGAGCCATGCGTGGCATGAGCACACCGGGATGGAAGAATGGCTTGAGGTGAGGCCTGCGCCCCTCAAAGGAGCTTCTATCGGTTCGGGCGACTTCCAGGCCGAGGACGATCTTTCCAGATGTGATGATCGCCCTGAGCACCATATCCGGATCTGACAGGTCCGCATGATATCCTCTTTGAAATAGCGCCCGTCCAACCTCACGTTCCACTGCGTCAGCCGCGGGAGAGCTATCTTTAATGCGCCTGGCCCTGATCAGATATCTCTTGTTCGGAAGATCCAGATGCCCTGCTGCCTGGGCGAGCGCCTCAAGGTTGGCTTCAGAGACTGCCAGCACCTCGATGATGCGGTGGGTCATGGCGAGCCGCCTGCCTAATGTTTCGACATCTAGGTCATCCGCTTCTACAATCAGGCATTGCTCCAGGGAATCTATCTCAGAGTAACTGGTGGAGTTGGCCTCCACCAGCGCAAGGGCCTCGCTCTTTGGCAAAGTCTCGTGCTCTCCTGACAGCTCAAAGGCGTAGGTCTTCGTCATCCTTCAGGCCAGGTAGCTGTTCACATCCCTGTAATTGAACTTCTTGGCTGCCATGACGTTCTCCAGGAAATTAAAGATGGATCTCCTCACATCATCGGATAGAAGCGGGTACCAGGTTGGGCTGGCTACAACAACCGCCCGGAAGGCAAAGAATGGAGCTATGACCTCCAGAAGCTCATCGTCGCCTGTCTTCTCAAGGTAGTTCTCGAAGAACAGCTCGAAGAGATCTTTCAGGTCTCCTGTCAGCCGCAGGCTCTTTTGGACTGAGTAGAATATGTAGTTCATGGCAAGAGCAGTGATATCGTCTGCGGCCTCGCCCCACTCACCTCGGCTTCTGTCAAGGACTGAGAAGTCTGTCCCCTCCCGGAACATTATATTCCAGGGGTGGAAGTCACCATGCACCTGGCAGAGGCGCTGGGTTTTGCTCCTCAAAAGCCAGCGCCACTCCACACAGACCTTCTCGATCTCCTGCAGCTCGTCTGGGTCCAAGAAGCTCGGTTTGTCCGGATAGTCGTCGAGGATGCCGAAGATGCACTCGCCGTCACCCACTGTCTCCCTGATTTTGCGCAGGTAGAGGGGCGAGCGGTCATCCTTCTTGGAATGAATCTCAGCCAGGTAATTCGAGAGCGCTATGACTCGGTCATGATCGAGGTCAGTAGCCCCCTTTTCTTTGACCCGTTCGAGATCGAAGAAGTACTCTTTTCCCTCGATCTTCTCCATAAGCAGGAAGTACTCTCGGGCGTCTCCTGCACTGACCAGCTTTCCTTTTTCTGTGAAGTAGCCAACATCCAGGGACGGGACGTGTTTGGGAAGATCCTTGAATGTTGAATTCTGCCAGATCATAATCTTCGCCCTGTCAGAAAAGTGATCGTGGCCGAACCCGTACTGCACTCTCATGGAGGAAAGAACTGCCGAGCCTTTTTTTCCCTTGATCTCGTATTCTACCAAGAGAGGCGATCCATATCCAAATCCCTTCACGTCCTCTGTAGTGGCTATGGTCTCACCCATCTTGCGAGTGCTGGTTAAGGTTAGATCTCGCCCGTAAAGGCTCCTCAGATACGCTTCCAGGTTAGCTCTTTTTAGATCCACGGTAGGACACCCCGATAAATATCTTCGAGTTTGTTTCCCTAAGTTCCCATCTGCCAGCTATGCAGGTACTTGTCCTGCTCTTCTGTGAGCTTTTCAGTCTCCAGGCCCATAGATGCCAGCTTCAGCTCTGCCACCCGTCGATCGATCTCAACCGGGACCGCATAGACCTTCTTGTCAAGGCTTCGCCCGTGCTCCACAATGTAGCGGACTGCCAGCGCCTGATTGGCAAAGGACATGTCCATGACCTCTGGTGGGTGGCCGTAAGCGGCAGCAAGGTTAATCAGTCGGCCTTCTGCAAGCAGGTACAGCCTGCGGCCATCTTTGAGCTTGTATTCCGTGACGTTGTTCTGGACCTCGGACTTCTCAGCTGCAAGCTTCTCAAGGGCGGGGATGTCTATCTCCACATTGAAGTGCCCGCTGTTGGCGAGGACCGCCTGGTCTTTCATCTGCTTGAAGTGCTCCTCGCGAACGACGTTTATGTCTCCTGTAAGGGTCACGAAGAGATCTCCGAGTGGTGCCGCCTTGTGCATGGGGAGCACTCTGTAGCCGTCCATGGCGGCCTCCAGGGCCTTTCTCGGCTCGACCTCAACCACAATTACGTTGGCTCCGAGGCCTCGTGCGCGCATTGCAAATCCCCGACCGCACCAGCCGTAGCCGGCCACCACTACGGTCTTGCCTGCGAACAGAAAGTTCGTCGCCTGCATGATTCCGTGCAGCGTGCTCTGGCCGGTGCCGTAGCGGTTGTCGAACATCATCTTGGTCTCTGCATCGTTAACTGCAATTACCGGATAGAGTAGGGCCTTGTCGTCAGCCATAGCCCGCAGACGGACGACTCCGGTGGTGGTCTCCTCGCAGCCGCCGAACATTTGTTGGGCAAGCTCAGGCTGCTCCTTATGGATGATGGCGATGGTGTCTGCACCGTCGTCTAGGCTCACATTTGGCTTGAGGTCGAGTGCCATTTTGATGCAGTCGTAGTATTCCTTCTCGTTCTCGCCACGGAAGGCGTAGACGTGAAGGCCCCGAGCAGCAAGTGCCGCTGCAACCTCATCCTGAGTGGAGAGTGGGTTGGAGCCGGTGACTGCGACCTCCGCGCCGCCGGCTACAAGGGTGGTGATGAGGTTCGCGGTTTCAACAGTCACATGCAGGCAGGCCACAATGCGCGCGCCCTTGAGCGGCTTGTCCTTCTCGAACTCCTGCTTGATCTTCTCCAAAACAGGCATATGTCTTCTCGCCCATTCGATGCGCTTCTCTCCTGCCTCAGCAAGACCCGGGTCCTTGACTACGCTCCTATGCAAAACGAATCACCTTGAAATTTCTTAGTTGACTTGAGAGATGAAGCCATTTGCAGATACTTAAACCCAACCCCAATTCTGAGTCGTTAGAAAAGGATGACTTGGGAGGGGGCCATCCATATAGCTATAGTTTTGCTCGCCAATCTTAATTATGAGGCTCTTGCAGCCTACTGAGCTCTTTCGAGCCGCTCTATGTCCTTGCTATCGAGCAGGACATTGGCCATGCAGTCCAGCAGATGCATAGAGCCCTCGTATCCGAGGAGCAATTGATGGGACGCGCCATAGCGATCATGATTGGGCAGCCCCACTCTCAGGAGTGGCACCTTCTCTCTCTTGGCAATGCCTCTTCCTGTGAAGGGCCCCACCATCATCTCAATATCTCGACTCGATACCTCCTCAGCAATCTGGGTGAAATCTGCTCCTATCATGACTTTGCATCCTGGTGCAATCTTGGCGGCACTTTCGGCAAACGCAGGATTGACGGCTCCGGTTGCCACTATCTGCGGCCTCATGCCGATCTCGCTCATAAACCGGGTGATCCCCAAAACCATCTCAGTGTCTCCGTAGACCGCAGTCTTGACATCTGCCATAAGTTTATGAGCATCCACCATGGTATCCAGCAATCGTCCTCTTTCCTGTTCATATATCTCTGGCATGGCCAGGCCGCTGTGCTCCTCAAGACTTGCAGCCAGGGAATCTGTGAAATCGAGGCTGATCGGAAGAGGAAGTGCTATATGTTTAACGCCAAACTCTCTCTCCAGATAGTCACCAGCTCCAGGCTCCTGAACCGATCCGCCGATTGTCAGCGTAGCCGTTGAGTTGGCTGAATCCCGGATATCATCGACTGGAGTTCCGCCTCTGGGAATGGCTGATAGATCCCTGCCTAACGGCGCATCCAATGTCTCGGATATGTCCGGCATAAGAATATACCTCAGGCCCCAGTCGTCCAGCAGTTGCCGCAGAAAACGAACATCCGCCGGCGAGACTATGGTGCCCACCAGGATATTGATCCGTCCGTTGGGCTTGGTCTTCCTGGCCATGTTCTGAACCAGGCCTTTCAAAGCCACCCGGTATCCAACTTCATGAGATGCAGCGTAACTCGGAGTCGAGACTGAAATTATGCTCACACCTCTGGCAGAAGGCTCCTGCATCTGGAATTCTCTGACTATCTGGGGCACATCATCGCCAATGGTCTCGGCCAGGCATGTTGTGGCAATGCCTATCACCTTGGGGTGGTAGCCTTTTATCACATTCTTCAGTCCTTGCTTGAGATTTTCTGCTCCTCCGTAGACCGCACCCTTTTCGCTCAGGGCTGTGGAGGCGATGTCCACCGGCTCACGGAAATGATGGGCCAGGTACAGGCGCATGTAGGTGCTACACCCCTGAGGTCCGTGAAAAAGTGGCATGCAATCCTCGATTCCCCGGAAGACCAATACGCTTCCCATTGGCATGCACATGGAGCAGGGATTAACTGTGGCAAGGCTCTTGGATATCATCGCTATTCACCGCCGTTAGGCAATTCAATTGAATTCTGTTGCCGACGCAGCTTGTTCTTTTTACGGGAAGCTGCCATACAGGGCTGTTAATTGTAATGCAAACCTCTGATGCGAAGTTTTTCATTCCTTCATAGCCCTCGAAGTTCACTGTTCGGTCGTGATTGAAGTCGCAGAACGCTATCTTCATTTTGTAGGCGAGGAACCGCTCTTTTACGCCCGCAACCAGCAGGTCTGCCTTCTGCCTGATCAGCAGCTCTTTCAGCTCCAGCGGGTTAGCATCATCTATGATCACTGTCCCGTCTTTTACGATGCAGGCTATATTCTTGTAGTCGTCTCGGCTTCCAGTCTGCGTCCCGATTATCACGACCTCCATTCCCAACTCTCGGAAGGCCTGCACCAAAGAGACGGCCTTGGCTGCCCCGCCCATGTAGATCGCGGCTTTCCTTCCTGCGACCCTGGCACGACAGGCCTGTATTGCAGGCATTACTCTCTTGGACTCTCGAAGGATTATCTCTTCAGCCAGCTCTCTCATCTGCGGATAGCCGAAGAATTCCGCAGCCGTCCGTAAGGCATTTGACATATCAGAGAGCCCGAAGAAGCTCACCCGTCTGTATGGTATGCCGAATTTTTCCTCCATCTTTTTAGCGAGATAAGTCATGGAGCCGCTGCATTGCACCAGGTTCAATTGGGCAGTATGAGCCCTCTGTATCTCGGCCACCCGCGCGTCCCCGGTGAGTGTGGCTATCACCTCAAGCCCCATCTCTTCGAAGAAAGGCTTGACATAGGAGAGATCATCAGCCACATTGTACTCGCCTAGGATGTTTATGGACGGTCCTTTCGGCACATACTCTGATGAACCGATCAGTCCGGCAAGAGCGTTGCAGGCAGCTTTGTAGCCCTCGTTCTTGTTTCCACGAAATCCCTCGGACGCCACCGGCAGGATGGGAATTCCCAATTCATCGCTCGCCTTGCTGCAGACTGACTTCAGATCGTCACCAATGATGCCCACGATGCAGGTGGAATAGACGAATATTGCCGGCGGATGGTATCTGGCGGCAAGCTCCTGCAGACAGGCGGCGAGCTTCTTCTCCCCGCCAAAGACGACATCCAGCTCTTTCATGTCTGTCGAGAAGCTATTGCGATACAGATCCGGGCCCGTCGAGGTGCTGCCCCGAATGTCCCAGGTGTAGCTGGCGCAGCCTATCGGTCCATGCACCAGATGCAAGGCATCGGTGATGGGATTCAACACCACTCTGGCACCGGAGTAAACACAGGCCCTCTGGCTCACGGCTCCTGCTAGGCTATCGTTGTTGCAGGCTAAAGGCATGCTCTGTTCGCCTTTCTTGGCAATATGCCCTTCCCTTTCTTCAAAGATGTTAACAATGCTCATGACAGTCCCCTAAAGGATCATCTCGAAGTGCGTGTCATCCGAGTCTCTGTCCTGCCTCTCCAGGAAAGTGTTGCCGATCATCTCCACCAGTCGTGCCGTTCCGGCGTATCCTATGATTGGGAAATAATGCAGATTTGCCCGATCAGTGATGGGGAAGCCCACCCTCACCAGCGGGATGTCCTCCGCCCGGGCGATCAATTTCCCGTAGGTGTTTCCGATGAGCATATCCACCGGATGGTTCTTGATCTTTTGATGGAGAAGGAAAGTGTCTCCTATCATCGCCTCACAATCAGAAGCAAGGTTGTGTACTTCCTCTGTAAACTTCTTGTCCGGTGTTCCGGTGAGAGCAAAGACCGGATTCATGCCCATCTCCACAGCCAGACTGATTAGACCGATAACGGTATCCGGGTCTCCGAATATGGCCAGGTCCTTGCCATGGAAATGAGGATGGGCATCAGTCATCATGTCCACCAATCGGCCCCGTTCGTACTCGATATCTTGTGGAATGGGGAGGCCCATGAGGCTGGACACAGACATGACAAATGCATCGCTGTTTCTGATGCCGATGGGCATGGGGCCAATGACTGCAGGTATGCCGAACTTGCCCTTCAGGACCATAGCGCCCGAAGCCCCCGCGGTTCTTCCCAGAGCGATGGTGGCACGGGAGTTGCCAGCGTCAACCAGATCGGGGATAGTCGTTCCACCCGGCGGGTATAGGCCGCCCGACTCTGGAGTGAGAGGTGCGTCGAAGACATCGGTAGTATCCGGGAATACAATCGAGGAGACTCCCATGATGGACAGAAGCCTCTTGATCTCTCGGATGTCTCCTGGGTCCACGAAACCGGGGATGATGTTCAGTTTTCCGTTGGGCTTGCTCTTCCTGGGAAAGGTCTGGGCGATGGCTTTGACCGCATTATCGTATCCCGTGACGTGCGAGCCGACGTAGCTGGGGGTATTGGCTATGACCACTTTCGTCTTGGGATCGAAGAACTCCTCATCCTTGATCTCCTCCATGAAGCTGTTTACATCGTCGCCAATGGTCTCTGAGGAGCAGGTAGTGTTGATGGCCAGCACATCGGGATGGTAGATGTTGACCACGTTGTCCACAGCCTCCTTGAGGTTGTTTCTGCCTCCGAAGACCACCGAGTCCTCTGTGAATGATGAGGTTGCAGCGAGCGTTGGCTCTCGGTAGTGGCGGGCCAGCACCATGCGCAGGTATGACGAGCAACCCTGCGAGCCATGAGTGATAGGCATGCAGTTGTGGATGCCTTTGTAGGCCAGAATGGCCCCGATAGGCTGGCAGATCTTGGCCGGGTTTATGACCAATGTCTCGCGCTCGGCCATCTGTTTGGGTGTATAATCAAGCATTGTTCTGCCTCCAGGGCGGGTTTATGAATTTCCAGGTTGGGCTGTTCACAGACATGTCGATGTCCTTGGCAAACTGAACGAAACCTTCAAAGCCTGTGTAGGGGCCGCTGTAGTCGTAGGAGTGCATCTGTCGGGAGGGGATGTGCATCTTCTGGAAGACGTACTTGTCTTTGATTCCCGAACAGAAGAGATCTACTCCCAGATCCTTCACCAGGCGCTCGCATTCGTGATGGCTGTAGTCGTCGATCATGACTTGGCCATCTTTCATATGCGGCAGCAGTCCCTCATAATCCATCAGTCTTGGAATTTTCTCCTTCTTTTTCTGAATAGCGGCATCGTCATAGGGCGAAACCACGTTGGGATCGCGTTTGTAATGGATATCGGCCAGGACCTTGGACTGACCGGTATGGACGATGCTGGAGAGCACTCTTCTGCCCTCATAGTCATCCCGGTGAGCGAACTCGTAGCCGGCCACGACCACGTCCATGCCAAGAGTCTCGAACATATTCCTGACATGGTGAGCACGTGACCCTCCCACCAGGATCATTACTCTCTTTCCCGCTAGCCTCTTTTTGTACATATCAATGACCGGCTGGATTTTGGCCATCTCCTCGGCTATCACTGCCTCCGTCTTTTTGGTCAGATCCGGGTTGTCGAAGAAGGCTGCCATATCCCGCAGGGTCTTGATGGTGTCATCTACCCCCAGGTAGTTGACTTTGAGCCAGGGCACACCGTATTTCTCTTCCATCATGCGGTTGGTGTAGTTAATTGACCGATGGCAGAGCAGGATGTTGAGCTTGGCCCGGTGCGCTTTAGCAATATCGTGGAATGAGGCGTCTCCTGTGAAGGGGCTGACCACTCTGTATCCTACTTTCTCCAGCAGATCCTTGACCACCCAGTAGTCTCCGCCAATGTTGTATTCTCCGAAGACGTTGACATCAAACGGACCTGGATTTTCCAGCTCTTCTGTGCCCACCAGGTGCTCCATCAGGGCGTTGGAGGCGATGTGGTGGCCTGCTGACTGGGAAACGCCGCGGTAGCCTTCGCATCGAACTGGGATGACCTTGATTCTCAGATCCGCTTCCGCCTTCTTGCAGACCGATTCGATATCGTCACCGATGAGGCCGATGGGGCAGGTACAGAAGACCGAGATACACTGGGGCTTGAAGATGGCATAGGCCTCTCGAATGGCGGCAGCCAGCTTTTTCTCGGCTCCAAAGACGATATCCGTCTCCTTGACGTCTGTGCTCAAGCAATAGCCTGCGAAGCAGTCTCTGCCGTCTTCCTTTTTCATGAGATTTCTTCTGCTGCCCCAGGTAAAGTATGCGCATCCGATAGGGCCGTGCGTGATATGCAGGATATCTTTGATGGGCCCGAAGACCACGCCTTTAGAGCCGGCGTAAGCACATCCCCGGTTTGTGAGGATGCCGGGAATGGTGCGGTTATTGGCCTCAATCTTCTGCTCAACCTCGCAGGAATCTTTGACCACTATGTGTTTGCTTCTCACCTCGCCAGTCTTCTTGGGAAAGCTATGAAGCATTCCCTCCACCACCTGTTTGCTGTGTGCGATGGTTACCGGCTCCTTTGCGCTCGGGCCTGGATTTTGCACTACATTCTCCACTGTTTTTTCAACTCCGCTCATGATATGGCCACGCTCCCTCTCTCGCCGGTTCTTATTCGGACGGACTCTTCCACAGGGCAGACAAAGATCCTGCCGTCGCCGTAGTTTCCGGTCCGGTTGATTTTGGTAATCACAGCCACCACTGCCGGGACGAATTCGTCTTCCACCATGACCGAGATCATCCTCTTGGGAATGAATTTCATGTTCTTGTTCGACGGATCAAGCTGGGATGGATGGGGGATTTGCAGTCCTTTCTGCTTTCCTCGACCGCTGGCTTTGTAGACGGTGATGGACGGGATGCCGATAACCTCCAGGGCGTCTTTGGTGCCCTCCATCTTGTTCATCTGGATGATAGCCAGGACTTCTTTCATCTACAGCCCCCTCATGCCGGTTCGGATGGTGTAGGCCTCCTCGACAGAGGTTACGAAGATCTTGCCGTCGCCTATGTTGCCTGTGCGCGCACCGTCCTCGATGATCTTGACGGCCTTCTCCACGTCGTCGTCGCCGACTACCAGCATGAGCATGGTCTTTGGCAAATTGTCATAGACCACGTTGCCCACCTTGATGCCCTTCTGCTTGCCTCTGCCGAAGACCTCGATTCTGGTCAAAGCGGTAAAGCCGCCGGCTTCCAGGCAGTCGGCGACTTTGTCCACAGCTTCAGGTCGGATGACAGCTCGAACCATCTTCATTCTACAACACCCCACTCCATCATGACCTGCTCGAGTTCCTCATACTCCATGGGCTTGGGAATCACGAACATCTCATTTTCGTCCACAGCCTTGGCCAGGCCCAGGTAGGCCTTGGCCTGATTGGAGTCCGGGGCGTACTGGATGACTGTCTGTTTGTGGATCTCGGACTGGTGGACCACGTTGTCTCTGGGCACGAACTGTATCATCTGGCTGCCGAGTTTCTGGGCGAAGTGGGATACCAGCTCCTTTTCCCGGTCGACGTTTCTGGAGTTGCAGATGATACCGCCCAGGCGAGTTCCGCCCGACTCGGCGAACTTCTGAATGCCCTTGCAGATGTTGTTGGCAGCATACAGAGCCATCATCTCTCCAGAGGCCACGATGTAGATCTCCTTTGCTTTTCCTTCTCGAATGGGCATGGCGAAGCCTCCGCAGACGACATCGCCTAAGACGTCGTAGAATACGTAGTCCAGATCGTCGGTATAGGCTCCCAGGTTCTCGAGCAGTCCGATGGATGTGATGATGCCTCTGCCGGCGCAGCCCACGCCAGGCTCAGGGCCGCCGGACTCGACGCATTTGATGCCTCCAAATCCGATCTTCAGTACGTCATCAAGCTGCACGTCGCCCTCTTTTCTCAGAGTATCAAGGACTGAGGGCTGCTTTTTGCCGTTCATCAGGAACTTTACGGAATCTGCTTTCGGATCACAGCCTATCTGCATGATCTTCTTGCCCATTGTTGACAGCGCTGCTGTAAGATTCTGGGTGGTGGTGGACTTGCCAATGCCGCCTTTGCCGTAGATGGCTACTTGTCTCATGTGGCACCTCGGTTAATTCAATATCTTCTTTGATTTCTGTCTGGAGAGCTTCTTTCTCCATGACGGCTCTTCGTTATTGCCGAAAAGCTGGAAAAATGCCCAGCTATGAGGCATAAGCTTTTGAAAGGAGCTGCAGTGTAATGGTCGTCTCTTACGCCTCACCTCTAGGATAGCGGTGGGATTGTGCTTATAAAGAATTATTTGAGAAGACGGCAGGGAATATCGTATTTGTGAAGTGGATTTAGGAAAGAATATGAGATATCCTTAAAACGATAGATATTTCGCATTTGTCGGGACATTCAATAATATCTGCATTCTTTATCGCGATCTAGTGCCATATCATGCTTTTTTCTCTACAAACAATGTTTCTTTTGCTTGTTTGAGTCCAGAAATTCTAGTATTATTAATATGAGGAAAAGACATAAATACTCATACTAATGTTATGCAAATGGCGAATGTCTCCCTCAAAGCATCTGCCAAGGAATCACCTCCCATCGCACGAGCCGTGGGCAGTCTTCTTCCTGCCCACGGTTACCTATGTCTTTTATTTAGGCCATCCGTCAACTACCGCGCCCTAAAGGACGCGGCTTGCGGCTGAGCAAAAAATCGCGCCACGATAGGCAGGTTGACTGCTGCCCTTGCTCTGATATTCAGAGCTGCAATGTTGTCTGCTGGACGAGAGAAGCCACAGCAGGTACAACAGAATTCGTCCCGTGCAGGACGGTTGGATTTTGAGATACAATAACAGATAGGGTGCCAGATAGCGTTGATGTGTCACCATCGGACTCTTGATCCGATGCTATTAAGACTATATTTTGGTTGAGTCTGTCTACATAGTAGATATACAAATGACTGGCAGAAAGTATTTCAACTAATCCTGCATAATTATTGAACGGTCTAAGGTTGTTTGTCGGCAGAAAGCTTGTCAGACTGCCTTTGATCATGAAAAACAGTAAAGCAGGAGATGGGTTGAAATGAAAATATTGATATTGGTTTTGCTGCTGGCATCTCTAATGCTGGGGGCAAATGCGCTTGATGTCCGCGTAACCCAAAGCAATGGCGGTTCCGGAGTTGTAGTTGACACGAGTTCTGCAGCAAATGTAGATGATTTCGTAGACCAAGAGATAAAGGCAAACCCTTCAAGCGGTGAGCTAGCCAGTTCCTACAGTTTCAGCGGTCCAGGATCTTCGTATAGGGCTGTCTATGGAAGATATGGCGGCTATGCCAGATCGGGTTTCACCATAACTGGGTCAAGGGCTTATACTTCCTATAGCTTTGCAGTGTCCAGTTATCCGTACGCAAAAGTAAGCGAATCGTTATCCTCTCAGAATGCCTATAACATATTCGCTTATGCATATGCGTCCTCCAATAACGGCAATCAGGCGATGGCAAAGATAAATGTCTATTCGCCAGCCAACAATGCATACCTTAGCGGATACTCGAACACAGCATACGCGACCTCCAGCACAGTCCAGGTATCTCAGAAGTCTTCCTATGCCCGTGCATATTCGTCCAGCGGAGTCATCACGACCGATCTATGGGCAATAAGATCTAGGTATTCGGGAATCAAGACGACAATGTCGCCCTCATATATTAAGGATTCTTCTGAAGTAATGGCTAAGATGTCTTATTATCCAATATTAGGTACGTACCCGATCACATGGGCTGCAACCGCTGCCGCAACCTCCACTAATACATATGCGCAACAGGGAATCTATGCATATGCACAGCCAATATACACTACAGAGTACGCCAAGAAATATGGATATTCAGGCATTCTCAGGACTCAAACCAACTATGGAACGCACAAATTAGGCCAGAGCGCATACACTACAAGCTCCAGCTACGGCGTAAAGTATCCTCATTGGGCCTAAGATCCAATGAGCATTTTTCTTTTTTAGTTCGGTTATGTTCGGCAAGTCCGACGATTATTTCTTTCTCTAATCATGCTGCCCATTATTGAGCAGGAGCAGACTGATGAACATCCCGGAGAATATGGTCTGGATTCCCAAGATTGACAATATCATGGCCATCATGGCGCTCGATGCAGCGTCCAGCTCCCCGAAGCCTGAAGCCCCCCAGCTCAGCAGGACCTTCAGGCCGAGCAGGACTCCTGCTGCCAGCAGAATCATCCCGATGGCCAGTTCCTTTTCCAGGGAATGGTAGCTTATCATCCTCTTTATCCTCCCGGAATGAGTGAGGCCGTAAGACACTCCGAAGGCCTCGAAGTGCAGCCCGGCCAGGAGCATCTGGTAGCCAATGATCGCCAGCAGTCCTCCCAGGATCGAGGAGTGCATCCTTGATCCACCCTGCAGATACACACCTATAAACAGAGCCAGGCCGAAGACCAGCGCTAAAGTTCCCGGAACGAGAAGAAATGGCACCGGACGGTAGAGCATCATGAAGCGTACATGCCTCCAGCCGTCTGAGAGTGAGTGCAGCTTGGACACTCCCCGGCGGGGGAAGTAGGTGATCGGGACCTCTGCGATTCTCAGACCTCTGCAAATCGCCTCGATGACCATCTCGGAGGCGAACTCCATCCCGCCAGACTTCAGGTTCAGTTTATTCAGGGCGTCCCGGCTGATCGCACGCAGCCCGCAGTGGGCATCGGAAATATTGCTGGAGAAGAGGCGGTTCAACATCCAGGTAAGAATGGGGTTTCCGATATAACGATGAAGAGCCGGCATAGCCCCTGACAGGATCTCTCCCCTGAGCCGCGATCCCATAACCATATCGTACTTGCCGCTTTTTAAAATGGCAATCATGTCTCTCATAGCTGCCGGATCGTATGTCAGATCCCCGTCCATGAGAACCAGATAATCACCCTGAGACTGCTCGAACCCGGCCAGGTAGGCGTTTCCATATCCCAACTTCTTGGGTTTGATGACCCTGGCCCCGCAAGAGAGTGCGATCTTTGCTGTGCCGTCTGTTGAGCTGTCTGCCACCAGAACTTCGCCCTCCAGATTCATCTCCTTAAAGACCTGAAAAGCCCTTTCTACGCACTCACAAATTGTCTCGGCTTCGTTTCTGGTTGGGATGATCAGGCTTACTTGGGGCACATCCCTATGCCTTGTGGTCGTATTTGTTAAGCCTTTCCTTTCGCCTAAAGCGTCTCCGGCTCGACCTCGTGCTTGAAGGAGAGCCTGACTCTTGCCCGGAACTGGACAATCCGGCCCTCGACGAGCGTGGTGTCCATCTCAACCACCTCTGCGATTCTCATGTTGGTCAGCTTTTCGCCGGCACATGCTACTGCGTTGCTGACTGCTTCCTCCCAACTTGTGTTTGATGTTCCAACCAGATCAATAAAATTATAGACGCTGTTGCCAATGGCACTTTCCATGGTTTATAATGCTCTCTTCTACTTGATATAATTTTTCAGGAGTCTCTTCTAATCTGCTCCCAATCCTTCGGACCGGCGCCAACCATTTGATTTAAACAGGGGACCGTCATTGCAGGAGTCCGGAAAAGAGAGGTAGCCCTTAAATGAATCGGGGAGAGATCCAAAGATACATAGAGGCTAGGTTTCCTGGCTCCAATGTAAAGAGCAAGATGACCATACACTGCAGAAACTCCAGGATCTTCAGACTGGATGTCTCTCATGGCGAAACCCAAGACAAAATCGTCGTCAAGATCTCACGGAACTATCAACCCGATGAAGTCGCCCTTGAGCATGCCAATTTATCACGATTTTACAATGGATGCAGGTATGAGGCCATCTCTTCACCACGTCCTCTGTTTGTGGATAAAGAGAACGGCATTCTGGCCATGAGCTATGTGCCCGGATCAAGCCTGGCAGTTATGCTGCACGAGATCAAGCCGGTCAGCCTGCCTTACCTCAACTCCGTTGTAGATTTATCCGCGAGGGCGTTGGCAGGATACCATAACCTATTCTCTCGTGATGAGGGTGAATCCATATCTATAGATCATGCCGCTCGCGAAGATGACATCAATCAGTTCCTCGCGAGGAGCCGCACCCTGATTGAGGATTGCAGTCTTAAAACCATGGTTACTCCGTTCTTCGATTTTACCCCCTGGAACATCATCATCGAAGATTCTCACTCAAAGACTGCTAAGATGCTTTATCTCATAGACTTTCCAAGGCGCGATTATATCAGCACGCCTCATCTGGACCTTGCCAGGTTTCGTTTCAGCCTTGAACTGATCAAGCAATTTCCTCCCGCGAGGTTCCTGGGCATCAACCGATGGGATGTGGACTTGCTCTTCGATCGATTTCTTAAAGGCTATTGCCGGGAGATTCAAGCAGAGCTCAACGAAGACGACTTGTCTCTCATAGCTTTAGGCAGGAAGGCCTACATCAGACGAGCCCAGGACCTTGGTCGCAAAGGTCGGCATGGCTGGCAGCCAACGCTCGAGCAGGCATATCTCCAGACGTTCAGTCGCCAGTGGCTGGATCAAAAGGGCATCTTTTCCCAGTGGCCCGGATTAGGACGGGCTGAAAAAGTTTAAAAAAAGATTGGAGAAAACCTATTCAGTTTTCTCTTCTTTCGGCTCTTCTGGTTCAGGCTGCTCAGGCTTTGCCTGTTTCTTGGGTCCTCTGCCCATAGTCAACAGAGATGCCTTGGCCTGAATTCTGGCAAGAGGATACTCGTCCTTGGCCACTTTCTCCAGGGCCTCAATGGCACGGTTATCCTTGAGCTCCCCTACGATCCAGGCAGCTCCTGCGCGTACATCCTTGTCTGCATCAGACAGTGCCTCGATTACACGATCTGAAACCTGTTTTCCATAAGCGGCAATGGAAACCATTGCATTGCTCTTGACAAGATACTCCTCGTCCTTGAGGGCCTCGATGAGTGCCTCAAGAGACTCGGAGATCTCGCGTTTAGAGAGGAGAATGATGGCGTTGGAGCGTACCAGCATGTGCTTGTCCTTGGTTGCCGCGATCAGCTTCTCTGTTGACCAACTGGAATCAGGGAGCACTGCGGGCATTGAAGGCGCTTCTGCACCACAGGTGGGACAGGCTGCCTCCTCCATGGATTTGGTGATTATGGGGGCTGCCTTATCCTCAGTTTTCGTCTCTTCAGTCGAAGTTTCATCTGCTTTCTTTTCTTCTTCCATGCCCATTTATTCTACCTCTATTCTACTTCAGCTTTTCCTAAGGCAAAGGCTCTCTTATTCGCTTCCAGGAATCTGGGCGGCACCACCTGGGTGAGTGCCTCTAAGATAGTCTCCTCTGAGAGCGGAATATGCCTTGAGAGGGCCCCCAGCATTACCACATTCATAGCCTGGGCGGTGCCTGCTCGGCTGGCCAGAGATGTGGCATCAATCGCCGTCACTCTGCTGCATTGCGCCTGGATGGGTGCGAGGATATCTTCAAGAGGAGGATACTCTGCGAGCCCCGCGGTCACACTAGTTGGCAGAACCGGTCGGGTATTCACCAGTGCCACTCCTGCGGGGGAGAGGAAGTGGGCATAACGGAGAGCCTCACCGGGCTCCAGCGCCACTAGCACATCCGCTCCGCCGGAGGCGACCATCGGCGAGAATTTGCATCCTATTCGGGTGTGATTGATCACGCTGCCGCCTCTCTGGGCCATGCCGTGGGTCTCAGCTCCGCAGACCGGCTTTTTTGCCAGGACCGCAGCCCTTCCGATCACATCTGATATCAGTATGACTCCCTGTCCACCAACCCCTACTATTACCATATCGCATTCTGATGTCCTCATCAGATCACCTCCTGGATCGCATTGGCCGGACAGATGGCAGCACAGACCCCGCATCCGGTGCATAGCATGTTGATCTTTGCCGCATCATCATCGAACTCTATGGCCGGGCAGCCGAAGTTGACGCAGTTCTTGCATCCAACGCAGTCCTCGTTTACCCTGAAGGGTTTGGGCCGGGCTCCTTTCTTCCTAGCCTTGATGACGCAGGGCTGCCTGGCTATGATCACAGAGAGTCCCGGATACTCCTTGGCCCTGGCAAAGCCCTCTATGGTCTCGTCGAGGTGATAGGGATCAACAGTCTCGACCAATCCTGCACCCAGTGCTTTTGCCAGGTCCTCTAGAGAAACCTGGACCGTGGATTCGCCGGTAGCCGTCTGGCCAGTTCCTGGGTTTGGCTGATGGCCTGTCATGGCTGTAGTTGAATTGTCAAGAATTGTTACGGTTATGCGGGCCTTGTTGTAGGCGGCATTGAGCAGACCCGTCATGCCGCCATGCAGGAATGTCGAGTCGCCGAGACTGCAACAGATGCCTTCCTCCTCTCCACCGTGGCGAATTCCGCTGGCGAGAGTGATGCTGGCTCCCATGCATAGACATGTGTCCACCGTCCCCATGTTCACTGCCATTGTGTAGCAGCCGATATCGCTTGGATAGATCGCATTCTTGCCGAAGACCTTTTTCATGGCATAGTAGGTCGCCCGGTGGCTGCATCCCGGACAGAGGGAGGGAGGCCGGGCCGGCAGGATGCCGCTCGCCACGGCTAAGGCTGCTCTCTCAGGTCGGCCCATCATCCGAGCTATGGCATTTCTCACCAGCAGAAAATCGAGTTCGCCCTCGCGGGGTATGAATCCGTTCTTTCCAAGGATCTCAAGATTGGGGTTGACTGTCCTTGCCAAGATATGCACCTGCTCTTCGACTACCGGCTCCAGCTCCTCTATCACCATTACCCGGCTGACGTGCTCAAGCATTCGGCAGATCAATTTCTTCGGCAAGGGGTATGTTCCCAAAGATAATACAGAGATGTCCTCGTCCAGATCGGCTATGGCCTCCTCGGCATACAGACTGGCGATTCCTGATGCTATGACTCCAACCTTACCCCTCAAGACAAGCCTGTTCCAGGGCGCGCTCTCCAGGGCTTCTTCCAGGGCCACCTGTTTGGCCAGAAGCTCGCTATGAAGTGGACGGGCATGAATTGGCAGGGCCACCCGTCGCGCAGGGTTCTTGATGAACCGCCCAGGCTTGCTGGCAGGACGGGCATCTGCTACCTCGACGTCGGATCTGGCATGAGAGACGCGAGTTGTCGGCCTGAGCATTACAGGGATATTGAATCTCTCAGATAGCTCAAAGGCATAGGCCGCCATCTCCTTTGCTTCTCCCGGGTTCTTTGGGTCCAGACATGGAATGGCCGCAAACTGGCAGTAACGCCTGGAGTCCTGCTCGTTTTGCGATGAATGGCAGTAGGGATCATCTGCGGAGATCACCACGAGCCCTGCTCCCACCCCAAGGTATGCCAGTGTCATAAACGGATCGGCAGCCACATTCAAGCCCACATGCTTCATGGTAGCCGCAGCACGACAGCCGGTCCAGGAGGCTCCTGCTGCCACCTCCAATGCCACTTTCTCGTTCACAGACCATTCCACGTGCAGCGTTGCCTCTCCCTTCAGATCGACTATGTTCTCGATGATCTCGGAAGAAGGGGTGCCAGGATAGCCTGCTACAACTCCCACTCCTGCCTCCAGGAGGCCTCTGGCAATTGCGGCGTTGCCTAGAAGATACTCTCTCACTAATAATCATCTCTTTATAATTTAAACTGTATTCTCTCTTCTAGGGATTAAGTGTCCCCTTCCATCTGATAACCGTTTGGATGCCTGGGGGCAAATCTAATTAAGTCCGCATCGCGCGTGTGCTTAGCAATGGAAGAGCTACAAGAAGATTCAGTTGGATCGATTTACAATTATCTGCCTTTGGGCTGCCTCATCTGCCGGCAGGGAGCGGGCCTGGTTCTGTTCGTCACAGGCAAGTGCGAGCGGAGCTGTTTTTACTGCCCAATCTCTTCTGAGAGACGGGGCCGTGATCTCGTCTTTGCCGATGAAATGCCAGTTCATGAGATTGCGGATATTCTGAAGGAGGCCTCGGCCATCGATGCCCTGGGCACCGGAATCACTGGTGGCGAGCCTCTGCTGAAATTGGACTACGTCCTGGAGTGCATCCGGGCGATCAAGGCCGCGCTAGGACCAGGTCATCACATCCATCTTTACACTGGACTTCTTCCGGACCGCGAGGTCTTGATGAGGCTCAAACAGGCGGGCCTCGATGAGATCCGCTTTCATCCTCCCGTCTCAGAGTGGTCCAATCCAGGGGGGCTCTATCGAGCTCTCACCCAGGCCAAATCCCTGGGATTATTGGCCGGAGTGGAGATTCCTGCTATAGCGTACGCTCCGGCCATTGTCAAGGCTGTAATGGATGCGGATGCCTTCTTGAACTTAAACGAACTGGAGTTCTCAGAGACCAACTATGCCGGTCTGGCAGAAGAGGGCTTCATCCCTGTGGAGCTGGGCTGCGGTGCAGTGGGCAGCGAATCGGCTGCCAGGGAGTATTTCCGAGCTGACGGCCTGAAGGTGCATTATTGCCCGTCCCGCTTCAAGGATGCGGTCCAGCTCAGAGAGCGACTCCTGCGCCGGGCAAGGCATACCGCCCGGCCTTTTGATTATGTGAGCGAGGACGGCACCATAATTCACGGCTCAATCGAGGGCGATATCGAGGGCGCCCTGCAGGTTTTAAAAGAGCTGGCGGTCCCCTCTGATATGTATTCCTGCATTCAAGATAGAATAGACATTGCAGCACCAATCCTCGAAGACATAACCGATGAGCTGAAAGGAATCAAATGCATTTTGTGCATAGTTGAGAGGTATCCCACGGAGGGCGGTCCGGTCGTAGAGAGAATACCTTTATAATCCTTAAATTCATTGCTTGAGGACGGTGATTTTGCCGGATGGAGAGCGCAGAAGAACGAATCCAGGAGAGGCTGAGAAATTATCTTAAGCGGGACGGAATAGGTATCAGGAAGGCAGTCTTAAAGCTGTTTTTAAGTGACGGAGCTTACACTACTGAGGACGTCTTCACATACCTCGCTAAGGAGGGTTTCGACGTCAGCTATCGCGGAGTCTCGGCCATGGTGGGGCTCATGAACACTCGCCTGGGCATTCTGAGCATCGACGTTTCCGGAGACCATAACGTCTATTCCCTTAAGGGGGATCACAAAGGTGTTGTGAGGTCTGTTCTGGAAAACTACTGAGAAACAAATTGCCTGATGACCACTGGGCAGCAACGGGGTGGTCATCAGTTTGGCGGCTCGCCTCTTTTCATTCTCTTCATGTATTTGTTGAGCACTAGGTCAGCCATCAGGTTTATGCCCTTCAGAGCGGCGTGAACGCCAGGGCCTGCAGTCATCCTCTCCCGGTAGAGGCGGTGCAGCTTCTTGAGGTGTCTGAGGTTATACTCAAGGCATAGCCCGACCAATTGCCAGTGCTCCGGAAGTGCATCTTCTCGAGAAAATCCCTTCCGTCCGCCGAGCTTTGTGTCTGCGATTGTGGTGAAAAAGAGGGGCAGCATGAGGCCGGTGTAATCCATCAGCGAGTCTACGAGTTCAGTGGTCTTGACGACGTCCTCGGCTTGTTCGCCCGGCAGACCTAAAACCAGGCTCGCCACTGGAAGCCATGACTCCTCAGCAAAGAGGCGGTAGCAATCCCGGACAATTTCAGGCCATTCGCCGGTCTCAGCAGGCCGGGCTTTATTCGGCATATGCATCTTCAGGATGCGGCAGCTTCCCGACTCTATGCCGATCCATGCAGACATGTGATTTTGGGACGAACCGATGCCCACGATTTCAGAGACGCTGTGAAGGAGCCCTGGGTTCTGATGAACTGAGGCTAGGCTCAGGTGGGAGACGTCAATGGTCTTGGGCTGCAGCTCTTTTACTGCAGAGACCAGCTTCTTTATGCTCTTCTCGTTGGGCCTGGCATTGCTGTATCCGTATGAGAAGAAATCCTCGCAGTGCAGGATGATGTCCCTCTGGCCGTAATCTAGGTTCACTTGAACGTCTTTTATGATATTTTCTATCGGACGGTGGCGCATGACTCGATTGGTGGGTGAGCAGAACGCACAGCCTCTCCAGCATCCTCTGCCTATCTCAACAATCCCGCCGATGGTCCCGCCGCGGTTGACTGGAATTGCGTCTCCTGCAACTGTCCTGCCACGGATGACTGGCGGGACGTCCTCGCCTGATATGATCTTCCGGCAAATATCTGGAAAATCGCTCTCGCCTTCTCCCAGGTAAATGTGGTCCACGCCCACATCCTCGCCCATTGCCTCCCAGGCGCCGTTGCCGCCCAACACCACTTTGGGTCTGAACTGTCTGATGAGGGGGTGAGTGAGAAGCTCCAGAAACCTGGAACGGTTGAACGGCGGACCCCTGCCGATGATATCCTCGATCTCCCTGACCGCGATTTTTCCCATGGGATCATCATGAGTTATGCCTACAATTCGGGTATCTGGTCCGATTGCCTGGTCCAGATGCTGTGGATGGGCTACCATCACCTCATCGCGAGAGAATCCCGCTTCCAGCAGAGCCGCTTCCACCTTCCTCATGCCGCAGGGAGCGGTCTCGGCTGAACCGTCCGGGGCAGCTGCAACTGGCGGGCAGAAGAATTTATGGAACACAAAGTCAGGCAGCGCTCTTCTCGGCATGATGGCGGCAAAGCCGAGCATCACTCCACCATGATAGCTGCTCATCATGGTGACATCGCTGGTCAGGACTATTCTCTTGCCTTTTGTCTTTGGCATCGGTCGTTTTGATCTTGTTTAAGGCAGATAACGTTGTTGGAAGGAGAAAGCCCAACAAGTTTTTATCGGATTGCCTATTTTCATAAACTCGTGCAAGAAAAGTCGTTATCGGAGATCAACGAACGCATTCGCGACGGAAGCGCCCGGGTCGTAACGGCCGAGGAGATGCCCGATATCGTAGACGAGCTGGGTTCTGCTGGAGCTGTGCGCGAGGTAGACGTAGTTACCACGGGAACCTTTGGAGCCATGTGCTCGTCAGGAGTTTTTCTCAATCTTGGCCATAGCGATCCGCCCATTAAAATCAGCAAGGCGCTGCTAAATAAGGTGGAGGCCTACGGCGGGGTCGCTGCAGTCGATCTTTTCCTTGGAGCGACGCAGCCTTCCGAGGACCGGGGAAATGAGTACGGCGGAGCGCATGTTATGGAGGACCTCATCTCAGGAAAGCAGATCGAGGTTGAGGCCTTCGGAGCCGGCACAGATTGCTATCCTCAGATGGAACTGGAGACCAGCCTGCGCCTTGAGGACTTCAATCAGGCGATGATGGTCAATCCCAGAAATGCCTATCAGCGCTACAATGCTGCCACCAATTCGTCTGATCGCTCCATGCATACTTACATGGGCACATTGCTTCCAAGATTTGGCAATATACATTACTGTGGAGCAGGTGTTCTCTCGCCTCTATCCAATGATCCAAACTACGACTATATTGGAGTCGGCACGCGCATATTTTTGGCAGGAGCGCAGGGTTACGTCATGGGCTCCGGCACGCAGCATAATCCCCAGAACCACTTCGGCACGCTCATGGTCACAGGCGACATGAAAAAGATGAACAATCGCTTTTTGAGGGCTGCCACATTTCATAAGTATGGACCGAGCCTGTATCTCGGAATAGGAATTCCCATACCGATTCTTAATGAGAGGCTGGCGCGGAGCACAGCCGTCCGGGACAAAGATATCACCGTTCCCGTGATGGACTACGGCATCGCTCGGCGGGACAGGCCATCTTTGAAGATGGTCAGCTATGAGGATCTCAAGTCCGGGATGGTAGAGATCAACGGAAAAGAGATCTTGACCTCATCTCTATCGAGCTTTTACATGGCCCGAGAAGTTGCCAGGACACTAAAGGAGCAGGTCGAGAAGGGCGAGTTTCTGTTAAGCTCTGCTGTGGAGCCGCTATCCCGATTGGGCAGCTCAAGGCCCATGAAGCAGACCAAGGAATCGCCGAACGTTGGCGATGTCATGAGCCGAGACATGGTCAGCGTGTGCGAGGATATCGATATAAAAGAAGCTGCTAGCCTGATTGTGAGCGGCCTTTTCGATCACCTGCCTGTGGTCTCTCGTGATGGGAGGCTGACAGGCATAATCACAGCCTGGGACATATCCAAGGCGGTTGCCAGCGGCAAGTCGTCACGCATTGGCGATATCATGACCCGTCGGGTCTATTGCGTCAAATCGGATGAGCCCATTGAACTCGCTGCTCGCACATTTGATACGCATAGCATCTCTGCCATGCCTGTGGTGGACAGAGATAACAAGGTAATCGGAATGATTACCAGTAACCATCTCTCCAGGCTTCTGGCGCGGAGGCGATAGAATATGAAACTCATGTTACATGTGGCTCCTGGCATTGTGCGCCAGCCGCTCATAGCCTCGGTTATCCTGGAGACAAAAGCCCTGGTCAACATCGAGAGGGCCAGCATCGATGCCGTAAGCGGAGAGATCGTCTTAGAGGTGCCAGTCGAAAAGAGCCAGGAGGTAATGGATGCCTTCGAAAGGCGCGGAGTAAAGGTCGTTCCCCTGGAGAATCCCGTTATCCGAGATGAGAATGAGTGCGTGCACTGCGGCGGATGCGTTTCCATCTGCCCTACTGGCACATTTCGCTTCGAGGACTGGCGGGTCGTGGCCGATTCAGGAAAGTGCATCCAGTGCGGGGCCTGTATCGTGGCCTGTCCGCAGCGGGCTCTTAATCTGGTCACAAAGTAGTCCTCCTGCCATTGCATTAACCTTTTTTAGGTCATACCTATTTTTAATTCCTCATTATAATTTAGCTCTGTTTCATTAACTGAATTATATCCTAATATCAATTAATTGCAGGTAGTTATAAAAAATGACACTCAAAAGAAATGGAAGATTATATATGCAGGGACGATTAATTGGACAGGTATAGGATAGTTGAGTATATTTCGGTGTTTGTGGGGGACGACCTGATGTTTACTGCCAAGATACTATTCAATAAAAAGAAACAAGAGGTTATATCAGTTGCTAATAATTTATTTACGTATTTTGTCGTCCATCCTTTGAGACGCCTATTCATTCATGGCAGACATATCATATTTATTCAATCCATCTTGGAGGGAACGAGACGCGATGACATATGATTGCATCGTCTCGTCTCTTAGCCAGCTCGCTATGGCTCTCTCTCAGCCGAACGGATACGATCCCGGTCAACTGCAGAACCTCGCTCGTCAGCAATTAGGTCCAGTATCCTCTTTTGCAGAGTCCATCCTGTCCTCAGATGAGGAACAGATGCAAAAGAGTCTTACCGGGCTCGCGGATCATCTCTCAGGCTTAGCGAGCTATGAGGCCTGGTTTGATCTGGGTCGAGTGGCTTCGAGCCTTTTTTTTCACCATGCTGCTCTGGAGTATTTTGAGTGGAGTGCAAGGGTCGCTGAGGAGCAGGGTCAGTATGAGGGTGTGGCCCGGGCGAGGTTCTATCTGGGAAACCTCTACAGCGATGATGAGGACTGGGATCAGGCCCGTCAGTTCTATGAATTGGCCAGAAAGGTCATCGAGGGTCGCGGGAGATCATCCCTGCAGGTATCTATTCTGACAAATCTTGGCCGGGTCAGCCGTCTAGCTGGCGACCTTTCCTATGCCGAAGAGTGCTATTGCCGGATCATAAACATGCTTGAGTCCGTGGATAGGGCCGGCCTCGCTCAAGCTCACTACAGCCTGGCAGAGATCCATCAGGCCAAAGGCGATCTGGACCATGCTGAGGAATGCTTTGAGTTGAGCCTGATTTTGAGGGAGAAGGCCGGTGACAGGGTGGGCATGGCTGCATCGCTCTCTTCGTTAGCTCGCGTCTACCAGCTCACCGGAGAGACCGGGCGAGTGGAGAGCAATCTTTCCAGGGCCAGGCATCATCTGGAGGACGCAGGCGATGATGTGGGCGCTGCAAGGATGAGCCTGTTGCTGGCGGATTTCTTCTTCACAGAGGGGCGTCCTAGGGATGCCGCAAATCATTATGAGCAGGGACTTGCTGCCCTGAAGGACAGCGATCCAACTCTTGAATCCCGCGCTTTGGGCCGGCTTGGGCAGTGTTTCATGGATCTGGACGACCGCAAAGCCATGTCCTATCTGGAGAAGGCTCTGGCGCTCACGAGGGATCTGGGCGACCTGAATGGCGAGGCCGAGCTCTTGGTGCTCTTGTCCGGGTGCTGTCGCAGCCAGGGTCGGCTGGAGGAGGCACTGCAGTTCTCCCGGGCCTGCCGGGATCTCTGGGCGGAAGAGAATGATACGCCTGCAGAGGCTGCCGCCTGCAATAATCTGGGCCTGATTTACGTCGATCTTGGCCAGGTTGAGCAAGGCCGCGAGTGCTTTCAGAGGGCCGCCGATCTGTTCATGCAAGAGGGAATCAGCCAGCCTGCGGCTGAGGCTCTCTCAAATCTGGCAAGCACTTATCATCTGCACGGAGACCGGGACAATGCCCTGGACTGCTACAGCCGCGCTCTCGATATATTCAGCCGGATCGGCGATGATCAGGGCCGCTCCCAGACTGAGGCTAACCTCGGCCTCATCTACCAGAAGACTGGCGATCTCATTCGGGCTGAATCACATCTGAACGAGAGCCTGCAGGCCAGGGATGAGGCTGATCTTCCTGGAAAAGCCAGCGTCCGTCTCTCTCTGGGCCTCACAGCTCACCTCAAGGGCGACTTTGATCTGGCTCAGGATTATTATGAGCAGGCTGCAAACGCTTTTGAAGATCTGGGCGACTTGGACGGTTTTTCAATGGCCCAAAACAACCTGGGGAACCTTCACTCAGATCGAGGTGACAGCAGGAAGGCCATACTATGCTATAACCGGAGCTTAGATGCCAGGCGAGCCCAACGAGATCGGCATGGTGCGGCTTCAACACTTGTCAACCTGGCTTCTGCCTACTTGCAGGAGAAGGACCTGGTGAAGGCTGAGGAGATCTACCGGCAGAGCCTGGAGATCTTCCGGGAGGCAGGAGATCGCCGGGGCGAGGGACGGGCGCTATTCGGACTGGCCGGAGTCAGAGCCGCTGCCGGAGACCTCCGGGAATCTCTATCCCATTATCAGGATTGCCTTTCGCTGGAGATAGAACTGGAGGACTCCACCGCCATGACGGCTGCCTTGAACGGCCTGGTGTCTGTCTCTCTTCGGCTCGGCCTGTGGCAAGAGGCAGACGCGAGCTATGCCTGCGTATTGGAGACGCTTCGTCTCCAGGGCGACAGACCAGCCGTGGCATCGGTCTTGTGCTCCTGGGGAGACCTCAAAGCCGATCTTGGCGAGTGGGACCTTGCCCAGGATTACTATAAAGAGAGCCTGGCTATCCTTGAGCGGCTCGGTGACTCTTATTCCATAGCAATTGCAAAGAACAACTTGGCCAACATCTGTTACCGTCAGGGAGACTGGTCTTTTGCCATCGAAAACTACCGGGCGAGCAAGGAGGGATTTAAGAAGAACGGCGATGACGGCAGCCTCGCTTCAGTTCTAAGCAATATGGCCAGCCTCTGTTTCAAGAGAGGTGAATGGTCGCACGCATTGGAGTGTTACCAGGAGAGCCTAGACCTCTTCGAGAGACTTGAGGATGCTTCTGGGTCTGCCCAGGTGCTCAGCAACCTCGGCAACTTCTATCACCGTCGTGGGGAATGCAGTCTCGCAAAAGAGCACTTCCAAAGAGGCCTCGATATATACAGGCGTCTGGGTGACCGGGAGGGACAGGCTGAGATGCAGGCAAGCATCGACATGCTGGCGACGGGGGGCAGTGACAGCTCTTCTTGCCTGGATGATTATTACCAGAGGCTCGCCGAGCTGAAAGCAGAAGGAGACCTCTCAGGCCAGGCTGAGGTGTACAGTTCATTGGCAGGAACTCTCGCTGACTCTTGCCAGTGGGAGTCTGCCCTCAACTGCTATCAGGAGAGCCTGCGTCTCTTTTCGGCTGTTGGTGAGATCTACAACCAGGCCCAGATCCTCTTCAACATGGCTCTCGTTTACCGGGACCAGGGCGACCTGGCCCAGGCGGTTTCCATCCTTGCAGAGGCGCTCGCCATATTTGAGCGGCTTGGTGCCGATCCCTGCATCGCTCAGGTTAACCTTTCTATGGCAATAATCCTCGGCAAGAGGGGCCAGGCCAAGGATGCTGAGGGCTGCTTCGATAAGGCCATACACCTGCAAGAGGAGCTGGAAGCGCTTCCCGACCTATGCGAGACCTATCTGGCTATAGCCCAGTTCATGGTGGCAGAGGGGCGGTTTGCTGAGGCGGAGTTCTATCTCAGAAGGGCGGAAGCCCTGATATCACGCGCAGATCATCAGCCCCTGAACATCCTGCTTTTCAATGTGTTGGGACAGCTGCATCAAAAGGAGGGCCGATACAATCAGGCGGAGAGTTCTTTTGATAGTGCTCTGGCCCAGGCCAGAAGGCTCGCCAATCCCTATGAGGAGGCGCGTGCTACGGCCAATATTGGCCGGCTTGCCCTGCATGTCAAGGATTATCCTCGAGCTCTCGTTAAGCTGCAGCAAGCTCTTGCCACAATGAGCCATCTGGGGGCGAAAGGAGATGTTGTTGACATCTATCACGATCTCAGCACTCTCTTCTCAGCTCAAGGTGACCATTCGCGAGCCATTGAGATGCAGGCATTGGGGTGCCAGAAGTCACGCCGGGCTGAAGTCACTGAGTCAGAAGCAAAAGAGTCAGTCGATGTTCTGCCATGCCTCTTATCCAGACCCGTTTCTGCAGGCAAGGCAGTGGGAATCTCTGACGAAATTGTCTGCCCATCAGCCTTCAATTTCCCGCAAAACAGGGTTAGCTAGATGTCGGCCCAGGCCATGGATGGCAGAAAACTGAGCTGGAGGTCATTCTCCGCGAGGGCATGTCTGATCTGCGGCTCTTTGAGCAGGAGATCCAGCTCGTTTAGGCGCCCCATCACCTCGCCAATTGATGCCGGCTTGTGCTCGCTTCTAAAGCGAACCGGGGCGTAAAAGATCTCGCCGCGGTTCGGGTCCGCCTCAACTCCAAAGAAGTCCCGGTTGTAAAAGCCCTTGAACCTGAGGATGATGGGCTTGTAGACATTTTTTAGGGCCGGGACATAGAATTCCTCCAGTAGCATCTGCTGTATCCTGTTCTTGCTATCTGCCAGGCGCAGCCTGATGTACCCCTGGCCGTGGATGTAGCCGGCATAATGAATGTCGTATTTTATGCGAGAGCGCAGGTCTGTCAGAAGTCCAAGTGTAAACTCGCAGGTGTCCTCGGTTTCTGTGGAGTCCATGTTGAGGAAGTATCTGATGAAGAGTGTGTAGTCGTTTTCAAATGTGATGTAAATGTAGCTCTCATCGCCTTTGGCACTTTTTGCGGCAATGTCTCGGACCTTCCAGGCGAAGAGCTTCTCGGCCTCTTCTTTTGTGAAGCTTCTGCCTGCGAACTCACGAACTTTTTCCAGAAGATCTCCCATAGTTTCCATTTGGATTGACTCATCTCTCAAATCAGATAAGCATTATGCTGAATTGTTCAATAATTCGGATGCTCAGACCTTTCTGGAAATAGTCATGTAATGTTGCCTGTAATCACAAAATATGGGAAAAATTTTTGTATAATATTGCCTGATCAATAAACTAATCCTGGCTAAGATGGTCATATTGCTGACAATGCCTTAATACTGATATCAAGGAGGCTGCTCAGGGAGCCGCTCAAAACCATATGACCAATGATAGTCTTTTTTTTGAGTAGATTTTTTTTTTTTGATTTGTGTCGCATTTAGGGCATGCTTCAAAACCCGGACAGATTATTGGGCCGCACTCAAGACAAAAATTATTCATCTTGTTTGCTTATAGTTGTTTTTTGCGTTTCCAAATCGAAAGAATGGTGCAATCAATATATAATGCTACTTCTCTCAAAAATGATATTGATTGAAATGACGCTAGAATATCAGGTCGTGTACTCATATCACTGAATTGGTATCCGGAATGCCATCAACTCCTTGATAGTCCAGATATGATCAGTCAGTCCTTCTGCCATCGCTGGTGTTCTTTGCGTCCATCTTTTCCTACCCTGATCAATTCTTTGCCGAAGTGACTTGTGTGGCTTGACAAAGTTATA